>Ga0224555_1002440_pt1 | contig 21873 bp, 20 predicted proteins | sample 714S23034metaG_FD_180687 | JGI IMG/M metagenome (GOLD analysis project Ga0224555, IMG submission 180687) | Peat soil microbial communities from Stordalen Mire, Sweden - 717 S2 30-34 | ecosystem: Environmental > Terrestrial > Soil > Wetlands > Peat | place: Sweden: Norrbotten County, Stordalen...
TGCCGGAAGCAACTTGGCAAATTTTACAAGGTCGGCTGCCCTTAATATTTGCAGCAGGTTGTCTTTGGCCTTTTCCTTCATCTGGTAATTATTAATGGCATTTTCAATCTCGCCGGTGGTTGATTCAAGCGCCAGCCAGCTAAACCTGTATTCCAGGTAAAGGCGTAATATTTCAGTTAGGCGGCTGTAATAAAGTTTTGCCTGGTCTTTCTGCCACAGTTTATCGTCTTCCAGTTTCTTCAGCTCCTTACGGGCCCAAATATGGGCGGGGTCTTTAGGTATAGGCCGGGCATTGCTGACGCCGGGCTTTTCGCGGGTATATTTTTCGTATAGTATAATGCCGCCAATTATCAGCAACAGCAGTAATAAAGCGCCCAGCACATACAGCACAAACTCCTGCCATGCGTAAGGCACAGCCAGTGGCCCTTTAATAGGTTTAATAGGCATCATGGTGTCAACCGGTACCGTGTTCACATTTACCACTACAATATTCGAAAACAAAGTATCCGTGGCCCCGGTACTATTTTTAAAAGGAACAGCTATAGGGCCGGCATGAAACTGCCCCGAATCGAAAGCTGATATTATATATGTTTGAGCGTAGGTCTGTAAGGTTGGTTCGTTAACCGTATCAATTTTAGAGGCTGAAATAAACGCCATATTACCCACGCTGTCTTTAACCACTGGCATGGCAATTTTTAAACCGGCCGGATGTTTAAGCGTAAGCTTTACGTTTAAATGATCGCCGATAAGGATATGGTTTGAATCGGCTGTAAGGATGGCGCTAACGGTTGTTTGGGCGTTTAATACCGGAACGGCACCAAACATGAACAGTAGCATAAACAGGCAAATATATCCGCACAAACGGCCGGAGCTTGGCTTCTCCCCATTCAGCACACGGCTATGTTTTGTATTTGTTTTACAGCTCATATCAATTACCACTGGTTATTATCTTTTTGTTTCCCTGCGTTTAAACATGTTCATCAGGGCAATAATGTACGATTCGTCGGTCCTTATTGATACAAGGTCGCTGCCGCTTTTGCCAAACAGGCTTTTTAACTGGGCCTGGTTTTCTTTAAACAGCTTTGCGTAGTTATCGCGCAGTTTTTTATCGGAGGTATCCACCCACAGTTCCTGGCTGCTTTCGGTATCTATAACGCGTGTAAGCCCCATATTTGGTAATTCAGCTTCACGCTCATCATATACATGCAATCCAATCAGGTCGTGCCGCTTGCCTGCTATTTTTAAAGCATCGTTAAAACCTGAATTCATAAAATCCGATATCAGGAATGCGATACATTTTTTCTTTACCACATTATTAAAGTACTTCAGTACTTCGCTAATATTAGTGCCGGTGTTTTTAGGGTGAAAATCATATATCTCGGAGATGATGCGCAGGATGTGTGTTTTCCCTTTTTTAGGCGGAATAAATTTTTCTACCCGGTCGCTGAAAAACATAACCCCCACCTTATCATTATTAGTAATGGCCGAAAACGCCAGCACCCCGCTTATTTCGGCAATAATGTGGTTTTTAAATTCATTCTGTGTTCCGAAAAAAGAGGATTGGCTTACGTCAATAATCAACATCATAGTCTGTTCGCGTTCTTCCTCATATACCTTAACAAAAGGCTTATCGTGGCGGGCGGTAACGTTCCAGTCAATGGCCCTTATATCATCACCATACTGATATTCGCGTACCTCACTGAAAGAAATACCCCTTCCCTTAAAGGCAGAATGATAGCTGCCCGAAAATATCTGACTTGATAGTTTCCGGGTTTTAATAGCAATCCTTCTAAGCTTCTTTCTTTTTTCTTCCTGGGTTGTCATAATAATGGCGCCGGTATAGTATAGCGCATTTATTTAGCTGCAATAAATTCCTTGTAGCAGGGTGTTTGCTCTCTATGGAACTTCAACCGCGTTTAATATTTCGCTTATTAATTCCTCCGAGGTTACGTTTTCTGCTTCGGCCTCGTATGTTAAGCCTATCCGGTGGCGCATTACGTCAAAGCAAATGGCGCGGATGTCCTCAGGTATTACATACCCCCTGCGCTTAATAAATGCATAGGCTTTTGACGCCAGTGCCAGGTTAATGCTTGCCCGTGGAGAAGCCCCGTAGTTAATAAACGGTTTAATCTTATCCAGCTTGTATTCACTTGGGTTACGGGTAGCAAAAACTATATCCAGTATGTAGCGTTCAATTTTTTCATCCATATAAACATCGCGCACGGTTTTGCGGGCCCTTAAAATTTCTTCCTGGTTTACTACCTGGTTAATAGTTTTACCTGCGTATTCAAGGTTCTGGCGGATAATCAGTCTTTCTTCTTCCTTTTTAGGATAGGTAACTACCACTTTAAGCATAAAACGGTCTACCTGCGCTTCGGGCAAAGGGTAGGTACCTTCCTGCTCAATAGGGTTTTGGGTGGCAAGCACCAAAAACGGTTCTTCCAGTTTAAAGGTTTCGTCGCCAATGGTTACCTGCTTTTCCTGCATGGCTTCCAGCAGTGCCGCTTGTACTTTTGCCGGGGCGCGGTTAATTTCATCTGCCAATACCAGGTTGGCAAAAATAGGCCCTTTCTTCACCACAAAATTATTCTCGCGCTGGTTGTAAATCATGGTACCGGTTAAATCGGCCGGTAACAAATCGGGCGTAAACTGTATCCGCGAAAACTTTGCGTGAATAGCTGAAGCCAGGGATTTAATAGCCAGCGTTTTTGCAAGGCCAGGAACCCCTTCCAGCAAAATGTGGCCGTTACTTAACAGGGCCAGCATTAACCTTTCAACCATGTACTTTTGGCCTATAATGGCTTTACCCAGTTCAAGGTTCAGTACATCTACAAATGCACTTTCGCGGTTTATGCGCTCGTTTAATGACGCAATGTCAACTGTTGTATTTCCTGAAATTATATCCATACGTTTATTTTATTGGGTTACAAAAATAAGCCCATCAGCGATTGTTAAAATCAAAATTTTGTTAAGCGAAACCCTTCACCGATGCAGGTTAGTGAATAAACGTCAAAAAAAAGGAGCGCTGATGCGCTCCTTCACAACTATTATGATTTATGCTATGGTAAGCTATCCTTTTTTGGAAAGACCTCCTTCATAATTCGCTCTTTATGAATCCTCACCCCAGAGCAACCCTCTCCGAAGGAGAGGGGATATGTTGAATTATGAAAGAGGTCTGATGAAATAACAGAGCAGGTGGTCTTAAAATTTAAACGAAAGCCCAACCCCAAACTGCTCAAATATCTGCAGCTTGTTGTAGGTAAGAATAGGTGCGCCGGTTTTATCTACATCAGTTAGTCCGTCAGGCCCTGAAGCGCTGGTAGAGTTATGTACTTTATCAACCGGTGTTACCGCATTATACTGGTAAACAAAGCGGGTTGACAGGGTGGCGGTTAAAAATTTATACAATTTAAATATAATATCATTATCCCAGGTTACCACAGGTATGTGCTCAGTAGCGGTGCTGATATGGGTGGTGGTCATTAAGGTGTCCGCTTTATCAAAATATGGCATTGTGGTATTATAATTGTTGTTGTAGTAGGATATAAACACATTGAGGTGCGATTTCCAGTTTATAGTTTTCACAATATCCTTCTGAAATAAAATGTCTATTTCTGCTCCTACAGCCGCGCTATAATTGGTTCCTGCATTCAGTCCAAAACGGGTAGGGTCAACGCCGTAATAGTAGCTGGAATTAGCATCAGATTTTGCAGTGTCCTTTAAGGCTCCGGTAACAAAAGTCATTTTCCCTTCAATAGGTGTAAAGAACATAGTGAAGTAACTTTTAGGCTTCCAGGTAAAGCCGGGGCCCAGGGTTAGTATAGCGGGGGCAGCAAACTTTGAAACCACATATCTTTTAAACTGGCCATGAGCGGTATCCGTTTGCGAATAATCGTAAGTAGGTGAAAACTGACTTAGAAAGTCAAGCTTGCCTGAAAAATAAAGGTGGTCGCTAAAATCATAACCAATATTGGTATTAAATTCAACCATGTCAATATTTTTTTGCAGGTTGCGTTGTGCCAAATCCTGGTCGCGGATAAGGCCATTGGCCACCATACCATATTTCATATCCAAATGGGTATCCCAACTCACTTTTTTCTTTTTATACTGCACATAAAAATTGCCTGCAAACAACATAGAAAAGCTATTTGTTCCGCCCGGCGACCATTGATACAGGGCGGTTTGGGCAACGTTAAAACCAAGAAACCCTCCGATTTTCCAGGTAGAGTCGCGGAAATATATTCCATCTCCATTTAAGGCTAAAAACTGTTTACGGTTAACCTTACGTACCACCGTGGTGTCCTTAGGCCTTACTGAATACGAGGTATCGGTTTGTGCCACTGCACAGCCGGCTAATAGTACAGTAAGTGTGGAAAGTAAAAATATTTTTTTCATAGTATTTTTTCTTTAAATAAAAAAATGTGTTCCGTGTTAAAGTAATATGTTGATATATGGGGAGTATATCTGAAAAACCAGGGCCTGCAATAAGATATTACATTTTTCGCGGTGCAAGTATAAAAACTATGTTGTAAATGTTACAACATATACTTCATTTCTGGCCGAAAAAGTGCATTTTGTTGTTAAAGACAAGTATGTTAAGACCCTTATTTTAAGCGTTCAGCCGATATTTTGGGAAAGTGCAAAAAATAAATCTATTGATAATCAAATAATTACGATATTTTTTAAAAATATATACTACTATGTCTTGCATAATACCATTCTATGGATATATCTTTGCATCGTCAACTAATCGGTATAACACTTTAAATAACCTTAAAAAAAATAAAATCATGAAAAAGACCATCACCACCACCGTTCTCATGTCAGCTTTGCTGTTTATGAGCAGCTTTGCACTTAGCACCGCTAACCACAGGCAAATTGAAAAAAGCGCAAAAGAAAGCGTGCGCCGCGAAATTATCAGGAGCATAAGCTGCCCTGATTTTATTGAAGGCGATGATGTAACCAACCAGGTTAAAGCCATTGTTGAGATAGATAACAACGGCAACGTAAGTGTTCAGGATATCAACTCAGCTAACCCCCGCCTGATATCCTATGTTAAGGACCAGCTTCAGAACATGAAAGTTAAAAGCCTGGGCCAAACTCAGAAGTTTGTATTGGTTATCAATTTCAAAGCAGCTTAAATTTAATGTGTTCAGGTGCGCAGGTATTCAGGTGTTCATGTAATACCAAATGCCGACAAAACAACACTTGAACACCTGAACACCTAAACACTTGAACACACTTTTTTAAACCACAGAATAATATGAACATAGAAAACACAAAAGCGCAGATGCGCAAGGGGGTGTTGGAGTTCTGCATTCTATCGGTACTGGCTGATGGGGAGCATTACCCCACCGAGATTATCGAAAAAATGAAAAACGCCAAATTGCTGATTGTTGAAGGAACATTGTACCCCCTGCTTACGCGTTTAAAAAACGACGGTTTGCTGTCATACCGCTGGGAGGAGTCTACATCAGGCCCGCCACGCAAATACTTTACATTAACCGATGAAGGCAGAATTTCTTTGAAGGAACTAATCGAAAGCTGGACTGAGTTGACCAATTCGGTAAACAACATTATACACCCAACTCAAAAAACCAACTAACCATGAGAAAAACATTAAACATAAACCTGGGGGGAATAGCCTTCATTATAGATGAAAATGCTTTTGAATTTCTGCATAATTACCTGGAAGCACTAAAGCGTAAGTTTAACAACGAAGCTGAGCGCACCGAGATTATAAACGACATTGAATCGCGCATAGCCGAAATGCTGAACGAGCGACTGCAAAGCCGCAAGGAAGTAATTGCGATAGAAGATGTTCAGTTTGTAACGGATGCTATGGGCAGGCCCGAAGATATTGCGGGCGAAGAGCCGGCTGAAACCGGTAACGGCGCCAGCCAGAATTCTGCTTCTGCAACTACCACTTCTTCTGCCGCATCGGCACCGGTTAAAAAGAGGTTGTTCCGCGACCCGGACGATGCTAAAATTGGTGGCGTAATTTCGGGCCTGTGTCATTACTTTGGCATAGCCGACCCTACCTGGATGCGTATTGCCGCCCTTGTTTTTATCTACTTTACTGCCGGTACTATTATATTGATTTATTTCCTTTTACTCATAATAGTTCCTAAAGCGCAAACCGCTGCTGAAAAACTGCAAATGAAGGGCGAACCTATTAACATCAACACCATTGAAAAGGAAATTAAAGAGGCAGCCAGCAAAGCAGGTGAGTCGGTAAACGAATTTATGCACGACCAGAATATTTTTGAGCGGCTATGGGATGCTACATTATCTGTTCTGCGTGTGTTCTTAAAAATATTTGCCGTGTTCGACATATTCCTGGCTATGATTTTACTAATAGCGGTGTCTGCCTGTTTCTTTGCCTTCTATGTTTTAGGGTCAACTCCTTTTAACGAGGCCTCGCATATGATAGTAGACTCAGGTTCTGTTATCCGGTTTTTCAGTATTGGTTTTCTTTTATTTCTGACCGCCCCGTTGATTGCACTGATTTACCTGGGCTTAAAGATTCTGCTGGGTCAGCGCTCAAGGATGCGCTGGTTAAAATCTGTTCTTTTTATTGCATGGCTTATAGGTTTGGCATTTTTACTTGGTTCAGGCTATAAGGCGCTTACAAATTTCAGGACTACCGGAACTAAAAACGAGGACCTTGTATTGATGCAGCCTACCCGGGAAACGCTTTATGTTCAGCTAACCGACACAGCCGGTAAAAAACTGAGCAAAGATTGGGAGGATGACATCGACTATCGCTTTAATATAAATGAACAAGGCCAACTTATTGTTGACGGAAATGATTTCAGTGAAATAAGCCGGATTGGATTAGGTAAGCCATCACTTCAGTTAATGCCATCAGAAAACGATTCGTTTTACATACAGGAAGTAATTACTGCACATGGCAAAGACAAAAACGATGCTGTTAAGAACGCCGGAATGGTTGTTTACTCATTTGCACAATCTGATTCGGTTTTAAATCTTGCTTCAGAGTATTATATCAACAAAAGCGATAAATACCGCGCTCAGCAAATGAGAGTAAGGATTGCCATACCACAGGGTAAGAAAATCCGCTTTGCCGATAATATTGATATCTGGAGGGCTAGTGTGAAAGGCGATGGCAATTATGACGATACTTATTTTGCCAATACAACCTGGACTGTGGAGGATGGAAAAGTAAAATGTATTGAGGGGGAGAATCACATCAATGCAAGTGATGATTCAAAAGATGACGACAATGAAAAAGTAAAAGCACCCGCCCCTCTGGCAGCACCCGGTGCCCCAACTATGCACAAAATGGAGCATGAAAAAAGTAATGATAAGCATGAGAAAGATGACGACGACGACAAAGACTTTTAGTGTATATTAACCAACAACTTAAATCATCCACGTTAGCATTAAAACCAAAAAGCAATGAAAAACATTTTAATACTATTTATAATCGGCACCACCGGATTAATAGCCTTATCCTCGTGCCATAATCACTGGAAATCAGGAAACGGTAAAGTTACTGTTGAAGACAGGAGCGTAAGCCCTTTTACAACTATTACTATTGAGGGACTCTTTCCGGTTGAGATAACACAAACCGGGGAGAAGGAATCGGTACGGGTAGAAACTGACCAAAACCTTCAATGCATGATAAGTGTAAAATCTGAAGGTGGCGACCTGTATATTAAAACTACTGACGATAAATCTTTCAGTAACTCGACTAAAACAAAGGTTTACATCAACATTAAAAAGCTGACAGAGCTGGATTTTAAATCGGTTGGCGCGTTAAGCACCAAGGGTACTTTAAAGCTGGATAGTCTTACGTTGAATAGCGAGTCGGTAGGGAAACTAAACCTTGACCTGGAAGCAAAATTTCTGCATGCTAATCTTAGTTCGGTTGGCAGTACCACGCTTAGTGGCAAAGTAAATGAGGCGCGCATCAATAATAAAAGTGTGGGCTCTCTTTCTGCCTTCAACCTTAAAGCGGGTACTATGATGATACACAACACAGCCCTGGGTATTACCGAGGTTTATGCCGATAGCGCCTTTTACATCCGTTCATCATCGGTAGGTGCTTTGTTTTATAAAGGCCCCGGCCAGCTAAAGGAATTAAAAAGCGAAGGCATTGGTGTGGTTCAGAAAAAGGATTGAGAAAAGCATTTTTTAAAATTTTAGTTTAAACATAATTATATGGAAGTAGTATCATCTAATTACAATTACGCCTCAGGCGGCAAAAGACTGCTGGCTTTTTTTATTGACCGGTTATTGTTGCATGCTGTTTTTTCGGTCATATTTTTCAGGTGGTGGGGCATGCCCTTTGGCTGGGACTGGGACAACTTAAACTTTGGCATAATACATCTGGGCATTAAATTTTGGGAGTACAATGTATTTGTTGAGGCCCTGATTGTGCTTTACTACAGTTACATGGAGTCATCAAAATACCAGGCTACAATTGGCAAACTTGCTTTGGGTATGAAGGTGACCGATGTGCGCCAGCAACCCATTGATTTTTCGAAAGCCCTGTTGCGCAACCTTTCGAAATACCTCTCGGCACTCATTTTGTGGATAGGTTACATCATGATCATTTTTGACGACCGCAAGCAAGGCCTGCACGATAAAATAGCCGATACGCTTGTGATGAATCAATAGCAAAAACGTTATTCAAAATATCCTGCCATACATAGGTTATCGCAAGTTTTCTATAGTTGGTTGGTACGGCCCCTGTTATCTCATGGCAGGGGCTTTTTTGTTTTTACAGATGACATCTTTTTTCAAGATGTTATCTGTGCATCGCCAATCCCTTATCGAAAGGCTGGATAATATTCTGACTTTTATATATCGGGGCCAACCAGAGATAACATCTTGAAAAAAGATGTCATCTCTCCCGTCTTTACCGACTCTTATAAAACTGATGTATCACATCAATTACTCTGTCCTGCTCTTCCTGTTTTAGTTCGTAATAAAAAGGCAGGCGTAGCAGGCATTCAGTAAACCGGTCAGAGTTTGGCAACGCCCTGCTGCCGTGTATAGCAGCATAAAAAGGGCTTTTGTGTAATGACAAGTAATGAAACACAGCATGTATTTCGTTATCACGCAATTTCTGTAATAAAGCTTTTCTATCCTCCGGACTTTTGGTTACCAGGTAAAACATGTGGGCGTTATTGGTTGCATAAGCAGGTATAGCCGGCAGCTCAAGCAAATTTTTATCTGCAAGATTTTTTAATTGCTGGTAGTAGTGATTCCATAACGCTTTGCGTTTGGTTTGTATGGTTTCAAGCTTTTCAAGCTGGGCATATAAAAATGCTGCCGTAACTTCAGATGGCAAAAAAGACGAGCCAATATCTACCCAATCATATTTATCAACTTCCCCCCTGAAAAATTTGCTGCGGTTAGTTCCTTTCTCCCTTATTATTTCCGCCCTGTCGTTAAAGCGTGCATCATTGATGGCCAGCATACCGCCCTCGCCCGAAATAACATTCTTGGTTTCATGAAAAGAAAATGCTGCAAGGTGCCCTATCGAACCAAGGGGTTTGCCGTTATAGTAACTGTCAATACCAGGTGCGGCATCTTCAACCACATACAAGCCATACTTATTGGCTAAGGCCATAATTTTATCCATATCGCAGGCAATGCCGGCATAATGCACCGGTACTATGGCCCTGGTCTTTTCTGTAATTAAAGATTCAATGCCCACAGGGTCTATGTTTGGGTTATCAGGATAGCTATCGGCAAAAACAATTTTTGCGCCGCGTAATACAAAAGCATTGGTAGTTGATACAAAAGTGTATGATGGTACAATTACTTCATCGCCCGGCTTTATATTTATTAAAATGGAAGCCATTTCAAGCGCATCGGTGCAGGAGGGGGTAAGCAACACTTTTTGGAAATTAAACCGCTCCTCAAAAAACCGGTGGCACTTTTTGGTAAACTCACCATCGCCCGAAATTTTACCTGATTTTACGGCCTCTTCAATATATAACAGCTCATTGCCGGCCATAAAAGGTTTATTAAAAGGAATACCGCTCATATCTTATCAATTGCAATAAACTAAAGTTCGCTTTCAGCGCTAAAGAAACCGAAAGTACTGAAATAAAGAAAGAAGATGCTTATTGATTGGCATCAGTTCCAAAAGCTAATTGTTATAATTATATCTAAAATTAGCTGTACCGACAATTCTATATGCTAATTAGCAGCGAAATTATTTACGTTTGAAGCTTAAAATCCGAAAATTCATGAAGAAGTATCTATTCTCCGCCCTGGCTATTTTTCTAATTACATCCATTTGCGGGGCTCAGTCGCCTGTGTTTTATGGAATGACCCAGAATGGCGGAGATAGCAGCAAAGGCACCATTTTTAAGTATGATGCGACTGCGGGTACCGAAACAGTGCTGCATAGTTTTGGCGCAGGTACAGATGGCACCTATCCTACAGGTTCGCTTTTGCTGGCAAGCAATGGATTGCTTTACGGCCTCACCACTACCGGTGGCGCTAACAACCTGGGCACTATTTTTACTTATAATATTGGCACCGGCGCTTATGCAGACATACATGATTTTGGAAGTGGCACCGATGCACAAACTCCCCATGGCTCACTGATAGAGGCCGCCTTCGACGGCAAATTGTATGGCATGAGCGAAAGTGGCGGAGCAAATGGTGGCGGTACCATTTTTAGTTATAACCGTTATACCAATACCGAAGCAATTGTTTACACCCTGGGTACCATCCACGATGGCGAACAGCCTTATGGCTCGTTGTTGAATGTGCGGGATAGTTTGCTGTACGGCCTTACGTTGCGGGGTGGAGATGCCGGTGGCCCGGGTACTATTATTGATTACAACCTGGTAGAGCCATACACCGATACTGTGCTGTATAGTTTTGGCAGTAATGATACCGATAGCCAAAACCCTTATGGCTCGCTGATTCAGGCCGGCAATGGCTGGTTGTATGGTATGAGCCGTTATGGCGGAAACTATAACAAGGGCAGCATATTCGGATTTTATTATTCCGATAGCTTACTGACAGATACTTTCTTATACGCTTTTGGCAATGGCAACGATGCGCAAGCCCCTTATGGCTCGTTTCTGGATGGCGGCAGCGGTACGCTTTATGCTATGACGCAAAATGGCGGCGCCAATGGTTTGGGTACTATTTTCGGTTTTAATTATAACACCGAACAGGAGGTTGTGTTATACAGCTTTGCCGGTGGCAACGATGGCTCAATGCCCCAAGGCTCGCTTATAAAAGCCAGCAACGGCTTGCTTTATGGAATGACCCAGGCCGGAGGAACTAACAGCAAAGGTACCATCTTCAAATTCAGCCTTTCAGGCAATGCTGAAACCGCTTTATATAGCTTTGGCAGTGGCGCCGATGGCGCAACGCCATTTGCAGATTTGATTGAAGTAGATGGTATACCAACCGTAACAGCAGGCATTAGCCCAATAGCCTCATCAGAGGGTAAATTATCTCTATTCCCTAATCCAACCTCAGGCCGGTTTACTGTAAAATTAACGGGCGGGCAGAGTGATGTTCCGGTAGAGGTTTACGATGTGCTGGGTAATAAGGTTTATCAATCCGTTTTAAATAACACGCAAAATACCATCAACCTCAACAACCAGCCTGCAGGTATTTATTTTGTTTATTTAAACACTGCGGATGGGATTGTGACGGGGAAGGTGGTGGTGGAGAGGTAAGGTGGGCTACAATGCTGCGCATTACTTTGCTTGCATTTGTTTTCTTATTTTTGCTTTATAATAATACCTGATATGGAAGCAAGGATTACAGAAGCCAGAGTTTTAAGCGCCTATCACGTTCAGCTAAAGTTTGATGACGGCACTGAAGGGCAAAAAGACTTTTCTGACTTAGTTGGCAAAGGTGTATTCGCAGACTGGAAGAATTATGAGAATTTTAAAAAAGTTAAGATTACGCATAAAGGCAGGGTATTGGAATGGGAAAACGAAAGGGATTTTTGTGCTGATAGTTTGTATTTGGCAATAACGGGTAAAACCCTTGCAGAATATGCCGCTGATTAGTAGTTTTTATGGAATTTAATATATAAGCCAGCAAATAAGTTGGTAGCATTAAACTCGTACTTTATTTAAGAAAAAATCATTACCTTCGTTTTAATAATAGGGCTTTAGGACCCAAATATGGTTCAAGAATAATTTTGTGATCATTTTTTATTAATTGATCTTGAAAAATGCAAGCGATGTGCCCGCTTTAATTAGCGGGAACTAGAGCAGCATTTGTATTCAAAATGTTCGAATCCAAAGTGTTCGTCACTTTGGATTTTTTTATGATAATATTTATTCAATATACTCTTGCGGATGTAAGAAGTTTAGCCGGCCTTAACAAAGTGCTGCTAAAGTCTCCTTCATGGCCAACCCCTACTCCTTTTAAAGAGTTTGTAAGATATTCTGGTCAAATAATACCTAGATCAAAAGGAGGGCTTAACTCTTGGGTTGGAGAAGATTTTGTATGTAAAATTAGAAGGGGGATACATTTACAAAATATTCGCTTGAATAGATTTCCCTTTGAGCTTCGAAATGTATCAAAGCAGCAGTATACAAACGGAATTTTGAACAAGTACGAATTTGTTTTTGTTTCTAGAAAATCGAACCTAACGGCCTTCAATAGAAACTTTATGGAAGACCTGAAAAAGTCTATCGATAACACAGACATTTCTATTCGAACGCAAGCAAACTGTATTGTTGAAACAAAGTTACATAAAATTGATAGCCATATTAAATCTCTATACCTTTTAAGTTCGACAAAAAATAAAGAAGTAGATATTGAAAGGGATAAAAATTTGGTAAATTTCTGTATACCACAGGTCTATATTCATTTTGAACCACATGAAAAGCTAACCATATCGGAAAATAATTTAATTACGAAAAAGGGTGGTATACCTTTAAATTTTAATTTCTACGGATTTTGGAATCATAATCAAAACAAGCCTGTTAAGATATGGATATGTGACCAATTAGAGTTGAGCCATTTGACCCGAGCTGATAATAGAAATAGGAAATTGAGAATAAGTATGCTTAGGTTTTTTTCTGAATATGAATGCTTAAAAAGCGTTATGAGTGCTATCCAAAACGGCAGAATCAACGCTCCTCGCGGTAGTAGTGAATCAGATTTGCTTCAAGGTTACTTAAATAAGATAACAAAAACCATTCTCAGTGATGTTTCATTAATTCAACATTATACTGATAGCGATGAAACATTATTGCCTGTTCAAAAGATGTTTAAAGAAGCGTTACCCGGAGGATTAGAGGATTTGAAAAACAAAATAATCGAATTAAATTTACGACCGAATATAGAAAAAAAGACTATAGAATTAATTATGAGCAAAAACGAATATAATATTAGCAAATCTCAGATTGGTGCCGTTGGGGACGGTGCAAAGGCAGAAAATAATACTTTTCAGCAAATGAATTATTCTCTTCCTGAGAACTTTGATTACTCTGCATTGTCCGATGAATTAAAACGATTGAAACCAATACTTACCGAAAAAGCCCAAACTCCTGAACAGAAAGCTTCTGTTGAGTTGGTTGTCGTTGCAGAAGATGAGGTTTCCAAGAAAAACGGAAATGCGGTTGTTAAATCATTAATTGGCGCGGGGAAGTGGGTACTTGGAGTCGCAGAGGATATTGGCGCTAAAATTACTGCGGAGATTATTTCTAAGCACATGGGGATATAAGGAATTGGTCGATCTGAGGTTATATCTATTTGGGTTCAAGTAGGGATAGTTAACTGCGAGATAGCTTTTCACAAATCTTTCCAAGCCTCATCTTCTTCCATACTAAGCCAATCTTTGCTCAATGAAGGATTCGCGCTGGCCAGCATTAACGGCAGCGAATCCTTCATCAACTCACGCACCAAAATATCCTTTTCATCAGGCGTACATTGATCCACTAACGATAGTATCTGCTCAAGCGACACGGTCAAATTATATTCTTTGGTTTTCATACTTTTCAAAAAATCATAATCATCATAATAAATCAGCGTCCCCTGCATTTAAATTATCTCCAAATACCTCTTCAACTCCCAATCAGTAACCACTTTGGCAAATTGTTTTCATTCCAGCGTCACAAATCTTTCCAAGCCTCATCCTCGTCCGTGGTAAGCCAGTCTCTACTCAATGATTTTTCACTCATTTGCATTAATTGCAAAGAATCCTTCATTAGTTCACGCACCAAAATATTCTTTTCCCCCTGACTACATTGATGTACTAACGAGAGTATCTGTTCAAAGGTCACCGATAAATTATGCTCTTTATCTTTCATGGTTTGAAAAATCATAATCATCATAACAAACCTGCCTACCGCAGGCAGGTCAGCGTCCCCTGCATTTAAATTATCTCCAGATACCTCTTCAACTCCCAATCGGTAACCACTTTGGCGAATTGTTTCCATTCCCATTCGCGGGTTTCGGTAAAATGCGTAACAAATTTTTCACCAAAAAGCTCTTTGGCTACTTTGCTTTCTTTCATGGCCTGGGTAGCGTCCCAAAGGTTGCGTGGTAAACTGCCGTTACTTAAATCGCGGTAGCCGTTGCCTTTGGTGGCGGGTTGTTTTAGTTTCAGTTTGTTTTTAATGCCGTATAAACCTGCGGCTAAACAAGCGCTCATAGCTAAATATGGGTTGCTGTCGCTGCCTACTACGCGCGTTTCAAGTCGGGTGGCTTTGGTGCTGCCGGGTAAGGCACGTAAGGCAACGGTGCGGTTATCTACTGCCCATGTTAAAGTGGTGGGCGCCCAGGCACCTTCCACCAAACGTTTGTAACTATTAATGGTAGGCGCTATCATAGGCAAAATAAACGGCAGGCAATACAGTTGTCCTGCTATATACTGGCGCATCATTTCGCTCATTTTGCTTTTATCCTGCGCGTCGTAAAAAAGGTTTTTGGTAGATTTTTTATCCCACAAACTTTGGTGTACGTGTCCGCTGCAACCGGGCAGGTTTTCGTTAAACTTGGCCATAAACGTGGCTATGATTCCGTTGTGGTATGCAATCTCTTTAGTGCCGGTTTTGAAAATCACGGCGCGGTCAGCGGCTTCCAAAACACCGGAGTAAGCAATAGCAGCTTCATACACACCGGGGCCGGTTTCGGTATGCAATCCTTCCAAAGGCACGCCCAGCTTTTTCATGCCGTCGTATAAGGCAGTAAAAAAATCGTTGCGGTAACTGCTGCGTAAAATTGAATAACCAAACATACCCGGCGTTAGCGGCGTTAGTTTAGTGTAATTTTTATCGGCTAACGATTGCGGTGTCTCAGCAAAATTAAACCACTCAAACTCCTGGCTGAAGTATGGGGTGTAACCCTCTTTATCGGCTTCGGCAATTACTTTTTTCAGTAGCTGGCGCGGGCATATCTCCAGTGGTTTATCTGCTTCATTTATAAACTCGCCTAAAAAGAAAGGCAGGTCGTTCTCCCAGGGTATTTTGCGGAAGGTGCCTAAATCCAGTTTCGCCTTGGCATCGGGGTAACCGCTGTGCCAACCGGTATAGCTGCTGTTATCGTAAGCCACATCGCCGGCATCCCAGCCAAACACCACATCGCAAAAGCCGAGGTTGCCTTCTATAATGCCCAAAAACTTTTCGGTGCTTATATACTTGCCACGCATAATGCCATCAATATCAGTAATGGCCAGTTTTACTTTTCCGGAAGGGTGGTTTTTTACGTATTCTATGATTTGTTTTTCGGTCATGGTATGGAGTTATTTATATATCGTTTTTGTTTGTGCAAAGTTCCCGCCCCTTCCGTCCCCTAAAGGGGAAACCAGAGCGTGAAGGCGGACCAATAAGAAAACAAAGACCTTCTCCGCAGAGTCTCCCCTTTCCGGCTTTGCGGAATGGGGGACTCTGCGCCTATGCCGTCTACCCTCACGCCGAGTCCCCAACCTTCGGAAGGGAGACTCGGCTGGGAAGAAATTAATTGCCTCGGAAACCCTCTGACTCCTCCCGAAAAAAAAGCGGGATAAACTTCACGGGAGAACCGGCTATGCTTTTGGAGTTGCCTTTTGGCGCTTGTTTCCCCTTTAGGGGACGGAAGGGGCTGACACTCTCGCAATGACATTTGTTTTATTTTTTAAGAAATTTAAAAATCAGAAAACAAACAATTAAAAGTCCAAAGTATATCAAAGCTAAATTGAAGTTGTAATAAGTCATTACAATGATAGAAAAAGTTGCAATTACCAAAGCCAAAAACGGCGATAGCGGGTAGAAAGGAACCCTAAAAGGGCGGTTCATGGCTGGCTCGTTCTTTCTTAAAACAAAAAGCGACACCATGGCAATGATATAAAGCGTAAGCGCACCAAATACCGAAAGGATTATAATCTGGTCGGTTTTACCGGTAAGTAAAGCAACAATGCCAATAGCCATATTTACCAGCAGCGCATTGCCGGGTGTTTGAAACCGGTGGGTAATTTTACCTAAAAACTGCGGTGCAAATCCAACCCGTCCAAATTCAAAAGTAGCGCGCCCGCCCGCCAGTATTAAACCATGAAAAGACGCCACCAGACCAAACAAGCCAATAGTTATCAGCATGTGAAACATAAAACTATTATCGCCTACAATTTTTGCCATAGCTAATGGCAAAGGCGAATCAGATGTTTCAGTGCCTCCGGTTTTAAATACAATAGCCTCCCAACCCGAAACACCCACTGCAGCCACCAGCGTTAATAAACAAAGGGCGATCAGCGTAAGAATAGACGAGCCAAATCCCCAACTGATGTCTTTTTGAGGATTTACAGATTCTTCAGCTACGTTGGCCACCCCCTCAATGCCCAGAAATATCCAAACAGCAAAGGGAATGGCGGCAAACATACCCACCCAGCCATTGGGTAATGCGTTATGCGTAATGTTGGTTACGCTAAAATGCGGTAATGTAACGCCTGCAAATATCAGCAATTCGCCCACCGCCAGAATGGTTATAACTAACTCGAAAATTGCCGCTGCCCTAACGCCGTAAATATTCAAACCCGTAAACATCATGTAGGCCACAATAGCAATGGCCAGCACCGGCACCTGCGGGAAAAATAAATTAAAGTAGGCGCCAATAGATAATGCAATAGCCGTGGGCGCAAAAACAAACTCAATATTTTGCGCCATACCGGCAATAAAGCCCATGTCTTTGCCCAGGGCCCTGTTGGCATAATCAAATACGCCCCCGGCCTTAGGTATAGCACAAGCCAGCTCGGCATAGCTGAAACTGAAAGTTGAATACATGATAATGCTGAACAAAATAGCCACCGACATGCCCAGGGTACCGCCTTCTTTAAATCCGGCATTCCAGCCAAAATACATGCCCGAAATAACGTAGCCCACACCCAAACCCCACAGCATCAGGGGACTCAGGGTTTTCTTTAAACTTTCGGTTTGTGGTGGTTGTTCCATAAATGCAGCCCCTTCCGTCCCCGAAGGGGAAACCAAGGCAAAAAGCCTAACATACATTCCGTTGGTGGTATGCGGTTTTAGTTTCCCCTTTGGGGACGGAAGGGGCTCCAAAATAAGAGTTTTAAACAAGCCAAAATAATTTCTATTTTTAGCATCATTAAATTCATTGCCATGGAAGCAACTGCCGTAAAGACTATTCCGATAAGCCCCAATACCAAGCTGGAGGAAATAATACGCATTTTTAATGCACAGCAAAAAAACAGGCAGGCGGTTAAAGATACCACCGCCAAAGAGCGCAAAGCAAAGCTTAAAAAGCTGATTGATACTACATTGGAGTATCGTACTAAAATACAGGATGCCGTTTATGCCGACCTCCGTAAACCTGCCATTGAAACCGACTATACCGAAATTTACAATGTAATTACCGAGTGCCGCCATGACATTGAGCACCTGGACGAGTGGACCGCAGCTCACGAGGTTGATACCCCATTGCTTTTTGTTGGTTCATCATCAAAAATCGTGTACGAGCCTAAGGGATTGGCTTTGATATTAACCCCGTGGAATTATCCATATATGATGCCGGTGCAGCATTTGGTTGCAGCCGTTGCAGCAGGTTGCACAGTTATTATTAAACCATCGGAGTTCACTCCGCACACCTCTGCTCTGGTAAAAGAAATTTTAAGCAAAGTATTTCCGGAAAATGAAGTTGCCGTTATTGAAGGCGACTACACCATATCAAGCGAGTTATTGAAGTTGAAATTTGACCACATACATTTTACAGGTTCGCCTGCAGTAGGTAAGGTTGTTATGCGGGCAGCTGCCGACCATCTTACTTCAGTTACCCTGGAGTTGGGTGGCAAATCGCCGGTTATTATTGACGAAACTGCCAATATAGATGCAGCCGTTAAGAAAATTACCTGGGGTAAATTTTTAAACTGCGGGCAAACCTGTATTGCCCCTGATTATATTTTGGTGCACGACAGCAAAAAAGATGAATTTGTTACTAAGCTGGATGCCAACATTAAAAAGGTGTTTGGTTCTGACGCAGAGAAAAGCCCCGATATGGGCCGCATTGTAAATAACAAGCACTTTAACCGCATTAAAGGTTTGATGGATGACGCCGTAAGCAAAGGCGCTAAAATTGAAACGGGTGGACAAACCAATGAGGCAGATAATTTTATAGCGCCTACGGTTATGTCGAATGTGGCGCCTGATTCAAAAATTATGCAGGAAGAAATTTTCGGGCCTGTATTACCTGTGCTTTCATATCATAATACGGATGATGCCCTGAACGTTATTAATGGTAAAGAGAAACCTCTGGCACTTTATATTTTTTCGGGTTCAGGCAAAAAACAGGATTTCTGGTTAGAGCATACTACCGCCGGCGGTAGCTGCATTAATGATAATCTTGTGCATATTACCCAGCCAAACCTGCCTTTTGGAGGCGTTAACAATTCAGGTATTGGTAAGTCGTTCGGGCTTTATGGATTTAAGGAATTCAGTAATGAGCGAGCAGTGTTAAAAGCCCTGCATAGTGGCAGCGTAACCACCCCGCTTTGGCAACCTTACGGAAAGATGGCGAAATTTGTATCGGACCTGATGATTAAATATTTTTAAACTTGCGTTGTAATTGAACAAGAAATAACTGAAATGACTATTAGAAAAACCTTATCCGGACTTTCGCTTATCGCTTTTGTTGCAGTAATGCTTATCAGCAGTTGTAAACAGGAAAGTAACCCGCAGCCTTTAGAACCTATATCCCTGGTTCAGCCCGATTCGCCTATTACGCGCCATTTTGGGGGCGATTCTTTTACGGTGGAAATTAAATTTACTACTGACAGGCCCATTAACTGGATATTGGGCCAGGTTAATGTGGATACTCTGATTGATTCGACAAATTATACTCCTGTTTATCAGGATACTTTCTTCTTCCAGAATTTAACCACGTTGAATCCCCGGCAGAACCTGTATACTTATACCGGTACTTACCATGTGGCCGATACTTTGCCGCCGTTTAGTGTTATTTACTTTAAGGCATCTTTCCAGGCAGGTTCCAGTACGTTTGAAACCGGGCAGAATTATCCGGCAGGTATTGTTTACCAGTACAAGGAGTTTAAGGTTAACATAAGGTAGCTTTTATAGCGGATTAAGTTTTAAAAAACCTTCTGAGCATAATCAATGGCAGAAGGTTTTTTGTTTAATAACTTTGCTGCATAAAATTTAAGTTATGCCGGTATCGAAGGACCTGAGCCATCACAGGCGCAATTATGTAAAACACGAGTTAACTGAAAAGAATATTTCGGTTGATCCGTTTGAGCAATTCGGTCAGTGGTTTGAGGATGCCGGCAAAGCAGAGGTACTTGAGCCTAACGCTATGACTTTAGCCACAGCCACAAAAGCCGGCAAGCCTTCAGCCCGGATTGTATTACTGAAATCATTTAGTGAAAGAGGCATGGTGTTTTACTCCAATTATCACAGCCGCAAAGGACACGAGTTATCAGAAAACAACCAGGCTACCCTTCTTTTTTATTGGGATATTATGGAAAGACAAATACGGATTGAAGGAGTAATTGAACGGGTGGAAGTGAGTCTTTCGGAAGAATATTTTGCTTCGCGGCCTTATGAAAGTCAGCTTAGTGCGGTTGTATCTGAACAAAGCAGTGTAGTGCCTTCACGTCAGTTTTTGGAAGGCAAACTGGAAGAGGTGCGTAATGCGGGAATGGTAAAACGGCCTGCCAACTGGGGCGGCTACATCCTGAAGCCCAACTATTTCGAGTTTTGGCAGGGCCGCGCAAACCGCCTGCACGACCGTATTGTTTATCAGCATGAAGGCGGGGTTTGGAATATTAAGCGGCTGGCACCATGAGCTGCCATGTTGTTTTTAAATAAAATTAGGTAATATCGCATTCAGTAATAAAAATGCGTCCCCTAACATCTTTGCTTCTTACGGCACTTATTTTGGTAAACCTTTTCGGGTTTTACTCGCTGTTTATATTCAGGCAGGCCGACATTAAAGAAGAGATGGCTGAAAAAATCAGCAATGCAAGTTCAACTGAGCATTCCGAAACACTCACTTTTGACAAAGCAGATTTTGCAAAATTGCTTTTTAATGACAATGGTAAAGAATTCAGGTATAATGGCAGGTTATATGATGTGGTGAACATAAAAAACTCAGGTAATCAGGTTACAGTAGTGGTTGAATATGACGCTAATGAAACTGCCTTGTTAGAAACCTTCGGTTCATTATTCAGCCAGCAACAAGATAGGGACCAAAGTTCTTCACCTGTTAAAACCATGCTTGGTCATTTTCAGCAGGATTATATCGTCAATCATCTGGTTATTCTTACCTTAAATAATTCTCTGCTTACGGGTTATAGCCCCGTTAATCAATCTTATCCGCCAGCATCATTTGTGGCAGATGCGCTTGCACCGCCTCCGAAGTTTCTCCTTGTTTAGTTAATGTTCAATTCCCCTACCCCGGGGTCTTATGCTCAATTGCTGCTTAGCGGTAATTGCTGCTGCTTGTGATTATTAATATTTTACAAAACAAGGAAAATGAAAAATCTATATCTGTTTCTGTTTTTTTATTTATCAGCGCTAACCATGGTTGTGGCACAAAACTCTTTGAGCGGTAAAGTTACCGGTACCGACAGTGTATCTTTAGAGGGTGCTACGGTGTATATACCCGATTTAAAAATAGGCGCATTAGTGCATGCCGATGGTTTATATGAGGTGAAGTATCTGCCTAAGGGTACTTTTCTGGTGCAAGTTAGTTTTATAGGATATGCGCAACAGGCGGTTTCAGTAAAAATTAATGGTGCAAGTACCATGAATTTCACTCTTCAAAATTCTTCCATTGAAAAACCTGAGGTTGTAATTACAGGTAATTCATTGGCTACCTCTTTTAATCAATCGCCGCAGCAAACTACCGAGGTAAGCCAACAATACCTGGCTGAAAATTCATCCACCAATGTGATTGATGCAATTTCTAAGGTGCCCGGTGTTTCGGCTATGACCGATGGCCAAAGTATTTCTAAACCATTTATCCGTGGGTTGGGATGGAGCAGGGTGTTAACTGTAAATGACGGTGTAATACAGGTAGACCAGGCCTGGTTTGATGAGTTTGGTATTGAGGCCGATCCGGATGCTGTGGATAGAGCAGAGATACTAAAAGGGCCGGCTTCGTTGGTTTACGGTTCAGATGCCATTGGTGGTGTAGTAAACCTGATACCTGAAAGGCCAATGCCTGAGGGCGAGATTAAAGGTGAAATAATGAGCAACTATCAAACCAATAACGGACTGGTAAATAATATGTTTAAAATAGGTGGAACCAACAGCGGCATAAGCTGGGGTGCGCGTGTAGATTATACATTGGCTCATTCCTATCAAAATGCAGTTGACGGTTATGCCCTGAATACTCAATTCAATAACTTTAATGCTGATGGAACTCTGGGCATTCACCGTAAATGGGGTTATAGCC
>Ga0224555_1002441_pt1 | contig 21870 bp, 19 predicted proteins | sample 714S23034metaG_FD_180687 | JGI IMG/M metagenome (GOLD analysis project Ga0224555, IMG submission 180687) | Peat soil microbial communities from Stordalen Mire, Sweden - 717 S2 30-34 | ecosystem: Environmental > Terrestrial > Soil > Wetlands > Peat | place: Sweden: Norrbotten County, Stordalen...
GCTGGGTGGCCTTGCACTTGGTGATTGTGGTCTCCACGCGGTCCATCAGGATGATCGACGTGACGAGGTTGCGCAGAAGCGCGCGGCGGTGGCTGGGGTTGCGGCCAAGTTTGTATCCTGCATTGCGGTGACGCATGGTAGAGTCTCCTTCGACCCGGCTTCTGCCGTAGGTCGGTACTACAGTTGTTCGCGTGTGAGCGAGTGTTGACGTGCCACGAACTGCCGAACGGCCCTGCATCGAGCCAGAGGCAGCTCAGGGATCGCTTCTGGCAATGGGCAATCGAACGCGTTTCATCTCTCGATGAAACATTCGCAACCCATCTCTTTTCATAGAATTGGCTTTGCCGATAATGAAAAGCAGAGATACGGTCCGGTCGCATCGGGCCAATCGTTGCGCCAGAATCCGGCTAAATCCATTGTAGCTTGTCGCGAAGCCGGACTGTCAAGCGCGGTCCATTCGCGTTCAGCCAGGCGAATCCGTTCTCTCCGCTGCTAGACTAAATCCTGCCTCATTAAAACTCCCTCGGTCGCCCATGTCCATCGTCCAGTTGCACCACATCCGAAAGGTCTACGACACCAAGGTCGCGGTGGAGGATCTCTCCTTCACCATCGAGCCCGGCACCATGTTCGGCCTGCTCGGCCCCAACGGCTCGGGCAAGACCAGCTCCATCCGCATGATGATCGGCATCACCGTGCCCGACTCCGGCTCGGTCTCGCTCTTCGACCGCCCCTTCACCCGCTCCGCGCTCTCCCGCGTCGGCTACCTGCCGGAGGAGCGAGGCCTTTACAAGAAGATGAACGTCCTGGACCAGCTCATCTTCCTCGGCCAGTTGCACGGGCTCAGTGCGTCGGTCGCCTCCCGCCGCGCAAGCCTCTGGTGCGAGCGGCTCGACATCGTCGAGGCCATCCCCAAAAAAACCGAGGACCTCTCCAAGGGAATGCAGCAGAAGATCCAGTTCATCGCCGCCCTGCTCCACGATCCAGACCTCATCGTCATGGACGAGCCATTCAGCGGCCTCGATCCGGTCAACTCATTCCTGCTCATGAGCACCCTGGTCGACCTCTGCAGCATCGGCAAGGCCGTCCTCTTCTCCACCCACCGCATGGACCAGGTGGAGAAGTTCTGCAACAGCATCGCGCTCATCCATCGCGGCCAACTGGTCCTCTCCGGCTCCATGCGCCAGATCAAGTCCAACTACCCGCGCAACCGCGTCCTCATCCACTACGAGGGCGACGACAGCTTCCTTCGCCATCCATGCATCGAGCACTACAAGCGTTACAACGGCACCGTCGAGATCAGGCTCCTCCCCTCCGCGACCCTGGACGACGACACACAGTCCCTGCTCGCCCAGGCCGTCGCCCACGCTCGCGTCACGCGCTTCGAGGTCATGGAACCCACCCTGGAAGAGATCTTCATCGAGAAGGTGCAGCAGGCGTTGCCCATCGACAATGACCATGAACTCTCCATGGCCCAGCTCGACCAACCCAACGCAGGCGGCCTCGATGCATAATGTCTGGCTCATCGCGCGCCGCGAGTACATCGAGCGAATCCGCACCCGAGGCTTCCTCATCACCACCCTCATCATCCCGCTCATCATGTGCGGATTCATCTACGGCAGCGCCTTCGTCTACTCAAACTCGGAGTCCGCAGCCCACATCGCCGTCGTCGGCTCAGACACCCAGCTCGTCCTCGACCTGCAGGCCGAGCTGCAACATAGGCAGCAGGCGCGCCACGCCCAGCCGCGTTCGACCAGGCAGACCAGTATCGCCGTCGACGCCATCGACGCCGAGCCCCAGAACGAGCAGGCCACGCGCACGCTGCTCGATCGGGAACTGGACTCCGGCGTCCTCGACGGCGTCCTCTGGATCACGCCCGCGGTTGCGACCGCCAAGGATCAGCCCGCTCGTCCCACCTTCACCTTTACCCCAAGGTCGTCCGAACAGGACTCCCTGCGAGGCACGCTGGCAGCCGTTCTCGGCACCGTCCTCATGCGCGAGCAGCTTGCCCATCGCGGCATCGCCGCCGCCGACGCCAACACCATCCTCCAGCCCGTCGAAATCGTCGCCGTCCGCGCACCGCATCGCCAGGACCGCGAGTCCGCCGAGGTCAGCGTCACTCTTCTCTTCTTCCTCATGTACATGGTCATCTCGCTCTACGGCATGAACGTCGCCCGCTCCATCATCGAGGAGAAGACTTCGCGCATCTTCGAGGTCATGCTGGCCACCATCCGCCCCCAGGAGATGATGGCCGGCAAGATCCTCGGCGTCGGCTCCGTCGGCCTCACCCAGGTCGGCATCTGGCTCAGCGCGGCCCTGCTCCTCTCCGCCAGTACCATCGCCGCCAATCTCGGCGGCCAGGGCATCCACATTGCTCTCACCCTTGCCCAGATCGTCTACTTCTTCGTCTACTTCATCCTCGGTTACGCCTTCTACTCCTCCATCGCCGCCGCCCTCGGGGCCATGACCAACTCCGAGCATGAGATCCAGCAGCTCAACCTGTTCCTCGTCCTTCCCCTCTTCGTCTGCTTCATCACCCTGAAGAGCGTCCTCACCTACCCGGACAGTTCCATGGCCCGCGTCCTGGCCCTCATCCCGCCCTTCACCCCGCTGCTGATGTACCTCCGCGTCTCCCTCGGCCATCCCAGCCGCTGGGAGATCTTCGCCTCCATCGCGCTCACCTCGGCCTGCATCTACGCCATCGTCTGGGTCACCAGCCGCATCTACCGCGTGGGCGTCCTCATGTACGGCAAACGCCCCACCCTCCCTGAACTCCTCCGCTGGCTCAAGTACAGCTAGAATGCAGAAGCAGCACTTTTTCGCAATCCGAACAAGGGAGAAACAACCGTGAGTGTAGTGGCAGGGGTCGACTTCGGCACATTAAGCGTTCGCATCTCCATCTTCGACAAACTCCGTGGCAAGCTCGGCTCGGCCTCCGCCGAGTACCCGCTGCACAGCTCTCCCACCGACCCGCAGCTCAAGACGCAGTCGCACGACGATCAGATGTCCGCGCTCACTCGCGCCATGCACGAGGCGGTCAAGGCCAGCGGAATCGACGGCCATGAGATCAAGTCCATCGCGCTCGACACCACCGGCTCCAGCGTCATCCCCGTCGGCGAGAACCTCGTCCCGCTGGGCGAGTACTACCTCTGGTGCGACCACCGGGCCGCCGGCGAAGCGGCCGAGATCACCCGCGCAGCACACGCCTTCCAAGGAGGCGCCGGCTTCGAGGGAATCAACTGGTGCGGCGGCGTCTACAGCTCCGAATGGGGCTGGTCGAAGCTCCTCCACTGGCTGCGCCACAACCCCGAACTGCGGCCCAAATTCGTCACCGCGCTGGAGCACTGCGACATGGTCGCCGCTACCCTCTGCGGCGTCACCGACCCCAACCAAATCCCCCGCAGCATCTGCGCCATGGGCCACAAATGGATGTGGAACCCGCGCTGGGGTGGCCTGCCGCCGGAGGAGTTCCTCGTCTCCATCGACCCGCTGCTCGCCGGCGTCCGCGACAAGATCGCCGGCCACTACAACACCTCCGACAAGATCGCCGGCCACCTCTGCGCAAAGTGGGCGGAGGCCCTCGGCCTCACCCCCGGAATCCCCATTCCCACCGGCGCATTCGACGCCCACTGGGACGCCCTCGGCGCAAACATCCGCCTGGGCGACGTGGTCAACGTCATCGGCACATCGACCTGCATCATCGGCCTCAGCGACCAGCAGACCCTCGTTCCCGGAGTCTGCGGCGTCGTCCCCGGCTCGGTCGATCCCGCGCAGGTCGGCATCGAGGCCGGAATGTCCGCCGTCGGCGATGTCTTCGCCGCCATCGCACGGCGCGCCGGAACCACCGTCGCCGCGCTCACCGAGGAAGGCGCGTACCTCAAGGCCGGCCAGACCGGACTCCTCCGCCTCACCTGGGACAACGGCGACCGCACTGTCCTGGTCAACCCAGCCCTCGGCGGCGTCACCTTCGGCTGGAACCTCCACCACACCCCCGCCGACGAGCTCTTCGCCGCCATCGAAGGCTCCGCCCTGCACACCCGCGTCATCTTCAACCGCATGGAGGAGAACGGCGCGCCCATCCGTCGCGTCATCAACGGCGGCGGCATTCCCAAGAAGAACGCAAAGCTGAACCAGATCTACGCCAACGTCCTGCGCAAACCCGTCCTCGTCCCCGAGGGCGATGTCACCTCGCTCGGCTCGGTCATCATCGCCTTCCTCGCCGCCGGCGATTTCCCATCCATCGAAGCCGCGCAGAACGCCCTCTGCCCGCCCTTCAAGACGTTTCTTCCCGAACCCACCGAGGCCGCGCGCTACGACCGCCTCTTCCCCCTCTTCCGCGACGCCTACTTCGCTCTCGGCACGCCCGACGCCCCACCCGCCGCCCTCGGCCGCATCCTGCCCGAGCTGCAAAACATCCGCCGCGACGCCACCCAGTAGCTTTGTTTGTCATTCCGCAGCGTAGCGGAGGAATCTGCTGTTGCACGTTACGCTTGTCATCCTGAGCGAAGTTTGGCGCGAACTTGCGCCAAACGGAGTCGAAGGACCCCCGCATTTGTCCTTTTTGTTTGTCATTCCGCAGCGCAGCGGAGGAATCTGCTGTTGCTCGTTACGCTTGTCATCCTGAGCGCGTCTTTCGAGCGCGAAGGACCCCGATGAAGCTCGCCTCCCCACAACCGCTCACCCATTTCTTCCAATAAACCCAGCCTCTACCCTTGCTCAAAGCCCCCGCGTCAGCTCATACGGAAAGAACGCCATCGTCCCATCCGCTCGCTGGATCTTCAACGTCAGGTTGGTCGTTCCGTTGATGGTTGCCGCCACCACCGTCCCCGTCGCGTCGCGTTTCGAGAAGTCCACATGGAACGACGTGATCGGCCCCTTCCACTCGCTCTCCGTCGTAAAGTCTTCCGTGAATCGCTGTAGCGGATAGTCGGCGTACCGCTGTGGATGCTTCTGCCACTCGGCATCGTTATTGAAGATCCCATACGCCTTCGGATAGTCCCCCGCCTCCACCGCCGTCAGAAATACATTCATTCTGTGCTCCGCCGGGAGGTTGGTGAAGAGCCATCCGTGCCCCAGCAGAAAGCCCGCAACCGTCAGCATCACCATCGCCGCGACAAATATCCCCGACCCCACCCAGATGTTGCGTCTCAGGTTTTCCTTTTGCTCGTCAAACTCCGGTGCATTCAGCAGCGTCATCGCGTAAATCCTCCATGCAGCGGTTCCTCTCCATTAGACACCGAAGACGCTCCCATAGTGCCCGCAAAAATGATGCCGTCACTGCCACCCGAAGGCATTCTGGAAGACCTCAAACTCGCTGGCCCCGTCGATCGAGTACACCGACACCACGTCGAAGCGCACTCGGGCCATCACCCGCTCGCTCTCGTTCAGGCTCCGCAGGAAGGCCCTCGCAAGGCCGCGCACCGTCGCGCGCTTCTCCTCATCCACGGCACTCTCCGCGGGACTCAGATCCCGCTCGGTCCGCGTCTTCACCTCAATGAAGCAGAGCATATCCCCGTCCCACCCGATCAGGTCAACGTCGCCACGCAACCGCGCGTTGGTCCAGCGCCGCGCCACCACCTTGAGTCCGCGCCGCTTCAGCTCGAAGTACGCCGCCCGCTCACCGTCCAGTCCCGTAGCCAGGTGGGAGGCCGTCGCCGGTCCGCGCCTCATCCGCGCCCACTGGCCATGCATCCGCCCCAGCGCCCACTCCTGCGCGTCGATCCACAGCCGCTCGATCTTACCCGCCGCCGCCATGCACGCGATAATACCCCCAAACGCCGCCTCTGTGCGAACATCGGATCCTTTCGTACTCCAACCTCCAACCTGCAACCTCGAACCTGCAACTCCCCATTGCCCCAGCCCCTCATCCCTGCGATACTTAACTGTGCCCACACGGCTCGCCCATCCCAATCCATTCAAGAGGTCGCACCCATGTCTGCAAAGTACATCTTTGTAACTGGCGGAGTTGTGTCATCGCTCGGCAAAGGGCTCTCCGCGGCCTCCATCGGCTGTTTGCTGGAGGCGCGCGGCATCAAGATCAACATGATGAAGTTCGACCCCTACCTCAACGTCGATCCCGGCACCATGTCCCCCTTCCAGCACGGCGAGGTCTTCGTCACCGACGACGGCGCCGAGACCGATCTCGACCTCGGCCACTACGAGCGCTTCACCCACGCCAAGCTCTCGCGCGACAACAACCTCACCACCGGCCGCATCTACGAGCAGATCATCACCAAGGAGCGGCGCGGGGACTACCTCGGCAAGACCGTCCAGGTCATCCCCCACGTCACCAACGAAATAAAAAACGCCATGCGCAAGGTCGCCGCAGACTGCGAGGTCCTGCTGGTCGAGATCGGCGGCACGGTCGGCGACATCGAGTCCCTCCCCTTCCTCGAAGCCATCCGCCAGATGCGCCAGGACCTCGGTCGCGACAACACCCTCTTCATCCACGTCACCCTCATCCCCTGGATCGCCGCCGCGCAGGAGCTGAAGACCAAGCCCACCCAGCACTCCGTCAAGGAGATGCTCTCCATCGGAATCCAGCCCGACATCCTCCTCTGCCGCTCCGACCGCGCCGTCCCCCACGAGATGCGCGCCAAGATCGCCCTCTTCTGCAACGTGCAGGAGCGCGCCGTCATCGCCGCCCGCGACGTCGCCAGCATCTACGAGCTTCCCCTCTCGTTGGCCACCGAGGGCGTCGACACCCTCGTCCTCGAACACCTCCGCATCGACGCCAAGGCCCCCGACCTCACCCGCTGGCAGGAGATCGTCCGCCGGGCCTACAACCCGCAGGATGAAGTCTCCATCGCCATCGTCGGCAAGTACGTCGAGTACGAGGACAGCTACAAATCCCTCAAGGAGGCCCTCGTCCACGGCTCGCTCGCCCGCAACCTCAAGCTCAAGGTCACCTGGATCGAGGCCGAAGGTCTCGAAACCCACGACGAACCCATCGGCGACGCACCCGCCAAGCCCAACCGCAACTACGAGTCCCAGCTTCGCGGCTTCGACGGCATCCTCGTCCCCGGAGGCTTCGGCAAGCGCGGCATCGAAGGCATGTTGAACGCCATCCGCTACGCCCGCGAGTCAGCCACGCCCTTCTTCGGCATCTGCCTCGGAATGCAGCTCGCCTGCATCGAGTACGCGCGCAATGTGGCCGGCCTCTCCGGTGCCAACTCCGGCGAGTTCGATCCCGCCACGCCCCACCGCATCATCTATAAACTCCGCGAACTCACCGGCGTCGAGGAGATGGGCGGAACCATGCGTCTCGGTGCCTGGGCCTGCCATCTCGAACCCGGCTCGCTCGCAGCCTCGGCCTACGGCACCACCGAAATCAGCGAGCGCCACCGCCATCGCTACGAGTTCAACCGCGAATACGAACCCGTCCTCACCGGCGCGGGCCTCCGCCTCACCGGCACCACCCCCGACGCCACCTACGTCGAGATCGTCGAGGTCCCCACCCACCCCTTCTTCCTCGCCTGCCAGTTCCACCCCGAGTTCAAGTCCAAGCCCCTCGAGCCCCACCCCATCTTCCGCGACTTCATCGCCGCCAGCTACAAAAACCGCGCCCGCTCCAACTCCCCCGCCGAACCCTCAGCAAAGATCGCCGTCCCATCGCAGGTCTGAACCTGATTCCCTACGTCGTCATTCTGAGCGAAGCTCAGAATCTCCATATTTTGTTCGAAGTGCCGGGTGCCACATTCATCGCGCCCTTGTCTCTCGCTATGAGCGGGCAGTCCCCGCCCGCGTGAACCCAAAAACAGATCAGCCCCTGAGCAGAACCGAACCCTTCGCTCTTCCAGCCAAGGCCTTATCAAATGTCACAAGCGTCAGTCCAGCGGTTTCCGCAAAGGCGAGCAGATATTCATCCGCCCACTCTTTCGTCGAACTTCGCTTCTTTGTCGTTCGCGCCCGTAGCAAATCCTCCAGACCTCTTGGCTCGTCCGTCAGGAACGTTCTGCCGTTCTCATAAAACAGGTCGTAGATGCGCCAGGCCTCTGCCTGCGTCACAACATCCACTCCCATCACGCTCTCGTTGGTCAGCAAGCGCAGCAAGGACAACTGGGTAATGCGGCAGAAGTAGAACCGCGACTCAGGGGCGAGCGACTCGCCCCACGCGATCGCCTTCCGATGGTGCGGATGGACGCCATGGGCAAGCGCAAGCCACACATTGACGTCAGGGAAAAGGAATGTATTCGTAGACACCTTCTGGCCCCAGCTTCAGCGATCCGGGATTTTTTGCCTTGATGGCCGGAAACTTGATCTTCCGTCGCGTCGCAGCCGCCTCGCGTGCAGGACTGGTCACGCGCAGCAGGATGAGTTCCTTCACTGAGCGTCCCTTAAGAGCAGCGTCGCTCTTCAGTTCGCGGTACACAGGGTCCGGAATGTCCATCGTGGTTCTCATAAATCCATCCTACCATATTTATGGCTGAGCCAGTGAACAACCTTCGCCCTTACGCTTTCCCCGCCCGCAACACCACCACCTCATCCACAATCCGCTCTGCCGCATCGCGCTTCGCCATCTCCGGAATCTCTACCGCCTCCTCGCCGAAACCCGCTCTCCTCCCGCCACCCGGTAACGGGGAACCTCGTCGAAATTGCATCTTCCGCTGCACACACAGCGTCTCATCTATCGGCAAGCATCTCCCGGAACAAATCTAAAAATAAATCGTTCGCGGGCAACTATCTCCTTCAACCGGTGTTCCTTAGAAAAAAGGCTTGTACAAGGCGTTGTCCCTCAGGGCCATCCTTCGGCGCTCCTACTCCACTAAAGCGGCCTTCAAACCAGGGTCCATTCAGAGAAAGGCATTTTATGAAGCGACTGATCTCCTCTTCGCTCACCCTCCTCATCACTTTTCTCCTGCTTGTGGCCACCGACCGCCGCGCCTGGGGATACGTCGATCCCGGCACCGGCCTCATCGCCCTCCAGACATTCGCCTCGGTGGGCGCGGCCTATGTCTACTTCATTCGCCGCCGCATCCGCGCCTTCTTCGCAAGCAAGCAGAAGGCCCCAGTCGAAGTTCCCCTGGTCGCACCCGAGTCGGCAGAGTCCCGCGAAGTAGTATGAACTCTGTGTCGCCCCGCGCCACATTCCGCGATCCCGCCGGTTCGCTCCGCTTTGAAGGCGAGCTGGCCGTCCGCAGCATCGCCCCTTCTGCGCGCATAGACGTACTCGATTTTCTCGAGTCTCCCCTCTGCCAGGCCATGCAGCAGCGCGGCGACCTCATCGCCGCCGCAGTTGACGACTCCGGCCCGCAGCTCATCCTTCGCCATCCAAAAATCCCCATCCCCACCTATCCATGGGAGTGGACCCCTTCGCAGTGGCTCGCCGCCGCCAACCTCACCCTCAACCTCTGCGAAGAGGCCATCGCCGCCGGCTGGATTCTCAAGGACGCCACCCCGCTCAACGTCCTCTTCATCGGCCCCCGCCCCATCTTCGTCGACATCCTCTCATTCGAACGCCGCAATCCAGACCGCCGCGATCCGAACCCCTCCATCTGGCTGGCCTACGCGCAGTACGTCCGCACCTTCCTCCTGCCTTTGTTGATGGACCGCCTCCTCCATTGGCCGCTCTCTCTCAGCCTCTTCCACCGCGACGGACTGGAGCCCGCCGAATGCTTCCGTGCCCTCCCCTGGCGACGCCGTCTCTCCCGCGCCGCGCTCTGGCCCATCACTCTGCCCACCCTGCTTGATCGCCGCAAGTCCGCCGCGCCCGCATCCGCCGCCGCGCCGCCGAACTCCGCCACTCCGCAAAAAAAATCCCCCGCGCACGATCCCGAACTGGCCACTCACATCCTGCAGCGCACCCTGAAGGACCTCCGCCGCCGCACTCTCCGCGCCGCGCCGCACTCCGCCCGCTCCAACTGGAGCAATTACCCGCAGACCCTCACCCACTACACTCCCGAGCAATCCCGCCAGAAGCTCGACTGGGTCCGCCGCGTCCTCGAAACTACCCAGCCAGCCCGCGTCCTCGACATCGGCGCCAACACCGGAGACTTCAGCGCACTGGCCGCCTCGCTCGGCCCCCCCCACGCGACCCAGGTCGTCGCCCTGGAGCGCGACGCGGCCGCCGCCGACCGCCTCTTCCGCATGGCCCGCCAGCGCGATCTCCCCATCCTCACCATCCACGCCGACCTCGCCCGCCCCACTCCTGCCGTCGGCTGGCGCAACGCCGAGTCCCTCGCTCTGCTCCCGCGCCTCGAATCCCAGTTCGACCTCGTCCTCATGCTCGCGGTCATCCATCACCTGCTCCTGATGGAACAGATTCCCCTGCCAGAGATTCTCGCCCTCTGCCATCGCCTCACCCGCCGCCATCTCGTCATCGAGTGGGTGCCCGTCGCCGACCCCATGTTCCAGAGCCTGCTGCGCGGCCGCGACGCCCTCTACGGCTCCCTCTCCGAAACCGATCTCCTCGACGCCTGCGCCAACCGCTTCCGCCTGCTCGACCGCCAAGCTCTCGCGAACGATCGCATCCTTCTCCTCTTCGAGAAAATCCCCTCCGATAAGCTCGAATTATGCTGAAGAGACTTTGCCAATCTCTCGGCCTCGCCTCGCTCATCCTGGTCATCAACTATGGCGACCTGCTCGGTGGCGGCGCGGACGTCCGCATGCACACCCCATTCCCCCTCGCCCAGGTCTGCTATGCGCACATCGCCGACCTCCTCCTCCTCGCCCTGCTGTTCTTTCTCCTCCTCACCGCATTCGCGCGCACCCGCTTCTACCCCTGGCTGCGCCTCCTGCTCGCCATCGTCCTCCCGCCGTATCTTCTGCAACGCACCCAGTCCATTAATTCTTTCGATCTCATCGAAGGCCTGGTCGCGCTCTTCCTCGTCCTCTGGACCGCCGTCGTTCTTCTGCTCCTCCTGCGCTTCGACAAGTGGTATCGCCGCCTCATGCGCACTGGCAGCTTTGTCACCTCCGGCCTTGTCCTGTTCGCCCTCGCCATCATCGCGCAGCTCCTCTGGGTCGCCGCATGGAAGCCCGCCTCCAACCAGATCACCGCCGCCTGGAACCAGCCCGCCGCCGCTTCCCAGCCTCCGCGCCAGCATCCTCTCCTGGTCTGGATCGTCTTCGACGAGCTCTCCTACGACCAGCTCTTCGACCACCGCGCCCCCAACCTCGCCCTCCCCAACTTCGACGCTCTCCGCGCCCAGAGCACGCTCTTCACCAACACCCAGCCCGCCGGCATTCACACCGACAAGGTCCTTCCCTCGCTGCTCACCGGCCGCCTGGTTGACGGCATCCGCTACACCTTCCACAATCGCCTCTGGGTCCACCATGCCGACGGTTCCGGCCGCCAGCTCATCGACGGCCCCAGCTCCGTCTTCGGCGACGCCGTGCAGTCAGGCTGGCGAACCGCCGCCATCGGATGGTACAACCCCTACTGCTCCGTCTACGCCCCCGCCATCCAGGACTGCTTCTGGACCAATCGCGACATGCTCGACGGCCCCATGTCTCAGCGCGCCTCTCTCGCCGACAACATCCGCACCCCGCTCCATCAACTCGCCGTCGAACTCATCTCCCCCACCCGCGCAGACCGCGATCTCTGCGCCTTCGACGTCCGCCAGCGCCGCCAGACCGAGGACGACCTCCAGCAGCACGCCTTCCAGCTCCTCCACACCGATCAGGCCGACTTTGTCTTCCTCCATCTCGCCATCCCGCACAGCCCCAACACCTGGAGCCGCACCCAGAACGCCTTCACCGCCCAGTGCGGCAGCTCCTACCTGGACAATCTCGCCCTCACCGACCGCGTCCTCGGCCAGATACTCGCCACCCTCCAGTCCTCGCCCCGCTGGAACCAGACCACCCTCATCGTCCAGGGCGACCACGGATGGCGGACCGCCATCTGGCGCGGCCTCCCCGCCTGGACCGAGGAGGACGAGCAAGCCTCCCGCGGCCTCTTCGACCCGCGCCCCGCCCTCGTCATCCACCAGCCCGCGCAGTCCCAGCCCCAGACCGTCGCCACCCCCTGGCCCATCCTCCAGGTCCACTCCGTCGTCGAGCAACTCCTCCACCACCAGCCACCCACTCTCTAGTGCGGTTTCATAGTGACTGTTGCATGAACAGGATCGTGCAATGTGGTTTTCCTTTAGGGAAAACCACGCGAGCGTCCTGCGCTCCGGAATCGCCCGCGGCGCAACCGCTCTCATCGAACGCGATCATGATCTTGGTATAGGCCGCCGGAATCCGCGGATAAGTCGCCATCGGGTTCTTGCCCAGATAGGTGCTCGGATCGCTCCCACGCAAGCCGGTCGAGCGGACCCGTGGTGCGCGATGGAATGCGAATTTCCAGGGCAACCCCCCGCAAATGTGGGAAGATAGGCAGAATGGCTACGGTCGGCGTGATTGTCCCCGCGTTCAATGCTGCAAAAACCCTGCCGATCGCACTCGAGAGCGTCGCGTCGCAGACCTTCGACGACTGGCAGATTCTGCTGGTCGACGATGGCAGCACCGACAACACCGCGGAAGTAGTCGCCCCGTTCCTCGATCGCTTCGGTCCCAAGATTAAGATCATCAAGCAGCAGAACCGCGGCCTGCCGGCGGCAAGAAACACCGCCATTCGCGCCTCATCCGCCGAGTTCCTCGCTCTGCTCGATGCCGACGATGTGTGGCTGCCCTGCCGGCTCGAGGAGTCGCTAAAGGTTCTGCGCGAGCGGCCGCAGGCTGGTCTTGCCTATGGCGGCATCACCAGCATCGACCAGGATGGCCGTCCCGGAGAATCGTTCGTGGGAAATCGCAGGTTCGCCGAAGGCCGCATCGCGCCGCGCATCTACATGCGGCAGGTTGAGCTGCCCTGCCCCACCCTTACATTCCGCCGCAAGTGCATCGATGAAGTCGGCCTCTTCGACGAGACCATGCGCGCTACCGAAGACCGCGATCTCTGCCTGCGCATCGCCTTGCGCTACGAGGTTGCATTTGTCCCCAGGGTCATCGCCTGCTACCGCGTCTCACCCAGTTCCATGACCACCGATCCCGAGCGCATGCTTCAGGCCCAGATGCAGTTCATCGAAAAACATTTTGGCGCTCCCGGTTGCGGCCTGGTGGCGCGCCGCATCGCCCTCAGCCAGTGCTACAAACAGCGCGCCGATGCCCTCTCGCTCCGCCGCCGCCCGTGGCCTGCCCTGGCCAGTTCCCTGCGCGCCCTGGCACTCTATCCATTCGACATCGGCAACATCCGCACCGCCGCATCCATGCTCCTGCGCAGCAGTGGGCTCAATCGCTGATCCTGCCCGCTCGAGAGTCGCAAATACTGCCAACAGGATCGCAGCTCACGCTCTTACTGTGGACTGGCTCCAGCACCCCGCGCCGGGCTCGTTGCCGACAGATGAAAGTCGAACCGGTCGAGGTCCTGCTCCCTGGAAAAACGCGGCTCGGAGACAAACTTCGGGTCCCCGCAGCTCTCGTGCATATATCCGATGGGGCACCCAACGCCCCGTATTCCGTAATACAGGTTGTTGGTGCGGATCACATTCCCGATCTTCTTCTGGTAGTAGAAGCCGCCCGGTCCGCCCGGCTTTCCTCCCAGGTTGTAGGTCCTGGGATTGTCGTATCCCAGAACAATATTGTTCTTGAAGGTCAGCGTGCTGGAGGAGCAGCCGCCGTCGTCCCAGCACCCAATGTCGAAGCTGGTCGGAGCATAGGTGACGATCGTATTGTTGGCGATCAGCGCCGTGCCTCCCTGCCGGAAGTTGAACGAGAGCGCATCGTTCGACCGGCAGAAGTCGCCCAGATGTGCGTTGTAGCTGCTCGGCAGTCCCGCCATCGGCTGAGACATCCTCATGCAGTTCGCAATCACGGTATTGTTGGTGAACACCGCCGGGTTCTCGTTTGGCCCCCACTTGAACGGCTGCCCATTGTTGCCGCGCGCCGTGGAGTTCGTGATTGTCATTGAGCATCTGCCCGTGTCCAAGTGCCCCAGGTCCAGCCCGTCCTGCGTGTTGTAGTTGAATGCGGAGTGGTCGACGTTCGCCGTCAGGCACATCCCCGGCGGCGTTCCCACTCCATCGCCATACCCGCCATTGCTCTCGCCATAACAGGAATAGGCCCCGCTGCCGGGAGAGATCTGGTTGCATCCGTTCCACTCAATCGTGGAGTAGTTAAAGTTCCACACTCCATGGACGCTCGGCGTCTGCCTGCCATCGTCGAAGTCCCAACCGGCCATGCCGTTGTAGGCAATGTCGCAGCGCAAACAGCTAACGACTCCTCCGATCGCTCCGATCACTCCCCGGTCCGTGTGCCCATGAATCCATAAGTCCTGCATCGTTAGATCGTGTGTATGCACGTCGGTGGAGACGCCGTCCGAGTCGTAATCGTCCAGCGGGCCGCCCCTGCTGCATCCTCTTGGCAGCATCGGATCGCCATGCGATATGCACTGCGCGTGGCTGGTCACCTCCAGGCATTGCACATCCACATACTGCGCTCCGGCCAGGTTGAGCGTATTCCCAGCTCCAAACCCGCCGAAGATCTGCGTCGTCTTTGTCTTATCGACCGCGTTCCCCACGCTGCAACTCGCATAGTTCTCGCCCAAGATGCGCGTGTGCCGGCTCGCTGTTCCCGCCGGAATGACGGGATTGTAGCAGGCGTATGGCCCCTGTCCTCCAAAGCACCAGGTGTAGCCCGCCCCTTTGCCGGTCGCGGCGTCGAACCCCACCCGCCACGGCCCGCCGCGAAGGATCACCGTGTCGCCGCCGGCGATCACCCACGCATCGTTGCCGTAGCTCTGGTCGTCCCACAGATACCGGTAGTCCTTGAACGCGCAGTGCTGGTTCACTCCCCGGCCGCGATACGCGGCGTCCGCTTTGCCATCGCACTGGCCCGCCGGCGCCTTGGCCGAATAGCGCGTCCCTCCATCCTTGCGCACATACCAGGTCTCTCCAAACGCAGGCGCGCAGATCAACAGCAGCAATAACGACCACAGAATATTGCGACGCATTTTCACTCTTCGGTTGCTCCAGTCGTAGGCGGATTCGCCCGTGAGCGAAGTATAGTCGAAGGCCGCATTCTGCCGTTTGAGTGCAACTGGCGCAGGGCACCACACTCCCGCAGCCAGCACAACCCGCGCCGTCTTGATAAAATTGAAGCGCAGACAACGCACAAGGAGATCCATGGCAACTCTTCTCGAACAGCTTCGCACCATGACCAAGGTCGTCGCCGACTCCGGCGACATCAACTCCATCGAAAAGTTCAAGCCGACGGACTCCACCACCAACCCCTCGCTCATCGCCGCCGCCGCCCAGATGCCCGCCTATCAGCCCATCGTCGACGATGTCCTCAAGCAGGCCCGCGCCGAGGCTGGCACCGCCGCCACCGACCAGGCCGTCGCCACCCTCGCCTTCAAGACCCTCGCCGTCGCCTTCGGTTGCAAGATCCTCGCCATCGTCCCGGGCCGCGTCTCCACCGAGGTCGATGCGCGCCTCTCCTACGACACCGAGAAGTCCATCGCCCAGGCACGCGAGATCATCGCGCAGTACGACAAGGCCGGCATCGGCCGCGAGCGCATCCTCATCAAGATCGCCTCCACATGGGAGGGCATCAAGGCCGCCGAAGTCCTCGAGCGCGAGGGAATCCACTGCAACCTCACCCTCCTCTTCGGCCTGCACCAGGCCATCGCCAGCGCCGAGGCAAAGGTCACATTGATCTCGCCCTTCGTCGGCCGGATTCTCGACTGGTACAAGAAGGACACCGGAAAGGACTACACCGGCGCAGACGATCCCGGAGTCCAGTCCGTCACCACCATCTACAACTACTACAAAAAATTCGGCATGAAGACCCAGATCATGGGAGCCAGCTTCCGCAACATCGGCGAGATCACCGAGCTTGCCGGATGCGACCTGCTCACCATCGCGCCCAAGCTGCTCGCCGAGCTGGAAGCCAGCTCCGCCAATCTGCCCAGGAAGCTCGACGCCGCCAAGTCCGCCACCATGTCCATCGAGAAGCTCTCCATCGACAAGGCCACCTTCGACCGGATGCACGCCGCCGACCGCATGGCCCACGACAAGTTGAAAGAGGGCATCGAAGGCTTCTCCAAGGCCCTCGAAGACCTCGAAAAACTCCTCGCCAAGCGCCTCGGCGAACTCGGCTAGAGCGGTTTCACCGTAGGTCTTTACAGGAGTGAAGAACGTTTGCGTGGTTTTTCCTCAAGAAAAACCACTTTAATAATTCTCGCGCGATAACAGTTGCGGTGAAACCGCTCTAGAAGCAGGCTCTCGGAGTGCACTCAGCACTCAAAATAGCTGGAAGAGTGAGCGGCGGTCCTTCCATGGGCCGCCGTTTTTCCTTCATCCGTATCAAGGATGCAGGCATCAAACTCCCATGGCCCGAGCAGATCAATCGACTCATCCGGCGCAACAGCTTCGCGACGCCGTCGCGTCTCTCGAGGCATCGGTACTGCTCTGCCTGGCCAGGCCGGGAAAGATTGCGGTCCATCGCCTGCGCACCTCCACCCGCCGCGTGGAAGCACAGATCGAACTGCTCTCCATGCTCCCCGGACTACCGCCGCACGGGCAACAGGCCCGCAATGCGGTCCGCCTGCTGAAGCAGCTTCGTCAGGCCGCTGGCCAGGTCCGTGACATCGATGTGCAGCGCGATCTGGTCCGCGGCGAAGTCGCAGCTAGCAAGACAGAGGGCGCGCCGAGTCCCAATGGCGAACTGCGTGGCGAGACCCGCCGTCTCCGCCGCGTTCTCAAACGCAACGGGGAGGAAGCGGCAGAACGTCTGCTTCGCCTGCTCCACAAGCAGCGCGCGAGACTTCCCCTCGTCTTTCAGGAGTTGCTGAATGCACTGGCGGCGGCGGAATCGATCGCATTGAGCGAAACAGAACTGATCGCCCTGGCGCGAGACTGCTACCGGAATCGCCGCATACCCAGCCAGCCGGATGCTGCCCCACAAGATATTGCGGAGTTGCACGAGACGCGCAAGCGCGCCAAGCTTGCGCGTTATCTTGCCGAGTCCGCCCCTGAATCTGCCCTCGCCGCCCGCCGTCTCGCCGCGCGATTTGCCGCGCTACAGCAGGCCGGCGGCGAGTGGCACGACTGGCTCATCCTCACCGAGTTCGCGGCCACCGAGCTGGGCGCATCGGCACAGCTTCCCCGGCGCTTCTCCGCGCGCACCGAGCACGCCCTCCGCGCCTTCCAGCGCCGTCTGCGCTACAAGATATAGCGGCTCAGGTCCTGGTCCTTCACGATGCTGGCCACCTGCTGGCGCACATACTCCGGATCGACCACAATCACCTTCTCCACCGTCCCATCGTCCTTCTTGCGCTCGATCACCGGCAGCGGCGGCGCGGGCTTCTGCACCTCGCCGGTCAGCGGCGCCGACGCGCCAACCTCGGCGATCACGCCCTCCTGCGAAGCCTCGGCACGCGGGCTCTTGAACAGCTCCGGCGCCTGGAAGCTGATCTCGTCCAGCACGCGCTCCATGATCGTGTGCAGCCGCCGCGCGCCGATGTTCTCCGTCGTCTCGTTCACCCGGAACGCGAACTGAGCCATCTCCGCCAGCGCCTCGGGTGTGAACTCCAGCTTCAGCCCCTCGGTCTCCAGCAGCGCCGTCGACTGCTTCACCAGCGACGACTTCGGCTCCGTCAGAATCCTTACAAAATCCTCTACCGTCAGCGACTTCAGCTCCACGCGGATCGGGAACCGTCCCTGTAGCTCCGGGATCAGGTCGCTCGGCTTCGACACATGGAACGCGCCCGCCGCGATGAACAGAATGTGGTCGGTCGAAACCATCCCGTACTTCGTATTCACCGTCGTGCCTTCCACAATCGGCAGAATGTCGCGCTGCACGCCCTCGCGGCTCACGTCTGGCCCATGCCCGGCCTCGCGCCCCGCAATCTTGTCGATCTCGTCCAGAAATACAATCCCCGAGTCCTCCACGCGTTCGACCGCCAGCCGTGTCACCTGGTCCATGTCGATCAGCCGCGACTCCTCCTCCTGCACCAGGTACTCAAACGCCTCCACCACCTTCATCTTCCGCTTCTTCGTCCTCTGCCCGAACAGCCCCGGAAGCATGTCCTTGATATTCATGTCCATATCTTCCGGCCCCTGTGTGGACATGAACTCGAAGCTCGGCTGATTGCGGTCGCGCACATCCAGCTCCACCATGCGCTCGTCCAGCTTGCCCTCGCGGAACTGCTGTCGCAGCTTCTCTCGCGTCCGCTCGTGGCTCGTCTGTTCCTGGCTGTGCGCCTTCTCCTCGACAACTTTGTCAACTTTATCTGTGCCCGCGTCTGCCTCCGCGCTCACCGCCTCGCCCGCGGCATCCTCCGGAACCGTAAACTGCATCACCTGCATCGCGCGAATCCCGGTCGGAGTCATCATCACCGCGGTCGGCCCCGCGCTCTTCGGCGTCGTCGCAACCGTCTGCGTTGGCACGGGAGGCAGCAGCAGGTCGAGCAGCCGGTCCTCGGCGTTCAGCTCGGCCTTGTCCTCCACGTCCTCCATCTTCTCCTCGCGCACCATGTCGATGGCGATCTCCACCAGGTCGCGCACAATCGACTCCACATCGCGCCCCACATATCCCACCTCGGTGAACTTCGACGCCTCCACCTTCAGGAACGGCGAGCTGGTCAGCTTGGCCAGCCGCCGCGCAATCTCCGTCTTGCCCACGCCCGTCGGCCCAATCATGATGATGTTCTTGGGCATAATGTCCTCGGCCAGCTCGGGCGAGAGCTTCTGCCGCCGCATCCGGTCCCTCAGCGCAATCGCCACCGCGCGCTTGGCCGCGCCCTGCCCCACCACATACTTGTCCAGCTCCGCCACAATCTCGCGCGGAGTCATCTCATCCAGCGCCAGAGCCTGGTCGTCCGCCGTCCCCGGTAAAAATATCGCCATCAATCTTCTTCCTCGACGCCTGAATCAAGTCGTCATTCCGACAGAACCGAACCGTCGTCATTCTGGAGAAGCCAGAATCTCAGTATTTCGTAGTGCCACTACAGTCGCAGGAGTACGACTCTAAACCGCGGCCTTCTTTAGCTCTTCAATCGTCAACTGGTCGTTGGTGTAGATGCAGATTTGTCCAGCTATGATCAAGCTCTTCTCCGCGATCTCCCGTGCGCTCAGCTCGGTGTTCCCCATCAGCGCGCGCGCCGAGGCCAGCGCATAGCTTCCGCCCGACCCAATCGCCACAATCCCATCGTCCGGCTCAATCACGTCTCCCGTGCCGCTCAGCACAAACGTCGCCGTCGTGTCGCAGACGATCAGCAGCGCCTCCAAATGCCGCAGCATCCGGTCCGTCCGCCAGTCCTTGGCCAGCTCCACGGCACTGCGCCCCAGGTTGCCCGCATACTGTTCCAGCTTGGTCTCGAATCGCCCGAAGAGCGAGAACGCATCCGCCGTCGATCCCGCAAAGCCCGCCAGCACCTTGTCCTGATACAGCCGCCGAATCTTCTTCGCCGAGTGCTTCATCACGCTCGCGCCCAGCGTCACCTGCCCGTCGGCGGCCATCACCACCGAGTCGCCCCGCCGCACGCACAGCACGGTCGTCGACCGTATCCGCCGCGCGTGCCCGTTTTCGTCGCGGCCCAAATCCAGCGGATGAGCATCCGTTCCAGAGAAATGATCTTTCAGCGTAATAATTGAGGAATCGTCAAAATTCTTCTTCATAGCCAATCTCCAGTATATCGCCTGCCACAAATAAATTAGCTGTCATCCTGAGCGGGGCGCGCAGCGCGTAGTCGAAGAGCCTGTCCTGAGCGAAGCCGAAGGAACCCCAACGAACTCCACCGCGCCACAACCGTCCGTACCTTTCTCCCACAAAACTATCGCATTCTCTCCTTGCCACCTGAATGTGGTACGCAACCTCAGCCGAGATACACTATCCCCCATGCACATGGTGGCCACATCGTCGCGCAGGATGCAGCGCGTCCTTCTCATCTCGCTCGCCGCCACCCTCTGCTACGTCGCAGCGACGTTCTACTTTGGCCTGCGCGCGCACTCCCTCGCCCTGCTTTCCGAGTCCGGCCACAACCTCTCGGACACGCTCGCCATCGGCCTCTCCTTTGTCGCCGTCTACTTCCAGCGCCGTCCCGCCACCGACCAGAAGACCTTCGGCTATCAGCGTGCCGGCGTCCTCGCGGCCTTCGTCAACGCCCTCACCCTCCTCGTCCTCGCCGCATGGATCGCCCTCTCCGCCATCCATCGCCTCTACGCGCCGGTCGCGGTCCAGCCGCGCATCATGATGGCTGTCGCCGCCGCCGGTGTCCTGATGAACGGAGCCATCGCCGCCCTCCTCTGGAAGTCCTCCAGCGACGTCAACATCCGCACCGTCTTCCTGCACATGCTGGGCGACACGCTGTCCACCGCCGCGGTCATCGCGGGCGGCGCGGGAATCCTCGCCACTGGCGCATTCTGGCTCGACCCCGCCCTCTCGCTCTTCATCGCCGCAATGATCGCCTGGTCCTCCGCATCCATCGTCCGCGAGACGCTCAACATTCTGCTCGAAGGCACGCCTCGCGACCTCTCGCTGGCCGACATTCGCGCCGCCGTCAACGCCGTCCCCGGAGTCCTCGACGTGCACGACCTGCACGTCTGGTCGCTCGGCTCGTCATCGCACGCCCTTGCCAGCCACGTCACCATCGGCGAGATGCCCATCTCCGGCTCAGCCTCCATCCTCGACGCCATCAACTGCGCCCTGCGCGACCGCTTCCACATCACACACACCACCATCCAGTTCGAGATCATCGGCTGCGAGACCACCCACGGCTGCTCCGCCCCGCCCGAGCCCGAAGCCGCCCACCACGCCCACTCCCACGCCCACTGATCGCAGCCCAATAGTAGTCGTCATTCTGGCGAAGCAGCCCTGAAGCCGTCATTATGGCGAAGCCGGAATCTCCGTATTTCGCACTTGCAGTTGTTCGTTCTCATCCCCACAAAAAGAAACGCCCGCCAACTCGGCGGGCGTCCCTTCAGCAAAATCGCATTCTACAGCAAGGTCGCGTCCAGCGTAATCTCCGCCGCCGCCAGCAGCCGCGAGATCGGGCAGCCCGCCTTCGCGCCTGCGGCAATCTCATCGAACTTCGCCTTGTCGATGCCAGGCACCTTCGCCTTGGTCGTCAGGTGGATCTTCGTCACCGTCGGCTTGTCATGCAGGTCCAGCGTCACCACCGCCGATGTCTCAATCGACTCCGGCGTAAAGTTCGCCTTGCCCAGCTCCGCGCTCAGCGCCATGCTGAAACATCCCGCGTGCGCCGCCGCGATCAACTCCTCCGGGTTCGTCCCCACGCCGCTCTCGAACCGCCCCGCAAAGCTGTATTGCGTCTCCTTCAGCGTCCCGCTCTGGGTGGAGATGGTCCCCTTCCCCTCCTTCAAACTCCCTCGCCAAACTGCACTCGCACTGCGATCCATACCGTCTCCTCTTGAACTTCCGTTTTATTGCAACATTCAACTTACAAGAATTGTCCCACACAAACGCTATTTCATTCGATGCGTCCACCGTGCTTTCTGATGTGAGCAATACGGCTCAGCCGCAGCCCACGGAGTAAGAAGAGAATCGTCTGGGGATCGTTCGCTGAGGCAATCGCGCTTCACTCCTCTCCCCAGACTGCGACAGATCCTCTACGGCGCACAACGAACGGTGGCACAAAATTGATAGCAGAGCTCTATGAGAGCGAGCAGGCAAAAGAGGTCCTGCTTAAAGCGGGTGCGCTGCAACACGCCATCCTGAACAGCGCCAACTTCTCCAGCATTGCCACGGACGCACGCGGCGTCATTCAAATCTTCAACGTCGGTGCCGAGAGAATGCTGGGCTACACCGCCGACGAGGTGATGAACAAGACCACCCCCGCCGACCTCTCCGATCATCAGGAACTGATCGCCCGCGCCGCCGCCCTGAGCCTGGAAGTGGGAACCCCGATAACCCCCGGCTTTGAGGCCCTCGTCT
>Ga0224555_1002442_pt1 | contig 21869 bp, 16 predicted proteins | sample 714S23034metaG_FD_180687 | JGI IMG/M metagenome (GOLD analysis project Ga0224555, IMG submission 180687) | Peat soil microbial communities from Stordalen Mire, Sweden - 717 S2 30-34 | ecosystem: Environmental > Terrestrial > Soil > Wetlands > Peat | place: Sweden: Norrbotten County, Stordalen...
CACCGAGCAGGGCGGGATTCGGCTGTGAGATCGAGCGCTCCATGGTGGTGGCCCCGGCGTTGCCGAAAATTTCATAGAAGCGCATCAGGCCGTTGTGATTTGTAGCCATCTCTGCTACATATCCGGGCGACCAGGCGTCGACGTAGGCGTGGGTCCACACGCCGGGCATGCCGTAGCGGGTGAGCTGAGTCATATCCCAGTTGGAGAGCATGGGCAGCTCGGAGTAGACGATAGGATCATAAAGCGGATTTTGCGGCGCCTGGCCTGAGTAGATGTAGAGGAAGGGCACGGACTCGTGCAGGTCGTGGATGATGGGCGGATGCCACTGCAGGTACCAGCGCAGGAAGTTCTGGTTGGCCTCGGCAGAGTAGTTGATGTCCCGGTTGTTGTCGTGCTCGATGTACTTGCCCCAGTAGGGCACGCGGGACATCTTCTCGTAGTCGGTCACGTCGACGTTGTGCGCGAAGTACCAGTCGATGGAGCGGTCGCGGCCGTCGGGATCGGCGACCGGCAGGATGGCCACGAGGACGTGATCGCGGATGCTCTGGATGAGGGGCGAGTCTTCGGTGGCGAGGCGGTAGGTGAGCTCCATCAGCATTTCCGGGGGGCCGAGCTCGGCGCTGTGCAGTCCGCCGGAGAGCGTGTAGATGGGTTTGGTGTGCGCGATCAGGTCCTGCGCCTCGGCATCGGAAAGCCCGCGTGGGTCGGCGATACGCGCGAGGTTCTGGCGTTCCTCGTCGAGATGGGCAATCGAGTCTTCCGAGCCAACAAAGACGATGACGGAGTCGCGGCCCTCTTCCGTCTTTCCGATGCGCAGAACTTTGACGCGCGGCGACTGCGCGGCGAGCGCATCGTAGTAACGCAGAACGTCGGCATAATAGGTGAGCTGTTTGGGCGCGCCGATGTCGTGGCCAAGGACCGCTTTGGGGGAAGGCACGCCGGCGCTCACCGGCAGATGATCGACCAGCGGGCTGAGAAACTCGGGCTTGGTGGTCCAGTCCTTCACGTGCGCCGCGAAGTCGGGATCCATCGCCTGGGGAGTCTGGGCTGGAGATGCAGGGGAAAGAGCAGCAACCGAGAGAACAAACAGCACCACAGCAACACGCTTGAACATGGGCTCGTTTTTTCCGTGAAAGAGGATTGCGCTTATAGTAACGCGCCGGGAGGGAAAAACGGGCTCCGGACGGAATTCACCAACAGCCCCGCGCCAGAGTCGACCGGGATCGGATAGGGTGGTGAGTTCGACGATTTTTCGCTTGAGAGAACTTTGATTATGGGCGTTTCTACTTTTCCTGATTCCCCAGTCGCAGGATCGGCGCAGGCGGTCTCTTATCCGATCCGTCGTGTCGCTGTTCTGGGCGCAGGCACCATGGGATCGCGCATCGCGGCGCACGTGGCGAACGCGGGCTTCCCTGCCCTGCTGCTGGATGTGGCGCAGGAAGGCGACCGCAGCCGGCTCGCCGCAGAGGCGCTGGAGGGACTGAAAAAGTCCAGGCCCGCGGCGCTCGCAACTCCTGAGTTCGCCGCGCGAATTTCGATTGGCAATTTCGATGACGATCTCGCGAAGCTCCGCGAATGCGATTGGGTGATCGAAGCCGTTGCGGAGAACCTGGAGATCAAGCACGCGCTGCTGGGGCGTGTTGTGCCGCATCTGCGCGCCAATGCGATTTTGACGACCAACACCAGCGGGCTGCCCGTCGCGGCGATTGCGCAAGCGCTGCCTCAGGACGTGCGGCGGCGATTCTTCGGAACGCACTTCTTTAATCCGCCGCGCTACATGCAGCTGCTGGAAATCATCGCGACTCCGGAGAGCGATCCGGCAGCGATTGCCGCAGTGGCGCGGTTCGCGGAGATCGATCTCGGCAAGTCTGTCGTGACGGCAAACGACCGGCCAAACTTCATTGCGAATCGTATCGGGGCCTTTGCGATGTTGAACACGCTGCGCGTGATGCAGCAGCAGGGGCTGACGATTGAGGAGGTCGATGCGCTCACCGGAAAGCCGCTGGGCTGGCCGAAGACGGGGACCTTCCGTCTCGCGGATATGGTGGGCCTCGATGTGCTGGGCAGCGTGGTGCGCAACTTTGCTACGAACGCGAAGGACGAGCGCGCGGATGTCGGGCTGCCCGGCTTTCTGGAGCAGATGCTGGAGCGGAAGTGGTTCGGCGATAAGACAGGGCAGGGTTTCTACAGGAAGCAGAAGGGCGCGTCGGGCGAGGACCGTCTTGTGCTGGACGTGGCGACGCTTGAGTATCGCCCGGCGCAGAAGCCGAAACTTCCGGCACTCGATGCGGCCAGACCCATCGAGGTGCTGCCGGAGCGGATTCGCGCCTTGCTAAGCGGAAATCCGGAGAAGGACAAGGCGGCGGCGTTCTACTGGGCGATTCTGCCGGAGTTGTGGCTGTACGCGGCGAACCGCGTGGGCGAGATCAGCGACAGCGTGGCGGACATCGATCGCGCGATGCGGACGGGCTTCAACTGGGAGCTGGGGCCTTTCGAGATGTGGGACGCGGCGGGAGTTCGCACAACGGCGGAGAGGATGCGGGCGCATGGGGTGGCGCTGCCGGCGGCTCTTGAAAGGCTGCTGGCCGCTGGTGGGGAGGGATGGCATCGCAACGGCGGGGCGGAAGTTTTCGATTCGCGCACCGGAGCTTATGTTCCGGTCGAATCGCCGGGCGCGGTCGTCACTCTCACCCGGGCGAAGCGGTCGGGTGGTGTGGTGCGGGAGAATCCAGGTGCGTCCCTGATCGATGTGGGAGACGGGATCGGATGCATCGAGTTCCACACCAAGATGAACGCGCTGGGCGGCGACATCGTGAGCTTCGTGCGTGAGAACCTCGGCGCGGATTCGGAGGCGGTACGGCAGTTTCGCGGATTTGTGATCACGAACGACGCCGCGAATTTTTCTGCGGGCGCGAACCTGGTGCAGCTGCTGCTGGCGGCGCAGGACGAGGAGTGGGACGAGATCGATTCCTACATCGCGGCGTTTCAGCAGATGACGCAGGCGATCAAGTTTTGCCCGTGTCCTGTAGTGGTTGCTCCGTTTGGCCTGACGCTCGGCGGCGGCGCAGAGGTGACGCTCCACGGCGCGGCCCGGCAACCGCATCTCGAGCTCTACATGGGCCTCGTTGAGACCGGCGTGGGGCTGATCCCGGCGGGCGGCGGATGCAAGGAGATGACGCTGCGGGCGCTGGCGTTTGCCGCTGGGGCGGCGCCGGCGGGCGCGCGGGATTCGGTGGAACTGCATCACGTGATGCGGACGATTTTCGAGAACATCGCGCTGGCGAAGGTGTCGACCTCGGCGTATGAGGCGCGGGAACTGCGGATGCTGCGGGCGTCGGATGGAATCACGATGAATCGGGATCGCGTGCTGCATGACGCGAAGGAGCAGGTGCTGGCGTTGGCGGAATCGGGGTACAGGGCGCCGCTGCAGGTGACCGACCTGTCTGCGCCGGGCGAGAGCGTCCTGGCGACGCTGAAGCTCGGGGTCTACATGCTGCGCCAGGGCGAGTACGCGACGGATCACGACGTAACGGTGGCGACGCATTTAGCGCAGGTGCTCTGCGGTGGTGCGATCACGCCGGGGACGCCTGTGAGTGAGCAGTATCTGCTGGACCTGGAGCGGGAGCACTTTTTGTCGTTGTGCGGCGAAAAGAAGACGCAGGAGCGGATTGGGCACACGCTGAAAACGGGAAAGCCACTGCGGAATTAGTAACAGTCTGGAGAACCTATGCGGGATGCAGTGATTGTGAGCGCGGTGCGGACCGCGGTCGGCAAGGCTCCGCGGGGAGCGCTGCGGACGACGCGGCCGGATGACCTGGGCGCCATCGCGGTGCGGGGTGCGCTGGAGCGGGTACCGCAGCTGGATACGAAGGAAATCGAGGACGTCATCATCGGCTGCGCGATGCCGGAGGCTGAGCAGGGGCTGAACGTGGCGCGCGTGATCGTGCTGCGCGCGGGATTGCCGGTGGAGTCGGCGGCGATGACGATCAACCGCTACTGCGCGTCGGGCCTGCAGGCCATTGCGCTGGCTTCGGAGCGGATTCGCGGGGGCGGAGCGGAAGTGGTGGTCGCGGGTGGCGCAGAGTCGATGTCGATGGTGCCGATGGGGGGCAACAAGATCGCGGTGAATCCGTGGCTGGTGGAGAACCATCCGGGCTCATACCTGTCGATGGGGCTGACGGCGGAGAGGGTGGCGCAGAAGTATGGAATTTCGCGCGAGGACTGTGACAAATTCGCGTTCGAAAGCCACCAGAAGGCGGTGGCGGCGATCACGGCGGCCAAGTTTACGGATGAGATTGTGCCGGTGACGGTGACGAATACAACTCCGAACGGGAAAAAAACCGTAACAACGACGGCGGAGTTCAGCGTGGATGAGGGTCCGCGGGCGGACACGACGGCTGACGCGCTCGGGAAGCTGCCGCCGGTGTTTCATGCGAAGGGCGTAGTGACGGCGGGCAATTCTTCGCAGACCTCGGATGGAGCAGCGGCGGCGGTGGTGATGTCGGCGGAGCGTGCGCAGGCCCTGGGCATCCGGCCGCTGGCGCGGCTTGTCTCATTCGCAACCGCCGGGTGCGACCCGGAATTGATGGGAATGGGCCCAGTTTACGCGGTGCCGAAGGCGCTGAAAATGGCGGGGCTGACGCTTGACCAGATCGAAGTGATCGAGTTGAACGAGGCCTTCGCCGCACAGGCCCTGGCGGTGATCCGGCAGCTGGAACTCGATGGAGCAAAAGTAAATGTGAGCGGCGGAGCGATTGCGCTCGGGCATCCGCTGGGCTGCACGGGGGCAAAGCTGACCGCGACGATCCTGCGAGAGCTGGAGCGGCGCAAGGCGCGATACGGGCTGGTGACAATGTGCGTAGGCGGCGGGATGGGCGCGGCGGGAGTATTCGAACGGCTAGGTTAAGGATGATTCAAGATCCCTCATGAGAAAGCTTCTAATCATCCTGCTTCTCGTCAACGCGGCATGCGTCTTGCCATGGACACGATTTGTCTTCGGGATGCTCGGAGGAGTCTTTTTGTTACCCGGCGTGACCCTGATTGCGCTGATGCTGTTCGCAGGATTTTGTCTTTGGCAGAATTATCGATGGTCAAAGTTCGTCGCCCTGATCGCGGCATTTGTCTCTTCGGCTCTTTACTGGACGATCACCTTCAATGGGCTACGCGATCCTGGAGAGAACTGGAGCCGGCTCTTCACTGGCGATTTGGGCCCCGTGATCGGACTGCCACTTGTGGCAAGCACAGTTTCTCTTGTAGCAAGTCTGATTTACGCGAATGCGAAAGTCTCAGCGTAGGATGGTCTCTCGGAGAGACCCATGGCCGCGACGACTTTGCCAAAGACGATTCCTGGCGGACACTTTCTGCTCGTGAACGCGACGCCGGAGGATGTTTTCACGCCGGAAGATTTTTCCGACGAGCAGCGCGAGATTGCGCGCACGACGGCGGAGTTCGCGGAGAAGTCCGTCCTGCCGCGGGTTGCGGAGATCGAGGCGAAGAATTTTTCTGTCACGCGAGAGCTGTTGCTCGATGCCGGCGGGCTGGGGCTGATGGCCGTGGATGTGCCGGAGGCGTATGGCGGGCTCGCCCTCGATAAGGTGACGTCGGCACTGGTGGCGGACCGGATCGCGGTATCGGCGAGCTTTTCCGTGAGCTTCAGCGCGCACACGGGAATCGGGACGCTGCCCGTGATCTGGTACGGGACAGCGGCGCAGAAGGAGAAGTATCTTCCGAAGCTCGCGACAGGCGAGTGGATCGCGGCCTATGCGCTGAGCGAGGCGTCGTCGGGGTCGGATGCGATGAACGTGCGCACAGTAGCGCGGCTCTCCGCCGATGGGAAGCAATATGTGCTGAACGGCGAGAAGATGTGGATCTCGAACGCGGGGTTCGCGGATCTGTTCATCGTGTTCGCGAAGATTGTGGCGGAGAACGGCGGAGACGGGCAGTTTTCGGCGTTTCTGGTGGAGCGCGAGACGCCTGGACTCACGATTGGAGCCGAGGAGCACAAGCTGGGGATTCGCGGTTCGTCGACCTGCCCGCTGGTGTTGAGCGACTGCGCGGTGCCCCTGGAAAATCTGCTGGGCGAGGCGGGCAACGGGCATCACATCGCGTTCAACATTCTGAACGTCGGCCGTTACAAATTAGGGGCGGCAACGCTGGGTGGGGCGCGCAACACGCTGCGCAACGCCGTGAAATACGGCAAGCAACGGATGGCGTTCGGCAAGCCCATCACGTCGTTTGGGCTGATCCAGGAAAAAATCGCCGAAATGGCGGCGGGAATTTTTGCCGGTGAGGCGCTGGTGTATCGCGTAGTGGGAGCGATTGATGCCGCGCTGGCGACACTCGCGGCAGACGCGTCGCCGGCCGAGGTGCAGAAGCGCATCGAGGAGTATGCGGTGGAGTGCTCCATCGTGAAGGTATGGTGCTCCGAGATGCTGGATCGCGCGGTGGATCATGCGGTGCAGATCTACGGCGGATACGGGTATGTGGAGGAGTATCCGGCAGAGCGCGGGTATCGCGACTCGCGAATCAACAGGATTTTTGAGGGGACGAACGAGATCAACCGGCTGATCATCACCGGGTTTTTGCTGAAGCGCGCGATGCAGGGGCGGCTGCCGCTGCTTCCGGCAATCGCGAAGGTGATGGACGAGGTGATGGCGGGGCCGGGCGCGCGCGTGGAGCCGACGGGTGCCATGGCAGCTGAAAGGGCACTGCTGGCGAGCGCGAAGAAGCTGGCGCTGTTCTGCTCGGGCGCGGCGAGCCAGAAGTATCCGACAACCCTGCAGGATCAGCAGGAGATCATGGGCGCGCTGGCGGACATATTGATTGAGGTGCTGACGATGGAGTCGGCGATTCTGCGCGCGGAGAAATTTGCCGGGCGGAGCGCGACGGCCGTTCAGTTGGCGCAGCTATGCGCAACGCGGTCGTTCCGGATCATTCAGGATGCGGCGGAACGCGTGCTGGGCGCTGTGGCAGAGGGCGATATGCTGCGTACGCAGATGGCGATCTATCGGAGGCTGGCGAAACATGAGCCGGTAAACACGGTCGCGATAGGGCGCGCGGTGGCGGAGGAAGTGATCGCGGCGGAACGGTACCCGCTGTAAACCTCACCCTGGAGGAGCCAGCGCGCACAGCGTCTGGACCGGTTCTCGGCTTTTCTATCGTGGTGACGAACCCTGCAGCAACCCTTCGACCAGAGCCGCCCACTCCTCATCGAGCGCGGAGCGATAGAAGATGCGGCCGGCGCGCGAGTACCAGTAGTCGGCGTTAGAAAGAGAGCCTTCGCGCCGATGGAGGTAGGCGTGGACGGCCATGCCTTCCGTGCTGTCGAGTTCGTCGACGAGGGCGTGGGCGCGCGTCCAGTCGCCGTTCTTGTCCCACCAAAGCGCGGCAAGCGGTGCGGGCAGGTCGTCGGGCGGCTCAGCGGATGCCAGGGATGCGTGAAATTCGTTTGGCGTCATTTCGTGCGCGCTTCCACGCGGGTTTCTGATAAAGCCCTCACCTCAATGGCTCAGGCCGTTCAAAAGAACGATTCTGCTCAACTGACCTTTACCATGGCCACGGTTATTGCAGAATCAATTTTCCGATTGTAGCCAGTTGCATGTTCGAGGTGCCTTCGTAGATGGAGCCGATTTTCGCGTCGCGGTAAAACTTCTCCATCGGGTAGTCGCGGACGAAGCCGTAGCCGCCGTAGATTTCGACCGACTGGCTGGCGACCTGCTCGGCCACGCGCGAGGCGAAGAGCTTGGCGATGGCGGCTTCCTTCACAAACGGGATGCCGGCGCCTTTCATGCGCGCGGCGTTGTAAACCAGGTTGCGTGCGGCTTCGATCTGCGTCGCCATTTCGGCCAGAGCGAACTGCACCGCCTGGAATTCCGCGATGGGTTTGCCGAACTGCTTACGCTCCTTGCTGTATTTCACGGCCAGCGACCAGGCGCCTTCAGCCAGGCCGAGCATCTGCGCGGCGATGCCGATGCGGCCCTCGTTGAGGGTCTCGATGGCGATCTTGTAGCCTTTGCCGGGTTCGCCAACGACGTTCGAAGCCGGAACGCGGCAGTCGTCGAAGAGGAGCTCGCAGGTGGAGGAAGCGCGGATGCCCATCTTGTCTTCTTTGTGCCCTACGGTAAAGCCCGCTGTCCCGCGCTCGACCATGAACGCGGTGATGCCGCGGTAGCCGGCCTCAGGATTGATAGTGGCGAAGACGAGGAAGAGGTCTGCCTCCTGCGCGTTCGAGATCCAGAGCTTGCGCCCGTTCAGAACAAAAGCATCGCCATCAGCACGGGCCTGGGTCGTCAGAGAAAAAGCGTCCGACCCGGAGCCGGCTTCGCTGAGCGCGTAGGCGCAGACGGTTTGCTGTGCGAGGCGAGGCAGCCACAGGCGCTGCTGTTCCGGCGTGGCCCAGCGAAGCAGCGCATTGATGGCGAGCGTGTTCTGCACGTCCACAATGACGGCGACAGCCGGGTCGACACGGGAAATTTCTTCGACGGCGAGCACGGCGGAGAAGAACGAAGCGCCGCCGCCGCCCAGTTCGGGGGGAGCCTCAATGGCCATGAGGCCCAGCTCAAAAAGCTGGCGAAGGATGCCCTCGTCGAGATGCTGGGCTTCGTCCATGGCGCGCACATGCGGCGCGATCTCCTGCTGGGCAAACTGGCGTACCGTGTCGCGGAGCAGCGTCTCGTCTTCGGTGAGCGAGGTCAGCGGGAGGATGGTGTCGAGGGGCTCGGCCATGGCATACAGGGTACAAGGTACGGGCCACCGAGTGCAGCGGGAACCGAGCCCTGCACTATATTCGGAAGAGCATGTCCTCGGTCGACCTCGGCAAGGCCGTCCTGATTCATTTTTCGGGACACGATCATCCCGGCCTGACAGCGGAGATCACGCGCACGCTGGCGCGGCATCGCATCGGCGTGCTCGACATCGGACAAGCGGTGGTGCATGAGGCGCTGTCGCTGGGCATCCTGATCGAGCTGCCGGCGGATGAGAGCCTGGCCGCGCTGAAGAGGGAGTTGACGGAGCGCGCCCACGAGTTGCAGCTGACGGTGCGTTTCTCCGCTGTGCGGCCGGACTCGCTCGAGCACTGGCTGCGCGGGCTGCATCAGCAGCATTTCATCATCACGATTCTGGGGCGCGCGATTACGGCGGAGCACCTGGCCCGGGTAACGACCATCATCGCAGCGCACGCAATGAATGTGGATCGCATCGACCGTTTGTCGCAAGGGCTCGCGGCGAACGATCCGGCCGCGAATGCGTGCGTGGAGCTGGCGGTGAGCGGAGCCTCGGCGCAGGAGCCGGCGATGCGTGCGGATTTTCTGGCCGCGGCGCAGGAGCTCTCCATCGACATCGCGTTCCAGCGCGAGAGCATCTTCCGGCGTAATCGGCGGCTGTTCGCGTTCGACATGGACTCGACGCTGATCCAGGGCGAGGTGATCGATGAACTCGCGAAGATGGCCGGCGTGGGCGACGAGGTTGCGCACATCACCGAGGCCGCAATGCGGGGCGAGCTGAATTTTGACGAGAGCTTCACGCGGCGCGTGGGATTGTTGCGCGGATTGCCCGAGGAGCGTGTGGAATCTCTTCTGGAGACGATTCCGCTGGCCCAGGGGGCGGAGCGGCTGATCCGCACGCTGCGCATGCTGGGCTACAAGACCGCGATTCTTTCGGGCGGCTTCACGTTTTTTGCGCGGCGGCTGCAGGAACGGCTCGGCATCGACTATGTCCACGCGAACGAACTGGAGATCGCGGATGGGAAAGTGACGGGACGTGTCGTTCCTCCGATTGTGAATGGCGAACGCAAGGCCGCGCTGCTGGCCGAGATCGCGCACGCGGAGGACATTTCGCTCGAACAAGTGGTAGCGGTGGGCGACGGCGCAAACGACATTCCAATGCTGAAGGTGGCAGGCATGGGCATCGCGTATCGGGCCAAGCCGCTGGTGCGGCAGAGCGCGCCGCAGTCGATTTCAGCGCTCGGCCTCGATGGATTGCTGTATCTGATTGGGGTACGGGATCGCGATCTGGTTGCCGCCCCTGGAGGGGTCGGCCGATGAAGCGGCCAGTCCAAAAGCGGGCGGCCAGTTCTGGCAAGTCAGTCGTGCCGGGTCGCGCCAAAGTCAAACTGAAACCGCCATTCCCCTTTGTTCTGGAGGCGCTCGAACCTTTGCAGCCTGAAGTGCGCAGGATGTTTTCCGGCTTCGCGGTCTACGCGGGCGACCGGATCGTTTGCATGCTGCGCGATCACGTGAAGTCCCCCAGAGACAACGGCGTTTGGCTGGTGCTCGCCGAGGGCGTCGATCCCGCGGATAAGCATCTGCGGCGAGAGTTCCCTTCCCTGCGCTCCATTGAACTGCTGGGCGGCAAGATCGGGCACTGGCTGCTGATTCCGTCGGACGGTCCCGATTTTGAAGCGGCGGCCGCGCACGCTTGCGAGCTGCTGCTGCGTCGTGATCCGCGGCTGGGACGGGTACCCGCGTCGCGGCGCTGAGGACAGCGTGCGATTGCTAATGCATCCCGCTGCTGTTAGTGGGTTGTGGCTGCGGCGGCGAGGGCCGCTTGTGCGGCTTCTTCTTCGGCGATCACCAACGGCCGCGCCGTGCTGAACCCGGGCATGACGCGCAGTCGCTTGAGGATCTTTTTGGTCAGCCCCGTCAGCGGCAGTTCGGGCAGGTCGAATACCGGAACCCAGACGCGCTCGGCGGTATCCCGCGCGAGCAGCTTCTGCTCGTTCATGGTGAGACCGTAAACCGTGACGTAATAATTCGTGTTCGTGATGGAGTGGCGAACGGTGAGCAGGAGCATGTCCTCGCTCTCCTGGCCCTCTTTCACGTTCGGCAGCTCCCACATGTTGGGCATCTGCGAGGCGTCGGCGGCGCGGCGCTGCAACAGCACTTCCGCCTTCGGCCACTGGCGGCGCTGCACCAGGGCAAGGGCCGTCTTGCGGCTCAGCATCTTTTTGGTGCGCGGCACGGCGTGCTCGCCGCGCGTGGCGCATCCTTCGCGCACGGGGCAGGCGAGGCACATCGGGCTCTTCGGCGCGCAGAGGGTGGCGCCCAGGTCCATCATGGCCTGGTTGAAATCGCCGGGGCGCTCGCGGTCGACCAGCTGCTCGGCGGCGCGGCGCAGTTCGCCGCTGCGGGCGACGCCGGGGACGGGCTCGTGGCCAAAATACCGAGTGAGCACGCGCTCGACGTTGCCGTCAACGGCCGCCACTGGCTCCGAAAAGGCAATGCTGGCGACAGCGGCAGCGGTATAAACACCGACGCCGGGCAAACGGCTCAGAGCGGCCGCGGTCTGCGGAATCACCCCTGCGTGTTCGGAAACGACGGCGCGAGCAGCTTCGTGCAGCGCTCGCGCGCGGCGATAGTACCCGAGTCCGCTCCACAGCGCCAGGACTTCGGATTCGTCCGCCTGTGCGAGCGACTGGAGCGTGGGATAGCGAGCCATGAAGCGCGTGTAGTAGTCGATGACGACAGAGACTCGGGTCTGCTGCAGCATGGTCTCGGAGACCCAGATAGCCCAGGGGTCGCTCGTCTGCCGCCACGGCAGCTCGCGCGCATTTTGATCGAACCATTGCAGCAAATTACGGCGAAAGTCCAAAGGCGTGCCTCTTCCCTCACGGGGATTGTAAGTTTGATTCCAGTCATTTTTGTGGGATTCGGCAATACCACGAAAGCGGATACACCTGAAAGATTACTTTGGGGGGAAGCCGTTCGGGGGAGAGCGGTTTTAGCGGGAAGCAGTCAGCAATTGGCAGCCAGCTTCCACTCGCTTTTTCACTCGCCCTTCCACTCGCTTTTGGCTCGCCTTCCCGCTCGCTGCATCCCTATCCTGTACCCTGAACGGTTGCGCATGGACTCTTCTTCCTTCATTCGCCGGCTGCCGAAAGCGGAGCTGCATCTGCATCTGGAAGGCACGGTGACTCCGGAAACCCTGGTGGAGCTCAGCCGCCGGCACGACGGCGCGCCGCTCGAGCTGGACCAGGCTCGAGCGCTCTACGCCTACCAGGACTTCACCGGCTTTCTGATGGCGTTCAAAGCCATCAGCGAGCATCTGCTGACCGCCGAGGACTACGAGCTGATCACCTGGCGCATGCTGGAGCGGCTCTCCCGCCAGGGTGTGGTCCACGCCGAGGTCTACGTCTCGGTGGGCGTGGTCTACTACTGGCGGCGGTGCGCGTTTGAGCCGCTGTTCGAGGGCATGGAGCGCGCGCGAGTGCGTGCGGAGCGCGAGCTCGGCATCACCCTCTACTGGATCTTCGACGCCGTCCGCCACTTCGGTCCTGAAGAAGCCGCGAAAGTCTTTCGCAAGGCGGCGGAGTTGCGGGAGCAGCATCCATCCATCATCGGAATCGGCATCGGTGGCGACGAGCGGCGTACCGGCGCAGAGCCCTTCCGCGAACTGTACGCGGAGGCGCGCGAAGCAGGCCTGCGGCTGACCGCCCATGCCGGCGAAACCACGGGACCGGATGCTATCTGGGGCGCCCTGAACATTGGTGCCGAGCGCCTGGGCCACGCCTTGTCGGCGATCCACGATCGGGAGCTGATGGAGGTGCTCGCCCACCGGCAGGTGCCGCTCGAAATCTGCGTCACGTCGAATGTGAAGACAGGGTGCTGCCTGCGCATGGAAGATCACCCGCTGCGGCGGTATTTTGACGAGGGATTAATGGTGACGTTGAACTCGGATGACCCTGCGCTTTTCCACAGCGATCTGGCGCAAGAGTACGAACGTGCGCAGGATCATTTCGGATTCACCGAGGAACATCTCAGGGAACTGGCGGCCAACTCCATCGAGGCCAGTTTTTTGCCGCCCGACCGAAAGGTAATGCTCCTTCGGGGGATCGAGTCCCTCCAATGAGGAATTCTCGGCGCAATCTGGCCGATCTATAACGGCATATACCATACGGACAATGGTAGCTGCGCTCTAATGGTGCGCTATCATGGACGCATGGCGCCCTGGGGATTGCGCATGTTTTGTCAGACAAAGAACAAGATCAGTGAAGTTGCTGAAGCCCTGGTTCCTGAGTCCTCCACCTCGACCGCGCTGCGCGCCATTGGGTGGACCTCCGTGGCGCTCGCCGTAACCGCTCTTGGCCTCTACGTCGGCCGCGAGCTGCGCCTCCGGTATAAGATCAAACGCCGCACACCGTCGGACTTCTACTCCCATGCAGGCGAGGAGATGGGCGCGGAATACGGCATGGGGATCTAGCGCGCAGAGCGAAACCTGTCAGCGAAAACCCGCTTGGCGAAAAGCGGTCAGCGGCGAAACCGCTCAGCGGCAGCTTGGCCAGCGAAGGATCTGCCTTTGAAGCGGACTGCGCCCCTCTGAAGCCCGGCCAGCCAAGGACGAGCCTCGAAGCGCGGCCAGGTTCACCCCACAGCAAGCAGAAGACGCCTTTGCAACTCAAATTTCAAGACGCGCGACACCCCGGCCTGTGCCCGAAGTAATGTCGTGGGTTCGTTTTGGAACCGTCCTGTTTTGGGAATCTGAGCCCCAAACCAATTTGGGCGTCAGCCCGTCAGCTCCCGCCTACCGGTTGTGCTATAGGCTACAGGCTACCGGCTCGCCCGTCAGTGCGTCCGCTCCACCAGGTACCGCGCCACCGCCTTCAGACCGTCGGCAGCCTCGCTGTACGGTTCCAGCGCCGCAAACGCTTCGCCAATGAGCCGTGCCGCGTCCTTACGCGATTGCTCAATGCCAAAAACGGCGGGCCAGGTGGCTTTGTCGCTCGCGACATCTTTGCCCGCCGTCTTGCCGAGATGCTCGGAGTCCTGCGTCATGTCGAGCACGTCGTCCACAATCTGGAACGCCAGTCCGGCTTTGGTGCCGAAGTCGGTCAGCCGCCGAACATCCTCCGGCGTCGCGCCCGCATAAATCCCACCCGTCACAATCGAGACACGGATCAGCGCCCCCGTCTTCGCGCGATGAATCGCCACCACGCTCTCGGCCGTCGGCTTCGAGTGCTCCCCTTCGAGATCCAGCACCTGCCCCCCGATCATCCCTTCCACGGTCCCCGTGGCTTCGGCCACGAGCCCGACGATCTGGATGGCGCGCTCCGCCGTGCACTTGAGTGCGGCAAGGGTCTGGTAAGCGAGGGTCTGCAGCGCATCCCCGGCGAGGATGGCGATCGCTTCGCCGAACGCGACGTGGCAGGTGGGCTTGCCGCGACGCAGATCGTCGTTATCGAGCGCGGGCAGATCGTCGTGGATCAGCGAATACGTGTGCAGCATTTCAATCGCTGCGCCCAGGTCTTCGACGCCGTCCGGTAGCTGCAATCCGCCGCCGCGGACAGCACTCATCGCTCGTGCAGCTTCCATCGCCAGCACGGGCCGCAACCGCTTGCCGCCCGCGAAAACGCTGTGCCGCATCGCTCCATGGATCGACACTGGGACCTGCGTGACCGGCGGCAGCAGCCGCTCCAGCGCGCGATCGGTGCGCTCGACACCCTCGCGCAGAATCTCGTGAACATCGACTCGCACTGCGATCATGGTATCCAAACTCTTCGGTTCGCGAATCGGCGACTAACTTCGGTCAGCACCGATCGTCCCGCTGACCGCCTCATCGCCGACCGGCTTTTCGCTGACCGCTTCTCCGCTGACTGCTGCTCACCAACAGTGTAATGGCCAGCGCAACAAGCGAAAGGAAGATGCCGCCCCATTCGTCGCGAGTGAGGCGCCAGCGGACGTCGATGCGGGTGATGCCGGCGGCGATCGGAATGACGAGCAGCCCGTCGCTGCGATGCGGCCGCTCGCGAAGTTCGACGCCGTTGACGTCGATTCGCCAGGCAGGATAGTCCATGAGACGAAGAACGGCGTGGCCGGGCGTGTTGCTCGCGACCGATGCGCTGATGTGTTCCGGACTGGAAAGCGTGATGGCGATGGCGCCGGGGATTTCCTGCGACGGGTCGGCGGTCCACTGTGGATTGTCCCGGGTGGATTCTTCGGCGGTGGCGGAGCCGAGGAGGCGAATCGCCGGCAGCCCCTGCTGGATCGCATCGTTGGCGGCACCCGTGGGCGTGTATTCATCGGTGCCCTCAAAGCCGGTGGCGCGAAAGGTGGCGATCTGCGCGGTGATGTTGTCCTCCTCATCGCAGGGCTGCCAGAACCCGATGGCGCTGACGATCGCCATGCCGCAGGCGAGGAGTAGAATCACCAGCCCTCGCGCTGCGATGGCGCGCCGCGTGGTCTGTTCACGGGGCATGGCGAGCCCGGCGAGCGCGGCGAAGACGACAGCAAGGACCAGAAGCCATCGCCAGGGAAACTGCAGGTACTGGAGTTCGGGGAGATGTAGCCACAGCAAGTCGCTGAACGGGAACTGGACAAAGACGATGAGGCCGGCAAGAACGACGAGAGCTGTCCAAACCGAGCTTCGTTTGCGGCGTGAGAGCCAGGCAGCAACAACAGCGCCGACAATCAGCACCACAGCGATCCACGAGACTGTTTGCAGAACGCCGTTGTGATAGATCGCGTCGAAGCGCTCGCCGGGTGAGGTGCTGGGCGGAGGAACGTAGCCGAAGAGGAAGCTGTCCTCAACGCGCATCAGTGGTCCGACGGCGCGTTGGACCTGAACCCAGCGCTGCTGGTAGATCGCCGGAACCAGCCAGAATCCCGCGAGCGCGAGACCCAGGGGCACAGCGGCGGCACCTCGTGCAAGCAGCCGCAGGCATTTCTTCCTGTCCGCCCGCAGCGCGGCCACCGTGACGAGCGGGACCAGCGCGTAGCATCCCATGACGGCGGCCGGAGCGTCGGTGAGCCACAGAGCAGCCACGGTGAGCGAGAGCGGGAGGATCGCGGGCCGCTCTCGCAGCGCGAAGAGAACCAGCAGCGGTATCCACGCAGCGGCTAGAAGCTCGGCAAGCGCGCCACGTTCGTAAACCACAAAGAGCATGTAGGGATTCACGACGTAGAGGCACGCGGCGACGGTGGCGCTGTCCAGCGGCATCCATTCGCTGGCCATTCTGCGACACGCGAACCCGGCGCCGAGCAGCGCGATCAGCGTGTAGGCGACCGGCGTCCATGACCACGGAAGAATCGCGCCGAGAAGGCCACCCAGCATCCAGCTGAGCGGCGGATAGAAGACGAAGCGCGGCTCGCCGGCAAGGTAGTTGGCAGCGGCGGCCCAGTGCGGATAGAGGATGCCGTCATGCCAGTGAGCGACGACCTCCAGCCAGTTCTGCAGGTGGAAGTCAAAATCCTGGCCGCACGAGGTGCCGCGCCACGCCAGCGGCAGCACCGTGATCAGGATGGTCGCAAGCAGCAGCGAGCGGCGGCGCTGCGCACGCGTCGCATCGCTGGAAGGAGTGGCCGGGAAACGGAACCAGAATCGCACGTCGTGGGTGATCCCGGGTCATTGTACGTTGAGCATTGCTGTCCGCTAACCGCTGACGGCTCGCCTCACGGCTGCAGCCGCAGCGTGTGCGCGGTCGCGGCAGCAACGGCCGCATCGGTGAAGGGCAGCGCGAAGGTTGTGCCGTTGTACCAGTACGTCCACTGGTCGCGGTAGTACGGGCTCAGCGGGTCGCCCGACTCGCCCATCGTGATGTCCTGGGTCGCGCCATCGATGTTCGCCCAGTCGATGGTGAATCGCTGCGACGGTCCAAAGGTGCGGCTGACCTGCTTCACCGTCGAGGTGTCGCCGGACTGTGGCAGAACTCCGGTGCCCGTCCATCTCTTGAACCACGGCAGCAGCCCGTAGAGCGGGTGCTCAACATCGACCGGGAACACATACCCATAGCGCCAGGTGCGCAGATCGGAAGGCGCGTGTTCGCGCTCGAGGCCCTGGCGAACGAGGTCGGCGAGGAAGTCGTCCCACGTCTTGTATCGCGGCGGAAGCCAGGCGGCGGGCTCGTTCATCAGGATCTGCTCGCCGGCAAAGAGCGACTCAGCCCAGTGATACAGCCGCCAGTCGTCGCCGAGCTTCGGCTCCAGGAGCATCGGGAAGAAGACGCGCTTCGCCGAGTCGACAATCGCAGCAGGGGTGGAGTCGACCGTGACCGCGCCGTCCCATGTGCGCAGCAAATCGGCGGCCTGGCGGAGGCGCGCGTCCACCTGGCTGGCGTGGTCGATGCCGTAGGCGAGCCGCTGCGCGATCTCCTGGTCCAACTCGGAGTAGACGTCCGTCTGCAGCGTGAGCATCTGCTCCTGCGTCAGGTGATCCTTGGGCGAGAGCCACTTCCAGATGCGCTCGTTGCGGTACGGATCGCCCCACTCGAGCGTGAGTTCCGTACCGGGCACCGGGCCCTGGGCACCGGGCTCCGAAGAACCGGGTTCGGGCGCTGGTGCGGAAACAGGCGCTCCAGCCACGGGCGTCGCAGGTGAATTCGGATTCGGCGTGACCCGCGCATTCGCGGTCGCCAGCAGGCCGTCGGGCGGATCAAACGCAGAGGGCAGCTGATCGAAGCCGATAAACCCCTGCCACTCGTGCTGCTCGTCGGCAATCGGTACGCCGGCAAGGCCGCCAGGGCGAAGCGGAATGTAGCCGACCGCCTGATAGCCGATGTGCCCCTGGTCGTCGGCATAGACCACGTTCTGCGTGGGCGCCCACCAGGTGCTGAGCGCGGCGCGGAAGTCGGTCCAGTTCGAGGCCTGGTTCATGGCGAGCAGCGGGTAGCCTGCCGACTTCGCATCGTAGACGTTCCACTTCAGCGCGATCTCGCGCTTCTCGCCAGGGATGAGCGGCGTGATCACGACGCCGTGCGCGGTGCGGGCGACGTCGACCGTCTCATCTTTCCTGCCGCGGACATGGATCGTCTCCTGCGCGTGCTCGATGGGGTGCCAGGTGCCGTCGGGTGCCTGGTACTGGTCCTGCGCGTTGGTGCGCTCGACGTAGAGGTCCTGCGTGTCGCCGTAGAGCGCGGTGAATCCCCAGGCGATGTGCTCGTTGTGGCCGGTCACGATCAGCGGCAGCCCGGGCACCGTCACTCCGGCGGCGTGCAGGCCAGGCGCCTCGAGGCCGGTCTCGTACCAGATGTTGGGGATCTGCTGCTCGAGGTGCATGTCGTTGGAGAGCATGGCGTGGCCGCTCGCGGTACGCGCCCCCGAGACCACCCACTGGTTCGAGCCTGGATTCGCATCGAGCCAGCAGCCCGCGCAGTGCGCGTGACCGGCGAGTTGATCGACGCGCAGGAGGTCATCGTGCAGCACCGCGACGTTCAGACTGCCATCCTGGCTCTCGTCGAGCGGAACATCGGGCAGGTTCTGATTCGGCGCGGTGAGGGGCGCCTCGTTGGTGATGGGCGGATGATCGCGCCAGGAGCCGGTGGGGTAGAGGTCCGCGGCCAGCGTGGAGCCCAGGCGCGCCGTGATGCGCTCTCGCTCCAGCTTCTCGGGCCAGTGCTCGTCCAGCATCTGCACCATGCTCATCACCACCAGCATGGAGTCGACCGGCTGCCAGGGCCTGGGCTGGTAGAAGAGCAGGCGGAACTCGGCGGGCAGCCGATCGCCGTGTGAGCCAATGTACGCATTCACGCCCCGCGCGTAGTCGTCAAAGAGTCGGCGCTGGTCGGGCGGCAGGGTCGCGGTGAGTCGCTCGGCGGTGACGCGCATGGCGAGCACGCGCTGCAGGCGGTCGTGTTCGAGCAGCTTTGACCCGAGGATCTCGGCGGCCTCGCCGGCGGCCATGCGGCGCGCCATATCCATCTGCCACAGCCGGTCCTGCGCGGTGACGTAGCCCTGGGCGAAGAGCAGGTCGTCGAGATTCCCTGCTTCGATGTGCGGAACGCCGTGCTGGTCGCGGCGAACCGTGACCGGCGCCGTGAGGCCCGGGGTGAGAAGGCTGCCGTCGATCTCCGGCAGCGAGTCCTGCATCTTGTGCTTCAGCCAGATGCCGGCGGTGAACGTCGCTCCGGCGAGCACGAGCAGCAGCAGCAGGAAGAGGATCAGGAGGACGCGCAGGAACGGGTGGCGGCGCTTGTCTTCGTCAAAGTCAACGCTGCGGCCAAGAGGCATTCGGCAACATTGTCGCAGAAGCGAAGGCGTTCGGCGCGCAGCGTGAGAGGTCCGTCAGTTGCTGACGCCGGTTCCTGTGCCGGGCATCACCGTGGACCACGCCGAATCGATCGACGAGGCAGGCGCAGGGTCGAGGCGATCGACGATATGGCGTACGCCTTTGGTGCCGGCACCCGATACAGGACGGCCCCAACCCCTCCGCCAATCACAGCTGCGGAAGAGGCTGGGGCCCGGTCCTGATGCTGCGCTCTGCCTTACATTGAGCCCTGCTGCGGACGGCTGGCCGGCGGGATGATGCCGTTCATGCGCAGGTAGACGCACATCTGTCCATAGTGGTCCATGGTGTGCATGATCATGAACGCCACGTCCGAAGTGCGGGTGATCTTCCAGTTCGGAGGGAGTTTTGGGACGCTGTTGAATGCGTTGTCCGCGGTCAGCGCATTCACCACCGCGTGCGCGTAGGTGTAGGATTCCTTCAGCGCTTTGACCAGCTCGTCCTTGGTCTTCAGGCTGTCGAGGGTCTTCGGATCGACGGCCCCGGGAACTCCGCTCGCCGCCAGCAGCTGATAGTTGGCCTGGGCCAGATGCTGCACCTGCTGGCCAAAGGTGCGCACGGTCTTGAATTCACCCGTGGTGGGGACAAAGTCATACTTGTCGGCGGGCATGGCTTCGGCTGCGCTGACCACTTCCATTTCGGTGAGGCTCAGCAGCGCGCCCATGGAATCGGAGGGCGAATATTGGGCGGGGGCGGAGGCCGCCGGGGCCTGGGCCGCGGGAGCACTTTGGGCCTGTCCGAACAGGATGGAGGGAGCTGCGAGAGCGGTACAGATGACTGCACACATCATGCGACGAACGTGCATGGTTGTTGTCTCCTCTGGTGCGGCCGTGGGCGGCCGCCCAGCAAGGCTACCAGAACGGGGATGGAGTGGTCGTCATCGTGTGACGAAAAGAGTTTCCGCCGCGCGGCCCGGCTCCTGGCCCTCGGCCAGGTCCACCCACGACCAGCAGTCGGCGGCCGGCGGTCGGGCAGTCGGCGTTCGGGCGGCCCGCGGCCGGCGGTCGGGAGTCGGCGGTCGGCGGCCGGCGGTCGGCGGTCAGCGGCCACCGGTCAACGGGGCAGGTCGGAAAAGTGACCCCGACCTCATAGCCCGGCCAGGTTCACCCCACAGCAAGAAGCTCATACTTCCGGCAACCGCCTGTCCAACAACTTCGCACAGGATCCCACTCGAAAGTACCGCCCTCCACCTCCCGTTTCCCATTTTGAGAACGCCTGTGCAGCCCCACCCCGCCCCAAACGCTGGCCCGGCCAGGTTCACCCCACAGCAAGAAGCTCATACTTCCGTCAGCCGCCTGTCCAACAACTTCGTACTGCGCCCCACCCAAAAGTACCGCCCTTCCGTCTTCCGGTTCCCAATTCGGGAAGGATCCCCACCCCGCCAGGCTCTCCGCACATGCCCCAACCAGCACCCAGTGTCCACCGCTGACCCATACCTTCCGCCCAACCAGAGAACCCTTCCCCAGGCTGTATCGCCCGCTTCCGCCCGATCCCCAAAAACTGTCAACCCCCCAACCTCTTCACCAAAGTAATGACCTATGACTTACAAGCACTTACACGCCAACTTACCCCAACAAATCTGGCAGACTTACTCCCCCAACCTGATATTCTGAACTTATAGTAGAGAAAGGAAAAAGCCTCGCCATTCCGGCGGGGCTTTTCTATGCCCGCCGCGCGCGGGCTTTCTTTTTCTACCTTCGAAAGGAAGGAAAATCGTGCCAGAAAATCAACTCCTCAACGAGTCAGAATCCCACCCCGGCGGCCTCGCCCCCGCCGACCGCCAGTGCCACTACACCAAATCCGACGGCCACCGCTGCCGCGACTGGTCCCTCCGCGGCCAGAACCACTGCTTCCGTCACGACCGCTACATCCACCACCTCCCCGAGCGCCCCGTCGACGTCCCCCTCCTCGAAGACGAGGACTCCATCGTCTATCTCCTCTCTCAAACCCTCCAGGCCCTCGCCTGGGGCACCATCCCCGTCTCGAACGGCCGCGCCCTCCTCGCCGGCTGCCGCCTCGCCCACTCCATGCACGCCCAGCGCCTCGAAACCGCCAAATTCCGCTTCAAACTCCGCCGCCTCGGCATGCCCGAACACGAAATCTTCGACCCCATCACCGAGCCAGGCTCGTCAGAGCCTGTCCTGAGCAAGTGCCAACCGGAGGGCGGCACGCGTCGAACGGACCTGTGCCCGGAGCCCGGTGCCCTGTCCTCCGAGCCCACGCCCAACCCCGTCAAGGTCCGCCCAAAGGACATCCAGTTCCGCGACCTCAGGAAAAACTGGGACAAGGAACTCCTCAAGGTCGGAAACGAGATGAGTGACATGATCTTCAAGCGCTACGGCGAAGCCGAAGAAGACTTCCTCGCCTCCCGCGCCACCCCCTTCGAGCACCTGGCCGAGGTGGACCGCGAAGTCGAGCGAGCCCGCGCCATGGCCAAAGCAGCGCAGTCGGAGACCTGTTCACCAACTTGCTAACCCCAGGGGGTCCACCGGCACGCCCCGGCCCTCAAATCAACAACATCCCGAGGGGTCAACCCCCTCAAATTGCTTTTTCAGAAGACACGAACCGATCGCTGAGAAAACGAAAGAGAAACGACACTCGGACTGGATAACCAGCAACTCACCACCATCGACGGTCCCCCCGCCACCTCAGGCCCAGGCGTCGGCCCACCCCTCCCTCAAGACACCCCTGCCCCCGTCTACCCAAACTCCAGCTCCAGAGCCACACTCGCCACGCATCCCTCGCTCCAGCGATGCCGCCTTCCCAAAATAGATCAGTGACCTCCCCACACAGTACCTTCGGCTGCCGCACCCATCGATTCCCATCGACATTTGCCCGCCCCAAGGTATCCGCTTCTTGCTGTGGGGTGAACCTGGCGTCGG
>Ga0224555_1002446_pt1 | contig 21845 bp, 19 predicted proteins | sample 714S23034metaG_FD_180687 | JGI IMG/M metagenome (GOLD analysis project Ga0224555, IMG submission 180687) | Peat soil microbial communities from Stordalen Mire, Sweden - 717 S2 30-34 | ecosystem: Environmental > Terrestrial > Soil > Wetlands > Peat | place: Sweden: Norrbotten County, Stordalen...
GAATTTTGTAGGATGGGCCTGGCGTCTGGATGCCGGCCTGGACGCTGTCTCCAGCGTGGATATCGCCGTCTTGATCGAGCGATGTGCGTCTCTTTATACATGCACAATCGTCTACTCTGCTCCCCGCTTGGCCAGTCCAGCCAGATCGGAGCTATCGGCAAGCTTCATGCTAGCACAGGCTGCGTTGTTCAATCGACCACGCTGCGTTCACACCACGAAGGCTCAGCTACGTCATGATCTAGGCCTCGGATTGCACATCGCATTCTGACGTTCAGAGCTATGCCACAATGAGCGCCCGCGTCAAGACCCATTTGTCTTGCAATTCGCTTTTCACTTAAAGCAGCGTCACGTTTTCGTGCCTCATTATTAGTGCTCTCTTCCATTTGCAGTTAGAATTCAACGAGGGGAATCAGGAAGATGGCGGAGCTCGGCAATCCCGGGTGATCGCGCCAAGTGTAAAGATGTAGCTGTCCCTTTGCCCGGATGGCGAAATTGGCAGACGCAGCGGACTTAAAATCCGCAGGCCGCATGGCCGTGGGGGTTCAAGTCCCCCTCCGGGCACCATTAATATCAATAACCTAGATGGACATACACTTTCCGATGAGACGCAGAAAATAGTGCTGGTGCCGCTTCTGGGGCCGCTTTGTACCGAAGCTGTTAGTATCGCGACTAGAGGGAAAAATCCCGTGCCGAGAAAAGTGGTTCGCAAGGAACGGGGCGTCTTTGAGAAGGTGCCAGGCTCCGATATCTGGTGGATTCGCTTCAAGGTGGACGGCGTAGAGCATCGCGAGAAGGTGGGCAGGCGCGGCGATGCAATTAAGCTCTATGGCTTGCGGAAGGGTGACGTGGTTCGCGGCGTGAAGATGCCGGCGAACATGAAGCACAAGGGCGTCAAATTTGGTGTGATCGCCCAGGAAGCCATCGATTGGTACATCAATCACGAGCGCAGGGATGTTCGCAACTTCAAGGGCAGAATGAAATTCATTCTGGAAGCGTTCGGCGACAAGGTTGCGGACGAGATCAAACCGTCTGACATCGACAACTGGATTGGTGTCCACGACTGGTCTCCGGCGACCAAGAACCGCGACAAGAATGTTTTTGGGAAGACGTTCAAGATCGCGCTGGCCGACGGCAAGGTGGCCAGCAACCCCGCCCGCATGGTGGAGCAGCGGGCCGAGAACAATGCGCGCATCCGGTTTCTGTCCGATGAAGAGGAGAAGCGAGTGCGTGAGGCCATCACCAAGCAATTCCCCATGCACCTGCCGGAGTTCGATGTTGCTCTGAACACCGGGATGCGGAAGAGCGAGCAGTTCAGCTTGGAATGGCCGGAGGTGTCGCTGACCCGCAAGCGCATCCTGCTAGAGAAGACGAAGAATGGAAGTGATCGGGAGATTCCACTGAACAAAACCTGCCTGAAGGCGTTCGAGGCATTACATGCCGTCCGGCCCCATAGTGGCCGTATCTTTCAGTCCAAGTACGGACGCGATCTGAATAATCCCCGGAAATGGTTCGAGCTGGCCATTGAGGCGGCGAAGGTGCAGAACTTCCGCTGGCACGATCTGCGCCATACGTTCATCAGCCGCTTGGTCATGAAGGATGTCAATCTGCGAACAGTTCAGGAACTGGCTGGGCACAAGACAATCTCTATGACCACCAGGTATGCGCATCTTGCGCGGGAACACAATCAGGCTGCCATTGAAAGGCTTGATCCGGTCGCAGCCTGATAGGTTGAGCCATTTGCGCCGCGTGGCCAAAAGCTGAATACAATCCTTCCGGCCACTGAGTATGGCGATAAGCAGCCGCGGCCAGCTACTCGCCCGCGGCCGGCATGGATGATTCCTTTGCGCACAGTAGCGCGTGCTGCATGATTCGTTCCGTAGCGTCCTCCCCTATCAGCGCGTTGACAAATAGACAAAATTGAATGGCTCTCAAGGAGAGAGGTTCCACCACTTTCTTGAGATTCTCTTCCGACAGAGTGTGAAGATCGGCAATCGCACTTTCCGTGTCAAGGTCACAGAAAGCCCATTTCAACGCAGAGACCACTCGCCATACGTATCGCTCTGCAAGCGGAAGTGCGGCCAATGCAGCCAAATACGGTTCGGTATCCTGCCCTGCCATCTGTGCCTTCAAGAAGGCGAGATAGGGCTTCATCCTTTCAGAACGAACAAGTTCCTCGGCGCCTGTCTCGGAATGAATCTCGCTAGAGGGGAGACTGCTGATCTTTCCCTCCGCCATACTTCCTCCTGATTGATGATGCACCCTCCGTGGTCATGGGTACCAGAGGGCGCAACGAGGGGAATTCACGCGGCGCTACTTCCCCTTGCGTTTCCAATACTCAAACTCGAAGATAAGGCTCGCCGCTCTCACCAGCAGACTATACCATTCCTTCAACCGAGAGAGGGCGTCTAGAAGTTCCGCCTGCTTGGCATCGGCATGAAGCTTGGAAGTGTCTGCCAGTGCGGCCAGGCCCTCTTTTGAATGGTCGAATCTACGGGGCGGCTCATCACTCGCTCCGCGCTTTGAACGTTCATTATCAAAGAAGAGAAGCGTTCAATGTGGTTTGCTCATTCGGAAAGAGAGCTGGTAAGGTTTGCTGGTTCTTCGAGGATGTCGAGCAAGGCTTGCGCGCAATAGACGCGATCGCGTTTGGCCTCTGTCGCTTGCTTCACAATTCCGATACGCTCCAGCCGCTCGATTGCGCGCTGTGCGGTCGTGAAGGCAACGCCCAGTTCGCCGGCAATGCCGGTGGCGGAGATGAACGGATTGGCCGCCAGCAGATCGACAATTCGCAGCGGAGTGTTGGTTGACTCACCAGCTACCTGCCGTTGCCATTGGGCAAGAATCACGTTGATGCGAGTCGCCCTGCTCAGAGCGTCCTGTGAGGTGCGGGCGACGCCGAGGAGAAAGTATTCCAGCCAGTCGTTCCACGCTCCACGCTCACTCACCCCGCGCAGTCCCTCGTAGTAATCGCGCCGCGTGGCTTCAAAGAACGCCGACAGGTAGAGCAGAGGAGCCGGAAGAATCCTTTGCTCGATCAGAAACAGTGCAATCAACAGGCGGCCAACGCGGCCATTGCCATCCAGGAACGGATGCACGGCTTCGAATTGGTAGTGGGCCAGGGCGATGGTCACCAGCGGCGGCAGTTCGGATGCGTAGAGAAATTTCTCCCAGGCCGCGAGACAAGGCTCAATCTCACCGGGCGGCGGCGGAATGAAAGAGGCCGTCGCCAATGTGCTTCCTGGCCTGCCAATCCAATTCTGCGATCTGCGGAATTCGCCCGGAGTTGCCTGATCTCCTCTCACGTCCGCCATGAGCTTGCCGTGCAACTCGCGGATGAGCCGGACGCAGAGAGGGAGCTTGTGAAGCTGGGCGATTCCATGCTCCAGCGCAACGATATAGTTTCCGACTTCCCGCAGATCTTCTGGACTGCGATCCACGACAGCTCCGGCTTCCGCAGCCAGCAGTTCGCCCAATGTCGCCTGAGTGCCTTCGATCCGGCTCGATAGAACAGCTTCACGGCGTATGAAGGGGCGAATGAGAACGTGAGGGTTGGGCAGCCGTCCGCCTTCGCCAGCAAGTCTCCCGATGAGGCGATCCGCATCCGAGAGCGCACGGATGAGCCGAGGCGTCCAATCGAACACTGGAGGCAATGGCGCAGGGATAAACGCGCTGTAGGTGCCTTGGGAGACCTTCTGCCCCGGTATCGCTTTGCGTTGGCTCATTGGTTTCACAGGCGCTAATAGCGCCCTGCCTCTATTAGCGTTATACACGATAAACGAAAATAGCGCGCGCTCTTATTTGCGTGCGTGATAATGGAGACACACCAGCGCCGCTGGCTGGCTGGTTGGTATTGCCACGCTCATCCTGTGTGGCCTGAGCGTTGCTTGAATGCATCGGATGATAAATCCGCAGCGGGCAGAAATAGCTCATTTTGGAGTGAAATGCGGAACTGTTTTTTTGCATTACTCGAAAATTCTTCGGTCGATTCCGAAGGCGCTGCGGACCGATAATCCGCAGGTCCGAGATGCGATTCTAAAGCGCTTACGAAAAAGGTCCGGTGCCGCTTTTGGGGCCGCTTTGTACCGTAATTTGGTGCATTTTGGTGCGACACAGTGCGATGTGGATAACTGTTCTATGTCATTCATTCTGTGATTGTTATTCGTCTCGGTGCGACGCTGTGCGGGGTAGTGCTCAAAGGCTAAAAAAGGACTTAAAATACACAGGCCGCAAGGCCGTGGGGGTTCAAGTCCCCCTCCGGGCACCAAATAGAATCAGTTAGTTACAACAAGAAGGCCACTCCGATCTGGAGTGGCTTCTTCTGTCTGGTGGCTGTTTTGGTGGCAGTTGGTCTGGGCAGTAGCCGCTCGGTGCGCGCTGGAGATGCGATCCACAACGCCCTGGTTGTGGGTGGGGCTCAGATGCGCGTATTTCGCAGCCATCTGGACTGTCTTGTGACCGGCCGCCACTTGAATATCCTTAATCGAAGCGCCGTTCATCGCCAGCCAGCTGCAAAACGTATGGCGATTCTCGTGCCAGACGTATCCGGAGATTCCGGCTTCCTTAAGGCAGGGGGGGAACCACTCGTCGGTGACAAAGTCCTTCACGGGATTCGGAAAGACAACGTCGGTGCGCTTCTGACCCGGGCGCTGCATGGACTTGATTGCAGCGATCGCGTCATCATTCAGATGCACCGTCCGCCGTGAACCATTTTTGGTTTTCGTCAGTTCGATCGTGTGTCGACCGAACGAGACTTGGTCCCAGGTTACTGTGTACTGCTCGGTCAAGCGCATGCCGCCGTGGACACTGACCACGAACTCTGCTAGGTGCTCGGGGCATCTATTCTTAATCCCTTGGTGAGCCGGTCGTATTCCTCGTCGCTCAAGAAGCGAGTGCGCCCAGGTGGTTCCTTGCGTTGACGAACGAGCCGGGCAGGGTTGGAGTCGGCAGGGCAAACGCATCTTAATTGCTATATGCAGAGTGAGTTTGGCCGGGTGAGATGGGGAGATGGACAGTGCCCTGAAGTATTTTGCTGATTTGCGCGATCCGCGAGTGGAGCGCACGCGTGAGCATCTACTGGAAGAGATTCTGTTGATCACCATTGCAGCCATCCTGAGCGGGGCCAACGGTTGGAATGAGATTGAGGACTACGCTCATTCCAAGCGCGATTGGTTCCAGAGCTTTCTGACGCTTCCGGGCGGCATTCCATCGCACGATACCTTCAATCGGGTCTTCTCGGCGCTCGATCCGGAGGAGTTGGAAAAGGGCCTTGTGGCCTGGGTTTCGTCGATTGCCAAGTTGACGGCGGGCGAAGTGGTGGCTATCGACGGCAAGACGCTGCGGGGCGCCTCGGAGCCAAGCAAAAAAGCGCCGGACAAGAAGGCCATCGTGCATATGGTCTCGGCTTGGGCGAACACCAATTGTCTGGTGCTCGGCCAGCGCCTGGTCGATGAAAAGTCCAATGAAATCACGGCGATTCCCAAGCTTCTTGATGCGCTGGAGTTGAGTGGAACGGTAGTGACCATCGATGCGATGGGCTGCCAGCGAGCCATCGCCGAGAAGATCATTGCGAAAAAAGCCGACTATATTTTGGCGGTCAAAGAGAACCAGGGGCATCGCTGGAAGAGATCAAAGACTCGTTTCAGATGCTAGCCGTCGATGCGGTTATAGAAGAAATCGACTATGGCCACGGGAGGGTCGAGCAACGCAAGTGCTCGGTGATCGCCGATCTGTCTCTGCTCGAAAACGCCGCCGCATGGGCCTAATTACAGGGGATTGTCCGCATCCAGAGTGAGCGGTTTCATAAGGCAACAGGAAAAATCGAGACCGAAACCCGCTACTACATCACCAGCATCGAACCTGATGCGGCGAAGCTGAACCGCTCGATTCGTCAGCACTGGGGCATCGAAAACAAGCTGCACTGGGTCTTGGATGTAGGCTTCGGCGAAGACCTGGACCGCAAACGCGCCGGGAATGCGGCGCAGAACTGCTCCGTGCTCAATCGCATCGCTGTCAACCTCCTAAAACAGGACAAGACCTCTAAGCGCGGTGTCCACGGAAAACGCCTAAAAGCCGGATGGGACAATGGCTACCTGCTCCATCTACTGGGAAATTAAGATGCGTTTGCCCTGGCTGATAGACGCGCCGGGCTACAAGAAGGACAAACGGACAAAGTCAGAGATTCGGTGGACAGGCAGCGCTGAAGAGCCATTACGACTGTCTGGAGTGCGCCCCTGGCCGCAGGATGGTGCGTTTTTGCAGGTCCGCTCGGTAGCATCAACGGATCGACAAATACCTCGTGCAGGCCTTTTGGAACAGCTTGCACGCGGTTCTAGTGCTTGGGTGTGGCTCTGCCCTGCTTCTGTTTGCCCGAGGGTTTCCTGGGCAAAGCCTTGGCCATTGCGAGCGCGGCGGCAGATTCTCCTTTAATAAGCGCTTTCGCTGAGGTCGAGCGCAGCCGCCGATACCACTGGGCAAGGGGCGGAAGGGAACCCGAGTCGTCCGGCTCTTCTACCTTGTGAATGATCTTGAGCTTTTTCTCTGCCGATCGGCGCAGGAAATCGGCCCCCAGCCTGTGATCGCCGCCCAACCAGAGAGCCAGCAGCGCCACGCGAAGATCCGCGTCGAGGTCGCCGCTCGGGCCGTCGTCGACCAGTTCCTTCCAACCACTTTTCAGGTAGCGCCGGCCTTCCGCAGTAATTTTGTGGTCCGCGCGGCCGCGGCGGCCAGGCTTGCCCTGGAGGACAAAACCCGCTTCCAAGAGTCGCGCCAATGCTGGGATGGTCGCCCTGGGAGACAGCCCGGCAGCCATTTTCAGCTAATACGGGGTTGCAACGCCGCTTGCAATCAGTGCGAGTACGAACAAGTCAAGGTCTCCCCGGCGGCGCTTGTCAATGCTTGCTGACATGTAAACAAGTATACAAATCGACTACGGAGCCAGAAGGGAAACCGGGCGCCACAAATTGCAGCGCCCGGTTTCGAGTGTATTGTGGCCGGCTTTATTGCCGGGGCCTCCCCCGAGTCGTTAGTCTGGGCTCAATTCGGCTCCTTTCCTGCGGGAGACACTGGCTGAGTTGCGTCTCCAAAAGCTTGGACATACGGGGCCAGTCCCGCAGGTCCTCCTGAGTGAGTTTCTCGGCATTCCAGATCTGTTCCAGATCGCGGTAGATCTCTGCCGACGTGTGAGGCCGCTTGCAGTGGTATTCCCACGCCGACATCGATTCGAAGTAAAACAGCGTCATAGCTTCGATCGGAAGCTCGGCAAAGGGCAGGTGGTTAGTTCGAAAAGTATCAATCATGTCTCGATTGTCCATTGAGTGTGATCCGCAGCCAAAGGGGAGCTTGAATTCTTCCGATCCGCGATTTGCTGAATCTTGTATTTGCGGAGATGCAAAGGGTAGAGGGTGCCGATTCGCCTGATCAGCGCCTGCGGCCTTGCCAACTTTGTGTTCTGTGCAGATTGCGATGAGATCAGTGAGGATTTATGTGCGCAATATGTGCCCGGCCAAAACCGCGTAGGTGCGCATGTCTCAACAATCGGATGTCAAGCTCCGACGGCGTTCAGTCTAATCGCGGACAACGTTGAAATCAGAGCCTGCATTGCTGCCTCCTCGGTGAAGACGGTGTTTGGGCCTGCGATGAATTCATCCGTGAATGGCGATGAGTAAAGCTGCTCCGGGCGCATCCAGCCGCACTGGGTGAGGTGGTCAATTATCAGGTTCACAAAGTCCAGCTGAGTGGCGTTCAGTTGTCGCTCCCCGATGAAGCGCGAAAAGGGCCGGCCGGGAAAATTGTGCCTGGTCTTGCCTCAACCACCGGGGCAGTCCCGATAGGGACCTAACCTTTCCCGGTACTAATCCAAGACACGAACATAATCGCAGGATTGACCAGCATATGCGCGCTGCGCAAATTGCTCACAGGCTAGCCGCAACGTGGATTGTTACCGAGAAGATGACGCATGCAAACCGTGACTGGAAGAACGGGCGCGTTGCCTTCTCCTGTGGCTCTCCTAGTAACACGCAGTATTCGAGAGTACTCCACCGGACTCTCGCGGCAACCTTGCAACGGCTACGAGCCCCCGCCAATCATTCGATATGAATGCGGGATTACGATTTGTTCATTCTGGCTGAGCAAGGCTGCCATTTTGCGCTCTTCATTAGTCAGATAACACATGAAAGGAAATTTCTGTCTTGCCAGGGACTACACCGTAAAGCGATGCACATTCTGGCCTCAGCAATTTACAGCCCCATGTGCCTCTCGATATGCGATTGATTCGACGCTGGTCGCCTGCATTTTGATTTATGCATGCAATCTGGCAGCGCAGCCCTCAACGAGTTCCCTCGTCCTTGCCGGCAACGCGCAATCCGCGAGTTCGCTGAGTAGAGCGAACTACGCCGTCGAGCTCTCGCAAAGCGCGCAAAATGCTTTGCCTGACGCGCCAACCCCACAGAATCTTTCCGATAATCAGCAAGCGCATCAGACCAAGCGCATCCTCGGCATTGTTCCGAACTTTCGCGCTGTCAGCACCGACGAGAAGCTACCGGCTCAGACCGTGAGAGAGAAGTTCATTACCGCAACCGATGACTCCTTCGACTATTCTTCCGTGTTCATCCCCGCGATGCTTGCCGGCTACTCAATGGCGACTGATGCGACTCCTGAGTTTCATCAAGGCGCGGCTGGATATGGCCGTTACTTCTGGCATGCAGCCGTCGACCAGACAAGTGAGAATTACATGGTGGAATTCGTGGCGCCCGTGATCACGCGTGAAGATACGCGGTACTACACATTGGGCAGAGGCGGATTCATAAAGCGGACCAGCTATGCCCTGAGCCGCGCCGTCATCACCCGATCCGATTCCGGCAATGAAGTGTTCAATGTGAGTGAGGTGATTGGCGCGGGTGCCTCTGCCGGCCTCTCCAGTTTCTACTATCCCTCGCGCGAACGGAGCCTTGCCAATACAGGCACTGAGTGGGGCCTGGATATTGGAATCGATGCGGCGTCGTTTGTTGCCAAAGAGTTCTGGCCCGACATCAACCACCGCCTCTTCCATGCCAACAAGCCTGCCTACGCCTCGCAGCAGTAGATTTGTCAGGTTACGAATCGGCGGGACTCCACGCTCTCTGTTTTCATGACTTGCTCTTCTCGCTGAGGCAGAGGCCAGTGCGTCTGCAAGACTGCCGCACACGCTGATGGCAAGACGCTTGGAAGCCGCAATGTGGGGCTACCCGCTACGCGCCTTGACTGCCCGGCTCCCATAACTGCGAGACATCAATTTCAATGCCTAGCTCCCGCGAGTCAGTGAACCGCTTAAGGTAAGGTCAATGTCAACCTCCTTGGCCACTTTAAGGATAAAGATGCTGGGATCCTTGAGCCCCCACTTGACGTAAGGAACCGTGAAGTGGCCTTTTGCTGTCAGATTTGCGCCATCAATGTGAATCTGCATGGGAACGGTCAGGTCGTGTGGAGTGCCATGGAGCGTGAAGATGCCTGAGACCTGGACAGTTGAATCGCCCGAGGTCGCGATGGGTCCCTGATAGCTGCTGGGCTCAAACGTCACTTCGGCAAAGCGCCCAGTATCAAGCACATCTGTGTTCATCTTTTTGTCGCGGCTCGGCTCGCCACTGTTGCCGCTGCCGGCGGAGACGATCACCGAGCCGGAGATTTTCTGGGCGCTTGGGTCAAAGGAAATCGATCCGCTCTGTAGATGGAATATTCCCTGCACATGGTGCCCGCTGCCGCCCAAAGTGAAAGTGACCTGGCTTGTATCCGGATTGATGGTAAAGGTCTCATGCTGCGCAAACGCGGCAGGAACAATCGCGAGCGGGATGGCAAGAAAAAGGACTTGTGCGTAGCTCTTCATGGTTCTTCTCCTGGTTGCAATGCATTTTTATGGTTTTTGGCTAGATTGCGCGATGGTTTGCGACAACCAACGGGAGATGGACGCTATCTCGTTGTCGGACAGGTATTCATGTCCGGGCATATCGGTTCCGGGAATACCAAATTTGACAATGTGAGCGAGGCGGTCCCTTCGCTGCGCATTATCGTCTGAAGGTGCGAGATGGAAATAAGGTCCAACCGAAAGATCTGGAGGGAGCCTCTTGAAGCGAGCTTCCCAACGCGTCCGTCCGCCCGCTTCGTGGCAGGTGGCGCAGTGGCGCTGGAAGCCGCGCTCGCCATTATGGGCATTTGCCGTTGCAATGGCTGAAGAAGATGGATGCCAGTTTCCTTCCGAGATCAGATGTTGTGGTGTATCGCTTCCATGCAGGCTTTCGAGGTAGCTCACAAGATCGTCGCCGCGCTCATCGCGAAAGAGGAAAGCATACGAAGGCATGATGGAGGCTCCACTGACCTCGGGCGGGTCATAGAAGTGGAGCTTGAGCCAAAGTGCTGAACGGCGGCCGCCAACCTCCGCAAGGTCCGGACCTTGGCGCCGGTTTCCAATGAGAAGCGGGCGCTCCTGTCGAAGCTCCTGAAGGGGCTCAGTCGGCCCCCACATCAAAACATCCGGCGAGTTCGGACGCACAAACTGAGTGTGGCAGTTGATGCAGCCTTCAGAGATATAGACTCGCCTTCCGCGCTCGACCTGGGAAAGCGGTGGAGAGACGCGCGCGGCGAGAGGAATGCGATCCAGATAGAAGGCCGCCAGAAGCATCGCCACGGTCAGCGCCAGTTCGCGCTTGCGCTGCAAGAGAAAGTTGAACAGCCAGGGCACCAGGATCACTGCGCCTGCCCCCAGCACAAACAGAGGCGAAACATAGCCGAGGTTCTGTCCCATCCCGATTCCCATGGCGGAGCCGGACCATCCCGCGATGGCGTAAAGCCATCCGGCTTGGCGGCCGCGCTCTGCCGTGGAAGTGGCCGGGCCAAGCAGCGCTGGATACGCGACCAGCGCTACCGAATAAAGCGAGACGCCGATGGGATAGAAGATAGAGGCCAGTGCCACATGATGCGGGTCAAGAAGGAGCAGACATGCAAGGCCGAGTACAAGAAAGGATGCGGAGATAACAAACGAAAGGCCGCGGCGGCGAAGCAACAGTACGCTGGCCAGAGCTGCCAGAAGATGAAGCAGCCCGTTTGCCCATAGATGGAGCGACCCATGCCACGTGCCTGCCTTCAAATCTGGCGTGTTCTGAATGATGAAAAAGGCGGCAGAGTCCAGCCAGACAAGCGCGGCAAAACAAGCCAGAACGCGAAGAAACGGAACGGCGGGTTGCGGCGAAATCTCCGCATCTTCCCGAGTGGTACTCATGGGCGACAGAGTTACACAAACTCCCGCGAGACACAACAAGCCCGCCGTCGCCGTTTGCGCCTCCGCGGAAGCGGCAAAGAGTGGTGGAAGATTGCAAACAAGATAGCCGGCGCCTGTGCCCAGGCCCACTAACAAGAGCGGATTGCGATTGCCCGTCCATTGCCGTAGATGAGTCACCAGTGTGACGGTGAGCAGGCCGAGCCCGGAGCCGATCAGGAACGAAACAGCTATGCTGGCGGCGGGACCGAGCGGAAGAAGTGAAAGAAATGCAGCCGCGCTCGATGCACAGAGTCCAACGCGCAGTCGCAAGTTTGGCGAAGGCCAAGTGCTCAGCCGCGGTGTAATCAAACTGAGAAGAATTCCGCCGGCAGCCATCGCGGCCATCACGGCAGTCAGGTGTGTACCGGCCACGCCGAGACTTGCCAGCCGCTTGAGGAAAGCGAACTGCGCGAAGATGAGGAAATAGACATACGTGATCGCGACAAGGCTGGCGCCTTGCCATCCTGAGGTATGCCTGTCACCGCGCAACATGGACCAGCCAACCTCTGCGAAGACCGATCGCCTGGATTAGAACGCAGGCTCCATCGGAGATGGCGACCGTGAGCCAGCCCGCTTCAAGCGTGTGCGCTAGAATCTGCGCGGCGATGAAGATGGCCACGCTTGCTCGAGTAAACGCCGTGAGCAGCCATACGACTCCCACCTTGCATGGACTCCCTCGGCGTGCTATTACTAAGACGCCATAAAAACAGGCCAGACCGACGGAGAAAACAAAGGCTCCGATGAACGACAGAAAGGGCAGCGCGTCGCCGGGCACGTGCAAGCGCATGAGCCGCAGCGCGAACTCCGGCGAGATGATAAGCAACGCTCCGGTAATGGTGTCGGAGAGGCCAATCAATACCTGATAGCCGATGAGGACTGGACGATTCACGCTGTCACCTCCTGTACAAAGGGTGCGGGATTGAGAATAGGGGCGGGTTCGCGAAGTAGCTTAGTGGCGTCGATGAGCCAATCAAGTGAGGAGGCCAGCATAACGACTCCAACGACAAGGCGAAGAATGTAGATCATATTGCGAGCCGTGCCGGGCACGATGGTGAAGGTTGGGTCAAAGCCCTCGCGCCAGCCGGCGGCCGACATCAGCAAAACGTATCCTAGGACGGCGATATTCCATCCATAGAAAGAGCGTGTCTGATTAAATATCCATCCTCCCTCGCCGAGCAATTGGACCAAGACGAAGATCAGCAGGCTGGATACAAAGCCGGCCATGGCCAACAGCGAGTGACCAACGAGACCATCGGTGAATTTGAAGTGGTCAAGAATGCCAGGAAGAAAGAGAATCCAGCCGGTGAGGACCAAGGCCGACCACCAGGCAAGGAAAGCAATGCGCCAACGGCGCGTGTTCTCGTGCCACGCAAAGGCTGCGTAGTAGACCGGCGTGAGCGGTATCCAGATCAGGAGGCTGCCAAGTGAGAGAAACTGCACAGGGTGATGATGGCTGATGTCGGCGCGGCCGAGCGCAAAGCAGAGAAGAAACTCCGCAACCATGATTGTCCATGCAATGGCGATCACCTTAGACCGCCCCGCCTTGCGCTTTGTAAGCCCGAAGGGAAGCATGAGCAGAATGGCAACTACCATCAGCGACGATTCAAGCTGGCTAGCACCAGTAGGGCCGCCGGTGTCGGGATTGATGGCCGGATAGAAGTTGGGGCTGGACGCAATGTACATCACGCAGGGAACAATCAGCAGGAGCGCGAGTCCCAGCAGCTTTGCGCCTCGAGCGGTGAGTGTCGAGTTCTTCCATGTGCGAGCGAATGAGACGGCGAGCAGCAGCCACAGTGCAATCATTGCCAGCGGGAAGAAGATGCGCGCGTAGCCGCTCCAATCGAGAAACAGCTTGCCGCTGGAGTGGCCGGAGAGCCAGGAGTACGCGCCGATACCAAGCGCCGCGGACCAGACCCAAAGAACCGGCCTGCACCATTGTGCGAGCCGCCCGCAGTCAGCGCCATAAACCTTGAAGAGAAAACCGGCCATGGGGAGACTGGACCAACCGTAGAGTTCCAGATTCATGTGCACGATGATCCAACGCCCATAGGTCCATTCGCCCAGTAATCGATTGAGAGCAGGAAAGAGCAGAAGGACCGAGAGCAGCACACCAATGGCATTGGCAAAAACAAGCCAGAACAAGCTGTGCCATGCTGCGCTGGCGACAACCCGCGGAGTACTGCCGGGAACGGTATTCTCATCAGGCGGAAACTGGCTCATGGATTCTCCCGTCGTGCATCTCCAGCAGTCGGTCGCAGCGTCCGGCCAGACTGCGATCATGAGTGGCCATCACCAGAGTCACGCCCTCCGTGGCAACAATGTCGAGTAACAGTTCAAAGACCGTGCCACTTGTGTGTTCATCGAGTGAGCCGGTGGGCTCGTCGGCAAGCAGTATCTTCGGTTTGTTCATCAGCGCTCGGCAGAGCGCAGTGCGTTGACGCTCTCCTCCGGAGAGCTTCTGGATACGCTGGCCGAGGCGGGGGGTCAAACCGGTGCGTTCCGTAAGCTCGCGCAAGCGCGCTTGCGCGATGTGACGGTCGATCCCCGCGGCAACCGTCGGGATCAGGCAGTTCTCTGCGAGCGTGAGATCGGGAATCAGGTTGTGGAGCTGAAAGACGAAGCCCACCTCGTGGCGCAGAAGACGTAAAAGATTGCGGTGGCGATTGACTTCAATGCCGTTGACCGATATGCGCCCGTGGTCGAGCGAATCCAGGCCGCCAAACAAATGCAGCAGCGTACTCTTGCCGCAACCCGATGGCCCGCAGAGAGCAACCGTCTCGCCCTCGGCTACTTCGAAGTCCACGCCCTGCAGAACCTTGATCGCTCCATCGTCATAACTCTTCCACACCTCTTCGGCGCGCAGGACGATACAAGCCTGAATGCCCAGATCCGGTCTGCTCAGATTTTGACTGCGCGCTTGTGGCGCCGAAAGATTCATTCGAAGCGAAGCGCCTCCACCGCACGGATTCGCATGGCATAGGCTGCCGGATAAAGCGCGCCAGCGATTCCGGTGAGTAAGGCCAGAAGAATCACGATCAGCAGGACGACAGGTTGAATCGTCACGTCGACATAGCCATGAAGAGCAGGAATCAGCTTGAGCGCGAAGAGAAAGCAGGTTCCGGTCACGAGGCCCAACATCGCGCCCAGCAGGGACACAACCGCGGACTCGCCAAAGATCATTGTGGCAATCTGTAGATGAGAGAAACCGTTGACGCGCAGAATGGCAATCTCGCGAATTCGCGTGAAGACCGACATGATCATGGTGTTGGCAACACCGAGACCGCCCAGCAGAAGGCCGCATCCACCCACGGCCCAGGCGGTGGCCTTGAGGATTCTGAACTGCGAATAGGAGCGCGTAAACTCCGCGTCTTCGAGGCCGATGAGGTTGGGGAACGTCGCTCTGACCATGCTCTTGAAGGCCGCCGCATCGTCCTTGTTGTGCAGCTTGATGGTGATGACCGAGGAGGTGCCTTCCTTGTGAAAGAAGCTCTGCGCGGAACTGAGTGGCATGAAGACGCCGCCGTCCTCGAAGCCGTTGGCGGTCTTCAGAATTCCGATCACGTGGAAGACACCATGCCCGATCGGCACATGGTCATTGAGCCTGGCGCCTAGAAACTCCGCTGCCCGCTCACCGAGGACCACGTCATCGGCGTGTTGCGCGAACGTGAGGCGATCGCCTGCGAGCCACGTGGCCTTACGGATGCGCGCGTCGGCAGCGGTCACACCAAAGCATGTGATAATCGGGTGGTCGGCGCTGGATACAATTCCGAAGAGTACCGGATCGGCATGAGAGACCATCGGCCAGCCGGCGATCTGCTCTGCCGCAGACGCAGGAACGCTGCTGAAGAAGAGATCGGAGACGTTGCGCTCGAAAACAATGATTTCGCTATTGTTCGACAGGATGCCGGAGAACATTCCGATTGCGCCTTGCAGGATGGTAACCACGGTGAGCATGGCCGCAACACTGAAAGCGATGCCCGCGACACTGATGAACGAGCGGATGCGATGACGGCGCAAATTGGTCACGATCAGCTTGAGAAAGATCATGCGTGCGCTCCAACGGTTATCTCGGCAGCATTCTCGGTAACGCGGACAAGCTCCTCCTCCAAGTCGCTGCAAAGCTTTCCGAGAAACGACAATCCCAACCTTGATTTCAAGAGCAAACGAAGCGTCCCGTCGCCCAATTGGATGAACCGCAGAAGCCGTTCGACAGCACCGGGGATCCCCATCGCGGATGCTACGTTAGGCCGGTCTAGCAGGATGTCGCGGGCAATGGTTTTCCCGGTTTCATGCGTGCTATCGAGCAGATCCTTCAGGTCATCGACCATCTGATAAGCGAGGCCCCAGTACAGGGCAATTCTCTCCAGTAACTGAATCTCTCGCGCAGAAGCGCCGCCCAGTATGGCCGGTAGAACGAGAGTGAGCCGGATTAGTGAAACTGTTTTGCCGCGTGCAATACTCTCGGTAGTCTCGCGGTTGTGCGGCAAGGTTGCATAGTGAAGATCCAGGCTCTGCCCGTTGAGCAAACCCTCCACGCCGAGACACTGTTCAATGTAGGTCAGCGCGCAAGAATGAGATTGCGATGAAGACGCGGAAACCGCCCGCCAGGTCAGAGCGTAGGCGCGATTGATGAGCGCCAGCGCAGTCAGAATCGCTGCCGCCTCACCGAATTCGAAATGAACACAGGAAACCCCGCGCCGTTCCAAAGCATTGTCCATGCATGGCAGATCATCGAATACCAGCGAAGCAGTGTGGAAGTATTCCAGAGCGATGGCCAGATCCCTGGCGGGTTCCGCATCCAGGCCGTAAGCCGTCGCAACCTGAAAGACCATTCGTGGGCGAATCAGGCTGCCCGGATTGTCCAGCACATGGCGAATCGCCTCCTCAAACTGCGGGTCGAGCGTTGCCGGCAGCTGAAGGCTGGCTCTGAAGGCGTCCGCAAATGGCGTTATATTCAGTCTGTTCATGCATGGCGCCGTTGGCGCTAGTGTCCTCAGTCTCTGTTTGCCCGTTGTTCAAGAGTTGGTATGTACGGGAGAAACACGCAGGTGCTTTTCCCGTACGGTCGGCTCAATTGCAATTCATGGGTGAGACGGATTCGCAGCTTCTTTAGAGAGCAGTAGAATGCGCCTGTCTTCATGACGATTTGTTCATTTCAGGGGAATATCTTTGCGACTATGTTTAAAACTACTAAACGTGCATAACTTACAGCCAACGCCATCATGACAATGTGTTCATCTTCCGAAAGCAAAGGATTTTCTTGTCTCTGTGGTGTCCTATCGTATGTCATTCAAAAAACTTGCTTGAAATGCACTAATATCCACATATGCGACTTCTGCTGGTTGAAGACGAACTCGACATACAAAGGTTTCTGAAAACGTCCCTGTCGGAGGCTGGGTATCAGGTGGAAGCGGCAGCGGATGGCAAGACTGCGGAACGGCTGGCGATCGATAGTCAGTTCGACGTACTGATCGTTGACCTTGGGCTGCCCGACCAGGACGGCATCAGTCTGATTCTCAAGTTGCGTCAACTGGGAGTTCGCGCGCCGGTGCTGATTCTGTCGGCGCGCCGGAGTGTCGATGACAGAGTGCGGGGCCTGGAGCAAGGCGGGGACGATTACCTGACCAAACCGTTTGCTCTAGCAGAGCTATTGGCCCGGCTGCGCAACCTGACCAAGCGCAACAGCCCGTCCAGCGCCGAGGCAACCCGTTTGCGAGTTCTTGACCTTGAAATGGATTTGCTTCGCCGCGAGGCGACCCGGTCAGGACAACTCTTGCAACTAACGCCGCAGGAGTTCGTACTGCTTGAGTATCTCTGCCGCAACGCGGGCCGCGTCGTGACGCGTTCGATGATTCTCGATCAGGTATGGGGCATGCGCATTCAGCCGGATACCAACGTGGTGGATGTTCACATCTATCGGTTGCGTGGTAAGGTCGATGGCCCGGGGCAGCAGCCAATGATTCGAACACTGCGAGGTGTGGGCTATGTCCTCAAAGACCGCTAAGCCTGTCATGCACAGCGCTGCTTGGCGCATCTCGTTGTGGGCGACTCTCGCCTTTGCCTGTGGGACCATGCTGGTATTCGTCTTTCTTCATCGCTTTGTTGCCGACGACATCCAGCGACGCAGTGACGCATGGCTGTCAGGAGAGGTCGAGGTGCTCGGCGATGTGGCTGAGCGAACGCCGAAGGACGCTCTCTACGATCGGGTCGTTGGAGAAGTGGCGGAGTTGGCAGGCAAGGAAGTGCCGAACAAGCTGCTCTCGGAGAGCAGCTCTAACGACTCGGTATTCTTCCTTCAGACCGGCGGCGATGGTTCGCGGCAACTGTGGGTTGGTGTGGGAGATGGCGAACCAACTCTGAAAGCCATTCAGGCCGTCAAAATTGTCTCCGATCATCCAACCGATCTGCATGTCCAGGGCTTCGGAGTTCCTTTTCGCGTGGCGTCGATTCGCCTGGATGATGGAAGCTATATCTATCTTGGACTTTCCGAACGGGATGAACTGCGAGTGCTGAGAAGCCTGCGCCTCCGATTCTTTCTGCTTTGGCTGCTGATTGTTCTTTTCGGGTTCGGTATTGTCTTCTTTACCACTCAGCGTATGTTGAGCCATGTGAGGAAGATTGGCGAGGCTGCTTCGAGGATAGGCCACTCCGATTTGACTGCCAGGGTGCCAACGACCCAGAAACATGATGAGGTCAGCAACCTGGCTTTGACGCTCAATCACATGCTCGACCGCATAGAGAGTTCCATGCACCAGTTGCACACCATCACGGATTCGCTGGCGCACGATTTGCGCAGCCCGCTCACCGCAATTCGCGGAAAGCTAGAGATGTCGTTGTCAGCGGTCATGCAGGTCGAGCAGGCCGAGCCGATTGTCTCCGCCATCGAGGAACTGGATCGGCTGACCGATTTCCTGAATAAATCTCTAGATGTTGCCGAGGCCAAGGCGGATGCGCTTCGACTCAATCGAGTTGCGCTCGACTTGGACGAATTGCTGAGAATCATGATCGATCTCTACGAGCCTTCAATGTCGGAAAAGGGCCTGCAAATCAGCCTGCAGAGCAGCGGCCCGCTCACCATCGAGGCCGATGCGGCGTTGATCCACCGCATGATCGCGAATCTATTCGACAATGAACTGAAGCACCTGCCTCCCGCTTGTTCGGTCACCATACGGTTGGGTGTCGAGGACGATTCAGCTTCTCTCATGTTGGACGACGATGGACCGGGATTTGATACTGAGATGCTTCAGCATCAGTTCGAGCGCCGGGTCAAGGGAAAAGATTCGAACGGCCACGGACTTGGTCTGGCATTCATCGATGCTGTAGCGCGCGCCCACGGAGGAACCGTTGCAGCATCGAATAGTGAAAGCGGCGGAGCTCGCATCACTGTTGCCCTTCCGCTCGCTTCAAAGCATGGTTCCCAGTCCCCGGTTCCGGCGATTTGAGGTTTGCACTGAAGCAAAAGAGTGGTTGCGAATATCCCTGAGAGCCCCGAGGAGGTGCTGTGACAAATCAGGCAATTGCCCGCGGCTTGCTGGCTGCTTTTTGCTGTCTGCAAGGGCTGGCAACATTGGTGATCGACCTCAACCGTACTCATGCAACGAACCCTGAATGGCCGGGCCACGCGCGGTTCCATCTTGTTTGGCAGGCCGCAGCTTTTGCCTGGCTTGCACTGCTCGAAGTCGTGCTTGTTCTCGCCGCCGGCCCCTATCAGGAGCAGCGCTTTTATCTGGCTGCAATTCTTGCGGGTATCCCCATGCTCGGCTTCTTCGCGGCGCTCATCGGCCGCAGCTTATATAGAGGCGCGCTTTCAGACACGAACGGAGTGCCGCCCGCAACAATTGCGGTCCGGGGTTCAAATCTTCGCATCGATCTCAATCTGGTTGCTGAAGTGGGCGGCGTAATGGCGCTTGCAGCAATCATCGCACTTTATAGGCACTTTGACGTTGCGCACTAAAACGCCGCCGATACAGCCAAAGATGTTCTAAGGGCGCTACAACCCTATTAGCGACAATTACTTGGATTTCCAGCGGAAGGATCGGTCCCCGCAAGCGTGCAACTGGCCGCCCTTGGCCAGACAGGATGTAAAGGAACGCGAGTCGAGCGATGCTGGTCCCAGCCGGTCGGATGACAGCTACAGCCCGCGCCGACATTGGTGCCCGGTTCTAAGCCCGACCGAAAAGCGTGGGTCTGGGGTTGCGTACAGACGTGAGATGACGTTTGTCGGCTTCCGGCAACGATCTCGATTGGGAGTTTGCTCTGTGTCCGCGCCCCGGGCATCCGACCGGCATGATCGGAGGAGCAAATGGCCAAGAAGAGCAAAAGAAGATGTGACACACTGCCGGTCCTGCACCCGGATGCTGCTGGCATTGATGTTGGCGCCAGCGGGTTGTACGTCGCCGTGAGCGCGGATCGAGACCCACAACCCGTCCGCAGCTTTCCCACCTTCACTCGCGATCTGCATGCGCTGGCCGACTGGCTCGTGCAATGCGGGATTCGCTCCGTGGCGATGGAGTCGACAAGCGTTTACTGGATTCCCGTTTACCAGATTCTGGAAGCGCGCGGCCTCGAAGTTTACCTGGTCAGCGCACAGCACGTGAAGAACGTGCCAGGCCGGAAGGCCGATGTCTCCGATTGCCAGTGGCTCCAGTACCTCCACTCGGTTGGCCTGCTCCGTGCCAGTTTCCGACCGCCTGGATTCATCTGCGCCATGCGATCGCTCTGGCGGCATCGCGCCAGCCTGATTCAAATGGCGGCCGAGCACGTCTTGCACATGCAGAAGGCTCTGGACCAGATGAACCTACAGATTCATCGCGTCCTGAACGACATTACTGGAGTAAGTGGCCTCAGTATCCTGGACGCGATCCTTGCAGGTGAACGGGATCCCCTCACCCTGGCGCGTCTCTGCCACGGCGGCGTGAAGAGCAGCGAGGACACTCTAGCGAAGTCACTCGAAGGCGATTACCGTCCAGAGCACCTGTTCGCACTTCGCCAGTCCTTGGCGGCTTTTCGCTATTATCAGCAACTTGTTCTTGAAGCTGATCGGGAGATTCAGCAACAGCTCGCGGAGCTGAAGACAGCCGCAACTACGCAGCCGACAACGCCTCCACCAACTAAAGCGACGGCCCATTATGCGCGCCACTACGAGCCAAGAACATTCGATCTCCGAGGTGAACTATACCGGGTCTTTGGAGCGGACCTGACGAATGTGCCAGCCATCAGTGCGCTCACTGCTCAAACCATCCTGTGCGAGATCGGCACGGATGTTTCCCGGCTCCGAAATGCCTCTGCTTTCGCATCCTGGCTAGGACTTTGTCCTGAGAAGAAGATCAGTGGCGGCAAAGTGCGATTCACGAAGAGCCGAAGCGTTCGAAGCCGCGTAGCGACCCCCCTGCGCATGGGCGCTCAATCACTGCATCACGCGAAGGACTAACTGGGTGAGTTCTTCCGGCGCATCACCCGCAAGCTCGGTAGGCCTCAGGCGACACAGCCACGGCCCACAAACTTGCTCGCATCGTATTCCACCTGTTGAGCACAAAGGAGGGTTACACCGAGAGTGTCTTTCACAAGTCTGAAGAGGAAACCATCCGCCGCGCCCAATATCGGCTGCGCAGGCACGCTGCCCAACTCGGATTTCAGGTCATCCCGTAGAGAACGGGTGATGTTCCTTGGGAGTCGGCATTGCGGCTGGAATCTCAAAGCCTGTCCCTAAGACAAGCGGTCGGCGGCGCAATGGGCGTTCCTGGTACTAATGTTTCAACTCTTCCAATTCGGCGATTTTCCGGGAGGGACCCTGATCCCCGCGCCAAAACCTCCTTCGTCATTTCGGCAACGATGTCGATGCAATTTGCTTCCCATCAACAGCGGATTATTGAAGTCTTTGGATTCAGGCTGTTACTCGTTCGAGATTCCGAGCAACAAGCCCGTACTAACCACGCTAATCCGCTCTTTGATCGGCTGCTCAACGCAATGACGCAGAACCTCATCGCAACCGGTGCCCCTAGCCCTCCTCCGGGCTAGGGCCCCCACGACAATGACGCCAACCCAGGAGAGATAGATCAGGGCCGCGTGGCTTGTTGCAGTGGTTTATGCATGCTATGGTTGCTATGATTTTCGAGCCGAATTGGCGCTATAACGATGGACTATGGCGACAGATGTGACAGAGGTGAAATCCTGCAAGTTCCATATATTCCTATATTTACCATTAGATTCAATTAGATAGACAAACTATTGGTGCCGAAGAATGGACTCGAACCCATTTATAGCTCCGGCAGACTCCTAACTGAAGTCGAAATTGTCAGGATGAAACGATCAACATCTCGATTATGGCCGCCGAGGCAGGGCGCACACCAGCCGGTCAGTAGGTCCATATCAATTTGATACGAGCCAGTGCGAACGAAATCCGTATGCACAGAAAAGCCCCGGTCGCGGCTCTCCGTGACCTTGCCCCCGCAAAACGTATGCATTATGAGAGGGCGCCCGCACCTCAGAAGGAAGGTTGGGTGCCGGCGCAGCCTGCGGGGGCTTTGCCCCCGCGCCCCCAGGATTTTGCGCTTTGGTGCCT
>Ga0224555_1002448_pt1 | contig 21835 bp, 20 predicted proteins | sample 714S23034metaG_FD_180687 | JGI IMG/M metagenome (GOLD analysis project Ga0224555, IMG submission 180687) | Peat soil microbial communities from Stordalen Mire, Sweden - 717 S2 30-34 | ecosystem: Environmental > Terrestrial > Soil > Wetlands > Peat | place: Sweden: Norrbotten County, Stordalen...
ATAATAAAATGGAGGTAGATATAACGGAAAATAATTTTTAAATCGATAAAAAGAAGAAACGTATTTATTTGTTTGTTATTATTCATTTTCTAATGTAATAAATTTAAATTAACCGGACAGTAATGATCTAATACCAATTCGCTATCAGATATTAAAAGGTTGATTAACCGGGCATAATACCAAGTAAGCTTTCAAAAATTCATATTTTAATTTATGAAAGCAACTTGGTATAATATCTTATATTGACAGCATATCGAGGTGTTATGAAGTTTGAAAAATATCATATCTCAGAAGACATAAAACACAACCTGGCAAAGCTCGGTTTTAAGAGGCCGACGGATATCCAATTCAAATCCATCCCGTCCATCATGAAGGGAGAAGACGTTCTGGCCATCGCCCAGACGGGAACAGGAAAAACTGCGGCTTTCGCCATTCCTCTGATCGATAAAATCCACCGGGAAAAAAGCAGCAAACGAGACACAGGCATCAAAGGCCTAGTCATGGTGCCGACCAGAGAACTCGCCACGCAGATCGGGGAGGTTTTTACCAGCATCGCGAAACATACCAAGGTGAAAACGTTTGCCCTGATTGGCGGTGTCGAACAGGATGCACAGCTGAAGAAACTGCAGGAAGGCATTGATATTTTGATTACCACACCGGGACGAATGTTTGATCTCATCCATCAGGGCTACATCAGCCTTACGCGCGTCGATACGCTGGTTCTGGATGAAGCCGACCATATGCTGGATCTGGGTTTCATCAAAGACATTCAGTATGTAAAAAAAATGCTTTCCCGAAAACATCAGACACTTTTTTTCTCGGCAACCATCAATCCGGAAATTAAAAAGCTGGCTTTCTCCCAGGTTAACAGTACGGCCATCCGCATTCAAATATCCTCCGATGATCCTGTATCGGCTAATGTTTCGCACGCTGTCATGTTTGTAGAGATGGATGATAAGCGTTTTTTTCTGGAGAGCTTCATCAAAGAAAATCCCGACAGCAAAATTATCATTTTTGTGAGAACCCGAGTACGTGCGGAGCGGGTGGCCAAAGCCATGGAGCGCGTCTCGATTCCCTCAATCACGATCCACGGCGAGAAGGATCAGGGTGAACGATCTGAAGCAATGAGGAAGTTCAAAGACGGTGATTGCCAAATACTCATTGCCACAGACGTCAGCGCGCGCGGCATCGATATTCCGGATGTAAATTATGTAATCAATTATGATTTACCCGAAAAAGCGGAGAACTATGTCCACCGGGTGGGGAGAACCGGTCGGGGCGTTAACAAGGGCCTGGCGATTTCTTTTTGCAGTGAAGATGAGAAAGAGCTCCTCTCTGAGATCCAGCAGTTTCTGAACAAAGAGATTGAAGTTATCAAACTCGGCAAAAAAGGTTACGCACGCACCATTGATATTGCCAAAAAGAATGCCGATACCGACGTACAGGCGCTGATCGAAGACCATGAGGCCTGGCTGAAGACTAAGAAGAAGAAAAAATCCCGAAAATAGTAATGAGACTCGCTGATAGTGAGCCAAGCTAAAAACTAATCCCGACAAGTCGGGATGACGTTTGAAGCGTCAGGCGAACTATACCAGGCGCGTAGCACCGTGGTAAAACGAACGAAGTGAATGGCATAAAGGCAATAAAGGCCACTAGGGGGCACACGAAAAAATGAGAGAATAAAAAAGATAGATTCAATGTTTTTACCTCCCCCGTTTATAAAGGGGGATGGAGGGGGATTTAATGAGACTCAAATTTCATAAACGTAGTGTAGTGAAATTTGCAAGTCGAATTGTCCCACATGCGAAGTCATGTGGGACAGAAAATATATTCGTTGGTCGAATTATCCTAGATGCATAGCGACCGCTGGATTAATTGAATCAAATCCTCCCTAACCCTCCTTTAAAAAAGGAGGGAAGCGCTCATTCAAGCTTCTTCAAGATAGGGTCGTCATGCCGGAATATATTCGTGGTTTCCGTCTCGTCATCATAAATAAGCACGGCCAATCCTTTTTCCAGCTTTTGTTTTACCTGTCTGACCTTTGTTTCCATAGCAGCCTCAAATTCACCATAATCAGTTCCGTTTCTGGAAATGAATTCTTTGATAACGCCGTCTAAGGCATCGGCACTGAGTTGATCAACTGGAATTATGTGTATCGGCATTTTAGTCTTTTCTCTACGAGAATTTAGAATTTGTACAACAGTTCACTGCATTTGCCAATCTGAATTTAGTGACACTCGCTGAGAGCAAACGGAGTGCGGCTCGAAGCGTTAGTGGTCGTGACACTCGTTGAGAGCGAACAAAGTGAAGCTCGAAACGCAAGTGGAACTATCCAATAGCCTTTGACTATTGGGAACTATCCCACATGCGAAGCCATGTGGGATAGAAATTACATTGCCAGCGTAATGAGGCTTAAACTTCAAAAGCAAATAACCTAAAGGTCACTATAGGCGCATTGAAGTTTTTTAGACGAATTAATGACACTCGCTAAGAACGAGCATGGCGAAGTTCGAAGCGTACGTGGAATTATCCTGTATGCAAAGCATACAGTGGTATCCAATAGCGTTTCGCTATTGGAAATTATCCCACATGCGAAGCCATGTGGGACAGAAATTACATTGCCAGCGTAATGAGTCTTAAACTTCAAAAGCAAATAACCTAAAGGTCACTATAGGCGCATTGAAGTTTTTTAGACGAATTAATGACACTCGCTAAAAACGAGCGTTGCGAAGTTTGAAGCGCAAGTTGAATTGATCCCGATACCAAAGCGTATCGGGGTTGACACCTTAAACGTTAGAGAGTATATATTCATCACGCATCTCGCATCACGTATCAAGCATCATCAAACAATTTTAAAATGTTAAAGGGAGGCTGAAACTTATATTTCAAGACCTAATCTTGTTTATTTATGCCTAAGGACGAAAATAATCAAGAAATAAGGCGCTATGGTAGTGACTCATTTTCAAATAAAAAAATCTTTTTTATACTTATCATAACGTTATACATTTTTTGTATAACTTTTCGGGGGATTTCCATCGCTAGAGAAGAAATAATAGGGCTTCATCGTTCTATGGTTCTGGTTAGCGAATCTCCAACAAAATCTGTATTCCCGTTCATCATTCATAAAGTCTCTATAATAAAGACACCCATAAAACCAGAGCCAAAGCCTATTTTCTATAATCTCTCGCAATTCATCATCGGTCAATTCAATTCCATAATGAATATCAGGTCTAAACTCTTCCTCAGGAGTGATTACACAATCATGACTAAGGGTAGAAGTTTTGATGTATCGTGGTTGGTTTGGCAAGGTATCGGCAACCATCCATCCAACAGAAATCATTTCAAGGAATGCTGGACTTCGCCCATAATTTTTAAACCTTCGAATCTGGAAAGCCGAGTATTTAGAGGGCAAGTGATGAACAGCACCACCATAGGGTTCATCATCGCCGATGAGTTTATTGGTATGAACCAAATCACCAGGGATTGCTTGAATGATTGGAAGTTCCATTCGTATGACAGCCTGTACGCTCTTCTCAGTGGCTTCAACAGTTCTTCGAAGATGTTTAGCTTGAATGGACATAGCTATTGCTTGAGCTATAAAGATAAGTGCTTGTATGAATGCCACGATTACAAGCAATCCAGTAAAAGTGGCGATCCGCTCATCAGGCGTTTTTATATATGCCTCTCTTGGATTGTTTGTGCCGGATTACTGACCTTTTTCGGTAGATGGTGCTTGTTTAATAATAATAACATTTTTGGTGGATTCTTGATTTTGTGCGGCGCTCTGTGCTTTGTTTTCTGTTTCCTTTTGTGGGGGCGGTGCTTGTGAGTATGCGCTTATCCCCACAAAGAGAAACAATATTAAGGAAGCTAAAATGATTATTTGTTTTTTCTGGTTAGTCATAAATTTAGATTATGTTTTTTGAGATAAAAATCAAGTGTATTTTTATGGGATTATGAATTTGACACAGGAAGGGGTATTTAGTATTATGTTTTTATGTGGGAACCAGATTATTTACTTATATCAACAATTCTTTATTATCTTATGCCTCTCCTTTTGGCTGTATTGGGGGTTATTGTGTCTATAAAACCCCAACCAAAAGAACGACATATAATGTTGATCATTTTTTTTGTGTTTTTAATGTTAATAGGAGTATCGTCAGGAATACTACAACAACATCTCAATAAAAAAGAAACGGAAAGACAACAAAAAAAATTAAGTGATGAACTCTTTCAAAGTCACTTAGACCAAGAATTTATAAAAGGAAAGTTGAGTGCTATTGGTGAAATAATGGGGAGAATGAGCAAATCTGACTCTGATTTGTATATAAAAAAGATGGCATCAGTAATTGAACAAATGTCTAGATTAGAACCAAAGATAAATGGCATTTTCCCCCACCCTGAGATAAAATTTGTATTTAAAAATTCGCCACTATTAACACCTGCGCGACAAAAAAAAATAACAACTGAACTAAACTCGTTTAGGAATTATCTTATGGCACTTGGATTTGAAGTTCCTAAAGAAGCGCCTTCAATGGGCATACAACCTGGGAAAGGTGCTACAAGTGGATGGGGCTCTTCAGGAAACCCCGTACTTAGTGGAAGTATTTATATTGGAGAAGAATCGATAGATGACCTCAAACAATGGGAAAAAACGTATGCCTTATATTTCTTTGATAGATATTATGCACCTGCTGGAGGCAATATGAATGATGTACCTTTTGCCATGCTTTTATCAGATTATTTTTCAGACAGTTATTTAAATAAACATCGAAGAGATCCCAAAGCATTTTCTGGTTGGACAGATGCATTATGGGATATAAGAAATAATTGTGGGCAGGATTTTACGGATAGAGTTTTATATTATGCATCAATGATTGAAACTCAAAGTGGAGAAAAAGACTTTAATAAATACTTTTCCGACCGATTATTTAGAGGTGTATCGGTAGTAGATAACTATTTTCAAGATAGTCCTAAAATAGGTAAAATTCTCCGAAAATATAACCTCTTAAAGGATTAAGGCTTTATGCTACCAATTTTTTATATTCCATTTTGGGAGCATCTAACAATTTCATGAGAGATGTCAGTTAAGAAGGTTGATAATTTCTTCCAAACTCCACACATGATCTGCAATTCCCGCTTCCATTGCCGGAGTTACCCTTAATGTTTTGTGAATCAGGCAAAAATTATAATACAGAGTAAGGGGTCAAGTCTACTCTTAGCTCATGTTGTAAATATTTTCTTAAAATACAAAACCGCGTTTTCTACATGTCACACACAATCCCGCTTCGCTTCGGGGATATCAATAGTGCAATAATTGACGTTCAGCAACTGGAGGTAAAACCATGAAAAATCCAATAACCTATAAAGGCTATAGTGCAAAGATTGAATACAGCGACGAACATGGATGTCTGATTGGCCGTGTTTCCGACATTCGCCGCAGCATAACTTTTCAAGGTGATTCGGTGGAGAAAATTAGACAAGCCTTTGAGGAAGCCGTTGACTTTTATCTTTCTGATTGCGCCGAAAGAAACGAGGTACCGGAAAAGCCTGCTGCTGCCCGCGAAGTTGTACGCGTCAGTCCGGCACTTTATAGCGTGCTGGCCTTAGCCGCCAGGCAAGAAAAAAAGAGTGTCAACGAATGGCTTGCCGAAACCTGCAAAAAGCCGAACGACACAGAGGATTAAGGGGAGAGGGACGCCCTTAATTCCCCTTATTCTATATCGGGAAAGGCCGGATCTCGTTTTTCCAGGAATGCTCCCACACCGTAAAAACATTCACCTGAAGAGATCAATTCGGCGGCTAAAAGAGCCTCCAGTTTCAGCAATTCCGACAAAGTGATATTTGAACTTTGCCTTATAAGGGATAATGAATATCTTATTGCACGGGGTCCGTTTTGTGCGATTTTTTCCGCTATTGCAACAGATTCATTGAGCGCATTTCCTTTCGCGCTTATTCTGTTCACAAGCCCCAGTGAACACGCCTCATCGGCGCTTACTTTCCTTCCGGTGAGAATGAGATCAGCGGCACGCGAGTGTCCGATAAGCCGCGTCAGAGCCGCCCCGCCTCCCCAATCGGGCATGAGCCCCAGTTTTGTTTCCGAAAAACATATTACGGCGTCGGGGTCCATCACACGCATGTCGCATCGCACGGCAAGCTCGGCTCCGCCTCCGTATGCCAAACCGTTAATTGCCGCAATAAAAGGCACCGGTAATGAGACAAAGGCATCGATGGATTTCCTTATTTCATTGATGACGCTTTGAGCCGGTTCCCGGTCGTGTGCGGCTGCCGCATCGATGATGCGCTTGACCATCGGATTGTCCGGATGCACGTCGAAACCCGCGCTGAAGGATTTGTCGCCCGCGCCGGTTATGATTACCGCGCGGGGAAGCGATGATTTAATCTCGGATGTTATCGATTCAAGCTGAAGGAAAAGCCCTTCATCAAAGGCGTTTCTCTTTTGGGGCCTGTTGATTGTGACAATCGTCACCTTTCCCTTTCTTTCCAATATTATACTGTCATTCTTCATTTTATTTATCTCACTTTACCGGTTTATTGCCTGATGAATCTTTAATCCTGCATATTGACAATGATTCTTCCCCTGTGTTTGCCTGCTTTTATTTTCTCGATTTTGGGGATGACGTTTTGAAGCTTTACCTCCGTGGAGATTGATTCGATCCACGGGTATTTCCAAAGACCTGCCATCATTTCCCACGCCCGTGCCCTTGTTCGCATGAGACAGTTCTGAGAGTCGATTCCATACAGCGTGATACCGCGCAATATAAAAGGATATACGGTAAGAGACAGGTCGCCCGATGCCGCATTGCCGCAACAGGTGACCGCCCCGTTGCTCTTTACCGATCTCAAGGCAAAAGTGAGGAGATTGCCCCCCAGAGTATCAACGGCGGCATCCCACCTTTCCTTAAGAAGCGGTTTTCCCGCCGATTCGGCCGGATCAGGTATATCAATAACCTCAGCCGCTCCCATACTCTTAATAAAAGAGCTTTCGTCGTAAATTCCGTTGACCGCCGTGACCCGGTAACCGGCATGTGAGAGTATCGATACGGCGCTGCTTCCGACCCCGCCGCTTCCGCCTGTTACAAGGATCTCGGCGCCTTCTCTTAATCCATGATCAGTGAGTTTAAGAATAGACAAGGCGGCGGTAAGTCCCGCGGTGCCGAATATCATGCTTTCGCGAAGAGCCAGATTTGCGGGCTTTTTAACAATCCATGAAGCCGGAACCTGTATATATTGTCCCAATCCGCCTGAGGTGTTCATGCCGAGATCGTAACTTGTGACAATAACCTCTTCACCCGGACGAAAGTCCGCCGAACTGCTTTTTTCCACAATTCCGGCGGCGTCTATGCCCGGCGTGTGCGGATACTTTTTTGTAACGCCTCTATTGCCCGAAGCCGAAAGCATGTCCTTGAAATTAAGCGATGAATAAAGCACGCGGACGAGAACATCTCCCGCGGGAAGGTTTTCTGTCGATAATTCCTCTATGGCGCTTGTAAATTTTTTATCTTCCGATTCCCGTATAACAAGCGCGCGGTATTTTTTTGTTTCCATGATGGACCTCCTGTAATTTTTTATTCAGGACCGGCCGGCCTAAGGTAACTAATATAAAAAACCGGTATTATTTCATGAAATCAAATCCTATCCTTTCGAATCGATGCCGTGAAGATAGGCAATGAGAGAGTTAATTGTCGAATTCAGCCGTTTTTTCGATTTATCGGATGTATACAATACACAGGCGCCAAGAAGCCCGGAAAATATCATGTTGCTTGCACTTTCAGTATCCACACTCTTGCTGATGCCTCCCGATTTTTTCTCATCATCCAGAAAACGCTTGATCATCTTTCCCAATCTGATGAATCCGGTATTGACTTCTTTGGCGAGGTCCGGCGCCTGATCGCTTAGTTCAACCGCCAGATTTACAAAAATGCAGCCGCCAGGGAAATTCTTTGAATCCGCAAGATAACGATCACGGTAGTTTTCCAGCAATTTTTGTATTTTCAGAAGAGGCCTTGGTTCATCATCTATTTTATAAAGATTTCTTTCGCGCCAGATCTTTCTTGCCGTACTCAGCATTTCGCGAAAAAGCTGTTCCTTGCTTTTAAAATGATTGTAAAATCCGCCCTTGGAAGTGCCGGCCGCTTCGATAATATCCGTCGTTGAAGTGTTCGTATAGCCTTTAACGGAAAAGAGTTTAAGCGACTCTTCAATGATCCGTTCTTTTAATTTTGCTGTTTCTTTCATAATAGAGACCGACCGGTCTCCCTTATACAGGAGACATCCTGTCGTGTCAATAATTTTTCGTTTAAGAATCTGCGCTTTGTTTTGCTGGAATATGTTATTGGAATCAACAGATGGCAATGCGGCATAAGGGATATCTTTGTGATTCAATTTTAAAAATCAGATTTCCGCACCTTGCCGCCGGTAATTCTTCAAATTTGTAATGTCACCCCGGTCATGGGAATAAAAACTAGAAGCTTGCTTCGATTTATCATTCAGTGGTATCAATACTCAAATTACCCCATGGTGCCGGAGGAGTGATACATGAAAATCTATTTTGCCGGATCGATCCGGGCAGGACGGGACGATGCCGCGATATATGAAACCATAATCACGTGGTTACGATCTTACGGGGAAGTATTGACTGAGCATGTCGGCGACCCAGCACTTTCTGCGGCAGGTGACGACGGACCCGACGACAGGTATATCCATGACCGCGACATGGCATGGCTTGCATCCTGTGATCTGGTGGTGGCCGAAGTTACGACACCCTCCCTTGGTGTGGGATATGAACTGGGATGGGCCACGGCATTGGCGAAGCCTGTCTTATGCCTTTATCGGCCTCTATTTGGGCGGCCGTTGTCCGCTATGATCGGCGGCAGCCCAGGAATTCAGACAGCCGCATACTCCTCTATGGATGAGGCTAAAAGAATCATGGAAGAATTCATCAAAAAAGACCGCTAACGGAATCACCGGTTCTGTTGGAGTAAGTGCCCGGATTTTACACATATGAGAAACTTTAATTCCCTCTCCTTTGAGGGGAGAGGGTTAGGGTGAGGGTGAAAGCAAAATTACCCCCTCCCCTCAATCCCCTCCCGCGAGGGACGGGGAAGCTTTAAAGAAGGAAGTTTTTAGGAAAAGTAAATGGTCACGCCACTGGAACTTTTATCGCCGGCCGGCAACGCCGATATCGGGATCGCCGCTATAGATCACGGCGCAGATGCCATATATATCGGCGCTCCAAAATTTTCCGCCAGGGCCGACGCGGGAGTGAGCGTCGCCGACATTGCCCGCCTGATCCGGCATGCGCACCTTTATTACGCCAAAGTCTACGTGGCGCTTAACACCATCATGACGGACCGGGAGCTCGCCGAGTCCCTCGATATCATCCGGGCGGTCTATCAGTTGGGCGCCGATGGTCTGATTATCCAGGATGCGGGTTTGCTTGAGTTGGATCTCCCCCCGATTCCTCTTATTGCCAGCACCCAGATGCACAACAATACTGCTGAGAAGGTACGGTTCCTTGAGGCAGTTGGCTTCCAGCGGGTGATCCTGGCAAGAGAGCTAACGATTTCCGAAATTGCCGACATCCGTCGGAACACCAGCAAAATAGAGCTGGAAGCTTTTGTGCACGGGGCATTATGCGTTTCCTATAGCGGGCAATGTTACATGAGTCAGGCCGTGGTGGGCCGGAGCGGCAATCGCGGCGTCTGCGCCCAGCCCTGCCGATCCCACTATACCTTGATTGATGGCGACGGTAACGTTATCCAAAAAAACAAATTTCTCCTCTCCCTCAAAGATCTGAATCTGATGAACAGGATACCGGACCTGGTTGCGGCCGGAGTCACCTCCTTTAAAATCGAAGGAAGATACAAGGGGATTGAGTATGTAAAGAACGTAACGGCCGCCTATAGGCAGGCCATCGACCAATTCATCAGCGGGCATTCCGATTACCGGAAGAGCAGTTCCGGCGTGAGCGCCCTCACCTTTTCGCCGGACCCGGACAGAACTTTCAACCGCGGCTATACCCAATACTTTATTTCCGGCCCGGGAGAAAAGGTTGCCTCTATTGACACGCAGAAAGCCATCGGACAGTATTTGGGTGAAATCACGGGTGTGGGTAAAGATTTTTTTCGAATAGCCCGCCATGATCTGCAAAACGGTGACGGGCTTTGCTTTTTCACAAAGAATAACGATCTGGCCGGATTTCGTGTGGACCGGATGGCGAAAGAAAAAATCTACCCGAACAGTATGAATGGTCTGGAGATCGGCACCAGCCTCTATCGCAACCATGACATGGCCTTAGCCAGAATCCTGAAGAAATCCTCAAGCGAACGCCGCATAGCCGTGGAAATGGATTTCAGGCAGGAGGATACGTTAATCCGCCTGATGGTGAGAGACGAAGAGGGCAATGAGGCCGAGACAGTCAAGGCGGTTTTGTTTGAGCCTTCCCGAAATCCTTCCCGTGCCAGGGAGCAGATTGAGAAACACCTGACCAGCACCGGCAACACTCCCTATCAGACTGCAAGGTTGACGATTCAACCCAAAGAGCCGGGCTTTCTTCCCGCAAGCACGCTGAACGGCATCCGGCGGGATGTTTTGGAGGAGCTCACAGTAATCAGACGAGAAACATACCCCCGACAGAACATCACGTTTACGCCCAATGACGCCCCATACCCGGTAAACAAGCTCGATTTCCACGCCAATGTTTTCAATGCCCTTGCCCGGAAATTTTATGAACGCCATGGCGCGACCGTCACTGAGCCGGCCTTTGAAGCCCTTTCCGACACGACCGGAAAAACGGTCATGACCACCCGCTACTGCATCCGGCATCAATTGGATATGTGCCCCAAGGCGCAACGTTCTGGTCCTCCCGTCAAAGAGCCTCTCCGGCTCAGGGATGCTCATCATACATATCGCCTTGAATTTGACTGCCGGCAGTGCAACATGTTTTTGATCATGGAGAGTAACTAAGGTGCGTTCGAATAAGCCACGTGATGAAAACAACCACTGCCTCCGCTGTTACCAACGCCGGGAAATCTGCATCTGCCCGATCCTGCCCACTGTAAAGACGCGAGCAGAATTTTTGATCCTGCGGCATATTTATGAAGCCGAGCGCCCCAGCAACACCGGCCGGTTAGTAGCGCTGGCCATGCCGAACTCCCGAATTATCCCCTGCGGGGGTGGAACCCGCATCGGGCTTTCGCCGATTGATGATGAATTTCTGCGGGTTCCCGGAACCTGGCTGTTATGGCCCGATGGGACCGGCACAAAGTCGAATGTATTAGATATGACACCACCGGTTCGAGTAGTGGTTATCGACGCAACATGGCAACAGGCTCGCCGATTGTATAGCAGTATGCCTGTTCTATGGGCGCTGCCCCGGTTGGTTCTGCCTGAACCAACTCGTAGTAGAGACCGGCTGCGGGAGCAACATCGTTCAGACGGGATGTCAACACTTGAGGCGGTGGCTGCCGCAGTCACTAAGCTTGAAGGGGTCGCAACAGCCAAGCCGCTGGAAGAACTTTACGATGAAGTAGTTAGGCGAACAATCTCCTTACGATGGGGGATACAGGGACACCATAATAGTTTGCAAAAATCTCCCCTCACCCCTCTTTACAAAAGAGGGGAATAGAATATTTGAGACAGCACCCTATTAATTAATGAACAAGAGAATAATCGTAAACACTTTTTTTATGTTTTTAAATTTCCTGGATTTACCCTGAATAACCTGAAGGTCACCATGGGGGCACTTCGCCCGCCTTCGTACCCTAAAGGGCATCCACGACGGGAATGACAAAGGTCGAAAAGACCGCTCCCTATTTTCCAATCAATGAAAAGCCGGTTTAGAACGTTCCGTCAAGAACTGAGGTGACTTCCCGTAGAGTCACTATTATTTTTACTCAAAACCTGCTTGCCTAATTTTTGTTTTTGAAAGATAATTATTATTACAAAAAGGGAGGGAAAACATGAAAAAATTTTTGTGTATTATGTTGGCTTATTCAGTCATCCTTAGTTTTTTGGTGGCGATGCCTGCAGGTGTCATAGCAGCAGGTGATTGGAAACTGGCGATACAGAAAGACGGCATTGAGGTCTCAATAAGGCCCGTTAAAGGTTCGGATTTTAATGAATTTATGGGTTCGGCCGATATTGATGCATCTATCGATGTCGTTTATGCGGTTCTAAAGGACATACCTGCAGCAACACAATGGATGGCGGATTGCAAAGAGAATAGGGAAATCCGCAAAATCGATGAATATACGTCTGTGCAATTTAATATAACAAAGGCGCCATGGCCGGTATCAGACAGAGAGGCGCTTTGTATAGTTACTGAAAAGAAGGATGAAAAAACCGGAAAGATTACCATTGAGTTTCATGAGACGAATGATCCTCCTGTGCCGGTCGGAAAAGGCAATGTCAGAATGCCGGAAATTAGTGGTCAATGGATCTTGACACCTATCAATCGAGATCATACAAAGGTTCTTTATACTGTAAAGAGTAATCCAGGTGGTTATTTGCCAAAAGCCCTCGCCAATATGAAGAGCAAAGATATCCCCTACAATACGTTGATGGGTTTGAAGATGATGGTCAAAAAGGATAAATATAAAAAGTAGCCAATTCAATTGTAAAAAAGTCCTGTGCTTTTTCAACGATTCGGGAAAGATAATAAGGACGACTAATTTTACTGGTGGCCCCACGGGTCACTGTAATTCATGATCAAAACATGCTGTCGGGAATTTATGTTTTTGAAAGCGATGATGACAAAAAAGGAGAGAAGACATGAAAAGAAGACTTTGCCTGACATTGATAATTATAATGATTGCCGGTTTTGCATGGACAACGTTTGGAAAGGATGCGGCCATGCCTATCGTTATTGACGTCAGAACAGTTCAGGAGTGGGATAAAGGCCATCTTGAAGGCGCCGTCCTGATCCCCTATGATCAGATCAGTGAAAGAATTGACTCCGTTGTCAAAGATAAGTCACAGACGATTTATGTGTACTGCAGGACCGGACATCGATCGCACCTTGCCAAAGAAGCCCTTAAGAAACTGGGATACAAAGATGTCGTCGATCTTGGACCTCTTGAAGATGCCGCCAAGATACTGGAGAAAAAATATTAATTAGGGACAGCGCTCTATTTCCCTTGGCGGGTCTCAATATCCTACGTCCCTGCCAACTACGTTGGTGGGATAATTCAACTAACGCTTTGAGCTTCATTCCATTCGCTCTCAGCTATTTTATTAATTTGCTGAACCCTAACTTAATATGTGGTATAAATATTTAGAGAAGGTCACATATTAATGCACCAGTGATTTTTATTGTTGAAACTCCAATTCCGAAAGCGAAGCGCAGCGGAATTGGTAAGTTGAACAATCCCGCGAAGCGGAGGGTTTAATACCCCGCAGCTTGCTGCGGAATCTGTTTCCAAAGCTTGCTTTGGAGTTCATACCCGTGATTATATCTAAGACGCATTATTCCCCTAGGAGGAGTTGATATGAATGTAAAAGGCACCGTTTTTACTACAACAAAGGCTACTGTCATCGAAGCTTTCGGCGAGCAACGTTGGATTTCATTTATGGCCAAACTGGCCCAGAAGGACAAATATTTCAAAAACAATATTATAATGTCCATTACTCTGATTCCATTGGATAAAACCGTCATTTTTTTTGACGAGCTGATTGATGAGTGCTTCAACGGAGACAAAAATGCATACGTGATGTTCGGGATGGTAGGCGCTAAATTTGGCCTGTCGCCAAAAGGCCCGTACCAATCTTATCTGCTCACAAAGGATATAAAGCAGTTCGTCGAATCTGCCCTGCCTAAACTCTGGGAGACCTATTATGACGCGGGTATTGTTACCACACGGTTAGAGAACAATGTTGTTTATGTCAAAATAACCGGATTTCCCATCAAACATGTTTACTACGAAAAACTTCTTATGGGTTTCTTTAAGCAGACCCTCAAAGTTTTCGGAAAGAAATCTATTGCGACAATGGTCAGGAGTCTTACAAAGGGCGATGATGATATCTATTTCAAGTATGAACTAAAAGACTCTTGAAGCGAGTGTCACTATTTTTCTGACAGGATTTTACGAAGATTATTTAATAATGTTATTCTCTGTTTTATGATTGATTGAGCTTTTTTATAATCCGGCATATTTTTAAACGCCAAAAGAAAATTCAGTCGGGCAGGATCAAGCATGATATCGCCGCCGGTATAGGAAAGCCCTCCAAACTCGCTTAGTTCCTCATTGATATATGAGTTGGAGGTCAGAATCGTATAGGACGGCAGGCCTATGAGATTAATTATACCGTCACAGATATAATAGATACCCGCACTGGTCAGAGCCATCAGACCGATTTTGATATGCTCAAATTTACTTTTCAGTTTCAATCTTTTCATTTTCCATAAAACATTTTTGTTGAGATCGATGAGCTTCTCAATTTGAGGGATGTCTTTTTTTGTCATTGATTGCCAATCGCGTGGCACGTCCAACGTGGAGGACTTGGCCATGGCGGTAAAAGCCAGATCCGGGATAACGATGCTGTTACTATCCGGATTGACGAGATCCATGGTAATACGTCTGCGAAAGTCATAATCCATGTAAGATAATGAGGCTCGCTGGATGATTTTACTTTGAATGAAAACTTTCTTATTATCAGCTATCACCTGGAAAGCAAATGCCGCCAGGTTGAAGCGCCGAAAATAACGATCAATCGTTTCTTTTATGTCGGGATCGTTTGAGTTCAGCAATCCCTCCGGAATCTCCAGGGTGCCCTGCAAGAGTTTAGGTTCGCCTGCCGGATTGCCCACCAATTCCGGCGAATTTTTTTCTTGAGCAGTCATGACCCACTGATCTACGGTATGAAATTTCATATCGAATTGTTTGTCTTTGATGTGCACTCGTAATGTCGCAGGGGTGCTGAAATAGTAAAAATCGATCAGTTCAACCTGTAACGGGTGTGCAAAAATCTGTTCAAGACGGCCGGCATATGTTTTGTCCAGTATCCTGCCCCTCCGGGCCTCTTTCAAATAATTTTTTATGATGATCTCATTTGCGAAATGTTCGTTTGTAATTTTAAAGTTCCAGGACAAATCAAATATTTTTTTGAAATAATATCCGTATTCGCCGGCGCTATTGCGTCCCTGAATCCGAAGTTCGCGGGCGGCATTCCCTTCTCCGGTCTGGAGTATCGTTATGTTATTTGTAATGGCCGCCTGCTTCATTTGATCATCAAGCACTTCCCTTATCGGTTCCTGTTCCCGCCAATCCGGAAGCGGCAGAGACCGCATGGCATCCATGATCGGAACAATCTCATCATCTTTGGTTCTTTTTCCCCTTTTATAGGTGAACTTCAGCGCCGGGCCGCCACCTTCTATTTCCGCGTCGATAATCCTTGTATACATTTTTCCTGTTTCATTAATTACAAAAATGGTTGAAGCAGCACTGCTCATATTTTCAATAATAAAAGCTCCTCTTTCAGGGGAAGTAAACGCCCGATTAAATGTTGCAGGAAGGCCGGTATCGGTGAAATAGATTTTTTGCCCATCGGGAGCAACGACATAAATGGTAGCCGTCAAGCCAAACTGTGTTTTGTTTCCGTCGATGTCCTCCCAGTATGTTACGATATCGTGCATCGGGGTCAATCTTTTCCATGGCGCTCTCAGAACACTAAAACTAAAGCTCCACGATTTATTTTCCGGCAGATATAGTGCATCGGAGAACGGAGAACCGATTTCCTCTTCCCAAGTTGTGTTTTCCTGAATTGTAGGTTGCCACAAATAAAATCTGCCGGTGCTTGAAACTGCAACTATCATAGTTCCATCAGTGGAAAATTCGACGATTTTGTCATCATGTTTGAAAGATGGAACGTCTTTCCCGGAAGGGACGCCAGTACCGTTAAAAAGTTTCCATTCCCCTTTGATACCGGTGGTACTTTCATTTGGCTTAATCCAAATCTTACCGTCTTTCAGGCCATAGTAGTACCCATAAGAAATTCCTTGTTGACTGTTTTTTAAATACACATTTTCAGGAAGTTGATCCAAACCATATGCGATAGGACTAAAAACTGTCAGAACAGCTATGAGAAATATTAATCTCAGCATTAAGGAAATTACGCCCCTGTTCGAATCAAATTTATGATAGTTCATTCTTTAGAATTTTTAATCCCGCGTCGCTACCAACCACGTTGGCGGAAACGAGTGTCAAATCCCCATTCGCTATGCTCAGGGGATAATTCGACTACCGCTTCAAACTTCATCCCGACTCGTCGGGATTCGTTTTCAGCGAGTCTCATTAATATCTTAAAGTTAATATTTTTGAAATAGGTTTATTAAATCTGAACGGTTTTAAAAGGTGCACTTTGCTGGCCTGCGTAACCTGAATAATCTGAAGGTCACGCGGGGTCATCTACGACGGGAATGACAGCGGACTTTTGGATTACCGAAGATTCCATTGACATACAAGAAAATTACTTTTATTGTTTCAAAATAAAAAGGGAATTTTTGTCAAACAAAGCTATGAAACAGAATGTAAAGTTCGGTAAATAAGGAGGGAGCCTATGGACCAGGTACTGTACCGGCGCGAGGGAGCAGTGGAGGTAGTCATTCTCAATCGTCCGGAGAGCAAGAACTCTTTCAGCTTTGCCATGATCAAGGAACTGGGGGACCACTTCCAGAACCTGACTCTGGAGGACGATGTCCGCGCGGTAATCATCACCGGAGCGGGAAAGGGCTTCTGTACCGGAGCGGACCTCAACAGCCCGGACAACCGCCCCGATATCGTCCTGCCGGTGGGCATGCGGCTTACCACCCAATGGTACAGCCGGGTTATCGGGGGCATCATGAATCTGGAGAAACCGGTGATCGGCGCCATCAACGGAATGGCGGCGGGAGCTGGGTGCAACTTGGCGCTCTCCTGCGACATCCTCATCGCTTCCGAGGCGGCTCGCTTCATCCAGGTCTTCGTGCGTCGGGGATTGATTGCAGACATGGGAGGAACTTTTTTCCTGCCCCGCCTCATCGGTCTGGCACGTGCCAAGGAGCTCATGTTTTTGGCTGACGAAGTCGACCCGCGAAGGGCCTTGGAACTGGGCCTGGTAAACAAGGTTGTGCCGGAAGATGAGTTGATGCCTGCCGCCATGGAATTGGCGCAGCGACTGGCACACGGACCAACCCGAGCCATCGGGATGATGAAGAATATGCTCAACCGCTCCTTCGAGAGCGACTTGGAGAGCGCCCTGGAAAGGGAAGCGGCCATGCAGGGTATCGCCGTCAGCACCAGCGACGTAAAGGAAGGCGTCATGTCCTTTTTCGAGAAGAGGCCGCCGGACTTCACGGGAAGCTGAGGGCGCGCGTGATCAAAGGCGTGGGAATGGAGGACGCCCTTAAGATTTTAAGTTGGCAGTAGAGTGGCACACCGGTAGTGAGAGAAAAAGATCATCAGATACTGGGATCCATTTACGCTTCAAATTTCGTTACACTCATTTTCAGCGAATGTCACTAGTTTCCAATAGCGAAACGCTATTGGAAAATTCGTCTAAAAAAATTCAATGCGCCTATAGTGATCTTTAGGTTATTCAGGTTACGCACTTTGTTATAGTCCCACTTAGCTTCGCACGTGGGATAATTCCACTTGCGCTTCGATCTTCATTTTATTTGTTTTACCACGGCGCTCCGCGCCTGGTATAGTTCGCTTTACGCTTCAAACTTCACTTCGTTCGCTTTCAGCTTGGCTCACTATCAGCGAGTGTCATTAAAGTTTTAGTCGAATTACCCCCCCCCGCTTCGCTTCGGGGATAATTCGACTTTTAAACTTCAGTTCACTCCGTTCCTGAAATTTGAGACTCATTATCTGCCTATGGTTTTAATTCGTTTACGCCTTTCTCTGGCTTTAGTCAGACGAAAGGCGTTTCGCGATGGAGAATTCTGATTTTTCTTTAGGATATTTTCAATATTCTCCAATATTTCTTCCAGTTCTTCCGAACACATATACTCATTTGCAGCGAAATCGAATTGCAATCCATACCTGTTCTTGTCGCCCTGCTTCACCATATTAAACACGGTGCATATGACATTCGAGGCATGATACCTCCCCTTGGATATATTGAGAGAAATCTTGCCTTCTATTTCAAGATCAAGATTCGTCTCAATCGACATACCGTTACAATTAAAATCAAAGGTTTTTACCCTCTCAACGCAAACTTCCCCGCTTGATTTATCCTGAAATGAAATACTCGCAGTCATGTCTCCTACTCTATAACGCGAATATTGCCTTCGTTCGCTACCTATATACATTATAAAATCTCCTATTTAAGGGCTTGTTTGAATGATTACCCATTAAATTGAAAAAATAAAGTCCCTGAAAATCGGGAACTTTTTTCGGTACAGCGATTTAATGATTTTATCATATCACCCCATGGTTATACAAATTATTTTTATTGATGAGATAATGAGGGATAGCGCCCTATTACTAACAAACATTAATTTTTCAGGATGGGGAATTTGGGGGACATAACACGGAATTATCTTGACCAAAATAATGAGTTGTGTGTTATGTCCCCTCATCCACCAAAAGGAGCTTAAGCTTTAAGGAAAAAGTTAGCAGAGTCCCTTTGTCCTAAAGCTCCCGGAAAATAAATTAAAACAAAAGAGAGGTATAAAAATGAGCAATACAGTTTTAGCGGAGTTAAAGGATGGGATCCTGTTATTGACATTAAATCGCCCCGAGAAGAAGAACGCGTTCAACGTGGAACAGTGGAAGGCTTTTGCCACAGAGCTGGATGCAGCTCGTAAAGATGATGATATTACGGTGGTCGTTATCACAGGTGCGGGCAATGATTTCTCGGCGGGCCAGGACTTGAGGGACGCCGCAATTCCCGGCGCGTTGCTCAGTTATAGAATTACGGAACGTGCGGTCGTTGACTTTGATAAACCGCTTATCGCCGCGGCCAAAGGGGTCGCTGTCGGGGGAGGCGCAACCATACTGTTCCATAGCGATGTGCTCTATGTCGGTGAAAGTTTGCGCATGCGTTTGCCCTTCAATAGCCTTGGAATGGCGCCTGAGTTCGCAAGCAGTTATATGTTACAGGCTCTCATTGGACCGCAGCGCGCGGCAGAGCTCCTTTTTACCACTGAATGGATTGACGCTGATAAGGCTCTGGAAACGGGAATAGCCTCCCGTAAGTTCAAGGATGATGAGCTTTTGCAAAACGCGATGGCGAAAGCCGCCGAAATAGCACAGTTGCCTTTGAGTTCCTTGCTCGAAACGAAAAGGTGCCTCAAGCTGGCGCATAAAGCGGGTATCGAAGCTGCCTTGAAAATTGAGCAGGAGGCCATGGACAGGCTGGCGGGCGGACCGGCAAGTATGGAGGCCATGATGGCATTCATGGAGAAGCGAAAACCCGATTTCCGCAAACTGAAGAAAAAACCGCTTTAGGATCAAACGGGGAAAGTTCTGCCGTTGACCATTGATCGTACTTGTTGATTATTCAGAGGGCAATGTGAGCTATGCCTAAGCGCAGCTCACCGGTAAGGAAAGGTTTAGTTTTTAATGTGCCCCCTTCAGGGATGCACTTCCGATGTAATCAGGGACAACAGCGCCTTATTAATTAATGGACAAGCGTGGGATCACTGTAATTCGTGCTCAAAACCTGCCGACGACGCTAACAAAGGTAGCGCTTGATTTGAAATGGAATAATTTCTGTTTTGGAAAGGTGATAATGATCAGTCGAGCAAAAGTCTTATTTTATCTCATCGAATTAATCAATTGTTACGCCGCCGTTTACTATTCCAATTTCCTCTTTTTTTACCTGCGGCGTACATTCGGTTTCGGTGAGGTGGATAATCTGCTGACGGCGGCACTCGGCGGCTTTGTCTATATTATCGCAGCCTGGCAGGGCGGCAAATTGGCCCAGCGCTATGGGTGCATCAGGATGCTGTACATGGGCTGCTGCGGCATCATTTTGTCTCTGACCCTGGGCATGGCATTCACTACCCCGACGGCGCAGATCATGGTGTTTTGTTTGTGGACAGTGGGTGTTTGTTTTATCTGGCCGGCCCTGGAAACGCTGATCAGTGAACGGGCAGGCACGGATCTCGCGAAGATGGTCGGCATCTATAATGTCACCTGGGCTGCCGGCGCTGCGGTAGGATACTTCACGGCGGGTATCCTGATTGAGAAATTGGGCATGGCAAGCGTGTTCTGGCTTCCGCTCGGGCTTACGGCAGTCGAGCTTGCCATACTGCCATGCGCCGCAAGATTGCTGAAAAAAGAAAATGATCGTCAATGTTATGAGGAACCTCTGACCACGGCGATCTGCGAAGCTGATGCCAAACGGTTCTTGCGGATGGCCTGGATCGCCAACCCTTTTTCCTATGTGGCGATCAACACGGTCATCCCGTTGATTCCCTCTATTGCGGAAAAACTTTCCCTTTCAACGGGTATGGCGGGCATTGTCTGTTCCCTCTGGATGTTTGCCAGACTGGCTGCTTTTGCGGCCTTTTGGCGATGGACGGGTTGGCATTATCGTTTTCGGTGGCTGGCGGGGTCTTTTCTGCTGCTGATCGTCTGCTTTTTCGGCTTTCTCATGTCGCAATCGATTGGATTGCTTTTGGCTGCGCAAGTTGGCTTCGGCCTGTCGATCGGGCTCATCTATTACTCATCCCTCTACTATTCCATGAACGTGACGGAGAATCAGGGTTCAAACGCCGGCCTTCATGAGGCGATGATCGGAGCAGGCCTGTTTATCGGTCCGGCCGTAGGCTGCGCCACTCTCTATCTAGTGCCCACCGCCATTGGCATCGGCGCCTGGTCTGTGGGCGGTCTGCTTTGTGCCGGATTTTCCGGTATGCTTTTCGTGAGACATTACCGGATAAAGTCATAAGAAGAGAGGGTATTTAGGAAATTTTTATCAAATTACAATAGGCTATACTCTCACGGTCAAATTGACTCTCATTGTTTTTCATCTGATTTATCTACTAACAAACAACTATGAAAAGTATTAGTGTTGTGAATGACAATTTGAAAGGTGCAAAGCCAAAGCTCACGGAGAGGCGCGCGTGCTGCTGATCCCATGCTACCTTCCAGTCTGGATTCTTTGAATAGCGCTATCCACGTCAATTGCCATACAACCAGAGATTTTCCTTTCAATGGCAAAGGCCTGACCTGCGTTCTGCCGAATCAGGTTCTTTATCTCTTCTGTGGCGCCATAGCGTTGAATGAGATCTTCCACTCGTTCCGTCAGGCTTACGATCCTGTCATGCATCACCCTTTTATCGGCATAGTTTATGATCTCCCGTTCCTCCAACCTTTCTTTGGGATTGAAATTTAGAAGAATTACATGTTGCTTCACAATCTCGCCGACACATGCGAATCCCAGTTCTCGCAAAAGCTCTCCACCGGATTGATCATGCCGTTCTCTTGTTTCCAGAGATCTCGTCTTGGTTATATCATGAAGTAGTGCCGCTGCCATAACCAGATCCCTGTTTATAGTCACCTTGTTTTTGAGGTTGTCCGTTATCGCGAGAGATACGCGCATTACCTGTTGGGAATGGGCTACGATGTTTGGCAGCATTGAATATCTGGCCATGAGTTCATCGCATTCATCTCGCGAAGGTATTCTATCTGTAAAAGACAAAGGACCAATTGCCATACTTGACCTGCCCCAAATACTTGCACCACATGTTAAATCAGAGTTCAGCTCCGCCGCTGGCTGCCAGGGCACCCAGTTTGATCGGGGAGGAAACTTTTTTGTTGCGCCATTGCCTTACCAGGTCTATCAAGCGTTTTCAAGATAGGTGCGGCAGCAGCTAAGGCCC
>Ga0224555_1002449_pt1 | contig 21831 bp, 16 predicted proteins | sample 714S23034metaG_FD_180687 | JGI IMG/M metagenome (GOLD analysis project Ga0224555, IMG submission 180687) | Peat soil microbial communities from Stordalen Mire, Sweden - 717 S2 30-34 | ecosystem: Environmental > Terrestrial > Soil > Wetlands > Peat | place: Sweden: Norrbotten County, Stordalen...
GTGCGGAACCTGGCCGGCGAGATCGTGGATTTTCGCTACGCCTATATCAATTCGCATGCTGAGAAGCTGCTGAACAGGCCGCGCCAGACGCTGCTGAGGCAGGACATGTGCGTCCAGTTCCCCGCGAACCGGACCGGGGGAATCTACGACAAATACCGCGCTGTTGTCCTTACCGGTGAGCCTTTGAGTGAGGAGTTTTCCACGCGCCTGGACGATGGCAGCGAGTTGTGGCTGCGTCAACGAGTGACCAAACTCGGCGACGGCTTGGCCGTTACCACCAGCGATGCCAGTGAAATCAAGGCCAGCGAAGAGCGCTATCGGAATCTGTCGAACTTCAGCAATTCCGTCTTTGAAAACGCCCCGTACAGCATCATTGAGACCGATCCCGACGGCGTGATTCAGGCGATGAACGCGGCCGCAGAACGGCTGACCGGCTACACGCGCGCGGAGGTGGTGGGCAAACTCGCGCTGACCAGCCTGCACGATCCACACGAACTGACCCGCAAGCCGGACGAGAATATGGCGAAAGACGAACACAGTCTGGAGGGTTTTGCGCTGCTTACGAGCAAGGCGGCCCAGGGTGAGGTGGACGAACGGGAGTGGACGTACATCCGCAACGACGGCTCGACGCTGCCGGTGCATGTCGCGATCACGGCGGTGCGCGACGGAAACGGGGCCATTAGCGGATTTGTCGCGATCGCGTCGGATCTGACCGAGCGGAAACAGTTGATGACTTACCTGAACCACATGACCTCCCACGACCAGTTGACCGGCCTGCCGGGACGCACCCTGCTGCGCGAACGCATTGCGGAAGCCATGGAGCGGGCAATGCTGCACGGGCGCAAGGTGGCGGTGTTTGTAATCGACCTGGACCACTTCAAGCGGATGAACGATTCGCTGGGGCACCGCGTGGGCGACGAGGTGCTGGTGGGAATGGCCGAGCGGATGCGCCAGTCGCTGCGACGCTCGGACACGCTGGGGCGGCTGGGCGGGGACGAGTTCGTGGTGGTGATGCCGCACATTACAACCATGGAGGATGTGGAGCGATGCGCGAAGCGGCTGGTCGACCGGGTGTCGAGCACCGCGCTGGTGGGAGAGCTTGAGGTAAACCTTACCGCCAGCGTGGGCGTCTGCGTCTATCCCGACTTTGCCGAGGATGTGGACAGCCTGCTGGAACGCGCGGATGCCGCGACCTACGCCGCGAAGGAAGGCGGCCGCAACCAGTACCAGGTGTTTGCCGACGCGATGCTGAAGCAGTCGCAGGACCGGCTGTCGATGGACACGGCCCTGCGCCACGCGCTGACTCGTGAGGAGCTGTTCCTGCACTATCAGCCGTTGGTTTCGCTGACCACGGGCCGGGTGATCGGGATGGAATCGCTGCTGCGCTGGCACCACCCCAAGCTGGGCGTGATCTCGCCGTCGATGTTTATTCCGCTGGCGGAAGAAACCGGCCTGATTGTCGCCATCGGCGAGTGGGCGCTGAAACAATCGTGCAAGCAGGCGAAGATTCTGTGCGACGAGCTGAATACCGACCTGTCGGTATCGATCAACCTGTCGCCGCGGCAGTTTGAGCAGAGCAACCTGCTGCAGACGATCCGCGAGGCGCTGGAAGAGAGCGGGCTTCCGCCGCAGAACCTGCAGGTGGAACTGACCGAGAACACCCTGATGATCAACTCGGCGTCGAACCTGGAGAAGCTGCAACAGATTCGCCAGCTTGGCGCGCGCGTCGCGATCGACGATTTCGGCACGGGATTCTGCAGCTTCTCTTACCTGCTGCAGTACCCGGTCGACCGGCTGAAGATCGATCAGAGCTTTGTGATGAAGGCCATCACGGAGCCGAACGCGGCGACCGTGGTGCGGACGATCATTGCTATGTCGCACCACCTGGGCATCAAGGTGATCGCGGAGGGCGTGGAGAAGCCGGAACACCTGCAATTCCTGGCGCAGCGGAACTGCGACGAGGCCCAGGGCTACTACTTCTCGCGGCCGGTTGCGGCTGCGGGCTTCGCCGCGGCCGTGGACCAGATCCATCGCATGTTCGACGAGCGCAGGCTGCAGGAAGAGATCCGGCCGCCGTCCGAGCCGGGCGTCGTGGGCTACGAGGCCGACCGCGAGGCGGATCGGGAAGGGCCGGCCTTCGTGCAGCTTCAGGCAAAGCAAGTTCTGATGTAGTGGAACCCCCTCCCCCAGCTAGCTTTACGAATTCCTGGCGAGTTTTCTACCCACTCTTTGCGCGGAAGGGGGTTTGCTGGAGTCTGGGCGCGGGTACGCAGCCTGATTCGCCGCCGGAGTTCCCTACCCGACGGCAGCGAGGCGGCCAGTTATACTCGGACTACATCCGTTGAACGGCCGTGCAGATCAGCAAGGAAGGCGAGGACGTCCGAACACGAGAGCGAGCCATGGGTCTTCCTGAATTGCTTGAAACCGGCCAGCAACTGGACCATTTCCGCATTGACGAACCGATAGCCGAGAGCGGCATGGCCGCGATCTATCGGGCTACGGATCTGCGGGATGGACGGAAGGTCGCGCTGAAGATTCCCCACTTTGCGATGGAGGCGGACCCGGCGCTGTTTGACCGCTTTCAGCGGGAGGAGGCGATCGGGCTGGCGCTGGACCATCCCAACGTGATGCGCATCTACCCGGTGGATGACCGGTCGCGGGTGTACATGGCGATGGAGTGGGTGGACGGCAAACTGCTGCGCCAGGTGATGGCGGAAGAGGGCAAGATGCCGGCGGCGCGGGCAATCGGCATCACGCGGGGAATTCTGAAGGCGCTGGACTATATCCACAAGAACGGGGTGGTGCACCGCGATCTGAAGCCGGAGAACATCATGGTGGGGGCGAACGACAGCCTGAAGCTGATCGACTTCGGGATCGCGTCGCAGGCCGGCGCCAAGCGGCTGACGTACGCGGGCTTCAGCCAGGCGCTGGGCAGTCCGGACTACATCAGCCCGGAGCAGGTGAAGGGCAAGCGCGGGGACGCACGCTCCGACCTGTACGCGGTGGGGGTGATGCTGTACGAGATGCTCTCGGGCAAGACGCCGTTTTCCGGGCCGTCGCCGCTGGCGGTAATGAACGACCGGCTGATCAACCATCCCCTGCCGCCGCGCGAGGCTGAGCCGAGCATCAGTCCGCAGTTGCAGGAGGTGCTGTACCGGGCACTGGAGCGCGAACCCAAGAACCGCTATCCATCGGCCCACTCGTTTGCGCAGGACCTGGAACACCTGGACCAGGTGGGCGTGGCGACGCGGACGGAACTGACGAATTGGAAGAAACGCCGTTCGAACAAGATGCGGCAGTTCCTGTATTACGGGATGCTGGCGCTGATCCCGTTTGTGCTGTTCCTGGCGATGGTGCTGCTGGCGCGGCACCGGTAAGTTTCATTTTTGTCAGCGTATTGCTCGAAATCTTTATGAGTTCTTTATGCCCTCGCGGCTAGGTTGAAGAGGTATCCGAGTTTTCTTCAAGACAAACCTAAAGCAGCGAGGAGATGCCTGCACTATGACAAAGTACAAACTGGAATACATCTGGCTGGACGGCAAGAAGCCGGTTCCCGGTCTGCGCGGCAAGACCCTGGTGAAGGCATTTGAGAAGGCGCCAACTCTTGCCGACGTGCCGAACTGGGGTTTTGACGGCAGCTCGACCATGCAGGCCGAGGGCAAGAGTTCGGACTGCGTGCTGAAGCCGGTGGCGCTGTATCCGGACGCCAGCCGCAAGGACGGTTTCATCGTTCTCAGCGAAGTGATGCATCCGGACGGGACGGCGCATTCCACCAACGCGCGCGCCACCATCATCGACGACCCCGACCTTTGGGTGGGTCTTGAACAGGAGTACTTCCTGTTTAAGGATGGGCGTCCGCTGGGCTTCCCGAAGGACGGCCACCCTACCATTCCGCAGTTCCCGTACTACTGCGGTGTGGGCTACAAGCACATGGGGAATATCGCGCGGCAGATCGTAGAAGAGCACCTGGAGCTGTGCCTGGCGGCCGGCATCAATCATGAGGGCATCAACGCCGAGGTGGCGAAGGGGCAGTGGGAGTTCCAGATCTTCGCCAAAGGCTCAGCCAAGGCGGCCGACGATGTATGGACGGCGCGCTACCTGATGATGCGTCTGTGCGAGAAGTACGAGGTGGAGATGGAACTGCACTGCAAGCCGATCAAGGGCGACTGGAACGGGTCCGGCATGCACTGCAACTTCTCGACCAAGTACCTGCGCGAAGTGGGCGGCAAGGAGTACTTCGAGGCGCTGATGAAGGCGTTCCAGGACAACATTGCAGCGCACATCGACGTATATGGCCCGGACAACCATCTGCGGCTGACCGGACTACACGAGACCCAGGCGATCGACAAGTTCAGCTATGGTCTCTCGGACCGCGGGGCCTCGATCCGCTTGCCGGTGAACTTCATCAAGAACGGTTACAAGGGCTACCTGGAAGACCGCCGGCCGAATTCGGAGGGCGACCCGTACCAGATCGTCTCGCGGATTTTGAAGACGATCAATACGGTGGGAGTCCTGGCGAAGGTTTAGGGCGCTTCGCGCGGTTCTCGACGCTTCGCGTGAAAAGAAACACAGACAACGGCAGGGCTTCGGCTCTGCCGTTGGTGTTTGGATAAACCTTTGCAGAGCGGACCCGAGGCTAAAGCCCCTTGATTCTGTTGACCCTTTACCGCGGCCTAAAGGCCGCTGCTACTCCGAAAAGACGGAACCACGGGTTTTCAGCAACCTCTAAAGTCCCGGCCTATCTCAGAGACGAGTTTTTCAGCGACCTCTGCTTCTACTTCTTTTCCAGGTCGTCCATGAGGAGTTTCGCCTTGGTGGCCAGGTTGATGGCGCCGTCGGCGTCGTTTGAGTTCAGCGCCTGCTGCGCCTGGTCGAGGAAGTGACGCACCTGGCGGACCTGTTCCTTGCGGGCGTCCGCAATCTTTGACGGAAGCGCCGCGATCCGTTTGGTGATTGTCGCGATGAGGTCTCGCGCGGTCTGCTGGCTCTGGGGCGCCGCATCTCCGCCGATGGAAAGCACTCCGATGGCCAGCGCGGCCGACTCCGGCGCGGCAGCAGCCTGCACCGCGGGCTGCGCCTCCTCCTTGGTTGCAGGCGTCTTCTTCGGGACCGGCTTGGCGGGAGGTGGCGGCGGCGGCAGAGGACCAAGCTCCGGCGGGGGCACAAGCTCAATCATCGGCAGCGAGTCGGGATCTATGGCTGCCTCCAACTCGATCGGCGCCAGCGAGGCGAGGGGAAGCACCGGCCGCAGAGCCCTGCGCCGGCATCCGCCAAGTCCGCCGACGAACAGCGCAGACAGCAGGAGAGCAAGACCCGCGCGAGCGAGACTGCCGCGAAGAGGTTGCGCGGGATGGCGCTGCCGGGTCATGCGATTCCCTTCCGTTCCATTTCCTGCATGCCAGCGGCAACTGCGGTCGCAGGTTCGGCGTCGACCGCATGCGGGTTGCTGCCGGGAACGCTTGCGAGCTGCACCGGTTTGCGGCTTTCGCTGGCCGGCGCGGTGGAGAGGGGAATGTTGAGGGTAAAGGTCGTGCCTCGCTCCGGCGACGCAGGATCGGCGTTGGACCGCACCTTCATTGCGCCTCCGTGCAACTGCAGAATGCGATAGGTCATGGCCAGGCCGATGCCGCTTCCCTTAGCCTTGGTGGTGAAGTAGAGGTCGAAGATTCGCGGCAGCAAAGGGGCGGGAATGCCCAGGCCGTTGTCCGCGATCTCCACAATCGCGAGCCGATGGTCGCGACGTACGGCGACGCGCACGACGCCCTCGGAGGGCATCGCCTGCATCGCATTGAGCAGCAGGTTCAGCAGCGCCTGGCGCATCAGCTCCGCATCCACCCGCACGGGCACGGGCACCGGCGATTCGAGCTCGACGCGGACCCCATGCTCCTTCAGCTCCTCGCCGGCAAGTTCCAGGGTCCGCTCCACCACCCGGCGCAGATCGTGCTCGCGCAGATCGAGTTCCATGGGCCGCGAGAAATCGGCGAGCGTCTCCACCACGCGGTCGAGGCGATGCATCTCATCGGCGAGGATGTCCACGTGCTTCTGGGCGCTCTCGCGTTCGAACACGCCAGCCGCCAGTTTTCCCCGCAGAAGCTCCAGGTGGACCACCATAGCGTTAATCGGATTCTTGACCTCGTGTCCGACATTTGCGGTAAGCCTGCCGATGGCGGCGAGGCGCCGCGCAACCTCCAACTCCTGCTCGAGTTCCAGCGCGGTGCCGGTGTCGCGCAGGGTGACCAGCGTGCCCATGCTGCGAAGGGGTTCGCCGGGGCGATCGATGCCGTCCTCGCCAATGCGATCGAGCGATAGCTGCACCTGGCGCCCGTCTTCCAGGGTCACTGTCTCCGCCGACATCTGCGCGCCCCGCGCGAAGGCGGCCAGCACCACCGCGCCCAGCGTTGTTTCCGGGAGAAAAATCTCCTCCAGCCGCTTGCCCACCATGTCATCCACGGCGGAGGCGTGCGAAGCGGCGCCCAATGGCTGGAGAAAGTGGGCTACGGCGTCGGAAACCATTACGGCGCGCCGGTCCGGGGCAATCAGCAGCACGCCGTCGCGCAGGGTGTCCAGCATGTGGTCGAGGTTTGCCTGCAGCGCGGTGTAGCCCTCCTCGCGGCTGCGCATCTGCTGGCCAAGGCGGTCGATGGTGCGGGTGACCCGGCCGATGGGGTCGGCTTCCTTCAGCCGAGGATCGCGCAGCTTTGCGGGCAAATCGAGCAGCGCACCGTGGGGCGGGTCGCCGCGGGTGAGCGTAAGCCGCTCCAACTGTTCGCCGATGGCCTTGAGCGGATGCAGTGCAACCGCGGAGAGCAGTGCGGCGGCAGCCACCGAAGCCAGAATTGCCAGCAGCACGAACTCCAGCGAGGCACGCAGCCAGGGTTCAAGCGCGAAACGCAAAAACGTCGACCGCACCCCGACGTGGACCACCAGAAACGGCATGCCGTCGCGGTCCAGCGGTTCCACGATGTCCAGCACCCGGGGCGCACCGAAGATCTCGCGCACCTGCTGGTACACGCTGCCGTCGCGCAGGCGGGCGAAGCTATCGCGATAGGCTGCGCGCTGATTGATCGCGTCGGGATCGGTGGAAACCATGGTGAAGCCGTGCGCGTCGGTGACGCTGACATCCTGCACCGGCTCGGAATAGCGCACCACCCGGTCCATGGCGCTCTGCAAATCCTGATCGCTGCGCAACGCATCCATCACTGCTGCGTGCAGCGGATCCTCGGCGGCGTCCGGGGGCGGGTGCGCGCGCAGTCCGGTCTCCACTGCCTCGATTGTGGCCAGCCGCACTTCCTTGGCGAGAACGTCGTTGGCGGAAAAGGTTTGCTCAATCCGCTGGCGCAGGAGCTGGGACAGAAATACTGTCGACAACACCAGCACGATGGCGAAGGTAAGACCGCTGGCCGTGAGCACGAGCTTCGTTCTGAGCCGCATACGCTACTCCGCCAAAACGGCAGGCACATCCACTACGGCGCTCACTGCGCTGCTGCCCGCAGCGGCGCTGGAGTACTCCTTCAACTTGTTTTGCAACGTCTTGGTGGTGATGCCGAGTATCTCGGCGGCGCGCGTTTTGTTGTTGTGCGTGGAATGTAGGGTCTTCAGGATCAGTTGCCGCTCCGCTTCGTCCACCGTGGTGCCCACCTGCACGCGAACGGTGCGGTCGTCGTCGCGCGCCGGCGGTGCGATCTGAGGCTCGGACGCCGGCGCTGGGCGGGTAGCGTAGCCCGGCTCGCCAAAGTGCAGCGGCAGATGCTCGACTTTGATCTCGCCCTTGCGCGCCAGGATGGTCGCGCGCTCAATGGTATTGCGCAACTCGCGAGCATTGCCCGGCCAGTCGTAGGCCAGCAGCCGGTCCAGCAGGCCCGGCGCAATCCCGACGATCGAACACCCGTGGCGCTGGTTCATCTCTTCAATCATCTTCGCGGCAATGGCGGGAATATCGCCGGGATGCTCACGCAGGGGAGGCATCTGGATGTTGAAGACGTTGAGGCGGTAAAACAGATCGCCGCGCAGTTGTCCGCTGGCCACCGCCTGCTGCGGGTCCTTGTTGGTCGCCGCCACCACGCGCACGTCCACGAGCGTCTCCGCCTTGCTGCCCAGGCGGCGAAGTTTGCGGTCTTCCAGCACGCGGAGCAGTTTGACCTGGGTCGCCATGGGCATCTCGCCAATCTCGTCCAGCAGCAGGGTTCCCTCTTCGGCAAGCTCGAAGCAGCCGGCGCGGCGCTCAACGGCCCCGGTGAATGCGCCCTTCTCATGGCCGAATATCTCGCTCTCGATCAACGTCTCCGGGATGGCCGCGCAGTTGACCGCGACGAACGGCTTAGACCGCCGCGAACTGAGATCGTGCAGGCATCGCGCCACCAGCTCCTTGCCGGTACCGCTCTCCCCCGTGACCAGCACCGAGACGTTCGACGGCGCGATCCGCTCAATCAACTGGAAGATTGCCTTCATCTGCGGCGAGGGGCCGACGAGCCCGCCCAGGACTCCCGGTCCGCGCCGCCTGGCCTCTTGTTCGATGTTGGCATTCGCTTCGTGCTGGCGATTCGCATTCTGCAGGACGGCGCGCAGGCGTGCCGGGTCCACCGGCTTGGGGATGTAGTCGTACGCGCCGCCGCGCATGGCCTCCACCGCCGACTCGATCGATCCTTGCGCGGTCAGCATGATCACCACCGCGCGCGGTTCCAACTCGCGAACGCGGGTGAGCAGCTCCATGCCATCCATGCGCGGCATCTTTAGGTCGGTGACGACGATGCCGGGCGACCACTGGCGCACGCGTTCCAGGCCCTCGACACCGTCCTCGGCGCATTCAGCGCGAAATCCCCACGACGCCACCAACTCGGTGAGCCCGTTGCGCGCGTGCGCCTCGTCTTCCACAATCAAAACTTTCTCGAGCACGGTCACCTTCCGAACTGCATCTATCCAGTATCCATTCGCCGCGCACCCCGCGGCAAGCCAGGGCGGATGTGGTTGGTTAGATGCACTTTGGCCGCCTGCGGTCAACCGGCGCGCCTATCGGGAAGGAAGGTTGCGACGGTATGCTTGACCCATGTCCCTGCCGCCCGCAAGCCCGGCCGACCCTGAGATCACCCCGCAGGCCTTCGCGCAGCTTCGTTCCGATGCGCCGCTCGATCCACCCGTCCTGCTCGACGTCCGCGAACCGTGGGAGTTCCAGGCCGCCAGGCTGCCCGATTCCCTGCTGATGCCCATGGGCGAGGTCACCTCGCGCGCCCACGCCGAACTCGACCCCGATGCGCACATCGTCGTCCTGTGCCACCACGGCCAGCGCTCGCTGTCGGTCGCCCTGTGGCTGCGCAACCAGGGCTTCGAGCGCGCTCAATCCCTGGCCGGCGGCATCGACGCCTGGTCCCGCAGCATCGACCCCACAATCCCCCGCTACTGATCGGGACCCGCCGCTACTGCTCGTCTTCCTCCTCTTCCAAGCCGGTCTCTTCGCTGTCTTCTTCGGTCTCCATGTCGGCTGCGCGCATCGCGCCGTCCTTGCCTTCCATCAGCACCTGGATTCGCCCCTCCGCCTGTTCCAACTCCGCCTTGCATGCCTGCGACAACTTCATTCCCTCTTCGAACAGCCGCAGCGACTCATCCAGTGTCAGGTCGCCGCGCTCCAGCTTCTCCACCACCGTCTCCAACTGGGTCAGGTGTTCTTCAAATCCCGCCATGCCGAGCCTCGTTTCCGATCACGAACGAGTTTATTCCCTGTTCTGCCGACAGCGCATCTGCCGGCGCTCGAGGGAGCATCCTATTTCGAGGACGGGAGTCCAGGTTCGAGGCCACCGCCAAGCCCGCGCAGCGCCGTCTCGAGCCCCTTCCTTTGGTATAGTAAGGGTAACGAAATCCTCTCGCACGACGAAGGTTGGAGTTGTCCACGTTGAAGAATCGAAGTCGTTTTGTCCGCGGGTCCGGCAGTTATCCGATCCCCAGTTCGTCGTCGGAAGCATTCTCAATCGACAATTCGGTAGAGCCGGACAGGGTATTTCGACCCTCCGCCGGGTTTCGGCTGATCTGCGGTCTGCTGCTCGCGATGTCGGCGCTCGGACTCAGCTCCTGCCACTCCAACGCGTACTACTACTACAAATTTCCCGAGTACAATTTTGCGGGCCGCCCGGTACCGCCCAGCCAGCTCGCCCAGCGGGTGATGATCGGCGTGACTGCCAACGGCAGTTCCGGCAGCCTGCAGATCGTCGATGCGTCGCGGGACATCCGGAGCAACGTCCAGGACACGGTCCCGAGCTTTCAGATCTCAGGCTATTCGTCGGGGTATCCGGGCACGATCATGAACTTTCCTTCAGAGTTGCGCGGCTTTGTCTATTCCAATAGCGATGGCAGCCTGACCAATATCAACTACTCGACGGAATCGTCTGCCGGCTTGGTGGGCACCTTTCAATCCGGGTCGAACGCGGTTTCCGTGCCTACTGCCTTCACGCGCTTCTACGGGGCCGAAGAAGCGGCCGGCGTATTGGAGATCGTTGACAATGAGTACGGGGGCAGCTACGGGCTCAACATTCCCAATGTGTTCAAGGTGGTTGCGAACAAGGGAGACACGGTGGCGCTGGCCATGGTGCGCAACAGCAATGTGCTTTATCGGATTTTCCGATTGAGCCAGGGCCAGTACGCGAGCAACGTGGCGGCCATTGCCGCTACCGGCTCCGTCGATTGCGAACCGAACCTGCTGCCGGTCTACTGTGCGGTTTCCGTCCCCGGGACCTACGACCGACCCTATAACGTCTACTTCTCGCTGGATGGCACGACCGCCTATGTGCTGAATTGCGGGCCGGAGTGCGGCGGCACAACCGCGAGCGTTACCCTGCTGCAGCAGGGGCCGCTGAACAATAACGTCATCCCCTCGTCGCCCACGCAGCCGAACCCCATGATCGCCAATGTGCCGGTGCCGGGAGGCGTGACCGCCGCGATCTCCGACGGCACGACGCTCTACCTGGCGGGCCAGCAACTCCAGCCGGACGGCATGTTCGCGGGCAACCTGTCGTTGCTGAACCAGGCGACCAACACCGTCACCAACGTTTATTCCATCGCCGACGGCACCCATTCGAAGATGCTGTTCGCAGACAACAACACGCTGTGGATCGGATCGCAATACTGCGCTACCGGCGAGCGCGCCAGGCAGGCATCCCTGGGCGTCATCGCGCAGTCCGCAAACTATGGATGCCTGACCCGCTTTATCCCGGGCAGCAGCGCGATCCTGCCCGCCTGGGCCGCCGGCACGGCCTATACGGTGGGCCAGCAGGTCACGGACGGAACCAACACCGAGGTGGTGCAGCAAGCGGGAACATCGGGCAGCACCACCCCTGCTTGGAGCGCGTCCATCGATGGCACAACCAAAGACAACGGCGTCGTCTGGGTCGGCATTGGCGCCACCACGCGCGCGCAGGTGATACCCAGCATGACGCCCAACAGCACGGCAATGCAGGTTCTTTATCCCAACCAGGAAGACAACCTGATCTACTACGGCAGCCTCACCGGCCTTTGCTGGGTGCAGAACTTTGAAAAGGTCTACACGGCGTATGGAGGCCAGGTGCATATATTCAGCACCATCGACGGGTCCGAGATCGACAACGAGTTCGTCGCGGTCCAAGGCACTGCGCTCGACGTTGCCTACATGGACGCGCTGACGGACGACGCCGACTGACCGCGGCCCCGATTTGGAAAGCTTCGGATTCTACTGGCTGGGAGGAGACGCTTTCCCCACGATTTCCAGTTTCCGCGCCACGAAGGAATTGAACTCGACAGAGTCGTAGCAGGGCGGTGCGACCCGGAAGGTTGGGGTGTGCTCCATCGCCTTGAACGAGACGCCGCTCCAGTTGGACTGCCGCGTCGTTTCAGCACATAGAAGGATGGCGTCGGCGCGGTCCAGATAGCGCAGTGCGGAGGCCTTGAAGGCGGCAATGCGCGGGTCAAGCACGGTCGCGTAGAGATCGGGCTGGAGCCAGCCAAGAATGCTGTTCGATTCCAGGATCACATTCTCCGCAGCGGCCATTGCGGCACGAATGCCGGGCATGGCCTGTGCCAGTTGGCCCTCGGCGGTGCGCACCCAGAAAGCGCGCACGGCCCCGGCAGCGAGATAGCGAGATGAATCCGTGCCTGTCGTGGGGTCGCGCTCCTCGGCGATCGCCATAACGCGTGTGACGCCAGCAGCGCGGTCTCCGGACCCGCCATGGGCTGAGCTGATCTTGATGGCGATCCAGCGCCGCTCCGGCAGCGCCGAGATCAGCGCGCACACTACGCCGGTTTTACCAACGTCCTTCGCTTGTCCGCCAATGACAACAATCGCCATTCAGCCTCAGGGATCAGTGACGGCTGAGGCGGGCGAGATCGCGCAGGTATTGCTTCAGCGGGCGCGCCGGCCTGCCCCAGAAGACCTCGCCGGGACCGCGAACCTTCTTGTGGCTCAGGACGCCGGCCCCTCCGCCCAGGATTACGCCGGGGCCAACGTAGGCATGCTCTCCCAGGCCGACCTGGCCGCCGAGAACAGCCCCGTCATCGATGACGCTGGAGCCGCTAATGCCGGTCTGCGCGGCGATGATGACATTCCGGCCGACGATGCAGTTGTGGGCGATGTGGACCAGGTTGTCGATCTTCGTGCCCGCGCCGATGCGGGTCTCGCCGAGCGCGCCCCGGTCGATGGTGGTGTTGGCGCCGATCTCCACGTCGTCGCCGATGGCCAGCGTGCCCTGCTGCGGAAACGCAATGTACTCCCCGGTGGCGGAGTTGCGTGCGTAGCCGAATCCTGTTGAGCCGAGCACGGCGCCGGCCTGAACGACGACCCGCTTGCCTATGGCGGTGCCGGAATAAATCGTGACGTTGGCCAGAACCATGCAGCCCTCGCCGAGGATAACGCCGTCCCCGAGGACTGCGTGCGGGCCAATGTTGCAGCCCGGCCCCAGTTGCACGCCGGCGCCCAGCACTGCCGTGGGATGAATCCGCGTTGCGGAATCGCTGGTGGCGGACTCGCGGCCGATCAGGGCCGGCGAAGCCCGCTCCCGCGACTCGAGAAAGCGAGCGGCGAGGGCGAAGGCGTAACGCGGCTCGGCGACCGGAAGCAGACGGGGGTCGGACAGATCCAGGGCGGGCTGGCCGACAGGCACCGAGGCGTCGGGCTGAAGCAACGCCGGCCGGGTAAGGATCGCTCCGGCGGTCGAGTTCAGGGCGGCGAAGAGCGTCGCCGCATCAGTCGCGAAGACCAGCGCCACCGGCGTCGCGGCTTCAATGCCGGACACCCGCAGGATCTCGTAGGCGGCCGAGGGGACGGGCGCTCCTACGACTTCGGCAATTTCACTGATGGTCGCCAACCTGCCTCCTTATCCTTTTTAGCATGGCACACTTGCCGGACCGGGAGGCCGCTGCTGCGCCGCCTGGGCCGAGGGCAAGCGTCGGCTTGGACGACCATATTCAAAAAAGTCCACTTTTCCTGCCGATTTCATTAGCGAAACAATGCCGGCTTCCAGCATAATGGTTTGCGACTCTGGTTTAGCGCCCATGACCCTACGCAAGTCCCGCCGCCTCTATCTGATCCCCGTGCTTTCGAAAGCGCTTGATATCCTCGAACTGCTCCAGGCTGAGAACCAGCCGATGACGCTGGAGGCGATCCATCGTCAGACGAAGATATCCAAGACCACCGTCTATCGTGTGCTGAAGACCTACGTTCATCGTGGCTATCTGACGCAATCGCCCGACGGGCTTTACCGCCAGGTGTCGCGACCGAAGAAGCTGCGCTTCGGGTTCGGCGGCCAGAGCGCGGACATGCCGTTCTCCGTCGAGGTTACGGAGAGTCTGCAGAGCGCAGCCGCATCCGTGGGCGTGGACCTGATGATTCTGGACAACTGCTACGACGCCGCAACCGCCTTGCACAACGCCGAAGAGTTCGTGAAGAATCGCGTAGACCTGGTGATTGAGTTTCAGATCGAGCAGGAGATTGCGCCGGTGCTTGCAGACAAGATCGCGGCGGCAAAGATTCCGCTGATCGCGATCGACATCCCCCACCCGCACGCCACCTTCTTCGGGGTGGATAACTACCGCGTCGGATACGAGGCGGGAGAAGTGCTGGCGGCGCACGCCATGAAGGCATGGGACGGAAAGGTCGAATGGGTGCTCGGCCTCGACCTGCCTGAAGCTGGGTTGCTGGTGCAGAGCCGCATTACCGGAGCTTTCGAAGGGGTGCGCAGCGGCATCGCCGACCTGCCCGTGGAGTGCTTTGTCCGCATCGACGGACGCGGCATGCGCGAACGCAGCCGCAAGCAGGTCTCGGATTTCCTGAACCGGCATCCGCGCGAGAAGCACATCCTGATTGCCGCCGCAACGGACACCAGCGCGCTGGGCGCACTGGACGCAGTGCGCGACGGCAAACGAGAGAAGCACGTGGCAATCGTTGGCCAGGACTGCATCGCGGAGGCGGTGGAGGAGATGCGCAAAGCAGGTTCACCGCTGGTCGGGTCGGTCTCGCATGAGGCGGGGTCCTATGGGCCCAACCTGGTTCATCTGGGCCTGGCGCTGCTGCGGGGGCAGACGGTTGCACCATACAACTACGTGGAGCACAGGGTGGTGACTCCAGAATCCCTCAATGGAGCTTCGCACTGAATCGGCGCATGAGGATGGCAATTCAACGCGCGACCTCAACCGCCGCAATCCGGCGGATTGCCGTAAGTGATTGATGGGGTGGTGGCCCGGGCCGGAGTCCAACCGGCGACCTTCGCGTTAGGAGTGCGCTGCTCTATGCAACTGAGCTACCGGGCCTTCCCTGCTAGTGTAACTGGTAAACTGGAGGCGGAGAGCTTATGCCTCAGATCGAGCGGCGACGCGCAGTTTCGGTGAAGATCGGGTCGGTGGTGGTGGGGTCGGGTGCGCCCGTGGTGGTGCAATCGATGACCAACACCGACACCGCGGACGTGCTGTCCACGGTGCAGCAGATTGCGGCGCTGGCACGGGCCGGCTCCGAGCTGGTGCGGGTGACCGTGAATAACGATGCGGCCGCTAAAGCGGTGCCGGCGATCGTGGAAGGAGTTCGCGCCAAGGGATGGGAGACGCCCATCATCGGCGACTTCCACTACAACGGCCACCAACTGCTGCGCAACTATCCCGAGTGCGCGAAAGCGCTGGCGAAGTACCGCATCAATCCGGGAAACGTGTCCATCGGGCGCAAGGACGACGATAACTTCCGAACCATGGTTGAAGTTGCCGTCGAGTACCAGAAGCCGGTGCGGATCGGCGTGAACTGGGGCTCGCTCGACCAGGCGCTGCTGACCCGGATGATGGACGTGAATTCGAAGCTGCCCGATCCGCTGCCCGCCCGCGAAGTGATGATGGAGGCGATGGTGGTGTCGGCACTGGACAACGCCGCGGCGGCGGAGCGATATGGGTTGCGGCGCGACCAGATCGTGCTGAGCGCGAAGGTGTCGGGCGTGCGCGACCTGATCGATGTTTACAGCCAGCTGGCTGCACGCTGCGACTATGCGCTGCACCTCGGGCTGACCGAAGCAGAAATGGGCATGAAGGGCGTGGTTGCCTCAACCGCCGGACTGTCGCCCCTGCTGCTGGCGGGAATTGGCGATACCATTCGCGTTTCACTCACTCCGACGCCGGGAGGCGATCGCTGCGAGGAGGTGCGTTGCGCGCAGCAGATTCTGCAGTCGCTGGGCATACGCAGCTTTATGCCGCAGGTGACCAGTTGCCCCGGCTGCGGGCGGACCACCTCAACCTACTTCCAGGAACTGGCGGAGCGGATTCAGAGTTACCTGGTGGAACAGATGCCCGCATGGAAGAAGCAGTATGCGGGAGTCGAGGAGCTGAAGCTTGCCGTGATGGGCTGCGTGGTCAATGGCCCGGGCGAGTCGAAGCACGCGAACATCGGCATCTCGCTGCCGGGCACGTTCGAGGAACCGAAGGCCCCGGTATACGTGGATGGCAAGCTGTTCACCACGCTGAAGGGCGACCGCATCGTCGAGGAGTTTCAGGCGATCCTGGACGATTACGTGGAGAAGCGCTACGGTCGAGTCCTGATCGAAGCGTAACTCCCGCTGCACTCAGGCCCTCGCACACACGACCAGACGCGCCCAGGGCTATCCGGTCGTTAGCTGTTCCTCCGGCGCCGGTTTCATTGCGTTCAGCCCGCGCATATTCCTGGGAGCGGCACGCAGTCCCAGAATCTGAAAGTTCTTCAGCTTGTTCTTGAGGACGTAGATGAGCCAGTTGTTGCCCTCGGGATCGATGGGAGACATGTAGAAGCCGGGAGAGACAACGTAGGTGGGGTTGTTGCCGATCAGACCCTCAATGACCTCGCCGTCGTAGAAGGTAGCGCGAACCCAGAGGCACTCTGGGGCGGGAAGATGGTCGTGAAAGCGCAAATCGTCATGCCACTTCCCCTCGAAAGACTTAACGAAGAAAATAGCCTTCACGCCGTCCAGCGGAATCTTCTCCATCGCATCCGAGCCGAGGGGCCGGAAGAGCGGTGGCGCCCCGTGCAAATCCAGGTCTTCGGCGGGCGGCCACTGGCTTCTCTCCGCGTAACCCTTTACCGTACGGTCTCCAAACTGGATGACCAGCATATCGAGGTCGGAGGTATTGCTCTTGTCCCCTGAATCTACGCCGACCTCGGACTGAGGTCGTACTGCTTGATCTTGTACAGCAGGGCCTTGTAACTGATTTGCAGGTCGTTTGCGGCGGCCTTTCGGTTCCATCCCGTCTCCTCCAATGCGCCGGCAATGACTGTGGATTCAGCCTCACCCTTCAGCCCCCGCACCAGCTTTTTGAGGCCTCCGGCCACCATGTGGTCCTGCACCTTCTCTGCCGCCGACGATGCCGCGTTCTTTGCCAGCCCCAATTCGGCGATCACCGTCTTCTCGTCTTGCAGGATGAGGAAGCGATTGATGACATTCTCAAGCTCGCGGAGATTTCCCGGCCAGTCGTAACCGGAAAAGGCTTCCAGCAAGGCAGGAGACAAAGGCAGGGGCTGCAGGTCATATCGCTTCGCCCCCTTGCGCATGAAATAGGTAGCCATGGCAGGGATCTCGTCCAACCGGTCGCGCAACGGCGGAAGCACCAGCGAGAGGCCATTCAGGCGGTAGTAGAGATCTTCGCGGAAAATCTTGCGGGCCATCGCTTCCTTCATGTTGATGTTGGTGGCCGCGATCACGCGCACATCCGTCTTGGTGGGACCCCGGCTTCCGAGGCGGGAGAACGTCCCGTCCTGCAGCACATGCAGCAGCTTGGCCTGAAGCGCGGGCGGCATCTCGCCGATCTCGTCCAGGAAGATGGTGCCGCCGTCACAGGTCTCGAACTTGCCCGGTTTGCTCTTGGTGGCGCCGGTGAACGCTCCCTGCTCGTAGCCAAACAACTCGCTCTCCAGCAGGTCGGCGGGCATGGCCGCGCAGTTCACCTTGAGAAACATGCGGCCGGAGCGGCGCGACATCTGGTGGGTATACATGGCGACGATCTCTTTGCCGGTACCGCTTTCGCCCAGGATGAGCACGGGAATGTCGGAGCGAGCAACCATCCTCGCCTGGGCTTCGACCTCGCGCATGCGCTTGCTGGAGCGCACAAACGAATGGCCTCCATCCAGCAGAATCTCGCGGGGATCATCCGCCTCCTGATCCTGGACGAGCAGGTGCTTCGCGATGGCAACCTCGAGGGCATCGTCGACAAAAGGCTTCAGGACCACGCCACTGGCGCCGAGCCGGGCAAAGATCTCGTAATCCGCCATCTCCGCCGTAGTCGCCAGGATGAGTACGGGAACCTCCGGCCGGGTCTTCCGGGCCGAGGCAAACAGAGACTCGGACTGACGAATACCGTCCCAGGCCAGCAGCACGAGGCTGGTCCGCTGCATGCACTCCAAATCGCGCAGGAAAGCCTGCTCCTCAGAGAACAACCGCAGATCGTAGAGAGCTGAGAAATTGCGCTTCAGATAGTTCAGTACCCGGAGATTCGACTCAAACACAAAAAGGCAGGGTCGGGCCGCCGGGGTTGGTTTGACTGGGGAAAAGGAGGTTTCAGCTGCCATGTTTTGACTCCATTGCGCCCGATGGCTTGTGCCAGGCCAGCGGGTTGTTCTGAGGCAGATAATCCAACCGAAAGAGAACCAAAAGCGCATTTTGGTTCCGAAAAGGAGTGCAACGATCACCTCGGCTCGCAGGCGCCTAACTTCTGTATTTGCCGCATTGCCTGATCCAAGAGGTCTAAAGTGGTAATAAACTTCCTACCATTGTGCAGAAAGTTTACCTCAGGTTGGGAAAAATAGTACATGAAATAGTGAAGAAACTTTCTTTTGCTGCTTTAGGCGGGAAATACGGCTACCGCCGAGCCTGCCGGGTTTGGTAACCAACGTGCATACCCTTTAGTACCCAGGTGTGGTCGATTCAATGCCCGGCGGATCGGTTCTGCCCCGTTTTGGGGGAACCACGCGAGCAATCGATGATAGGAAACCATGACTACTGTGCGCTTCTCGGACCATGAGACCCAGATGGACCTTCCCCCTGTGGATATCATCTTCGGCCGAACTCCGGAGATGCAGGTCATCCGCCGAAAAATGGAGATGGTCGCCAAGACCAACGTCGCGGTGCTGGTGCAGGGCGAGAGCGGCACAGGCAAGGAACTGATTGCCCGCCTGATTCATGGGACCTCAGAGAGAACGGTCGGGGAGTTGGTGAAGGTGAGTTGTCCGGCGATTCCGCAGGGCCTGATCGAGACCGAACTGTTCGGATACGAAAAAGGCGCGTTCACCGGGGCGCATTCCACCAAGCGCGGCCGTCTGGAACAGGCTCACGGCGGGACCTTGTTCCTGGATGAGGTAGGCAGCCTGGATGTTAGCGTCCAATCCAAGCTGCTGCAGGTCCTGCAGGACGGCTCGTTCATGCGGGTGGGCGGACACGAAACCAGGACCATCCAGACGCGGGTGGTTTCGGTGGCCAACCGCGACCTTCGCGATCAGGTGGCAGACGGAACGTTTCGGCTGGACTTTCTTTACCGCATCAACGCGGTGACCATCCAACTGCCCCCACTGCGGCAGAGGGTCGAGGATATCCCGCAACTGGTGAACTATCTGGTGAGCCACCATGCGCTCATGTTCCGCGTCAGCCCAGCGCCGCTGAGCCGCAACGCGATGCGCCTGATGCAGAAGTACGATTGGCCCGGCAACATCCGCCAGTTGGACAATCTTATCCGCAGCTACGTGCTGATGGGCAGCGAAGACGCGCTGGTTTCAGAGTTGGTGGAGGACAAGAAGCCTGCGACCACCGACGTGGCCAATGTGGATCTGAACGAGCCGATCTCGCTGAAGCTGGTGACCCGCAAGGCCACCCGCGAGTTGGAGCGGCAGATCATTCTAAAGGTGCTGAAGGCCAACAACTGGAACCGCCAAAAGACCGCAAAGTGGCTGAAGATCAGCTACCGGTCGCTGCTCTACAAGCTGAATGAGGTGGAGGCGGAGGATGCGGCGCTGCTGAATGGCGGGACGGTCCGCACGAAGGCGCACAGCGGCGAGTCGAGCAACCTGATTCAATAGGCTGAACTCCAACCTGACCATCCAGCCACGACGTTCAAGGCATGACCATGCGCGAACCCTGCGCGCCTTATTGTGCGCCGCGACGGCGCAGGATCGTCTTGATGGTCTCGAACATGATGAGCAGGTCCAGCCCCATGGACATGTGCTTTATGTAGTAGAGGTCGTACTCAAGTTTTTCCTTGGTTTCGGCGAGGGTGGCGCCGTATCCGTAGCGGACCTGGGCCCACCCTGTGAGGCCCGGACGAATGAGCGTGCGCAGGTAGTAGAACGGCAGCTCCTCGGTGAGCCAGGCGACGAATTCGGGTCGCTCAGGCCGGGGGCCGACGAAGCCCATGTCTCCGCGCAAAACGTTCCACAACTGCGGTATCTCATCGATGCGGCTCTTGCGCAGAAACATGCCGACCCGGGTGACTCGCGGATCGTTCTTGGTGGCCCACTTGGCGCCACCGGATTCGGCGTCGGTGAACATGGTGCGGAACTTGACCACCTCGAAATTGCGTCCGCCCATCCCTACCCGGGTCTGGCGAAAAAAGATCGGCCCCTTCGAAGAGAGCTTAACCGCCAGCACCACCAGCGGGAAGAACGGCAGGAACAGCAGGAGCCCGAACCCAGCGACGCAGATGGATACCACCTGGCGGGTGAACTGTTGGGTGGCGCGGATACGAAAGCCCTCGCTGTAAAGGAAGTTTGAAGGACGCAGGCCATCGAGCTGGATCTTGCCGTAGATGCGCTCGCGCAGGGTGCCGTCCTCTTCCACGACGATGCCCCGGAAGCGAAGCGAGAGCAGCTCCTGCACCGGCAACTCGCCCCGCCGGCTCTCCATGGCGACGATAATGCGATGGACCATGGGATGGCCGTTGGCAATCTTGTCCAGTGCCTCGACCCACACTTTTTTGCGCTTGACGGGCTCCATCTGCAGGTCTTCCCAATCGACCACCTCCATGCCAAGGTCGGGCCGGGAGCGAATGGTTTCGACGATGGAACGGGCATAGTCCCCGGCCCCAAGGACATACACCCGCTCGCGGAAGAGCGGGCGTCCTACCACCCATTCATAGGCTCTTCGCAACAGGATGAGCGAGGGGGCGAGCAGCACAAAGCCCCACACATAAACGGAGGGGCCGATGGCAACATCCGGATCGACCAGCAAAAACGCCGAAAGGATGAAGCAGTCGAAGCCGAGCACCAGCAGGATGCGGAAGTAAATCTGCAGGCGGCCGGAGACGATGCTTGGTTCGTAGAGGTCAAAGTAGTAGGAGAGGATAAGGGTAACGATGGTGATGACGGCGATCTTGAGCACGGCGTGCTCGTACTCGAGCGCAATGTAGGTATCGTCGCGCAGCTTCATCCAGGTCGCGAGCAAAAAGCAGCCGCTCACGATGGCTGCCTCGCAAAGCAAGAGAACAATTGTCCGCGTGGGGTAATAAACCTTCAAGAACCGGATCATCGCCGTGGATCGCCCCTGGTCATGCTTCTATCTTGTCGTATCCGTCGTATCCATCGTAGCCGTAGTAGCCTCCAGCGAGGGTGGGCTTGGCGACCGCGTTGAGCACCAGCCCGAGGATCTTCGAAGCCTTGAGTTCCGCGATGGCGCGTTGAGCGGACTCGAACTTGGTGACCCCTCCGCGAGCGACCAGCAGGACTGCGTCGCAGGCGCGCGCGAGATTGACTCCGTCGGAGACCAGGTTCACCGGCGAAGAGTCGACCACAATCCAATCGAAATGCGGCGCGGCGGCGGCTATCAGGCGGTCGAAGCGGTGATTGCCAGAGAGATCGGCAGCTTTGTCGTGTTCGACACCAGCGGGAATAAAGGTCAGCGAAGCCAGGCCGCTGGGCAACGGACGGCCAGGCTCGTCAGGAAGCGGGCGCTGCATGATCTCAGGGATGGTGGCCGCTCCGGAAAGAAACTCAGTGAGCCCAGGATGTTGCGCGCAGCCCAACAGCTTGTGCAGTGTCGCCCGGCGCATATCGCCGTCGATCAACAGCACCCGGCCGCTCTTGTGCCGGGCAAAGGAGACGGCCAGGTTGGCAGCAATGAAGCTCTTGCCCTCCTGCGGCAAGGCGCTCGATACAAGAATGGACTTGAGTGTGCCCAGGTCGCGAAACTCCTGCATGCGAGAACGCAGGCTGCGGAACTGCTCCACCGAGCTGCCGCGTTCCTCGAGCGCGGGAAGCTGCTGCATCAGGGGGTGCCAGGCGTAATGGCCGATCTTGCCAAGATCGAGTTCCGACGCGTTGCCGGGGGCGCCGGCAGCGGGGGCGAAGGCGACCTTGCTGTCGGCAAGTACGTCGCCGAGCCTGGTGTCGGCCAGTGC
>Ga0224555_1002450_pt1 | contig 21829 bp, 18 predicted proteins | sample 714S23034metaG_FD_180687 | JGI IMG/M metagenome (GOLD analysis project Ga0224555, IMG submission 180687) | Peat soil microbial communities from Stordalen Mire, Sweden - 717 S2 30-34 | ecosystem: Environmental > Terrestrial > Soil > Wetlands > Peat | place: Sweden: Norrbotten County, Stordalen...
GGACAGGTACGCGGCGTATCTCATCAAGGCCAGGAGAAAACTCTCCACCTAAAGGCCGGATACATTGACGCAGACTTTCCTTTATCCCAACACTTTTCCCTTGCAGTCAGACGGCGGACCATACATTTCGGCAACTTCGTTTGCCCCAGGCCTCAAACTGCCCCACTACCCTACGGCGTCATCACGGCAATGACACTGTCAGCCCCCCTGCTGTATGCTCTACGGCACGGGCCCGGGCACGACCCATCCCACCCACCCCAAGGGGGACTCGAATGGCTCGTTACTCCAGACGTGAATTTCTCAGAACAGGCCTCGCCACCGGGGCGCTGGTCGGCGCAGGCAGCCTTCCCCTCCTCGCCGACGGCGCCAAAGCAACCGACTGGGTCACCCTCGGCAAATCCGGCGTCAAGGTCACCCGCCTCGCCTTCGGCACCGGCTCCCACGGCGGTTCCGTCCAGCGCAACCTCGGCCAGGACGGTTTCACCGCCCTCGTCCGCCACGCCTACGACCGCGGCGTCCGCTTCTTCGAAACCTCCGACACCTACGGCGGCATGCACTCCATGCTCGGCATCGCGCTCCGCGGCATCCCCCGCGAATCCTACCGCCTCATGTCCAAGGTCACCACCAACTCCGGCGATCCCCGGCAGCGCTTCGACGAACTCCGTAGCCAGGCCAACACCGACTACTTCGACATCATGCTGCTGCACGTCCAGCAAACCGCCACCTGGCCCACCGACTCCGCCCGCTGGCAGGACGGCATCCTGGAGGCGGAGGCGCGCAAGATCATCCTCAGCCACGGCGCCTCCGTGCATGGATTGCCCGCGCTGCGCCAGGTCCCCGCAAACAAGTGGCTGCAGGTCGCCATGATCCGCATGAACCACACCGGCACCCACATGGACGGCGAAAACCCCAACCCCTATAACGGACCGGGAAATGTAACCGAAGTGGTATCTCATGTGATCCAGGCCCGCCAGGCAGGCCTCGGAGTCATCAGCATGAAGCTTGCCGCCGAAGGCACCTTCAACTACGAAGACCGCCAGAAAGCCATGCGCTTCGCCTTCCGCAACGCCGGCGTCGATTCGGTCACCGTGGGTTACAAATCTCCCGCCGAAGTCGACGAGGCCATCGACAACCTGAATCTCGCGTTGGCGTAGTCAGCCAGCGGCGCAGCCGCCCGCATTGCGCCCCCCGCCCGGCACAGAAAAGCCGCCCCGAAGGGCGGCCCCGCTATGATCGATCGCGGCTCTTAGTTGAAGATTGCTCCCGCTGTCTCGTCGGTTAGCATAATGACCGTGCAGGTATTGGGTCCGGCTTGTGTGCTGGTCCCGGTGTTCGTGCAGTTGGAGGACCATCCACCGAACTTGACTCCTGTTTGTGCAGGCGCGGTCAGGGTCACCGCGGTCGGCACCCCATTGGTGAGTAACGGATAAGTCGCCGTGCAGACCGAGCCTCCAGTCTGTCCGTTCGCGGTCCAGCCTGGGCCGCAATGGAGCACGGCCGGCGTGCCCGTAGCGGATGGAGCCGTTACCAGCCAATTGGTGGTATTCAAGCCTTCGTTGAAGAAGGTCAGCGTCGCCAGGAGTTGCGGGACAGCGTTAAAACAGGAGCCTGGAACTGGCGGATTCGCGGTGAGATCAGGAAGAACCAGAGGGCAGCCCACGTTTGCCGTAGCGGTGGCTATTGACCCATTGGTGTCGGTCGCCTCCGCAGTGATGACGGCGCCAACGCTGCCTACACTTGCTACGTAAGCACTGACAACCCCACCGTTTTGTGTGCCGCCGCCCGGCGGCGCGCTGTTGTTGTTAGTGATCGGGTATTTACTCGGTTCGGACGTAAACCACGTAACCGAGTTGGTCAGGTCTCTCACGGTTGGCGCGGTCGAGAACGTTCCAATCGCCAGGAACTGCCCGGTGTCACCCAAACTGCCAAAGACAATCCCGCTCGGAATGATGGTGAGCGAAAGGATATTCCCTCCGCTTCCCCCGGAGACGCCTCCGCCGGAACCTGCCACTGTGAGGGTCACGCTGGAACTGACTGGACCGGCGTACCCCTGTGCAGTGGCCGTGATGACCGTCGAGCCTGCACTTACAGCCGTGGCAAGGCCGGAAGTATTGACGGTAGCTACGGAAGGAAGCGTGGAGCTCCATGCCGCCGCGCCGGTTATGTTCTGCGTCGAAGGGTGAATCGCATTGCCGTAGGTCCCGGTCGCGGTAAACTGCAAACTCTGACCTACCGTTAGAGACTGGCTTGACGGCGACACCGCAACGGCGTCCAGCCCCTGGGGGGTGCCGCACCCGATCAACGCGCCGGCGAGGCAAAGCAGCAGAAACCCACTCCACAGTAACCCAAAGCGAAGCACCCCACCAACTTCGCCGCAACGCGGCATCTGCGGAATCGCTCTAAGGCTGGAACGAACGTACATGTCGATCTCCTGGCAATTCTCCACCCAACATTAAGCAAGCCGATATCCATTCCCGCTCCGGATCTTAGCCTGTTAAATCAGTAAGTTACACGCCGCGCGCAGCGCGCGCCTGTCCTCGCATGTTTACAGCGCCGCCGAGAACGACAATCGGTGTATACAGGCGCAAGTCCCTCAGCCGGAAAGGACAACCGGCGACCGCCCGCCCCTGGGTGGTCCTGGGTGGCATCGAATAGAGTCTGCGTGTAAGTTCTTGATTCCTAGTAGATGCCAGGAATCAGCCGCTGCGTCCGTGCGCAGTAGGCCTCGTTCCAGAACCCCACCCGGTCGGTGTACGCCGGCAGATACGCAGTCAGCAGCGATAGCCGCCCGAATGCCGTCAGCACCCAGCGGTTCTCTTTGTCCTCGCGCTCGCCGGTGCTCATGTTCCCGTCGCTGAACATCGCCCACACCAGGAACGCCACCGACACCACGCCCAGCCAAACCAGCGCCCGGTGCGCAAAGAACGCGACCCACCCGCCCCAGCCCACGATCGCCAGCGCAAACTGCACGCCCACCCCAACCACCTGCATTCCGATCATCCTCGGCTTCGCCATCGCAGTTGCCTTTACTGACCACTGACCACCTACCACTTACCACTATCTCTTCGCGTCCACATACTCCTCGTGCCACGCCGTCTGGATCGCCTCCAATATACCCTCAGTCGACTTCGCCGGATCGCCCACAAATCCCGGCAACTGCACCACCCACTTGTGCAGATCGGTGAACCGCACCGAGTACGGGTCCGTCTCCGGAAACATCTCCTGCAACTGAATCCCAATTTCCTCCGCGTCCGTCCAATCCAGTTCTCGCGCCATCGTCGTTGGTCACAGGTGCGGTGCTGAGTTCACTTTGGGCGTGGGTGGGCGCGGTGTCAAGAGCGGAATGACACCGGCTGTGGAAATGGTGTCACGGCGACACCGGCTGACACCGGCTGGGCAATCCGCCGGCGGTTTGGCTGCTGGCGGTTTCTGGCCTCGCGGATCTGCGCGGCTAGTTTTTGCTTTTGCTGTTGTCTGTTCTCTCTCGGGGCGGCGGAGGGTGAAGGCCACGCCGCGCGCGCACGATTGGGCAGAGCGTTCGGACGACTGCGGGTGCAGTGCCTTCGCCCCACCTCATTCAAAACCTTCCGGGGGCTCTTTGCCCACGATGGCGCGAGGGTCACAGCCCGCTCGGGGTTTGCCTTCGGCTCAGTCCGTGGGGATGGCTTGACGCTCGCGCCGAGTGGGCTACGATGCCCGGTGTCTTGATGGGGTGGGGCGATGGCGCGGGCCGGTGCGAGGGTGCGCGGTTGCCCTGTGCGTGGGCGGCGTGGCCTGACACCACAATATGTTGTGGGTGGGTGAGTTGACCGGTACACCACGGGTTGTGGTGTCTGCCCGGGCTGCACCACGTAGCGCGGGGGCGCGCGAGAGCAGCGGCGCGGAGCACCTGGTGCGGGCGGTTTGAGGGTGGAGCTGCGGGCGCGGGGCCGCGACGGATGGCTACGTGGCTCCGGTTGTCTGAGTGCTGCCGGGTGGGAGCGGCCGCACGTCTGCGCGCCTTTGTGGTATGCGCGTGCGGCCGCTGGGATTCAGCCTGGCGCGCGACCGGCCCGCAGCCGGTGGGCGGGACGCACCCGGACCGGGCCGGGGAGAGCGCGCCACACCTTTTCTTGGCTTTGTCTTTGTCTTTGCTGCCCGCGCCGGGTAGGCGGGCGCGTGGCGAAGCTGACGCGCTTGCTTTCGTCTTCGCGCCCGCGCTTGCGGCGGCGCGCAGGGGTGGTCTGGGCGTCCGGGGCCCGGCCGCTCGGGCTTGTGTTGTCTGGGCGACGCTGGCCCGAGGATCCTCGCTTTGGGGTGGTCTGCGGCTTTTGGGGGATATTGCCCGCTGCAATGGCCTCTGGCGTGGCCGTGGCGGCGTCGCCGGGAATTGTGACGTGGTAGGGTGCGGCGTTTTCGGCTTTCGCCGTGGGCTATGGCTGCGGGTCGGCCTCGGCCCTGGCGAGCGCGTCCACGTCCTGTCGCAGTTGCCGGAGGCAGTCGGATACCTGCCAGTCGTACCGTCCCCAGCTTCGGGCTGCGAGCGCGCGGGCCGATCTCATCACCTGGCCTTCGAGGTTGCGGATGCGGAGCTGGTGGTGCGTGGGGTTGAGGGTGACCCGGCAGGGGCGGGAATAGTTGGGCGCCGGAAGTGGGCGGCAGGGGCGCAGGCTGGTGTCGCGTTCTTCGTCCGGGTCGTCTGCCTCTGGTGGGTTGTCTGGTCGCATGGGCGGCATTCTACGCCGGGGTGGTGTCTGGGGATGTGACGCCGGGCAAGGGTGCGGCCCGGTCGCTGCACCGGGCCGCATTTGTTCAAGCGCTACAATCCTGGTGGGGTTGCCTACCTGCCCGGGTCGAAGCCGTTCGGTGCCACCGCTTCGGCATCGTTCGCGGCGAAGAGCTCGCCGGGCGGTGGGTTCCTTGTTGGGGTGCTCGGGCCGGTCGCGGGGGTCACCGCTTCCGGCCCGTGTTTGCTTTGGGTGGCGTGGCAGTGACACATCCGGCCGGCGCGGAGGGTGGTGCTGGTGACGGTGTTGTCTCGGATGGCGGAGCGCACGATGATCTCGATGGCCTGGTGGCACTCTTCGCAGCCTGGGACGTAGTTTTCGGTGACGACGACGGTCATGGTTTTTTGCCTCGTTTCGGTTCCTGGGTTTGGGGTCGTGATGGTGGGGTGGGGGGTGGGGTGGGGTTGTTCCGGTTGTTAGAGATCGCTAACTGCGCGGCGTAGAGCATGCGGTTGGCGCTGCTTTGGTCGAGTTCGCCTCTGGCCACGGCCTGGGCGACTGCCCCGATATAGGCGGCGGTGTTGTGTGGTTTCAGCCTCGGGATTCTGGTTTTTCGGTCTGTTTCGAGGCCGTGGCGGCGGTTGTATGCGAGGTCTTCGAGGTTGTTTTTGAAACCCTCGGCGATCCGCTTCTGGCGCTCGGCCGCTTCGATGGCTCGCTGTGTCTGCGTGGCGTGCCACGTTGCCCACCGGCAGTTGCAGCCGGGGGAGTTTGGGATTCCCGTCCACTTGAACGGGGTTGCTGGCTCGGGGTTGTCCGGATCGCATTGTGGGTCTGGCGGCGAGACCGGGCTTTCGGTGATGGCGCGGAGTCGGAGAATCCACGGCGGTATCTCGGCGTCGGCTTCGGGCCGGTCTTCCTCGTGGGGGTGCGTGTGGCTCATTGGATTGTGCCTCTTTCCGTTGCTTGTTCGAGGGTGGTGTCTTCGATCTGCGGTTGTCCGCCGTCGAGGTACCAGAGGGTTGACGTGAGGGATGCGTGGGTGAGCAGGGCTTGCACCTGGCGCAGGTCGTGTGACGCGGCGTAGACGCGGCGCGCTAGCGATCGGCGGAGGTCGTGGACGCGGAGGCCTGGTCTGACACCACACCTCTGTTTCCATTCCCACCACCTGCGCTGGAGTGCGAGTTGCCGGATCGGCTTTCCTTCGAGGGCGTCGACCACTCGGGTGTCGAGCGGTGTGTCCTCGGGGATGAACTGCAGCAGGGCGAGGATTCTCGGCGACGTGGGCACGTTGCTGATCTTGCCGTTTTTGGTTGTGGCCGCGATCCGGCCGTCCATGCAGTTGCGGAGGGTGCAGCCGAAGGCTGCGCCCGAGCGGAGCCCGGCTTCGCTGGCTGCTAGGATCATCCAGCGGAGCGCGGGGTTGGGGCAGTTCTGCAGGGTTCGCAGTTCTGCCTCGGTGGGAACGACGGAGCGGGGTGGTGGCGATCTGGTGCCTCCGAAGCATTCGACCAGGTCAGGAGCTCCTGCGCGCGCGAGCGCGTGGAGATACCAGCGGAGGGCTCGGTCTCGGCTGCAGCGTGTCCACGCGGCTAGGTGCGCGTACGCCTGGCGCGTGCGTTCGACGTGGGCCGCTCCGAGCTCGGAGAGTGGGACACCGGCCGCTGTGGCGATGAGCGCTTTTCCGACCGCTTCTCGGGGCTGGCCGCGAGTGAGATTGGCCGTGGCGATGATGGACGCAACCGCCTGGCCGAGCGTGCGTCCGGCCGAGGGTTTGTGTTCGTCCGGCGCATCAGGTTCTGATGGCGCTGGGCTGCGAGTTGGGTGGGGTGGGCTTTGCGGTGTCGCTTGCCGTCTGCGGTAAACCAGTCGGAGTAGAAGCTGTTTCCTTTTTTGAGCATGGTGTCACGTCTTCTGACACCGCCTTGGATTTGTGGCCGCTGGCGTGGGTCGCGTGACTCGGAGGGTTCTCAACCAATCCAGTTCTCGCGCCATCGTCGTCCCTCCTTCGCACAGTCTACGGCGAAACCGCCCCACCCGCAGGCGCCCGGTACACCAGCTTCCATACCATCTCCCGCTGTGGCGCCGGCCGCGGAGGCCCCGGCGGATACCACCAGGGCCCGGCAGGAGGCCCGCTGATCGCGAAGCTCGCCCCAATCAGCGCGCCGATCCCCGCGCAGATAAACGCCGGCCCCGGACCGCCTTCGGAGCACACCAGCGCGCCGATCCCGAATCCAATACCCATCGCGATCAGCACCCGCCGGTCGCTCGCATCCGTCCACACCTGCACCTCCTCGACCGCATTGCGCGGGAACACCAGCCGCGCGCCGCTGCCCGCGTCCCAATCCACGTCCGGGTCCTTCTCCCGATCGCAGGTCAGCGCAACATCGTCCACCCGCACCACCCGGCACTCCTCCACGCCCGCCTGCCCCTCCGACCGCACCTCCACGGCGACGCCCATTCCCAGCCGCTTCACCGACTTCCATTGCTCATGCCTTCCGCTTGCCTGCGCCACCCCGCCGCCCGCCATCACCACCACCAACGCCCAACCCACTCGCCTTCCCATCGCCCGCCTCCTGAACTACTGGAAGGCCAGCCTATAACCCCACCCAACCCAACAGTTCTCCCCTTGTGACACTTCCTGAAGTGTCATACCAGGCTTTCTACCTCGTCTGCTGTTGCTCCGCCCTTTGACCCGGCCGCCAAACGGCCGCAAGCCGCGTCTTCTCCCATCCACCACCAACGAAGATGCCGCACCTCTCTCTCGTGTGAAGCAGAGGAAGGTGCGGCATCGAACGGCATCCGCGCTACGGGTTTGGAATGGCGTCGTTGTTAAGGGGGGGCGACGTCGTCGGGGTGCCCGTCCCGATGACATATGTGTAGTCGTTCCATCCCGTAACCGTCGGGTTCGATGACGTGTTTGTCAGCTCCAGTCGCCACGCGTCGTCCTCGGCTCCGTATTCCTGGCTCATCGAGACCGTAATCTCGTTACTCCCTCCGACCGTCTGGTTCAGGGCGCTCACCGGCCACTCCATCACAAACCATTGTGTATATCCCGAGAGTCCGGAACGAATGACGCAATCGGAGTCGTTAGTGTAGTGCCATATTCGTTGGACGTTTGCCCCCGAGGGGTTGAGAGTTACCACATAGCTGCCATAGGCGCATGCCGCCGAGATGGAAAGCTCTACATAGCCCGAACTATAGTTGGCGATGTTGGCCGGAGTGGCAAAGTAGACCTGCCATGCCGGAATCGATGTATCGATCCCATTCGTGCCTTCGGCGTTGGACAGGCTGGCTACATACGTCGGGATGGCGGACTCCGCCCCGACACCACCTACCCCTGGATATGTCTGTCCGGCATACGTATAGCCGTCCGTCGTGTCGTCGGAGCTGCTGAACACGCCAGCGTAGAGGTATGAGTGAAAGCTTCCCACGCCAGTAGCAGGGTTGGTGCCGTTGGCGGGGACGTAGTTGCCGCCGCCCCAGTGGTCGTAGTTCCACTTGGTCAGGTCGTTCGTCGCTGGAGTGGAGCCGACCGCCGTTGCGTAGTAGACAACCGCGCCGCTGTTGGCCGCAAAATCCTGCCAGTAGTTCCAGTTGCCCCAGTACTCGCGGTCGTCCTTGCCGGTCGTCGTGTTGTGGCCGTGCAGGAACTCGTGTGACGAGCGGTCCGGCGTCCCGATCGTGAAGACTGTTTCTCCGGTAGTGCCGGCGAAGTTCTCCGCGGCCCAAGTCGCCGGCGGCACGGTCGTGATGCTGTTTGCAGTCACCACAATGCCGTCCTGCCGATACTCGCCCCACTGACCCAGCACATAGACGCTCAGACGATACGTCCCTGGCGCTACACCGGTAAACGTCGCCGAGCCGGTACTGCTGATATCCGCCCAGTACTGCAAACCGTTACACGAGACCTGGAAGTTTGTCGTGGGATCGCTCAGCACCGCCCACGCCGTGTGCGCTCCGCCGCCCGTCACGCCATTCATCTGGATCGACACCGTGCCGCGTCCGGTGGAAGGAACGTAGCCCGCCGCCACCAGTTGCGGCTCGTTGTCATATTGAGGCACGATGGCCGCCTCGGCCGAGATCGCGTCCGCGTACAGGTCGGCCTGCGTCGCCAGGATACTGCCGGTCTGGTTGTACGCCTGCCCCAGAACATTGACATGGATGTAATACGGCCCGAACAGGCGGTTGTAAGCCACCCCTGCCGCGGTGTTCATGTTTATCGGCAGGTCCTCGTGGTCCGAGTAGGCCTCTATCATGTCGATGTTGCCGGTGAACCAGAGGTCCTGCTTCGTGGGCCCGCCGACCAGCGTCTCCAGGCTCGGCAGCACTGTCCACGCTCCATACGTCGTACCGGAGGGTGCCGGGCCGTACGTTCCGTGCGCCTGGTGCAGATACTCATACCCTGCATAGTCGTACTTGGTGTCGAACTCGCGGGTAAAGCCCACGGGCAGGTTGTTGAATCCGTGCAGGTCCTCGGCGGCATTCTGCACCGTGCGCCCCGGATCGGTTGACGACGTATCCGCCACCGGCGGCCGCGGTATGTCCTCCACGCCCAGAATGCCCAGGCCGGAGTTCACCTCATAGGTATTCGTGAATATCGACTGGCTGTCGCGGAAGACCCACTGGATCTGCCCCACGCTGGCCGCGGTGTCCGACGTGCTGTGAACGAGTTCAACATACGTGTGGACCCCGGGATCGTTCGGGAAGACCACCCAGTGCTCAACGAAAGTGTACTCATTTCCTGAATTCGCTGAATCGGGAAGCGTCAGCGACCAGTCGAAATAGAGCATGCTGCCGGTGCCGGTGGTGCATGTCGTCGGGCCGGTAACGGTTCCGCCCACGATGGTGCAGGACGCAACTGGTGTTGCCGCTACCCCACCCGTCGTCGGCACGCTTGCGTTGTCCAGTGAGCCGGTGTTGTCCATGTACAACCCGTACGGCTGGCCGTTCGAAGTAGTCGTGGTATCGACCAACTGGTCCGTGTAGCCGTCCAGAACCCAGCTAACCAGATTCCCCGAACTCGAATTCCAGTTGAACGTGATCGCTCCATTGTCGATCACCCAGGCGCTCGCTGTGGTGGTGTTGACCGCAATCGTGAACGGCGTCGCCACGCCGGAGAGAGAGACCGTCTGCGAGCCAGTGCCCGCGTTATCGTTCAACGTGAGCGTCGCCGCATAGGTCCCTGCCACCTTCGGCCCGAAGACGAACGATATTTCGCACGAGGCCCCAACTGCCACGGTACTTCCGCAGGTCGTCGCCTCATTGAATAGATTCGCCCCTGCACCGCTCATCGCGAGCGAAGAAATGGTGAGCGGGACCGAGCCATTATTTGTCACGACCACTGCCTGGCCCGTAGTCACGCTTCCCGCCACAATGGTGGGGAAAGTGATTGATGGGACCGCCGGTGGCGTGCTCGTACCCGCTACCAGGCCGAGGCCCACGGAGGTATCGGCGGTACCCGTCAATGTCGCCGCCGCCGGACTCACCACGGCATTGCTGTTCACATTCAACGCCGCCGTGAAGGTACCCGGTGAGCTCGATGTGAAGGTCACCGTGATCGTGCAGTTTGCGCCGACGGCCAGGGTTACTCCGCAGGTGTTGCCGGTCACAGCGAAATCGCTCTGGTTGGTGCCGCTGATCGATACGCTGTTGATCTTTATGGTCGCCGTACCCGTGTTCGTCAAGGTTGCGGTCTGCGGTTGGCCAATCGACAACACAGTACTGAAACTAAGCGAGGGAGTCAGCGTTGCCAGCAGCGTGGCGCCTGGCCTTTCGGCGATAAAGCCGGTCTTGACCGCGGCAGCCAGTGGCGTCACCACAGGAGACGCCACACCCACCAGGTAATACAGATTGCTTCCGTTCCGCGTCTTGAACCACACATTTCCGGAACCGTCGATTGCCGCTCCGATAGGAGCTCCAATCCCGGAATTCGAGAAGAATCCCCAGACACCCGTTCCCGAAGGCGACAGTGGAGTCAGAGTTGTTCCGTTATTGCTCGGTACAAATTCCGAGATCCCGCCACCGGCGGCCGCGCTGCCCGTTCCATTGGCGTTTACAACCCACAGGTCCCCTTCGCCGTCGATAGCCACTCCTTGTGGGTTATACAGACCGCCTCCCAATTGAGAGCCGGTCGCGGCGCCGTTTGTCCCCTGAGTATATGTGGTTACGGTCGGGGACGCGATGCCAGATACCGTATTGCCCTGGACATTGACATACTCAAGGGCCGTGGCGGGCGCTCCAGTGCTTGGAGCGGCCGATACCCACGCATTCCCGCTCGCGTCCGCCGCAATATAGCAGGCAGCGGCAGGAAGCGCAGTGGTCGATCCTACCGTGGAAGCTGTCCCCAGGCTTGGCGAGTTTGTGATGCGCGAAATCGTTGTCTGGCAAGCGGTGCTCACGGGCCACACATATTGGGCCGCGGTCTCGTCCACGGCCGCACCAATATAGTAGTCGCCGTTTCCGGCCGTCCGTCCAGTTCCGGTCTCAAATGTCGAGTACGTAGGGGTGCCGGCATCTACCAGTTCGGCTTCATACCAACGGTTGGTCGTAGTGCTGGAATCATCGCCGACATAGAGATTGTTGCTTCCATCGATTGCCAGTCCGGCCGGGAAGGAGCCCACCAGGTAGGCATTGGCGGTCGCCGGATTGGCTCCTATTGGCGGGGTAATTTCTGCAATGACGCCTTCAGGCTGACTCGTCACAATCGTGCATGACGAACCGTTGTAGGAACTGGCCCACGCATTGCCATTGGTATCGATGGCGAGCGCGTCCCCCTGCTTTGTTCCTCCCAGGTTGGCGGCGGTACCGCAGGTCGTGCAGGTGGAAAAATGCCAGCCGCCGGCAACAGGCGCAGTCGTGAATGGCGCGAATTGGACCTGCCCGGCTGGGTTGAATTCTGTCACTCCCAGGCCCGTGGCAACGGTATTAAGCGAGGCAGTCCAGATATTCCCCGAGCCATCAATAGCCACACTTGCAGCGGTCACAGTTCCCACCGTGGCGGTGCCGTTCGACGTTGTCCAGTTCACGTCGATGGTCCAGTCCGTGAGGCTGGCATTGTACGGCGCGAAGGGAATGTTCGCGACGATGTAGTTGCTGGCGAGATAGGCAGGCTCTCCCGGCGAATTCGGCAGATTTACCCCACCGGGATTGGTCGCCAGATAGTATGCCACCTGGATCGTGTCCGTCGGCGCGGCGAAGTTCAGCGGCGTGGTGTTGGTGAACAGACTCGTGCAAACACTGCTCCCCGTGGTATTGATGCAAGCCGCGAGGACATCTGCCATCGTGTTGATCTTGGTCGAGTCCGGCGTAATCGTGGTGGTGTACGTGACGCTGCCGACCGTGTTGGTCGCGGTGGTAGCGCCTGAAGTCCCAGTGCCAATATTCACCAGATTGCCGACCTGCGTAAACGCATTGGCCAACCCGGTTGCGTTAGCCGCGGGCGCGCCGATCGTCCACGCAGGCGATCCGCCCGGCGTAATGCTCATGAACTGCTGCAGCGCTGTCACCGAAGCGACCGTCGTTACCTCGTTGACGACCACAAAGGTGTTTCCAGTTGCTGCGCTGCAAGGCGAGGGCAACGCGGCCATCAGCGCGGCATACTGGTTGGTTCCAGAACCCGTGTTTCCGCCGGTCGACGTGATGTACAAAAGCTGCCCGGTGGTACAAGGGGAAACCCCGGATACATTATTGAAGCTGAAATTCCCATTTGAAACTGTCGTGGTCGTCGCAATTAGGGTTTGCCCGGTGCCGTAGGAGCCCGTTGTGCCGGCGGCCCACAAAGTCACAGTCGCCCCGGTGATGGGCGACTGTGCACCATATACTCTGCCGCCCAGAACGCCCTTGGCTGTCGGAGAACCCGGAGTGACGCCCCCGGTCGTTGTACTCCCGCTTCCCGCTATCGGGCCTACGGAGAACGCGCAGCCAGTGAGGGCCAGCGAAATGGATCCAAGGACTAGGAGCGTGCACAGACGGGCAGCGCGGAGGACGGACATGGATGCCTCTCTTGGTGTGATGTCGGTCAGTTGTGACTTACGTTGTTGGGTTGTGGGACTCGCCGTTTCCCGCCTGATCTGCAGTTCATCGAGCAAGTTTCTATGTCTGGCGGCGGGCTGAGCTTACATTTCAAAGTTGAACACTATGTTTCAATCAGAAACCGCTTTACTGGAGGAACAAGAGCCTAGCGATTCGCCCGATTACTTGTCAAGGCATTCCTGATGTGCGGCGCGAGGCCCACTTTGCACTCCTCGCAGCCCGGTTAAACACCAAGGGCGTCACCCTCTCCAGGCGACGCCCTTTGCGTTATACGCCACTCTTAGAACTTCAACCGCGCCGCCAGCTCCAGGATGCGCGGATCGGCCGCACCAGTGATCTTGCCGTAGTTCGTGCTGCTCAGGGTCGTAGTTGGGTGCTGGGATTGGTATGGTTGAAGGTATTGAACGCCTCCGCCCGGAACTCCACAAAATCCTTCTCCGCAAAGTGGAAGTCCTTGAACAGCGCCATGTTGAAGACATACTGCCCCGGCCCGCGGATGATGCCGGTCTGCGCATCGCCATAGAAGCCGAAGCCGGGCGTCAGAGTAGCAACCGTCGTGCATGGGCCCGCCGTCGTGCCGCCCGGGCAAGTGAAGCCCGCCGTGTTGAACCATTCAGCAGTCGCGGAGTTCTTCCAGAGCTTCGGTCCGCTGGTCGACTGGCCAGCAATCTGGTCGGGCCGTTCCTGGGGGGGAGGGGTACCGGATTTTGGTACAAGTGTTCCACGTGGAACAATTTAGCTACCCGGCCCATGCGCCGGCTTGCCTTCCTGAACGTAGTTCCGGTTCCACTTGGGAACCTCCACCACGTACGTGCCCGGCTTCTCGATCACCGCCTGGCAGCCCAGCCGCGAGTTCAACTCGATCCCCGCCGCCGTCTCCAGCCGGTCCAGTTCCTTGTCCTCCGCCACCGACAAGCCCTCGCCGCCCTGCTTCACGTGCAGGTGGCACGTGGTGCAGGCGCACACTCCGCCGCACGCGTGGTCCAGAAAGATGCCGAAGTTCTGGGCAACGTCGAGCAGCGACATCGGCTCGCCATGACCCTCATACGGCAGCGAGTCGAACTCGAACTCGACCGTCCGCCCCTCGGGCAGAAACGTCACCCGCACCATGCCCTCGGCCGGCGGCTTCGACAAATCGACTTCAGGAGAAACGGTGATCTCTTTCGACATAAGCCTCATTCTAAACTTTGCGAACCACCTGACACCGATCTACACCGGCAAGCACCGATCGACAACAAGGATTGTCTTCAATCGGTTGGATCGGTGTCATCGGTGTTAGGCCTTTCGTCGAACTCCGCCTTCGCGAACGGATGCGGCGCGGTCGGAGCCTCGCCCATGCCCGCGCCCGCAGCCTCCATCGTCTGGCCCTTCATGGCGCCCATCACTTCCGTATCCATCATCACTTCGGCAAAGCGCCGCGTCGCCTTGTCCAGCCGCTCAATTCCCGCGCGAATCGCTCGGTAGCTGCCGCCATCCAGCGTCGCCTTCAGTTGATGGATCTCCACCTCGATGGTCGACATCTCGTAGCTCGTCAACTGCAGCCACGCCGCGTGGCTCTTGCCCTTCTCCACCGCGCCCAGAATCGTCTCCGCCTCGTTCTTCGCCTCGATCAACTGGCGCGCCTCGATGTCTTCCTCCGCGTGATCGAACGACGCCAGGATCATCGACTCCACCTGCTCGTCCGTCAGCCCGTAAGTCGGCTTCACCTTGATTTCGGACTCTTTGCCGCTGCGCTGCTCGCGCGCGCTCACATGCAGAATCCCGTTCGCGTCGATCAGGAACTTCACCTCGATGCGCGGCAACCCGGCGACCATCGGCGGAATTCCCTTCAGGTCGAAGCGTGCCAGCGAGCGGCAATCCTTCGCCAGCTCGCGCTCGCCCTGCAGCACGTGGATGGCAACGTTGGTTTGCCCGTCCACGCCAGTCGTGAAGTGCTCGGTCGCGCTCGCCGGAATGGTCGAGTTGCGCTGGATGATCTTCGCCACCACGCCGCCCAGCGCCTCGATGCCCAGCGACAGCGGCGTGACGTCGAGCAGCAGCAGGTCGTCGGTGGCGGCCGAGCCGCCGGCGAGGATCTGCGCTTGCACCGCGGCGCCCAGCGCCACCACCTCGTCCGGATTCAGCTCCGTATGCGGCTTCTTGCCGCGCGCGCTCAGGCCGAACCGTTCGTCGACCAGCGCGCGCACCGCCGGGATCCGCGTCGATCCGCCGACCAGAACCACCTCATCGATCTGGTCGGCCGTGAGCTTCGCGTCCTTCAACGCCTGCTTGCACGGCCCCGAAGTTCGCGCAATGATCGGCGCAATCAGCTCGTCGAACTGCGCCCGCGAGATCTCGCGCGCATACTTCTCGCCATTGGGCAGCGCGACCTGCAGCTTCGCCGCGTGGCCCTCGGAGAGCGCGATCTTCGCCTCGATCACCGCCTTGCGCACCGCCTGCACCAACTCGCCGCTGGCGCCCGCAGCGCTGCCCAGATTCGCCACGTCGGCGACGCCAAGCTCCGCGTCGCCCGCCATATCGTCCAGCGCGATCGCGATCAGCAGGTTGTCGATGTCGTCGCCGCCCAGGTGCGTATCCCCGCCGGTCGCGATCACCTCGAAGATGCCTTCGTGCAGCTTCAGGATGGAGATGTCGAACGTGCCGCCGCCGAAGTCATACACCGCGATCAACCCGTCGCGCTGCTTGTCCAGTCCGTACGCGAGCGCGGCCGCGGTCGGCTCATTCACCAGCCGCAGCACATCGAGTCCGGCGATGCGCCCTGCATCCTTGGTCGCCTGCCGCTGCGCGTCGTTGAAGTACGCGGGGACCGTGATCACCGCCTTCGTCACCGGCGCGGCGAAGAAGCGCTCCGCATTCTTCTTCAACTGCAGCAGAATGTAAGCCGAGACTTCAGGCGGCGTAAGCTGCAACCCGCCAACCTCAAGCTTGAGTACGTCGCCCGGCTGCAATCCCGGCGCAAGCTTAAAGGGAAAGAGCTTCAGCTCTTCCTGCACGTCCTCGACGCCGCGGCCCATCAGCCGCTTGACCGAATACACCGCGCTCGAAGCGTCCGTCAGCAGCGTCGCCCGCGCCGCATTGCCGACCACGAACCCGCGGTCCTGGTCGAACGCGACCACCGACGGCACCAGATGGTCGCCATCCTCGCCGGGAATGATGGTCGGCTGGTCACCCTGCATGAAGGCCACCAGCGAGTTCGTCGTCCCCAGATCGATGCCGACTACGCGTGCTGCGTTCTCATCCGCCATTCCGTTCGAATCCCTCAAGTCCTTCTGCCCATTGCCGCCTCTTGTTGGATGATCTTCATCCGACAACGGTTCCACCCAAACCTCTATTGTCCTACAAACGCAGCAATGGCATTCTAGGCAGATGGAAGCCAACCCATACGCGAAGTTCCAGGCCGGCCGCGACCCCATCGCGATCATCGCATCCACGCACGCCCAACTCTCCAAGCTGGCTGAGCGCCTGCCCGAGGACCAACTCGCCCTGCGGCCGCCGATGGGCAAGTGGAACGCGCGGGAGATTGTCGCCCACCTGGCCGACTGCGAACTGGTCTTCAGCTTCCGGCTGCGCCAGACTCTCGGCGAAGATCATCCCACGCTGCAGCCGTTCGATCAGGACCGCTGGGCCACCCGCTACGCCAACTGCGATATGGCCAGCGCCCTGCGCCTGTTTGGGGCCGCGCGCAACTGGAACCTGCTGCTGCTCGCGGGCGTCAGCGAGGCAGAGCGCACGCGCCCCGTCACCCATCCCGAGCGCGGAACGATGACGCTATGGACGATTGTTGAGACCATGGCCGGCCACGACCTGAACCACCTGCAACAGGTCGAACGCCTGACTGGATCGGAAGCTTAGTCGACCGTCGCGGTCGGCACACCGAGATTGCGGACCAGGTTGAAAACTACTTACTGAGTTACGCTCGCCATCTTTGCGCGTTCGTAGCGGAGCCGCTAGAATAAGTAAGAGCGCCGATGTAGCTCAGTTGGTAGAGCAACTGATTCGTAATGAGTTTTGGGCTGTTTCGCACCATTCTGCATCATTCCGCATAATCCCACTAAACATCCCGAAATGAGTGCTTTGACTCCCTATTCGGCTGCTCTCGACTTGCACCGTTGAGCACGAAAGTGCAAGTCAAACTGGCACCAGAACTGACACCAGATTCGGGACTGATTTGAGCGGTCTGCGATGCGCTGTGGGTAAACTATTGGATCAGCTGTTCTGTGAATCTCGACATTTGTTGATAGACGCGCCCGAGCCGTTCCGGGTCCAGAGGGAACCTCGAGACGCGGATTCGCTCGGCAATCTTCTCTGCAAAATCGGTTTCAACGAAGAGTTCCCGCAGCTTTACCGCTGTGGCTGGACTGCAAAGTCGACGAGCATCCAACCCAAGTAACGCTGCCCCTGCCAATTCGAGGTCGTGGCCCACCTCTTCCAGGAGGTCAATTTCATCTTCATAGAGCCTGTCCATGTTGCCGGCATCCGCGTACGTAGAGATGATCCGATAGAGATCAACGGGGTCCTTGTCGCTGTTCGGTCGCTCGTGGCATGCGAAGAGTTTTAACACTGCAATACCTGCTAAGGAAGCGACTGGAACTGTTAGCTCTGGATCCACCTGGACAGTTACGGCTGCAGCAAGTACATCTTCAAATCCTGCGACGGTCATCATGGTGTCTTGTTCCGGCGGCCAGGAGATCATGTCGGCCTCGGCAATAGCCCCGAAGGGTATGAGGTCGATCGGAATTCGATCGAGCACGTTCGGCGCCTTCAGGAAAATCCTATGCAGCACGGTTCCTTCTTCGAAGCTGCCTGTGGCTAGAAGGCCGTCCCGCAGTTGCTGAAAGCGCTCCCAACTGTCGACCGCAAGTGCGAAATCGATGTCTAGTGTGGCGCGCGTTACCGGGATACCAAAGACGTGGAAGAGCAAGAGATCGCGCGCGGTCGCTCCCACGAGGATGTATGGGCAGTCGAGTTCGATCGCAACACGATTCACGATAGACAGCACGTTGCGTGTCGTCGGATCCAAAGGCCGATTTTGATCAATCGTATAGTGGTTTAAGAAGTTGGTCATAGATCAATCCGGCTGCCTCTCGATTGCGCCCGTCACCTGTCGCCATTAGATCCGCATAAGCCAATAAGGGTGGAACGACATCCTTTTCCTTCTGATTGAAAGGAAAGCGCCAAAATGCGTTAAGCACCTCCACGTTCCCATGTGGATCGGTCCGCATCCTCGCTTCGGTAAGAACAGCCTTTTCATTGCCTTCGAGATAGAGGGTGAAGTTCTCTGGCTTCAGGTAGCCGGTCAGGCGTTGAGCGGCGACTTCGCCACCCCAATATCCCCGGTTGAGAAGATCCAGGGCCTTGAGTCGATCCCTCTCAGCGAAGTAGCGGTGACGAAAGAGCTTCGGTCGGAGTGTGTCGGGATAGCGTGCTACCCACTCCTCCATCAATCGCTTCGCTTCGGTGAGCAATCTATTCTCTTTCCGTTGTGTGAGAAAGCCGCGGTTTTCCAAGTCCTGAATTACGGGGCCTACTGTTCCCAAAGCGACGTTTGCGGCTTCCGCTAGGGTTCGATAATTTGCTTGCGCCAGATCTGGTTTGCAAAGAAGTGCGAACAGAACCTTCATGCCTACGACTGTGAAAGCCCTGTACCGGTCTTTATCTGGCATTTCATCCGGGCGGGGTAGACCGGTGACGTAAACCGTCAGACCTGGGGCTTCGAGATATACGTTACCCGCGGTGTCCATGAAGGGGAGCCGGAGTTCTCTGCAGTGCTCGGCGATGGCTCGTGTGACGTACGGAGCCACGAGAAGAGGGAGAACGTCTGGCTCAATCTTGCCGAGTTGCTCTTTGACTAGGCCGACCGTGGCAAAATGACGGACGTTCTTGACTTCTGCCAAGAACCTGTAGGTTTGATCGCGCGCATGTATGTCGATGAAGGCGTCGCCTCGTGTCAGGGGGTGGAGAGGTTCGTGCGTAATCGTGGCCTGGAGACCCGTTGTCTGGGCCAGGGCGGCAACAGCTCTTTCTAGAACGTCAACCTCGCGAGCCTGAAGTGGCGGATACATTCCAGTATCTCCTGTTCACACTTTATCATCGTTCGTGAATCACGAACAATAACAAATAATGAACAGAATGCAAACTTGTGGTCTCCTGTTAGTGGCCAATCGCCCTACACTGAATGCTTTAGATTCAGTTGTTTAATGGGATTCCGGCGCTCTTCATGTCCCTATAAGTGCTCCGCCCAAATAATAGATCGCACCGTCCCGATCAGAGAATAGTGGGGGCTTCTGGCCGTTGGTGGAAGGTCTCAGGCTTGTTATGTCAGGTCGCCCCACAGTTTTGCTTCTTCAGGGCGGCAGCAGTCCTTGTATTTGCCTCCCCTCCCACACCAGCATTCGCCTTCGGGGTCCAGTTTGAGATGATCCCGGCCGTTTGCCGCAACTTTCCCGGGCCAAAACCCAATCCATTGGTCGGTCGGATGAATTTGCCAGATAGAGTTTGGTGGCACCCCGTTTTGCTCTCGACCGACGCCGTCGTGGATCATTTCTCCGGTTACTACGTTGAACAGCCTCTGGGTCTTGCACCAAGCGACGTGCTTCGCCAGAAAAACGCTGACCTGGTTTAGAAATTGAGGGATCATTGGCAGCGCCGAATCGAATGTGAACTCGGCCGCCGAGTACACGCAGAAACCGTTAATGGTTCTGGACGGGAGATGGACACCCCTATCTGTCCGCAGGTGCGGGTGATAAGGAAAGGTCAGCTTGGAGATGGCGGGAGACAACGAGAACACCCAGGGATGTGCAGGCGGTTCGAACTCGAGTACAAGGAGATCGAAAGCAATGTTGCAGCCGACCAGTCTTGGCTCCGCCGGGTTCGGCATCATCCAGTTGGCATCGGGCGGAGCAGTTATCCGACCGCCTGATACATCTACAGGTTGATCAAGCGCCAGTAATCGAACCGCTTCGCGCGCGGCTGTGTCGGTCTCGAATGGCTGGATCACACCTTGCCATGCTCGGATCGGCTCCACCCTTGCTGTTACCATTCTTCCGTCGACAAGACTACTGAGCCTGACGTCGCCTGGTATCGGCGCAGACACGAACTGTGGATAGGACGGGAAGGCAGGCGAGCCTGCCTCCCCGATGAGGGGTTCCATTGGACCCTTCACGGCTACACCGAGTGCGAGTGGGCCGGCACGGTGCGAACCGGAGGAGTACTCGGCTTAGTCTGCTCGACGCAATGGGGCAGCGCAAGCAGATTGTCTGGCCGAAAACCGTCGGCTTCCGTTTTGACGTAGGGGTGGCCTTCGTGTTCGGCTTCGATCAACTTGACGGTGCGACCACCGCGAGTCACATGAAATTCGTCGCCGGCGCGGAGCCGCTGCAGAACCTCGTCTTCAGTAAAGCGCTGGTACAGCCCCATGTCGGTCTTACAACCGAGGCTACTGATGCGTTCGTATGTAGAGTCCTTCATTGTGCAACTCACTGCATATTTCATGGTCGTGCCTCCGTGAATTGGTGGACGCCATGGCTGTGAGCGCTTGCGAAGGGCTGACTACTGTTGGTAGTCTGCGGAGGGTTAGCTGCTTCGCTCTGCGAGGTAGCGGGCGATCTCGAGTCGCCACCTAGGTCGGCCACGGGCGGAATCCGTTGGCCGGCCTTCTCGGTTAAGGTTGTAGGGCCCGGTGCTGGTTTCAGTATGCATTTTCTTGCATCTTGATGCAATGAAAAATAGAGTTGCATCGAGACTGACAAGTATTGCTAGCACTTTGCCAACTTATACTTGACAATGAACCAACTATGGTGCACCATTGCTCTGAAAACATGGTGGCGCTGTGGCTAGAACGTATGCTCAACTAGTGAACGCACGCTTCGGGGAGCGATTGGCGAGCGTGCGGCGAGCACGTAGGGTGTCCCAAACGGAATTGGGTCGAAGGATTGGGTTTTCCAGAGCCACCATAGCGAATCTTGAGGGCGGGCATCAAAATGTTCAACTTCACCAGGTCTATTCGATTGCCAAGGCACTCGATGCGCCTATTGAAGAACTGTTACCCAAGCCCCATGAATTACCTGATACGTATACGCCGGCGGAAAACCCTGACGTCATCTTCCTTGAATCTGTGAGGCGGCAGTTAGTGCATGGTGATGACAATGAGAACACGTAGGGAAATTGAGGAAAAGGTAGCTGATCTTTTGTGTAAGCATGACGTCAGTGAAGCGCCCGTGAGAGTCGATATGCTTGCGCGAGCAGAGGGATTACAGATCGTTGAGGCAGCTTTCGATGGCGATATATCTGGCGCCCTGGTGAGAAGTGCCGGTGTCGCTGGCATAGCCGTGAATGCAAAGCAACATCCCAATAGAAGGCGCTTCACGATTGCGCATGAACTGGCTCACTACTTGCTTGCCCATACCACCGAAGATCACATTGACTGGCAGTTCACTGTCCTGCGGAGGGATGAGAAATCGTCCGAAGCGTCAGACGTCAGGGAGATTGAGGCGAATGCCTTTGCCGCCAATCTTCTCATGCCGAAAGACTTTCTTAAGGCCGATCTGAGACGTTATACGAACTTCAGGGGCGAGCTGGAGTTGGATGACGCCGCCTGTCAGACATTGGCACGCAAGTACATGGTGAGCGAGATGGCCATGACCTTTCGTCTGGTAAATCTAGGTTTCATCCCGCCGCCCTAATTTGTGCTCTATATCTCGAATTTGAGATGTGGCTGTCGCACAGAGGGTATCTACGCTCTATGTGCTCCTGGGGCACACTTAGAAATCCCGTCTCAATAGGTCCTCAGTGCGTATGAGAACGGCCCCATCCGGCTCTGTGCGGCCCGCGAGTATTGCCGACGCGCCACTTCTTCAATAGCTGCCCTGTTGCCTCTGAACACAGCGAGCTTGTCTTTGCCATCCCCTCCGAAGTGGTCGTCCAGTGCTTCTCTACTGATCTGGCAACGTATGCGGGTCTCTACATCTTCGGCGCTCGGCAAGAGTGACCCACTTGCACTCGCCAGAAGTGGGCCAGAGCAGGAACAACATTGGGAGAGGTAGGGATTTATAGAGCATCATCCCGCACCGCAGGTGCGGCTGGGTTTTGCT
>Ga0224555_1002451_pt1 | contig 21800 bp, 19 predicted proteins | sample 714S23034metaG_FD_180687 | JGI IMG/M metagenome (GOLD analysis project Ga0224555, IMG submission 180687) | Peat soil microbial communities from Stordalen Mire, Sweden - 717 S2 30-34 | ecosystem: Environmental > Terrestrial > Soil > Wetlands > Peat | place: Sweden: Norrbotten County, Stordalen...
CGCATTCCATCGAGGTCACGAGCTTCGGCTCAATCAAAGACCGGATACATTTGCGCAGACCCAACCGTCCATCTTCACTTTTCGCTTGCAACAAGGCGGCGGACCATACATTCCGTGTTGCCGGATACACCAGCAACTCACCTCAAGCCGCAAGCGAGGCTGTAGCCATAGGGGATGTTGAGAACAAATACTGCGAGGGGGCCAGCGTAGCTGGCCTCCCCTCGCATATTCGCTCTGTTTCCGGAGCCGGAGCCGTTGGGTTGAAGATTCCTTACCGCGTGGCCTCGAACAGGAACCACGCACGCCGCTCTGCCTCGTCGATCCAGACCTCGATCAGACTGGTCGTCGCGTAGTCATTGGCTTTGCTCGTTATTACGTGCGCCGCCCGCAGGCTCTCCACAAAAGTCTTGTTGTCCCCATGGAGTTCTCTCAGCATCTCGGTTGGCCCTACAAACTCCTCGTCGTTGTCCACAATGCGCTGAAGCCGGGCGACGTGTCCGACCGAGTGGATCGTGGTGCCACCGACCTTGCGCACTCTCTCGGCGATGGCGTCGGTGATGGCGAAAATCTGGGAGGCATGTTCGTCGAGAAGAAGGTGGTAATCGCGGAAATGTTGTCCGCTCATGTGCCAGTGGAAATTCTTGGTCTTGAGGTAAAGAGCAAAGGCATCGGCTACCAGAGCGTTTAATACGCTGGAGATATTCTTCACATCTTCGGGAGAGAATCCGTCTGGAACAAGAAGCCTGGCGGCTTGCGTTTCTTTTTCATGGGTATGTGTGGACATAGAGAAGCTCCTTTGCAGGAGAGGGGCATCGGGACGTCCGGAATTGAACGTCATCGCCAGTTCATCCGCTCCTGCAAGCGGAAGAAGAGGCGGAAGGAGCGGAGTAATACATCGCGACCGCAGAGAGTGAGTATGCGGCGCACGGTGCTGCTCATCTTCGTCTGATCCTAGTTCAACCAGGTTGGGATAGATGTGCACTTTTGCACGCTGCGGATGCATCAGTCGGCATCGAGGAAGCAAAAAGCAAACGCAGATCCCTCGCTCGCCTACCCCATCTGCGATGGGGCCCCAAAACGCTCGCTTCGGGATGACAACTCGAAGTTGTGGGGTGATGAGTGTATTTTCCGCGTTCCGTAAGTTTCGGGCGGATGCAGGGAAGAGCAGCCGCAGATCCCTCGCTCGCCTACCCCATCTGCGATGGGGCTCCAAAACGCTCGCTTCGGGATGACAACTCGAGTTGTCGGGTGATGAGTGGAGGGTCGGCGTACCGGATATTTCGTTTTTCGACGGCAGCCTGAGCCGGTCCCGTCAACCGGTTGCCGCGCTGGCCGGTCACACGTCGAGGCGATTCGCTGCTGCGACGCGTCCGTACCAGAGGCCGGAGTTCTTCACGGTTCGCTTCTGATCGCGGAAGTCGACATACGTGAGGCCGTAGCGCTGGGTGTAACCTTCAGCCCACTCGAAGTTGTCGAGCATCGTCCAGGCGTGGAAGCTGCGGACGCGCGCGCCATCGGCGATGGCTCGGGCCAGCTCGGCGAGTTCCTGGCGGAAGAACTCGATGCGGCGGACGTCGGGGACCGCACCGTTCTGCTTTTCGTACGGGCCATCGAGGTAGCTGCAGCCGCTCTCGGTGATCTCGATGATGGGGTTGTTGTATTCCTTCGCGATGCGGGTGACAAGGTCGTAGATGCCGCGCGGCCAGATCTCGAGGCCGGCCTCGGTGAGGGGGCCTTCGGTGGGCATCTCGGCGTGGAAACGCGTGTATGGATCGCGAGCGGCGGTGTCTTCCTCGATCTCGGTGCCGAAGCTTGCGCCTGCGCCCGGCTTCGCGCCGCCGCCGGCGTCCGACACAATCCGCCGCGTGTAGTAGTGGAAGCCGACCCAGTCCAGCGGCGCCTGCATGATCTTCTCGTCGCCAGGACGAAAGCCCATCTGCTCGTAGGGCGTGTCGACGACGAAGGCTTTCGGATAGCGGCCGTGCATGGCGGCTTCAAGGAACCACACGTTGTTCATCGCGTGATAGCGGTCGGCCGCGGCGCGATCGGCCTCGCTCGCGGTCTTCGGATACGCGGGCGCCATGCCGTAGGCGCTGCCGACGGTCGCTTTCGACGAGGCCGCTTTGATGGAGCGGAAGCATTCGCCCTGCGCGAGGCTGACGGTGTGCGCGGCCTTGAGGAAGTCAGAGTAGCTGGCGCGGCCGGGTGGAAAGACGCCGGCGCCGTAACCCATCCAGGTGAAGGACCAGGGCATGTTGAAGGGCGCCCAGACGGTGATGCGGTCGCCGAGGTGTTTGGCGAGGATCCCGGCGTAGTCGGCGAAGTAGCCGGCGAGGTCGCGATTGGGCCAGCCGCCGCGGTCCTCCAGGGCCTGAGGGAGGTCCCAGTGGTAGAGGGTGCAGAAGGGACGGAGGCCGGCTTCGAGGACGGCGTCGACGAAGCGGCTGTAGTGGTCGAGGCCGGCGGGGTTGGGCGCGCCGGTACCGGAGGGCTGGATGCGGGGCCAGGAGATGGAGAAGCGGTAGCTCTTCTGATGAAGCTGCTTCAGGATGGCGAGGTCGTCGCGGTAGCGGTGGTACTGGTCGCAGGCGACGTCGCCGGTGGCGGCGCCCTTAATTTTGCCGGGCGTGTGGGCGAAGCGATCCCAGATGGACTCGCCCTTGCCGTCGATGTTCCAGGCGCCTTCAACCTGGTAGGAGGCGGTGGCCATGCCCCAGAGGAAGTCGTCGGGGAAGCGGGCGGCGGCGATCTCGGGTGCGGGAATGGAGCCGGGGATAGAACTGGCGGTGGCGTGGGTCATGGTCTGCCCGTCGAGAGAGCGGGTGGCGAGCCATGCGGAGCCGGCTGCGGCGACGGAGCTATGGAGGAACTGCCGACGATTCATGCCTGCCTCCTGACGAGGGAGACACTATACTCCTCGGGTAACAGCTTAGTAAAACGTTTGATCCAAAGGCTGCGGCTTTGTCTCGGCGCCGGTTCGCCAGTCTTGACAATAACCTGGCGACGCCTCATCATGAGGCCAGAACAATTTCGGTCACGGTGATGGAAGTCCACCTCTAACCGCCTTCACGGCTGATGATTCCTACCCTTGTGAGGAGTTGCGCCGTGAGGAAGATCGTGGACGAGTTCAGGCCAAGGACGTATTATCCCGCTTCAGATTCCCTCCTTCAAATCCTGCAGACAATCAATTTATGGTTCGGGTCGTCGACCTTCCTGATCGCCGTGCGCCGATGCTGAATTGAAAATCGCTTCAGGCCAGTCCGGAAAATTTCATCAGGAATCCAAAAATTGCGTTGTTCAGGTGAGTGCTCCGATGCTACGGACCGTTGTGTACAACCTGCTTCAGCTTCTGTTCGTAATCGGCTTTGCGCCTCTGTACTCCGGCGTGCTCAGCCGGTTCAAAGAGAACATCCAGAGCAAGCGTGGACCGAGTATTTTTCAGCCATACCGGGATCTCTGGAAGCTCTTCCACAAAGACGAAGTCGTTTCTTCGGAGACGACATGGATCTTTCGCTTCACTCCCTATCTGGTATTTGTAATCCCGTTGTTCGTTGCGAGCCTGATCCCGGTTCTGACCGATTATCCGCTGGCGTTCGCGTTCATGGGCGACATGCTTGCGGGTGGCTTTTTCCTGGCGCTTGCCGGCTTCTTCGCCGCTCTCGCCGCGGTGGATAGCGGGAACCCCTATGGACCGATGGGGGCAAGCCGAACGAGGATGGTTGGATTTCTGGCAGAACCGGTCTTCATGATCGTGTTCTTCACGGTCTCGTTTGTAGCGCAATCCACCATTCCCTACATCGTGCAACAGAAATGGGTCGCCAGCCCCGCCGCGTTCTTTTCTCCGGCCCATATCCTGCTGCTGATTGCTTTTCTCATGCTCATTCTTGCTGAGGGGGGAAAGCTCCCCGTCGACAATCCAACGGGACACTTCGAATTGGCGATGATCGATGAATCCAGGGGGCTGGAATACTCCGGCCGTGGGGCGGCGCTGATGAAGTGGGGCGGGCAAATGAAGTTCCTGGTGCTCACTTGTATTTTTCTGAATGTACTGCTGGCACCGTGGGGGCTTGCCGGCGACCTGCAACCCGGACAGGTCTTGCTGGCGATCCCGCTTGTCCTCATCAAAATACTTTTATTCACCGTGGTTCTTGTGGTGATCGAGTCTTCACTGGCCAAACTGCGCCTGTTCCGCATCAGCGAGTTTCTCGGAGCCGCTTTCATTATTTCTGTTGCGGCGATGATTGCCAGCATATTTTCCACTTCGGCCACCTAGAAAGGGGGTAGCAGTGACCGGCGCTCAGACACAGCTGATCGAAGGACTCAACGCCTTAACCGCTGGGCTGATTCTGCTCACCGCATTCGGGATGGTGGCTACTCGCCAAGTCCAGGGCGTGATGCGGTTTTTTGTCGTGCAATCGCTTTTTTTGGCTGCGTCGGCATTTCTGATAGGTTTCAGTCGCGGCTCAATTCACCTTCTTGCTCTCGGCGCGATTACGATCGCCGCTAAAGTCATTGGCATTCCCTGGGTCCTCAAGCGCACTCTCCCGGGCGATCTCTACGAGCGTCGCGAAATCAACCAGGTCATCAACATCCCCTCGTCTTTATTGCTGGCTCTGCTGCTGGCCATCGCGGCGGAGTTTCTCGTAAGTCCTCTTTTAGCAACTACACAAGATCCGGTAATCCACGTGAACTTGCCCATCGGCCTGGCCGGGATCCTCATTGGCGCGTATTCCCTGATTGCCCGTCGTGAAGCCCTCCCCCAAATGGTCGGGATCCTCGCCATGGAGAACGGCGCCTTTTTCGCCGGCGTTGCAATAGCCTCCGATCTTCCACTGATTGCCGAACTGGCGATTGCGATCGATGTGATTTTGATTGCTGTCGTCATTGGCGTGCTCACACGGAATATCTCTCAAACGATTGGGACAACTGAAGCGGCATCCATGAGCGAACTGAGGGAGAAGCCATGGGATTGATCGTTGCCATCTTCCTTCCGCTTCTTGCTGCCCTGCTGTGCTGGCTTAAGCCACTGCGAAAGATCGCCTGGGGTACGACTGTTATCTGCCTGTCGATCAGCTTTGCGTTTGCCGTCATGACTGCCGGGCAGGTACTTCGGAGCGGGCGCGCTGTTGCGATTGCTGGCTGGTTCGAGGCTGACGGGTTAAGCGCGTTAGTGATCCTGCTCGTGAGCTTTGTATGCACGCTGGCTGCAATCTTTGCCGGCGGTTACATGCGTCATGGCAGTCACCAAAGAGAGCGGTCGTGGTGGTTTTACTGCAATTACAATCTGCTGGTCTTTGCTCTAATCGTTGTGCCGGCGTTCGCCAGTCCGAATCTGGTGTGGGTTGGAGTGGAACTGATCACGCTTTTCGCAACCCTGCTGGTGGGGTTTGAGAGCACCCCTGGCGCACTTGAAGCGGCGTGGAAGATGGCGATCCTGACCATCATGGGGGCGCCGATTTCTCTGCTTGGACTGCTGGCGTTGTATTGGGCATACCACAGCAGCGGCGGCGGAACTGCAGAGACCTGGCAGGGCCTCTACGCGATGGCATCGACGATGCCACCGAATCTGCTGAAGTTTTCCTTTCTGCTGGTGTTTGTTGGATTCGGCGCAAAAGTGGGCCTTGCACCCATGCATACCTGGCTGCCTGACGCCCACAGCCAGGCTCCTACGCCTATATGTGCTGTGTTGTCGGGTATCAAAACTACAGTGCCCCTTTATGCGATTCTGCGGCTTTTTTCCGTTATCCTGGCGTCGCCGGAAGCGCGCATTGGAAACTGGATGGTGGTATTCGGCCTTTTCTCTGTGGGGATCGCTGCCCTTCTGCTTCTGCAGGTCCGCGATTACAAACGAATGTTTGCCTTTTCAACTGTGGAACACATGGGCATCATCCTGGTCGCGGCAGGTTTTGCAACTCATGCAGGGGATTACGGCGCCGTTTCCCAGATGCTGAATCACTCCATCACGAAGTCTCTTTGTTTCTATGCGGCAGGTATGGTGTTACTAAGTCTCGGCACGCGCCAGATCAGCGAGGTGCGGGGGCTCTTCCGGATTTCGCCATTCGCGGGTGGCGCGCTGCTGCTCAGCTCGCTGGCGATAGCCGGCGCTCCGCCATTCCCAATTTTTTTAAGCGAATTCTCGATTCTGTCCGCGGGTCTTCGATCAGGGCACAACGTTGCCGTTGCGATTCTCGCAGTTCTTATCGTGGTTGCGTTTATAGCCATCATGCGGCAGGTGAACGGCATGCTGTTTGGCGAGCCCGAGTCAACTACGCCGGCGGAGCCGGTGCCGTTAAGCTGCCGCACGGCCGTGTTGGTGGCCGCGATACCGGTGGTAGTTCTGGGTGTCTACATCCCGGGGCCGGTGCATTCTCTTTTGGAACTGGCGGCACAACAACTGGGAGGACATTGAAATGACAGCCTGTTCCTCACCTACGGATGAGAACGAACAAATCGGTCTGAGCGATTTGACTGCAGCTCTCGGGGAGCGTTTCAGAAGCGAGGTGTCTCCGATCCAGGCCGAGCGTGGCTATGTGCTGACGCTCTCACTGATTCAGCCCGGTTCGTTGCCCTCTTTATGCAGATTTCTCTTTTGGGACCTGGGCTGCCAATTTGGCGGAATGATTGCGGAGGAACTTTCAGGCTATTGGCAACTGCACTATACGTTTCTTCTCCCCGGATCGGGATGGATAGACGTGCTGCTCTCCTTGCCGATCGAGACAACAACCGTTCCAAGTATCGTTGCCGAAGTGAACGCGGTCGACTGGCACGAGCGCGAGGTTGAAGATCTTTTTGGGATCCGTTTCGAGAAGCATCCTCGACTGGGCGACTTCGTGCTCCACGATCAAATTTGGCATGAGGGAATTGAGCCGATGCGCAAGAGCTTCCCGGTGAATCGCCCTCAACTGGAGCGGAAGCTCGACCTTGAATGGCAGCCATCGCTGATTGTTGGCGATCCCGGTTCGTTCGCCATGCCAGTGGGCCCGGTGTATGCGGGCGGTCTTGGCGAGTCAGTGCATTTTCTGCTGGAGACGGTTGGTGAAGATGTGATTCGCGCGGTGCCGCGTCTTTTCTATAACTATCGCGCCGTAGAAAAGCTCGCCGAAGGCCGAAGCGTCTCGGATGTATTGTTGCTCGCGGAGCGCTTCGCGGCAACATCCGCGTTTGCACATTCGCTCGCGTTTTGTCAGGCCGCGGAGAAGATCCACACGGTCGAGGCGCCGCCTCGCGCAGCCATTCTCCGTGTCCTGATTTGCGAACTGGAGAGATTGAGGCATCACGCGGGCGCGATTGCGGCCATCTGCGAGTCCACCGCATTTGGAGTTTCAACTGCGCACGCCTCCATCATCGAGGAAGAGTTATTGCGCGCCTCCTGTGTCCTTACCGGACACCGGTATCTCTTTGGGCTAAACATTCCTGGCGGGCTGAGCCGGGACTTTGAGTCCGGGGAATGCGAGAGACTTCTGCTCTCGGTCGACAAGGCTGGGAAGGATCTGCGCATCCTGGAGAGCCGGCTTCGCTACAGCAGCAGCTTTCTCGATCGTCTCGAAGATGTCGGGGTCATTGGTATCGACAGCGCGCGGTATCTGAATCTGGTGGGTCCAATAGGCCGCGCCTCGGCGCAGCATTGCGATCTGCGTAAGGCCTGTCCCTATTCCGGTTATGAGGGATATGCGTTCGATGTTCCCTGTGAAAAAGAAGGGGACGGATACGCTCGACTGCGCGTGTTGTTCGCGGAAGCGACCCAGTCAGCCAGGTTGATCCACCAGGCAATCGATGCTCTGAAACCTGGCGCTGTCCGTGTTCCCTGCGATGGAAGTCCAGCTGGCGCGGCGCTCGGATGGGCCGAAGCGCCAAGAGGCGCGGCTCTGCACTGGCTGAGGCTTGATGAGAAAGGTTTGGTCGAACGGTATCACGCAATCACACCGTCCTTCAGCAATTGGCACGGATTTCACGAGGCAGCCGAGGATTTCGCGTTTCAGGACTTTCCGATCATTCTCGCCACTTTCGGCCTGTCCGCGACCGAATGTGACCGGTAGAGGTGAACTGAAATGAGTTTTTGGTTTTGGCACGGTTTGCGCAGCGGCATTCAAACAACTCACTATCCGCGGAGGGCAGAAGCTGCTTTAGGCGTGTCTCCCGGCTGTCCAATCAACACGGAATTCAAATCCGACGACGAAGCGCAGGCGGCTGCGGCCATTTGTCCAGTGGATGCAATCATCGCTCACGGCAAATCGGCCTTTGTGGACCTGGGGAAATGCGTACATTGTCAGCGATGCCGCCTGTCGATTCCGTCGCCGATGCATTGGGATGCCGGGTATGAGTGGTCAAGGCTGCCTGCCGGGCAGACCGAGTCTATGACTCTGCCGTCGGCCTTTTCCAGGTCCATGCATGTGATGGTGGTGGATGCCGGAGATTGCGGCGCATGCCTTCATGAGGTTAAACAGCTGAACAATCCTCTCTATAACATGCACAGGCTGGGTTTCTTCTTCACGGCCACCCCGCGTACCGCCGACCTTCTGCTGGTGGTGGGCCCGGTAAGTGAAAACATGCGAGGGCCATTGCTGAAGACCTGGGAAGCCATGCCAACGACCAGGCGCGTGATGGCTGTGGGCAGTTGCGCCATAACCGGCGGAGTGTTTGGCCACAGCTTTATGTGCGCCGGCGGCGTCGGTTCGGTGTTGTCGGTGGATTTTGAGGTTCCGGGCAATCCGCCTCCTCCTCTGGCCATATTGCATGGCCTGCTTGTCGTTACGGGACGTAAGTCTGTAGTCAACACCGAACTAGTCTCCGAAAGGAGATCGTGATTTATGGTTTCCGTAATCGGCGCTTCGCTGATCTTGTTCTTCCTGACCTGTGCCGCGGGAATCCTGCTTTCGGCGGTATGCGGCCGGAAAGGAGCTCCGCTGGTCATCGCCGTCGTGGGGACGCTTTCATCGTTGTCGATGGTTCTTGCTTCTGCGACCGTGCTTCTCACGGGCAGGAACTACGAGGCCCCGCTGTGGACGCTCGATGGGTTTGGCAGGCTCACAGTGCGTCTCGATGCGCTGTCTTCCATCTTTCTGCTCGCCGCGGGAATCGTCTATTTTTCGATTTCTCTCTTTGTAAGAAACTTCCTCAATGACCAAATGGACGACGCATATCCCACGCGTCGATACGGCGTCCTGTATTTCGCCCTGATGGCCTCGGTCGTGTTGATTCTCGCAGCCAGCGATGTTCCTCTCTTCCTGATCAGCTGGGAATGCATGTCGATCCTCTGTTTTCTTTTGCTCAACTACGAGATGCGACCTCAATCCGACAAGAGGGCGGGATATATCATGCTGGCGATGAGCGAGGCCGGCTTTTTGGCCGTAGCGGTCGCCTTTCTGATTCTCGGCAGGATGGCGACTGACTTCTCATTTTCCGCTCTGCGTGTAGCGGCTGCCGGACTTTCGCCGCAAGCGCTGTGGAGCGTGTTTCTCCTCGGATTTTTCGGGTTTGGGGTAAAGGCCGGTCTGGTTCCGGTCAATTTCTGGCTGCCTAAGTCTTACGCGGCGGCTCCGCCTGTCTTCATTCCTGTCTTTGCCGGCGTCACGCTGAATCTTGGTTTCTATGGAATTCTGCGGCTTGATGCCGATCTGATTCACACGAGTTACGGGACGGGAGTCCTTGCATTAATTGTGGGTAGCATCACGGCGCTGGTTGGAATCCTTTACGCCACGACAGACAACGACATGAAGACGATGCTCGCCCATAGTTCCATCGAAAACGCGGGTATCATCGTGGCGGGGCTGGGCGCCTTCCTGATCTATCGCGCCTCCGGACACCCCGTTGCAGCTGCCATTGCTCTCTCTGCGGCGTTCTATCACATGCTGAACCACTCCATCTACAAGACCCTCCTTTTTCAGAGCACGGCCTATGTGGAGGCTGAAACCGGCACGCGCGACATGGACCAGCTGGGCGGCCTCTCTCGTTTGCTGCCGGGACTATCGATTGTTTTTCTTGTTGGCTGCCTGGGAATCTCTGCCGTTCCTCCATTCAACGGCTTCGTCAGCGAGTGGATGACGCTGCAGGCGCTGTTGCGCAGTGCTGTCTTATCGTCCACGTCGGTTCGGATTGTCTTTGCTCTCTGTGGCGCGGCTCTGGCGCTCACTGCCGCGCTGGCGGTGACCTGTTTTGTGAAGGTGTACGCGATGAGCTTTCTTGGGCTTGCCAGGGGCCCATGGAAGCCGAATCCGCACCCGCGCGCTGGCGCCCGATTTCCCCTGGCGTTTCTGGCGGTTGTCTGCCTGCTGCTTGGAATTCTTCCCACCTACATCCTTCCCTTACTCAACCAGTCCGTCGAACCCCTGTCCGGCGCCAGCGTCACAACTTCTCTGGTGCCGCCATTCTTTACGGCAAATGCGCAGAACGGACAACTTCCGACGGCATTCCTTCAGGACTTCCACAACCTGGGCGCACAGACAGGCAAGGGCGTCCTGCCGGGCCGCGGTCTGGTAGTGCTGCTGCGCGGTCACGAGGAGAACCCCGTGGTTTTCGCGATGTCGCCGGCTTATGCCTTTGTGGCTCTGGCGATTTTGCTTCTGGCCGGGTGGTTCCTTGTCAGACGCTTTACTCGCCGGCGTGCCGTAATACGGCGTCCGCTCTGGGCAGGCGGAATTCCGCGGCTTCTGCCGCAGATGACTTACACGGCGACAGGTTTTTCCAATCTTGTGCGCGTCGTCTTTCAGGCAATCTTTCAGCCCAACATCACTGAAGACACGCGCCAGACGGTTGCAGTGCATTTCCGCACTGCCATTCACCGGCAGCGCGAGGAAACGCACGTGGTGGATCGCCTGTTCCTGCAGCCAGTCGGCGCAGCCACGCGATGGATAGCCGGATTCCTGGCCGGGATGCATCACGGCCGGCTCAACGCTTACGTGACCTATGTGCTCGCGTTCTTCCTGCTCATACTGTTCCTGTATCGGGCAACGTAGTTACTTGACGGAGTGCCGAAGTCTGGCATACGTTGGAGTGTTGTGGTGAGGGAGTTCACCCTTAACCGCTGTCCACCCAATAGCCGGACAGATGATGACTCCTGACAGGGAATCCTGTTGCGGAGTCATGTCCCGGCAAGATCCCTGACCAGAAAAACCTGGAGTTCGATCTTGCGGATGACGAGCACTTGCGCCTGGTCTTTGCCATGCATCCTGTCGACCCCTGGCTCTCGTGCTTTTCACCAGCAATTCGTCGAAGCCCTCATAACCCGCGGCCTCACGGCCGGGAAAGCGTAGTCATCATGTCTGAAATCGCAAGACTGCAAGCACTTGAAATCCTTGACTCGCGTGGCAATCCCACGCTGGCCGTTACAGTAACGCTCGCGAATGGAGTGAAAGGCACGGCGAAGGTTCCTTCGGGCGCCTCCACCGGCAAGCGCGAGGCGATAGAACTGCGCGACGGCGACAAATCGCGTTACGGCGGAAAAGGTGTCCTGAAGGCGGTCAGTCATGTGGAAGGTGAGATCGAGCGCACCGTGCGTGGACTGGATGCGAACGACCAGAAGGGCCTCGACAGGAAGCTCTGCGATCTGGACGGAACGACGAACAAGGGCCGTCTGGGGGCGAATGCCATCCTCGGTGTATCGCTCGCAGTCGCGCGTGCGGCGGCCGAGGATCGCGGACTCCCGCTCTACGCCACGCTGGTTGAGAAACCCGCGAATCTGCTGCCGACGCCAGGGCTGAATGTATTGAACGGTGGCAGGCATGCAGACAACAGCGTGGATTTTCAGGAATTCATGATCTCGCCGGTGGGCGCTCCGAATTTTCATGAAGCATTGCGGGCCTCAGCGGAAACGTTCCAGACACTCAAGACCGTCCTGCATGCAAAGGGCTACAGCACGGCGGTCGGCGACGAGGGCGGTTTTGCCCCGCAACTAAAGTCGAATGAAGAACCCATCGAGCTGATCCTCGAAGCTATCCATAAAGCCGGCTACAAGCCGGGCGAGGACATCGTTATCATGCTGGATCCCGCCGCAAGCGAGTTCTTCGAGAATGGCACGTACGTCTTCAGCAAATCCGACAAGAGCAAAAAAACCTCGGCGGAGATGATCGTCTTGTGGAAGAGCTGGCTGAAGAAGTACCCGGAAATCTGGTCGCTGGAAGATGGCATGGCGGAGGACGATCACAGCGGCTGGCAGCAAATTACAAAGGAACTGGGAACCCAGATCCAGCTGGTGGGCGACGACAACTTCGTCACGAACCCAGCGCTGTTCCGCCAGGGAATTAAGGATGGAATCGCCAATGCCATTCTGATCAAGCTGAATCAAATCGGAACGGTGACAGAGACCCTGGATTGCATTCAGATTGCGCGCGAGCACGGATACGGTGCGGTTATCTCGCATCGATCCGGTGAAACCGATGACACCAGCATCGCGGATCTTGCGGTCGCCGCCGGCATGGGTCAGATCAAGACCGGTTCGGCCAGCCGCGGGGAACGCATTGCGAAATACAATCGCCTGCTCGAAATCGAGCGGGAGCTCGGCTCAAAAGCCCGGTATGCCGGCGCCAGCATTTACGAGCGCTGGAAGCATTCGGTCAAAGCATAGCTGTTCCGCCGGTGTTGGAGTCCACCTCAATCGCTCCATGGGCAAATGACTCCTGCAAGCTTCGAAAGCCTGGAGGAGTCATGCCCCAACACGAAGCAGACGATCCGCCGGCGAAGCGATTTTCCGGGGAACTGAACGATCCCCAGCAAAAGCGCCTTCGGATTACCTGCCATTACATCGATAAGCTCCTGAGCGATATCGAGCATATTCTCCATCAGGCAACCTCGCAGTCTCCGTTTCCGCGCTATGTCGTCGATGTCGCTCCCGCTCAGGTTCGAGTGGTCGAGGACTATGTCCGCCGGCTCCGCAGACAGCTTCTGCGGGCTCTGGACTGGCAGCACATGAAGCCGAATCCCCCCGATATCCCGGCCACGCGAGCCGTTCTGACGCATCTCGCCTTTATTGACATTGCGGTCGAGGAGCTGCGCCCCAGCTACATGCGGGGATCGGGAGTGGTCCCCGAAGATGCAGTCAGCGAACTGAACGGCGTGGTGCACGAACTTCGCTCGCTGGTGGAGGGGATGGAGCGCTATCTGCGCCAGGAACTGACCACAAACCTCGAAACGAGATTGCAAAAGCTGGAACAAACCGGCTACGACGTTGCACTTCTGCGCGCGATCGAAAAGATAATTACTCGTCAGGGACTGGTGGAATTCCGGCCGCGCATCGCTTCGCTGGCTGTCCGGATGGAGGACAACAACCTGGAGGTCGCGCTTTTCGGCAGAGTCAGCAGCGGCAAATCATCTCTGCTCAACGCGCTCCTGGATACCGATGTGCTGCCCGTGGGGGTCAATCCCATTACTGCTGTGCCCACGAAGTTGCGTTACGGATCATCGCTTCGTGCCGCTGTGACCTACGGCGACGGCCGCAACGAGGTCATTCCCGTTGAACAACTCGCCGCACTGGTGACCGAACAGGGCAATCCCGGCAACCTGAGGAATGTTGCCCGCGCGCTGGTGGAGGTGCCCTCGCGGCGGCTGAAGCAGGGGATCGTTCTTGTGGATACGCCCGGACTTGGCTCTCTTGCCAGAAAGGGAGCGGCCGAAACGCTGGCGTATTTGCCGGTTTGCGATCTGGCGCTGCTGCTGATCGATGCAGGCACTGCGCTGAATGACGAAGACATCGGCACCCTGCGGCTGCTCTATGAGGCCGGAATTCCGGCGCTGGTCATGCTCAGCAAGTCCGACCTGCTGGCCGAAGGCGATCTTCATCGGACAGTCGCCTACATCAAGGATGAATTGCACCGTGAACTCGGGATCACCGTTCAGGTTCACGCGGTGAGTTCGGTTCCCGCGGCCTCCGTTCTGCTCGACCACTTCTTCGAACGAGAGCTGCTGCCGCGCTTTGAGGAAGCGCAGGCGTTGCGGGAGGCGTCGATGGCAAGAAAGACAGGGGCTCTCCGCGATTCAGTCGTCGCTGCCCTCGACACAATTCTCGAGCAGGGAAACCGCCAAAAATCCCAGCCTGCCGTTCAGGCGCCCGAGCTGGAATCACGGCTGCGCCTGGTTACGGGTGAGATTGGCGAGCTGCGAACTTCCCTCGACCACGCATTCCTCGAATTTGGTGAGTCGCCGCAGGCCGTCATCGAGAAAGTGGTGGATCGCGCGCTGAGCTGGACACACTCCAATCCCGGCCAGCACATCAGCGCGCTGCAACTCACGGAGTGGCTTCACGACGTAGTGCAAGGCTTCCTCAATCACCAGGTAGAACAGCTTCGCGCCTCAACGATGCGGGCCATCGGCACTCTGCAGGAGGTCGCAGAGGAACTCGGGAGCCGTGAGGCGCCGTCGCAGGAAGAAGTTGCCGCGATTTTGCGCGACGTACCGCGATTTGAGCTGGCGGTTTTGCCCCATGCGACGAGTGCCGGGCGATGGAGGTGGCTTGGCGATCGCGCGGTGCGCGCCGCCATCGCGAAAAGCCTGAGGCGGGATATCGGATCGGTGCTCCATGATGAGCTCCATCTGTACGGTCATGCATTACGGCAATGGAGCGATCAGGCGATTCGGAAGATCGAGACAGTGGTCAATTCCTACGCCGATGCCTACCGCGCGCAGATTCATCGCATCGGCGGGCTGTCGGAAGGCGCGAAGGATCTCGCCCAGGTAAAGAGCGACTTAGACCTCCTGCGAAACTGGAGTTCGGCGGAAAACTCCGATTTGGCGGCAAAGCGGGCCTAATCCATCAAGGAGAAGCGGACGTTGCAGAAATATTTCTTTATCGCGTTGGGCGGCTCAATCGGATCGATCGCGAGGTACTGGGTCGGGTCGACAATTGCCAGCCGGCTCGGAACGAAGTTTTATTACGGAACCTTCGTCATCAATCTCACGGCCTGCATCATCATCGGCTTCACTCTGACATTTCTCGGCAGGCGGACAGAACTCAATCCCGCCTGGCGCTATCTGGTGCCCATCGGCTTCGTAGGGGCGTACAGCACTTTTTCGACCTACGAGTGGGAAACGTTCTCCTCCATCCGGACAGGCGCGTTCTTCATTGCATCGTTCTACGCGGTGGCCAGCCTCTTTCTGGGGCTGGTCGCGGTCTGGTGCGGTGTTCTGATCGCGGAGGCAATTTCATGAGAAGGCACAAGCAGCACGTGGTCTACGACTCGATCCTTCCCGTCCTGCACGAGCCTAGCTGTTCCTGCTGCCGTCTTTTGAAGGAAAACCAGGCCGATGGTCTGCAGACACACGAGCGCCGATTCCCGGAATCGATGGCGCGATGGAGGGTTATCGGCAACAATTGAGCGCGGACATCGAGCATCTCCGTGAGTTGCTGCCGGAGTCCGATCGAATCGGATGGGGCGCAGTTGGCCGCGCAGCCGAGTTTCTTGTTTCGCAGCGGGGGCTGCGTCCATAAAAAGAAGGATTGACATGCTAAGTACCGGAAAAGCAGTGAAGGTCAGCATCTATCTGAGCGAGGGTGCGACGCAGCATGGAATGTCGACCTATTCCCGAATCCTCGATTTTCTTTTTTTTCGAGGAGTCTCGGGTGCGACGGTTCTCAAGGGCGTTGCCGGATTCGGAGCGGATCACCACATGCACTCATCGAGTTTCGTGGAGATTTCCGATCACTTGCCGCTGAAAATTGAATTCATCGAATCGCGGGAAAAGGTGAACGAACTGCTGGGCAAACTCGAAGACCTGGCCGGGAGCGGCATGATCGAGATTCAGGAAACAATGGTCGCCAAGCCCGCGCAGCCGTCCAAAGCCAAAAAAGTGCTGCCCGCGGCCCACCAGAAGATCGAGGGCAAGGCGCGATTGATGCGGATCTATATTGGGGAATCGGATCGATGGAAGGACAGACCGCTCTATCAGGCTCTGGTCGAGGCGATGCGAGCGAACGACGTCGCCGGCGTGACGGTCTACAAGGGCATCCTCGGCTATGGAGCCCACCGGAGAATCCATAAGGACAAGCCGTTGCACCTGAGCCACGACTGCTCCATCATGCTCTCCGCTATCGACACGGAGGAAAAACTTCGCGGCTTCCTGCCTCTGGTCGAACAGATGGTGGAGGAAGGTCTGGTTGTACTTTCGGATGTCGAAATCATCAAGTACTCGCATCGTCCCATTGAAGTCGATTCCAGCGATAGCTCAACAAAATCCGGCGATGGAATGGCATAGGCGGAGGCTGAACCATGAAAGAACAATTTCAGGCTCGTATGTTGCGAATCCACTTCGGCGAGAGCGATAAGTGGAATGGAAAGCCGCTGTACGAAGCCATCGTCTCAAAGTGCCAGGATCTGGGAATAGCGGGAGCTACCGTTTACCGGGGCATCGAGGGCTACGGAGCGAGCACTCGCATTCATCACGCCAGCCATTGGAAATTCTCCAGAGATGCCCCAGTCATGCTGAGCGTGATCGACACCGAAGAGCAGATCGCAAAGCTGATTCCCCATCTGGACGAGATGGTCCAGGACGGCCTGGTTGCGATGTCCCGGGTCGAAGTCATCCGATACGTTCGTCAGGAAGATGTTCGGGGAAAAGCGTAGTAACAGATGCAGACATACAAGAGCAGTTCGACAGTGCAGGATTACGGCGGCCTTCCGGCTGAGACATCCGTGCCTGTTGACGGTGCCTCTCGTCTGTTGCAACTCGCCGATCTGGCTCAGGAACTTGGAGCTGAGCCCGTCTGCGAGGAAGCGCGCGAGCTCGCAGCGCGGGTTTCCGAAGGGCGCTTCTATGTAGCCTGTGTCGGCCAGTTTAAGCGAGGCAAATCGACCCTGCTCAACGCTCTGGTCGGCCACGCAGTTGTTCCGACCGGATATGTTCCGGTGACGGCAGTGCCTACCGTGATTCGGTTTGGCGGCGAACTTCGCGCGCGCGTTCGCATGCGAGACGGGTCCTGGCAGGAGGTCGCGACGCCCGACTTGAAGGAATACGTGACCGAGGAACTCAACCCCGAAAACCAAAAAGGCGTGGAGGGCGCGGAAGTATTCGTGCCCAGCTCCCTGTTGTCCTCCGGCATGTGTTTTGTGGACACGCCAGGTTTGGGCTCCGTCTTCACCGGAAATTCGGCAACCACGCAGGCATTCATTCCTCACATCGATGCAGCCCTGGTTGTGGTCGGAGCCGATCCGCCGATTGGCGGCGAGGAGTTGGCGCTGGTCGAAGCCGTCGGCAGGCAGGTTCAGGATTTAATCCTGGTCATCAACAAAGCGGATCGCACTACTGATCCGGAGCGCGCAGCGGCGGTCAGGTTCACGCGCGAAGTTCTCGAAAAGCGGCTGCATCGCCCGATGGGCGAGGTCTTTGAGGTTAGCGCCGCCGAGCGGATGGAAAACCACGGTGCGCTGCGCGATTGGGAAAGACTTCTGGCGAGTTTGCATCACCTCGTTGAAGACTCGGGCAGGAATCTCGTTCGCGCGGCCTGCGACCGCGGCCTCCAGCGCCTGAGCGAGCAACTGCTGGCCGTTATCAGTGAGGACCGTGAGGCGCTCCGGCGGCCGATCGAAGAATCCGAACGGCGGATCGAGCTTATGAGGGAAACCATCAGCGAGGCAGAGCGCTCCATGCGCGAGCTGAATTTCCTGTTTATGGCGGAGCAGCAGCGGATTTCAGACGTCTTCGTTGACAGGCACAAGCGGTTCTACCATTCCGCGTGGACGGAATCTGAAACAGAATTTGGTGAGGAACTACCGTCTGTACTTCTCGGTTTTGGCCCACACTATCGGCGCCGAGTGATGCATCTCGCCCAGGAAATTGCGCGCCGCAAGATTACGCCCTGGCTCAGACCTGAACAGGAAGAGGGCGAGCGCCAATACCGGACCGTGGCCCTTCGATTTGTGGAGATGGGAAACAGCTTTCTGAAAAAGCTCGCGGATGCAGGCCTCAACGAACTGGCGCGGATGCCCCATGCGCTCGATCCTGAGAAGGGTTTGCGCGTGCGATCCAGGTTCATTTTTGAGGACTTTATCGGAACTGCGCAACCCCCATCACCGCTGCGCTGGCTGGCCGACATCTTGCTGCCGTTGGTGGGTGCACGCAAAGTAATCGCGAAAGAGGCTCGATAATTTCTGCGGCATCTTTTGGAAGTGAACAGCTCGCGCGTACAAAACGATGTTCTCAATCGCATCCAGGAGAGCCGGAATCGCCTGGAGGTCGAGATCCGCAAGCTGCTGCACGAAATCAGCCGCATTGCAGAACAGGCCCTTGACCGGGCCCGGAAAGTCAAAGAAGAGGGAACTCCCGCGGTCGAGTCGGCAATTGAACGCCTCAACCGGCTGGAACGGGAGGTTTCCGCGCTCGTCTGATCTTGTTTCGCGCTGCAGGCTGTTCATTGCTGTGCTGCAGATCGAGGGACGGCGACGGAATCCGCCCTAAACCGCCATCCGAAAGGGAATGGCTGATGACTTCCTGCACAGGCGCAGGAGTTTTGAGAGATGCTCCGACGTTTCCCGGATGCGTCTTCAATGCACGTCCCATTGGCCCATTCGAAATGCTCGATCAGGGAGTTCCCGATGAGAAGATCGTGGCATTTGCAACCGGTAATCCGCGGGGTTAGAGACGTCCAGAACTATACCGAGTTAATGCCACACGTTCTGCGAGAAGTGGAACACTTCGTTTCGGTCACGCGAGCCATCTCCGCGACGAAGCGGGAGGCCAACAACCGCGTGATGACGATGGTCCTGGAAGCGGGCAAGAAGAAGGCGCTTTCAGCGCCCTCGTCAGCACCCGCCGAGATGGGAAAAACGGGCAAGAAAAAAGGCGCTAAGACCTTCAGCACCCTCTCTAGTGTCTCTTGATTTTGCCACTTGCCATAAACCCTTGATTATTTTGGGTTTGTATGGCGGGGACGACGGGGCTCGAACCCGCGACCTCTGCCGTGACAGGGCAGCATTCTAACCAACTGAACTACGTCCCCTTACGCCTTTGAGACCTGCTCGCGAAGCGTTGCACTTCGCGTTGATCCTGGCTTGCGTCTGACCTGTGGAGCCGGACCCAAACCTGATTTGAAACCGCGGAACTGTCACCATTCCGCTCCCTGGATTGTAGCAATATCAGCGTTCAGCGTACAGGGTGCGATCTCAACCGGACGTCGGAACTTTGTCGATCGTGGAGAGGCGCTGGATGACACTGTCTTTGCCGAGCAGGGCCATGACGGCGAAGAGGCTGGGGGCGACCGCCTGGCCGGTGAGGGCGACGCGGGAGCCGTTAATGAGCGCTCCGGCTTTGATCCCTCTTTCAGCGGCCAGGGCGCGGAGAGTCTCTTCGGACGAGGCTTCAGTGAAGGCGGGCGCGGCTGCGTAGCGTGCGGCGAGTTCCTGCAGGAGTGCGGGCAGGGAGGGATCGGCCAGAAATTTTGTAACAGCCGCTGGATCATATTCGAAATCGTCGCTGAAGTACGCGCGGAAGAGACCGGCGAAGTCCCTGAGGCTGCGGGCGCGCGGCCTGAGGAGCTCGATGGCGGCGAGGATTTCTTCGCGTGTGCGAGCCGGAGTGAAGCCGGCCGCGACCCATTCATTTTGTATCAGTAGCAGTAGCTTATTCGAGTCGTAGGCGCGGATGTACTCGGTGTTGAACCAGGCGAGCTTGTCGTTGTCGAAGACGGCATTCGATTTCGAGATGCCGTCGAGGGTGAAGAGCTGGATGAGGTCGTCGGAGGAGAAGATCTCGCGGTCCTGCTGCTGCGGATTTTGCTTCGCACTTTGCTTTGAACGCGGCGACCAGCCGAGCTGCGCGAGGAAGTTGCGGAAGGCTTCGGGGACGATGCCCATCTCCTTATAGGCGATGACCGAGGTCGCACCGTGGCGCTTGGAGAGGCGGGTCTTGTCGGGTCCGAGGATGAGCGGGACGTGTGCGAAGGTCGGTAGTACCGCGCCGAGCGCGCGGTACTGGAGGATCTGTTTGGGCGTGTTCGAGATGTGGTCGGCGCCGCGGATGATGTGGGTGAGGCGCATATCGATGTCGTCGGCCACGACGGAGAGGTGGTAAGTCGGAATGCCGTCGGAGCGGAGGAGGACGAAGTCCTCCAGCTCGGCGTTGGCGAATTCGACTTTGCCGAAGACGGCGTCGTCCCAGGAGGTGGAGCCGTCGGGGACGGAGAAGCGCACGGCGGCGGCCTCGCCGTCCAGGCAGCGCTGTTTCGACTCGGCGGGGTCGAGGGTGCGGCAGCGGCGGTCATACATGGTGGCAGTGCCTTCGGCGCGGCGGGCTTCGAGCTCCTCTTTGGTGCAGAAGCAATAGTAGGCGTGGCCAGAGTCGATGAGCTTTTGGGCGGTGGCCTGGTAGAGGGGGAGGCGCCGGGACTGGAAGAAGGGGCCCTCGTCCCAGTCGAGGCCGATCCAGCGCATGCCTTCGAGGATGCCGTCGACCATGGCTTCGGAGGAGCGCTCGAAGTCAGTGTCCTCAATGCGGAGGATGAAGGTGCCGCCAAAGTGGCGGGCGAAGAGCCAGTTGAAGAGGGCGGTGCGGGCACCGCCGACGTGGAGGTAGCCGGTGGGCGAGGGGGCGAAGCGGACGCGAGGCGTGGTGGGACTATCGGGCATGGTCAAAGAAAAAGGGTACAGGGTTGAGGGGGCAGGGTACAGGGTGCAGGGTGCAGGGTGCAGGGTTCCCCATCTGCCAAAACCGGGCAGATATGGGGCACTCGGCTACGGTGTAATCTGGCCAAAATTGGCTCGTTAGGAAAGAAGAAGTTTCATGGACCTCCCACTAGCTCTACACACGGGTACCCGTAGATTTTGCGCGAATCAGCACTATCGTTGGTCTGTTGAATACTCCCGACTGACAGAATCGGGCAAACGGGCCGGGATGGGCTACACCCCCGCCGCTTACCGGTTGTTTCCTCGCTATAGGCTCGACGACGCCATTCTGATGCAGGTTGAAAAGATAACCGGTGAGAAGCTCACGTCGTTGGAAGAGGCCCGTGTCTTGATTCTTGACGCTGGTCGCCTAGCGTTCACTTCACTGGTTCAGGAGTTTCAAGGACACTCCGATGCTCTCACTGCAATCGATGAAGAATGGAACGCATTTGACAAATACATATCGGCGCTAGACGCCCGGCAACTCCAACTGATCGAGCCTCTGCCTTTTCGTCGAGTTCTCACGGAATCAGAGAGCAAACAACTGAGGCAAACGCTTGCAACTCGTTGGGGCGTGAACGGCTATTGGGTTCCCCTCTCGCAACCCGATTGCCGGATGAATGTAATTGCCTTCCACGTGGAGTTGTGGGAACAGCGGCACGGCACAGAGATTCTGCTTCGAGCGTTGGAGGAACGAGGAATCGAGAAATGCTTTGCACTTCTCGAAGGACCTTCGGATTACGAGCTTGATCGCGTTTTGGCCGATCCAACGTACCAGGGAGACGAGATTTTCATCGCGAGTGACTTCGAGTGGCTTGTATACAGTTCGCACGAGTCCTCAATTGCCGTCGCTGGGTGGCTTGCAGACCTTATTAAATCGCAATGGTCCGACTGGGCACAGATCACATACGGAGGTCCCTTTCACACGGCAGATCTGAGGGGAACTTGGCGAACACTATAGAGGACCGCACAGCGAAAAGTCGATTCAGGTCAGCAGGACAGGGACTTGCTCGTTCAGGCCGGATGCCCGGCTAACCGGAAGTTTGCAAAAAGCATTCCTCAGGGGCTGAAAGCCCAAACTTCGAGAGAACGCCTGTCCAGCCGGGGACTTACTTTACACATCAGACCGGGGACATGGTTTACAGTTTGTTCCGGTTTTAGGGTTGTGCTGCCGATCCTTCCGGCAGCGGTAGTCGTCGAGCCTGTGGGAAGTATGCAAAT
>Ga0224555_1002453_pt1 | contig 21768 bp, 18 predicted proteins | sample 714S23034metaG_FD_180687 | JGI IMG/M metagenome (GOLD analysis project Ga0224555, IMG submission 180687) | Peat soil microbial communities from Stordalen Mire, Sweden - 717 S2 30-34 | ecosystem: Environmental > Terrestrial > Soil > Wetlands > Peat | place: Sweden: Norrbotten County, Stordalen...
CGACGACGGTGAGCGCGGCGTCCTGGCCGATGACGCGCTGACGCAGGCGGTCCTCCATCGTGACGAGCTTCTGCATCTCGCCTTCGAGCATCTTGGCGACGGGGATGCCGGTCCACTTGGAGACGACAGCGGCGATGTCTTCCTCGTCTACCTCTTCCTTGAGCATTCTGTTTGGAGCTTTGGCGTCTGGCGATGCGGATTCGGTTAGCTTGCGGAGTTCGGCTTCGGATTGCGGGATCTCGCCGTACTGGAGTTCGGCGGCGCGCTGCAGATTGCCCTTGCGGGTCTGCTCTTCGGCCTCGAAGCGGAGGGCTTCGAGGTGGGTCTTGAGTTCGGCGATGCGGCCTATGGCTCCTCGCTCCTGCTGCCAACGGGCGCGGAGGGCCTTGGACTGCTCGCGGACCTCGGCGAGTTCTTTTTGCACGATCTCCATGCGGGTGCGGGAGGCTTCGTCCTTTTCGCGCTTGAGGGCGGCCTGCTCGATTTCTAGCGATGTGGCGCGGCGTTCGAGGTCGTCGATCTCGGTGGGGACGGAGCCGATCTGGATCGCGAGCGCGGCGGCGGCCTCGTCGACGAGGTCGATGGCCTTGTCGGGGAGGAAGCGGTCGGAGATGTAGCGATGGGAGAGCGTGGCGGCGGCGACGATGGCGGAGTCCTTGATGCGGACCTTGTGGTGCGACTCGTAGCGCTCGCGCAGGCCGCGCAGGATGGCGATGGTGTCCTCGACGTTCGGCTCGCCGACGAAGACGACCTGGAAGCGGCGCTCGAGGGCGGCGTCCTTCTCGATGTACTTGCGGTACTCGTTGATGGTGGTGGCGCCGATGGCACGCAGGCCGCCGCGAGCCAACGCGGGCTTGAGCATGTTGCTGGCGTCCATTGCTCCTTCGGCCGCGCCCGCGCCGACGAGGGTGTGCAGCTCATCGATGAAGAGGATGATCTCGCCGTTGGAGTCTTCGATCTCCTTGAGGAGGGCCTTGAGGCGGTCTTCAAACTCGCCGCGGAACTTGGCCCCGGCGATCATGCTGGCGAGGTCGAGGGCGACGACGCGCTTGTCTTTTAATATTTCTGGCACATCGCCATTGATAATGCGGCGGGCGAGGCCCTCGACGATGGCCGTCTTGCCGACGCCGGGTTCGCCGATGAGGACGGGGTTATTTTTGGTGCGGCGGGCGAGGACCTGGATGACGCGGCGAATCTCTTCGTCGCGGCCGATGACGGGGTCGAGCTTGCCCCGGCGGGCGAGATCGGTGAGATCTTTTCCATACTTCGTAAGGGCCTGGAACTTGCCCTCGGGGTTCTGGTCGGTGACGCGCTGCGATCCGCGCACGGTGGAGAGCGCCTTGAGGACGGCGTCGTGAGTTGCGCCCATGGCGGCGAGTGCGTCGCGGGTTGGATCACCCTTGGCTTCGGTGAGGGCGAGGAGGAGATGCTCGGTGGAGATGAAGTCGTCCTTGAAGGAGTCGGCTTCTTTGGAGGCGCGGTCGAGAATCTTCTGCAAGGACGCGGCCATGGCGGGCTGCGCGTTCGAGCCGGAGACCTTGGGTAGCTTGGCGATGGCGGCGTTGGCTCCGGTGAGAAGCTGCTGCACGCGGACGCCCGCGCCTTCGAGGACGGGGAGGACGACGCCCTCGTGGTCGTCGAGCAGGGCGGCGAGCAGATGCATGGGCAGGACTTCCGGGTTGCCGTTTTCGGCGGCGAGGGATGCGGCGGCCTGGACGGCTTGCTGCGACTTGACGGTCGACTTCTCCCACTTGAATGGCATGGCTGTTCCTTGGATGCAGATTTGGTCGGCGAGCGGATTCAGCGCACGCGCTCACCGGTCTACTTCATCGCTTTCGGAGATCAGTATAGGACACGGCGGAATGACACATCTTGACGGGGGTTGAGTGGGTTGCAGTTGCCGAAACCCACGTCTCGAAATCGAGAATCGAGATGTGGGGCACACGCAAAAGCAGATTCCTCCGCTTCGCTGCGGAATGACAAACAAGGGGGTTGCGGAATGACAAACGAAAGGGCTGCGGAATGAGAAACAAATTGCCTACAGTAATTCCGAATCGTCTAATGGGGGCGGTCGGCCATGATGTCGTTGAAGGATTTGAAGAAGGTGTGCTCGTTGCCCTTGGCGGTGGCGGTGCGCTGGGCGAGGACGCGCTCGACGCAGATCTCTTCGGCGTTGGGGTTGGCGGTGAGAAGCTGCATGACCTCGGCGATGTAGGCCTCGAGCGGCATGGCGCGCGGGTCGGTGGGCTTGGCGCCCATCAGAGTGGTGGCGACCCAGGGTGGGACCAGTTCGGAGACGCGGACCGAGGTGTCCTTAAGCTGGTAGCGGAGCGAGAGCGTGTAGGAGTGGATCGCAGCCTTGGTGGCGCAGTAGGTGGGCGTGAAGGCCATCGGGATAAACGCGAGGCCTGAGGTGACGTTGAAGATCGTCGCCGAGGGCTGCTGGAGCAGGTGCGGAAGAAATGCGGCGGTCATGCGGATGGGGCCGAGGAGATTCGTCGTGACGGTTGCCTCGGCCGTGGCGGTCGCGCCCTTCAGGATGTCTTCGGAGCGCATGATTCCGGCGTTGTTGAAGAGGACATTGAGGGAGGGGAAGTCGCGGGTGAGCTGGGCGGCGACGGCGGCGATGCTGGCTGGGTCTTCGACGTCGAGGACTACGGAGTGAATGCCGGGATTGGCTGCGATGACGGCGTCGAGCGCGGATTGGCGGCGGCTGGCGACGATGACTTGATTGCCGCGCTGGTGAAACTGCTCGGCGAGCGCACGGCCGATGCCGGTGGCTCCGCCCGTCATAAGAATCGTGTTTCCGGTGAGTTCCATTGGGGTCCTTTGCTGGTTGCCGGTGAGGCTTACGTAGAATGAATGGGAATCCTTTATGGATAAGAGTACATCGCAATAGATGATGCGGAGATCGAGGAGGTTGCGGCTTATGCGGAGTGAGCTTTTGGCAATTCAAGTGGAGGCGGCGGCGCGGACGGCAGGGCTGGTGGTGGTTTCGAGCGAGACGGGCAATGAGGACGGCGACAGCGGGACGACGAAGTTCCTGCTGGCGCTGGCGGGAGATGCGGCCCCCAAAGATGAGAAGACGCTGTTGCTGGAGTTGAGCGAGCGGTTCGAGTTTGGGCGCCCCGATTTGAAGGATGGGGTTCGCGTGTACCTGGCGGAGGCGGCGAAACGGCTGAGGAACCCGAGGCCGGAGTGCGCGCTGACGCTGCACGGGATTCCGCTGAGTTTTGGGCGGTTTGGCTGGCCGTTCCATGAGTCGACCTCGGGTGCGGACACGTCGCTGGTGCACGGCGAGGTGCGGCTGGAGGACGGTGGCGAGAGCGTGCTTCATGCCAAGATTGCGGCGTCGATGACGGTGACGTTCCGCGAGGCGATGGGCGCGCCGGAGCAGCCGTTTGCCGAGGGATTTGTGTACAACGCGGTGCGCAAGACGATGGACCAGGGACAGTTGGAGTTGGTGAAGAGCGGGAACCGGCAGCCGGTGCCGCTGACGACGCGGTTCTACAGCGCGAAGCAGAAGACGTTCAGCTTCAATGATACGAATGAGGCGCAGAGGAAGGCGTTTCTGGCGGGGAAGGCGTTCTGGCTCTCCGGCGTGCTGGGCGAGGGCGCGCCGGTGTGGCTGCTGGACCCGAGGGACGCGCAGTATCTGAACTCGACGGTGGAGGAGCTGCGGAAGGCGGTTGCGGAGCTGACGGCGGAGGGGCTGGTGCAAGCGGATGCCGATGCGGAGTTTGGCGCGGCGACGGCGAAGTTGATGAGCCAGCGGGAGGCGTACGAGGCGGAGTTGGAGCAGACGCTGTCTGCGATTCGGCCTGCGTTCAACGAGGAGATGCGGCACGGGTTGACGAATATGTGAGCGGTGGGGAGAACAAGCAACGGCAAGGGCCAGAGTTTATTGGTAGAAAGGTACGGGCTGTTGCGTCTGGGCGAGCTTCGTCGGGGTTCCTTCGGCAGGCTCAGGACATGCTCTTCGACTGCGCGCTGCGCGCTTCGCTCAGGATGACAGAGTTGGGGAGGAGTTGGATGTTGCGACGAGCGATGATTGCGGCGGCCGGGCTGGCGTTTGTGCTGGGGGTTGGAAGAGCCGCAGCGCAGGATGTGGGAGCGGAGGAGCCGGGGGCGACGCGGGTGGCGCGCGCGGCGGAGGGGCCGGTGGATGGGCTGGTGCGGCAGGACGCGGATACGGTGGCGTTTTCGCTGGTGGGGAGGGCTGCGGCTGCGGAGAAGTCTGAGGCGGGCGCGAGCGGATCGGGTGCTGCTGGCGCAGCGGCGGCGAAGCTGTTGGTGCACGACTTTGACTTCAACGGCGAGCCGGTGGGGACGGACAAGGTGCATCTGAAGCAGGTGGCGCCGGGGGTGGTTGAGATCACCAGCGTGGCGTGGGAGGTGGGGTACTGGAGATTTAAGGTGAGGGACGCGGCGAGCTACTTCGGGCTGGGCGAGCGGTTCGATGTGCTGGACCACGCGCATACGGTGGTGAAGAACCTGTCGATGGACAATGCGGGGGTGAAGGGGAGTTCGAGCTACAAGCCGATTCCATTTTTCATGAGCACGACGGGCTATGGGCTTTGGGTGGATACGACCGGCGAGGCGACGTTCGATATGAACGCGAGCGAGCGGGACGAGGTGGTCGTCGATGTTACGGCGGCGAAGTTGCGGATTGTGCTGTTTGCCGGGCCGGAGTTTCCGGGGATCCTGGAGCGGTTTACTGCACTGGCGGGACGTGCGGTGGTGCCTCCTTATTGGGTGTTTGCGCCGTGGAAGGCGCGGGACTATCACCAGAATGCGGCGCAGGTTGCGGAGGATGTCGACCGCACGCGGGAGCTGGGGCTACCGGCGAGCGTGATCCTGATCGACTCGCCTTGGGCGGAGACTTATAACGACTACAAGTTCAATCCGAAGCAATTCGACGACGCGCCCGCGATGGTGAAACACATTCACGACGAGGGGTTCAAGCTGGTGCTGTGGCACACGCCGTGGATCAACGTGAAGAGCGATCCGCCGAAGGAGGCGGGATTCGAGGGGAAGATTGCGCCGTTGGCGGAGAACTATGCGGAGGCTGCGGAGCAGGGGTTGTTTGTGAAGAACCGCGACGGGAGCCCGTACGTGGGGCGGTGGTGGAAGGGCTTGGGGTCGCTGGTCGACTTCACTAACCCGAAGGCGAAGATGTGGTGGCAAGACCAGGTGCGGCAGGCGATTGCGGCGGGCGCGGATGGATTCAAGGACGACGACGCGGAGGGGAGCTTTCTGAGCGATGTGAAGTTTGCCGATGGGACGGACGCGCGGTTGATGCGCAATCGGTACGCGGTGCTTTATAACAACGCGATGGAGGAGCTGATCCAGAAGGACATGAAGGGGAATGGAGTGCTGTTTGCAAGAAGCGTTACGGTGGGGGCGAATGGGATTGGGTTTCTTTGGGGCGGAGACAACGAGGCGAGCTTCTCGACGGTGAACGGGCTGCCGACGGTGGTGACGGCGGGGCTGGGCGCGGGGTTGAGCGGGATGCCGCTGTGGACGGCGGACCTGGGCGGGTATGAGGCGACGGCGACCACTCCCGATGCGCGGCTGCTGGAGCGGTGGACGGAGTATGCGGCGTTCTCGCCGGTGATGGAGGTGATGTCGAGCGCGAACATCGGGCCTTGGGACTTTGACAGGAACGGGCCTGCGGGCGGACATGAGGCGCTGGACGTCTATCGAAAATATGCGGTGCTGAATATGAGCCTGTTTCCGTATCGCTACGCGGCGGCCGAGGAGGCGGCACGGACGGGGATGCCGATGATGCGCGCGCTGGCGTTGCTGTATCAGGACGACGCGCGGGCGCGTGCGGCGAAGGATGAGTATCTCTTTGGGCCGGACTTTTTGGTGGCTCCGGTGATTGATGAAGGGACGCAACGGGCGGTTTATCTGCCGGCGGGAGAGTGGGTGGACTACTGGACGGGCGCGGAGGTTGCGGGAGGGAAGGTTGTAGTGGCGGACGCGCCGCTGGATAGGATTCCGGTGTGGGCGCGGGCGGGGGCGGTGATCGCGAAGATCCCCGAGGACGTGATGACGCTGGTGTCGCAGAAGGAGAGCGGAAATACGGCGGTGAAGTCGCTGGACGACCAGCGAGTGTATGAGCTGATCGGAGGTGCGGGCGCGGCGGAGACGCGGAGCACGGACTTTGAGGGGCGGGTGGTGGTGCGAGGGGCGAGGTCGCTGAAGATCAGCGGAGGCCCGGCGGCGCGGGTGATTGTGCGTTGGAGGTTTGGTGCGTTGAAGAGCGCCACGGTGAATGGGGTTGAGGTGAAGGCGCAGATGGGAGCGGATGGGCCGTCGGTGGAGTTCGACCATGCGGCGGAGAGCGTGGTGGAGTGGGAGTAAGAACAGGGGCCAGTGGTCAGGGATCAGTTGTCAGTTGCAATGTGGGGCGGTCGCGGGTAGGATGCAAGCTAGAAACCGGCCTGCAAAGCAGGTGCGGGGGACAACGCTGGTTGAACCAACATTGAATGAACAGGGGTCCTGCTCGTATATATGGCTCGGTGTGCTGTCCGCCAGTTCGGAACGCCTAAAGAGCCACGGCAGGGTTCCGCCGTCTAAGGACGGGTTCACCAGCGCTTCGCCGCACGGCCCCGCGGGTCGGTTTTCTCTTGCTTTGAGGCGTCTCGGCGTGGGCTTTGCAGAGAAGGTGCGAGCTAGCGCGAGATTGGCGATGTTTTCTTCTGCGGAACAAAAACAAGCTACACAACATGCGGGGATTCTTCCCCTTCGGCAAGCTCAGGGTCAGAATGACAAATCATAATAAATGACAAGTCATACGAGGGGATGCGCTCCCACTGAAAGCGCATGGATGCGAGTTCAATGCTGGGTGGGAAGGATGTAGTCGATGCCGTCGAAGAACATGTTGCGCAAGGGAGGGCGGCGGCGGTCGGTGCGGGCCGAGTACAGGGCCACGCGCGGGGTGGAGGCGGAGCCGGAGGTTGTGTTGCCGGTTCTCGATCTCGATGAGGACACTGAGATCGAGGATGGGGTGCGGAGCTTTGTGGCTTCGACGGCGGCGGCGGGGATGCGGCTGGACGCGTATCTGGCGCAGTCGATCCCGGAGATCAGCAGGGCGCGGGTGCAGATGCTGATCGAGGCGGGACAGGTGCGGGTGGACGGCGCGGCGAGCGGCGCCGACGGTCCGGTGAAGGGCAAGCAGAAGATGCGCGGTGGCGAGGCGATCGAGATCGAGGGCGAGCCGCATCCGGCGCCGCTGCACGCTGTGCCGGAGGAGATTCCGCTGGACATTCTGTACGAGGACAAGTTCCTCGCCGTGGTGAACAAGCCGGCGGGGATGATGGTGCATGCGGGGGCAGGAAGTACGGATGAGGCGCGGAATCGCGGGACTCTGGTGAATGCGCTGCTGTTCCACATGGCGAAGCTGTCGTCCACACTGTCGGGGGCGGGCGGCGAGCTGCGGCCGGGGATTGTGCATCGGCTGGACAAGCAGACCAGCGGGGCGATTGTGGTGGCCAAGGACGACGCGACGCATCGCATGTTGGGGGAGATGTTCTCGGCGAGGCGCGTGGCGAAGACTTACATCGCGCTGCTGCATGGGGCGTTCAAGCAGGACACGTTGACGGTGGATCTGCCGATTGCGCGGGACCTGGTGAGGCGGACGCGGATGACAACGCGGCGCGCGGATGGGCGCAATGCGGTGTCGCACTTCACGGTGGTGGAGCGGCTGGCGACGCGCTACGGCGCGTTCACGCTGGTGGAGGTGAAGATCGAGACGGGAAGGACGCACCAGATCCGTGTTCATGCGCAGGCGCTGGGACATCCTGTGGTGGGCGATACGCTGTACGGCGCGCCGCGCATGATCGTGGCGAACAGACGAGAAGCAGATTCCTCCGCTGCGCTACGGAATGACAAAGAAAATGCGCTACGGAATGACAAACAAAAAAATCGGAATGACAAAACAGAGACAACGGAAGAGGCGAGCGTGGGGCTGGCGCGGAACTTTCTTCATGCGGCGCGCCTGGAGTTTGCGCATCCACGGGTTGCGGGCAAGACGGTGGCGGTGGATGCTCCGCTGCCAGGGGAGCTGGAGGAGTTTCTGGCGCTGCTGAGGACGAAGCGGGTGTGAGTTGGGTAGAATCATGCAAGTGAACAAAGTGAAGAGAACGAGCGAAATCGGCTGCGGTGTTGCGGAGTACGGGAAGATTATTCTTGCTGTATGCGCGGGGATGGTTCTGGCGGTTGCGGCAGCACCGGCGTGGGGACAGTCGGCGACGCAGGCTGCGGCTGCGCAGGATGCAGCGACTACGACGCTCAAGGTGCAGTCCAACGAGGTGGACCTGGTCTTTACCGTGACGGACAAGAACGGGAAGTTCATCACGGGCCTGCGCTCGCAGGACTTTGGGCTGCTGGATGACGGAAGGAAGCCAGAGTCGGTGCTGCACTTCTACTCGCAGACGAACCTGCCTCTGCGGGTGGGGATCCTGCTGGACACGAGCAGCTCGATCCGGCAGCGGTTCCAGTTCGAGCAGGACTCGGCGATCGCGTTCCTGCTGCAGGTGCTGCACCAGAACGACCGCGCGTTCGTGGAGGGCTTCGACGTTCAGACGGACGTGGAGCAGGGATTTTCCAGCAACATTGACCTGCTGGGCCAAGGAATCCACAGGCTGCGGCCGGGCGGCGGGACGGCGATGTACGACGCGCTCTACTCGGCGTGCAAGGACCAGATGCTGACGCTGCGCGAGGCGAGCGTGGTGCGCAAGGCGATCGTGCTGGTGTCGGACGGCGACGACAACTACAGCCACGCGCTGGAGACGGACGCGATCAAGGAGTGCCAGCGGGCGGACACGATTGTGTACGCGATCAGCACCGATGTGAGCCCGAGCCGGGACAAGGGCGACGACGTGCTGCGCCGGATCGCGGAGATGACCGGCGGTCAGGCCTTCTATCCGATCCGGAGCGAGGACGTGGCGCTGGGCTTCATCAGCATCGAGCAGGAGCTGCGCAGCCAGTACCTGCTGGAGTACCGGCCGGCGAACTTCAAGCAGGATGGGGCCTTTCGCACGATCTATCTGCACGCGCTCGACTCGAAGTACCACGTGCGGGCACATACGGGCTACTTCGCGCCGAGCAGCGTTCATGCGGATAAAAACGCATTCTGAGGTGTCCAAGAGGTGTCCCGTGTACGTGAAGCATAATCGCTTCTATGCAGACTGGCGTGACCGGCGCGGCAATCGAAGGCGGAAAGCCTTTACAACAGAAGTGGTGGCGCAAGCTTACGAGGATGCGCAGAAAGAACTCACGCACCCAAAAAAGCGAGGGGTGGGAAAACAGTCGCTCAAATCCTCATCCCGTACAGGGAAGCGATCAGCGACCATCGAAACCAAATCTGGTACGTCTGCCAGGCGTTCATCGCCGCAGTCGGCAGCGTCAGACCATGCGACCTCACAGTGCAGAACGTCCTCGAAGCCTTCGCGGTCGGGAACAAACACACGCAAGGTGTCCGGTACAGGTGGTCGAGCAGCTTCCGACAAATCCTGAGATTCCTTCAAGAGGAACACGGAGCGGCGAAACTCTGGCCATCGGTGCCAAAGGTGCAGGAACCCGCACCGCGCGCGGTCACGGCGACGATGGAAGAGCGCGAACGAATCCTCCGAGCTGCAAGCACTCGACTGCGCTGCTGGCTGCTGCTGTGCAGCGATCTCGCACTCCGCTCGACGACGGCGGCAAGGATTGCGCCAGAAAACTACAACCCAGAAACGCGGTCGATCACGTTCCAAACGAAGTTCGGAACGTGGCAAACCTTGCCGGTCACGGCGGAACTCGCCGAACTCTTCGCACGGGTACCAGCAACGGCAGACAGCGCAAAACCATACGTCATGCACCTAACCCACTGCGGCCACATCAAAGCGAACATGCTCCGCAAGGAACTCCGGAACGTGCTGGCCAGCGTCGGCATCACACGGCAACTCACGCCGCACGATCTGCGCCGCACCACAGCGGTCAAGGTGTTCGAGGTGACGCACGATCTCCGGGCCGTGCAAGCCGTCCTCGGGCACCGCAACCTCTCGCGACGCTGTACTATCTCGACCATCGCAACACGCCGGTGGCCGTCGAAAACCTCGAACTCGCCAAACTGAACCCGCACACGGAGGTCTTGCAATGAAGGTGACGATCACCACCGAACTAAACAGCAACAGCAGAATCCCGCCGTGGCTCATCGAGGCAGCGAACCACGCCGACCGATGCGGCGGAAAACTCACCATCACCACCGGCCAGGTCAAAAAGTCGATCAGCAAAAAACCGGTGAAGCCGTGAAGCTCACAACCTCAGAGTGGGTCGAGCGGTGCCTCGACGCTGCGCGTCGAGCGCACGATCAGGCAGTCGAGGCCAGAGGTAGGGAACACAGGCCCCTGATGGGAGGAAACGGCTACGCCGACCAGAGCGCGATCGACGAGGCACTGGACAGGCTGGGCGGCAAGGGGCCCGGTGGAAGATCGCCAGAGGAGGCGGCGACCGAAGGATTTCTCTGTGCAATGCCGCCGCTGGTGGACCGGGCGCACACAACGGCCTTTATCGCGTGCGTAGCGATCGGATTGCAGCACCGATACCTCACCGCACTCGAAGGCAAAAGCCTCATGTATTCAGCGCAGTTGGCACTCGCAGCCCACCGCCCGCGCCAAGCAAGACGCAGACCACCCCCCACCCCCACCCCTTCCGGGGTGGGAGCAAAAGTGGCGCGGACGGTCGGCAACTTCACGAGAGGACTGATCGATAGATGAAACAGCCATGGAAGGCAGGAGCGGTCTGGGAGGTCACCGGCTGGGTGTGGCGCGGCTGTGAGCCGCCCCACGCCCCACCGGCACGGCGTTGGCCGAGGCTGCCAACGCAACTCAGCCTGAAATTCACCGCGCCGCCAAGTGAAGCGTAGGGGCGGCGCGGTTTCCTGAGAACGGTTCCAGCCCAAACCGACTCATCGCCAGCAGTCTACCACCCCCCACCACCCCACCACCCCCCACCCCTAGCGGTCGAATCTTCGCAGACCACAATCAGCGGTGGTATCGTGGCTGCGGTGCCATGAGCGCCAGAGGAGGGATGGTGAATGACAACACGCAGAGCAACAAACGGCCAATTCGTTTCAACAACCAGACGGGCAAGCTCCACACGGTCCACGCGGTCGCGCCGACCGAAAAGCGACAGCCGGTCGGTGAGCCTGCCGGATGTGGGAAGCGACCGCACGCGAAAGGTGGAGATTCACCACCGACCGGAAGGCGCAATGCAGCCCGGCGATCACCGCACGCACCGCATCACACGGAAAGACCGGCAGACCGACAGCCGCAACCTCGGCAGGTAACCGAGAACATCAGCGACGCCGAGGCCGACCGGCGACGCCGGTACAGCTACGGCGCATAGCTGATTGCCAACGCGACGGAAGGCACGCGGCACAGAACGCCGCAGCCGGGGGCCTTTGCCCCCGGACCCCTGCGGAAAACATCGACAGCCAAAGCCGCGTCGGCAGGGTCGCGCCGTTCGTCGTCGGCTGGCGGGCCAGTACGCGGGCGGGTTGCGCCCGCTGGCCCTTGCCGCTCCGGCGTCGCCCATGTCCGAGCTTCGGCGGCGACACGGAGGAGTGCAAGCGCGGCAACGAACGCCGCGCCCTGGGGGCCTTTGCCCCCCGTCCCCTGCGGAAAACAAGCAACGGCAAACAGGCAACCGCGGCAGCCGCCAGAACGCCCGCTCGAGAACGCGGGCTGGCGCAGTCGCCGCTCCGCTGGCCTCGCTCCCGGCTGCGCCGGTCGCCCGAGATCCTCGTCAGTCCTGGCCGGGCGTCGTAGTCGCGCGGCTGCACAAACGCCGCGCTCCTCCGCCCTGCTGCTGTGGTGGTGCGCACTGTCGTCATCGGTGTGCGGCTCCCGCGCCGGTGCGTTCGGGCGCACGGCTCCGCCGTTCTTGCGCCCTTCACGCAAACACCGGTGCTCCGCCGCAGGCACGTGTGCGCCGCCCCCGCCGCATGGAACAAGAACGCGGCGGGGCTGTCGGCGCACCCCCGCTTCGCTCCCCGACGGAAGCACGCGGCCCCGCGCTCCGCCGCACCGTACGCGGCTCCCGCGCGCCCCCGCGTGCTACCACCATCAGCAGCCGGGCAGTTGAGAGAGGGAGAGTGGTGGCAGCATCGAGGAGAACAAACAACAACAAAGACGACGCGGCGGGGCCGCGCAGCTTCTCTCTCATCCCCGAACGAATGACAGGATCGCAGCCGCCTCAAGGGTATACGAGCGATCATCGGCGGGCGCGTGGGGTGCGCGTCTGGGCGTGTTCGGGCGGCGGCGAGGATCCGCCGCCTGCGCGATGACGCGCCTCTCGCCCAACTGCCGTCGCACCCCAGCCGCGTCCACCGAGACCTGATCGCCCTTGACCCGGCTGCAAACGCTCCTATCATTCCGGGGATGAGAGAGAAGCAAAAAACAACAGGTGTCCACTTTTTTCTGGACACCTGCGAAGGAGTGCGCTACAAAAGAGGTAGAACAGCAAGGCGCGACTCCGGGCACATACGGGCTACTTCGCGCCCAAGGCGGCGGAATAGAGCGGCTGGGCGATTAACTACCTAGCTATACCCCTCCCCCCGTGCTAATAGCGTAAAGTATTCAAAATATGCTACTTAAGCTCGCGCTAAGCGCGTGAGACGTATTAAAGGCGAAGATCTGTCTGGTTGCTGCTGCGTTGGTCATTCGGATATTTCCTTTGTGTGCGAAAAAGTCTCAAAGCCTTCAAAAAAAGCATGTTAAGTCTGGACTTGGTCTGGATTGAGTCTGGACTAAGTCTGGACTTCGTTACGACGGTTGAGGGTTAAAAACGAAGACCCGGCGCGGTTGGCCGGGTCTGTTTGGTTTTGCTTACTGATTTAATTATACGCGCTGGGGCATAACTAGTATGCCAACTATTTTTATGGTGGAAGTGGTTTAGTTGGTGTTAGTTAGGTGGATTTTTTGGTTTCGAGGGTCTTGACAGAAAAAACAGGGGTCAGGGCGGGTGGTTTGCGCGGGGCACGGGAGGGGGTGGGTCGGGCAGAAACCAGGTCTCCGCGGCGAGAGCTGGGGCACACGGCTAGCCATATTGGGGTTAATATCATACTGACGGTGCGGAAATGGTGGACAACCGTACACCCGAGAGTCGCAGCGCACTTATGTCGCGGATCGGATCGAAGAATACCGCGCCCGAGATTGCTGTCCGTAAGCTACTTTTTTCCATGGGATACAGGTTTCGGCTGCATCGATCCGAGTTGCCAGGCACACCTGACATCGTCTTTATCGGTCGCCGCAAGATCATCTTTGTCCACGGCTGCTTTTGGCACGCTCATGGGTGCAAAATTGGCCGTCCACCTAAATCGCGGGTCGATTTTTGGCAGGCTAAACTAAAGCGTAATTCAGATCGAGATCGGGAGAATGAACGCGCACTTCGACGCCAGGGCTGGGACGTGCTCACATTGTGGCAGTGCGAGACCAGGGATGTTGCGCTGTTGAGGAGAAAGGCAATGGACTTTCTAGAATCGTAAGCAATTTTCCGATCGACATTTGGAAATACTTCCTGTAGCCTATGCAATAGATAATTCTGGAGGATGGATGATTAGACCGATTGGAATCGACTTGTTCGCTGGGGCTGGAGGCTTGAGCCTCGGCTTCGAACAAGCTGGTTTCGATGTTATAGCTGCGGTCGAGATCGATCCCATCCATGCTGCCGTGCATCAATTCAACTTTCCTCGCTGCGTGGTAGTGCCTCGTTCAATAGTCAAGGTGACCGGCGCCGAACTGAGAAAAATTGCTGGAATTGGTAGCCGGGACATTGACGTTGTTTTTGGTGGGGCTCCCTGCCAAGGATTCTCTCTGATTGGCCATCGTATTCTCGACGATCCTCGCAATGCGCTGGTGCAGGAATTTGTGCGCGTAGTGGGGGAGCTAAAGGCCTCATATTTTGTGTTTGAGAATGTAAAAGGCTTGACCGTTGGAAACCATCGTTCCTTTCTCAACGAACTAATCGAAGCTTTCGACGCGATTGGCTACGACGTTCGTCTGCCATGGAATGTTCTCGATGCGGCTAATTATGGAGTTCCCCAGCACAGAGAGCGGCTGATTTTATTCGGTGCTCGCAAGGGGCTTCCTCTCCCTGAGTATCCTTTTCCGTCAACTCGTGCGGCGGATGTTTCCCTGCCTCGCCGATTGCCGAAAGGACCAACTTGCAGGGATGCTATCGGAGATCTTCCCGATGCGGACAGTTTCGAGGCTCTCCTGGAGAGCGATCAGGTGACGGTGAACGCATGGGGAAAGCCTAGCATTTATGCACGGGAATTGCGTTGTCAAGAGGAAGATGCCTGGCACTATGGCTATCGACGCGAATGGAACCCCAAGTTGCTTACTTCGAGCAACAGGACTGAGCACACGGTAATTTCGCAAAGACGCTTTGCGCGGACTGTGCCTGGCGAGGTCGAGCCTATCTCGCGGTTTTTCAGGCTACCGCCGGATGGTCTTAGCAATACCCTGCGCGCTGGAACAGATGCTTCGCGAGGTGCTTTTACAAGCCCACGCCCCATCCATTACACATTGCAGCGTTGCGTGACCGTGCGAGAGATGGCACGCCTTCATGGATTCCCCGATTGGTTCCGCTTTCACGCAACAAAGTGGCACGGTGCTCGCCAGATAGGAAATTCGGTTCCCCCGCCTTTGGCCAGGGCCGTCGCTACTCAGGTTATAAGGGTTCTCGATGACCGGAAGGCGCTGCGACCAAACGAAAAGATTGCACTCGGCGATACTTCCCTTTTATATATGGGGATGTCGGAAGCCTCTGAACATTTCGGTATTGCAGTACCGATCGCTCAGAGAAACCGCAAAAGCGGAGCGAAGAAACGCAGGCAGTATGAGATCGAGATGTTTACGGTTTGTGAGGAGGCCATCGTTGCCTGAAAGTCAAGAAAACCGATATAAGCGGCTTCTGGAGCATATCTTTTTCGATAAGAAGTTCGGCGCATACAAGAAAGGCGACAAAGAAATAGAGTTCGCACGCGGAGACCTCGAACGTGCGGCTAAGGCTCTGCGGATCGATCTTCCAAAGAACCTTGGCGACGTTGTATATGCCATTCGGTATCGGACGGCGCTGCCTAAGAAAATTATTGAGATACAGCCGGAAGAGATGGAATGGGTTATCGAGGGCGTTGGTCGCGCCCGCTATAAATTCTGCCTGGTTCCGATCAATAGGATTGTCCCCAACCCTCAATTGAGGGCGATCAAGGTTCCGGATGCTACTCCGGAGATCATTGCTGCCTATGCGCTCAACGACGAGCAAGCCCTGTTGGCAAAGGTTCGATATAACCGTCTGATCGATATCTTTCTCGGAGTGACTGCTTATTCACTTCAGAACCATATGCGCACAACAGTAAAGAGCATAGGTCAGATAGAGATCGACGAGGTTTATGTTGCTCTCGACCGGCAGGGCGTCCAGTATGTGATACCTGTCCAGGCAAAGGGTGGCAAGGACCAGCTTTCAGTAGTACAAGCAAAGCAGGACTTGGCCTGTTGCGCCGAAAAGTTTCCTGCGCTGGTATGCCGATCTGTTTCGGCACAGTTTATGGACGACAGCAAGATCGCGATGTTTGAACTGGCAGTCGAAGACGAGCGGGTTGTGATTGCCGAGGAAAGACACTATCGGCTTGTTCCGGCCGTTGAAATCAGCCCTGAAGACTTACAGGCATACCGGAAGAAATAGACTATGCGCTTTACTGCGCAGTCGGAAACTTCGCCGCTAGCGGTACTGCTCGATGCGGGAGAGGAGGTGGAGTTTGCGGGCGGGGGGGAGGAAGCTGGCTTCGACGGAGTTGGCGGCGAGCTCGCGGAGCTGGTCGAGGGAGAAGCCGAAGTGGGAGTGGGCGAGGGCGTACTCGTCGAGCAGGCTCGCGCCGAACATGGGTGGGTCGTCGGAGTTGAGGGTGACCATGAGGCCGAGGTCGAAGTAGGCGCGCAGGGGGTGGTCGTCGAGGGCGGGACAGCAGCCGGTGCGGAGGTTGGAGGTGACGCAGAGTTCGACGGGGAGCTGGCGGGCGGCGAGGACCTGCATGAGTTCGGGGTCGTGGTGGGCGGCGAGGGCGTGGCCGATGCGCTCGGCGCCGATGTTGATGGCGGACCAGATGCTTGCGGGGCCTTCGATGAGGCCACCGGTTTCGCCGGCGTGGGCGGTGAGGCGAAGGCCGGCGGCGCGCGCCTCGGCGTAGAGGTCTTTGAAGAGGGATGCGGGGCCGCGGGCCTCGTCTCCGCCGATGCCGATGCCGACGATGGAGGGGAATTGGGCGTGGAGTTCGGCGGCCTTGCGGAAGACGCGGGCAGCCTCTTCGGGGCCGAAGTTGCGTACGGCGTCGATGAGCCAGTAGATGGTGGTGCCGAACTCGCTCTCGGCGCGCAGGCGGCCGTGCTCGATGGCTTCGACGAAGGGTTCAACGGCGGTGTGCTTCCAGTGGTAGAGGATGCCGAAGGAGATGTAGACCTCGGCGTGGACGATGCCCTGGGCAGCGAGGGCGCGGACCATGTTGTAGGTGATGAGTTCGTAGTCGGCGGGGGTGCGGAGGCGCTCGGTGACGGACTTGAAGGAGGAGAGGAAGCCGAGGAAGTCGGCGTAGGTGTAGAGGCCGCGAGCGTCGTCGAGGGTGAGTGGGTCGGGGTCGTTGCGGCGGGAGAGCAAGACGAGGGTTTCGGGCTCGATGGTGCCCTCGAGATGGAGATGGAGCTCGACCTTGGGGAGATTGCGCAGCCAGGTTGGGAGGTCGAACGGGGGGGTGGGCGGCTTGCGGCTGGTGGTCATCTACCGGATCGCCTTGGCCTTAGACTTGAGGCGTTGCATGACGAGGGGGGGGACGAGGGAGCTGACGTCTCCGCCGAGATTGAAGACTCCCTTGATGAGGCGCGAGCTGACGTAGGTGTACTGCTCGGTGGGCATCATGAAGAGGGTCTCGAGGGAGGGGTCGAGCTTGCGGTTCATCATGGCCATGGGGAACTCGTACTCGTAGTCGGAGATGGCGCGGATGCCGCGCAGGACGGCCTTGGCGTGCTGGGCGTGACAGAAGTCGACCAGCAGACCGTTGAAGGTGGTGACGGAGACGTTGGTGAAGCCGGAGGTGGCGATGGCTTCGGCGATCATCTCTGTGCGCTCGTCGACGGAGAAGAGAGGGACGCCCTTGTCGGAGTTGCGCAGGATGGCGACGACCAGCTCGTCGACGATGTTGGAGCCGCGCTCGATCAGGTCGAGATGGCCGTTGGTGAGAGGATCGAATGTGCCGGGATAGACTGCCTTGACGAATTTCATGGCTAGAAGCAGGATACCTCAGCCGGCGACGAGGCCTGCCGTAAAATAATGCGTTGCGGGCGTAGACTTCCACGCAGCGGCTTTCGTCTGTCCTAGTAGAGCATTTTTCGGAATACACGTAGACTTTTCGAAGATCATGCAAGGTGGATTTTCTTGAGGAAAATCCACTGGAATTCGGTGGCTCCGGTCTACACCAATTCCGAAAATGCTCTAGCCGCAGGAAATGAGCAGGCGGCGCGCCATCCGGGCCGGCGGGAGCCGTGCAGCCCCGGCGGGAGCCGCCCAGCAAATGGGGGCCGCAGGAACGCTTATGGGGCATGAAGGGGTACGGATGTTTCCATCGACGAGCCTGTCCCTGGGGGCCGAGGCGCGCAGTACGCCGCTTGACGATCTGGAGAACGTGGTGGCGCTGTACCAGCCGCGAGTCTTCCGCTTCCTGCTGGCGACGCTGCGCGACCGCGACGCCGCCGAGACCCTGACGCAGGAGACGTTCCTGCGGGCATGGAGCGCGCGCGCCAGATTCCGCGAGGACTGCTCGCTGGCGACGTGGTTGATCCGGATTGCGCTGAACCTGGCGCGCGACCACACGCGGACGAGGCGGTTCCGCTTCTGGAAGCGCGTCTCGGCGAGCGCAGTGGATGCGGCGGAGGTTGCGGCGTTCGTTCCCACGCACGACCGGTCGGTCGAGGCTCACCTGATCGCGCAGCAGCAGGTGGCAGGGATATTGGAGACGGTGGCTGGGCTCTCCAACCGGCAGCGCTCGATCTTTCTGCTGCGGTTTATGGAGGAGATGGAGATTCCGGAGATTGCGGCTGTTATAGGCCTGCCGCTGGGGACGGTGAAGAGCCACCTGTACCGCGCGCTGGCCGTGGTTCGCGCGCAACACGACATGCACGGCGCAACATCGCGCAACCAACCACCGCGCAATGCAACCATGCGCAACGCAACAACCAAGGAGATGCAATGACTCCTCAAGCGAGAACGGAAGAAGCGGCAGGGCAACACGGGGACGGCGCTGCAATGCTGGGCGAGAACCACCTGACGGGCGAACAGTTCGGCGAGCTGATGGCCGGGACGACGGAGGCCGCGGGAGGTGAGCTTGCGCTGGCCGAGGCGCACCTGCTGGTGTGCGAGCAGTGCGCGGCGGAGCTTGCCAGCCTGAGGGAGGCGATCTGCTTCTACCGCGAGGCAAGCATCGCCTACGCCGACGAAGAGCTGCGGCAGAGGCCGCGATGGATCCTTCCGGCGCGGAGTTCATCCCCGCGATCGCTTGTGCCCGCGTACTGGGTGGCCGCTGCGGCCATGTTACTGACCGCGCTGTTTCCCTTGCAGGTGATGCGCCGGCACAGCGTTGCGCCGGCGGCAGCGAGCGTCTCCAGTGTTGCGGCCAGCGATGCAGGCCGCGATGCGCAATCCGACGAGGCACTGCTGGAGGACGTCAACAGCGAGATCTCCGCCTCGGTGCCAACCTCCATGCAGGCGCTGGCCGATCCAAGCGATGATGCCAGCACGGCCAGCATCGCGACATCCGATACGACTTCGAACCAAAGGAAGGACTAACCATGACTCCACGAATGACTCTCAGCCCACTGTTTGCCCTCGCCGCATTTGCTCTTTGCGGCTCGATCGCGCTTGCGCAATCGGCGCCAGCGCAGCAGACACCCGCAGCGCCGGCGGCGGCAGCTCCGGCGGCTCCCGCGTCAGCTCCCGCAGCCGCGCCCATTGAACGGCAACCGCCGTCGGGCCCCGGAGAGATGCGGCCTGGAATGATGCCTGGGATGCGGCCTGAGATGATGCAGCGCAAAGAGCCGGGCAACTTCCGCGGCAATGTACGCGGCGAATTCCATGGACCGCAGGACGGCGGCGTGGAGGGGGGATTCCACGTTGCGCCCGGCGGAATGTGGTGGAAGAGTCCCGCAGTGGTGCAGCGGCTGACACTGACGCCCGAGCAGACCAAGAAGATGGACGGCATCTTTCAGCAGAGCCGTCTCCGTCTGATCGACCTGAAGGCGAACGTGGAGAAACAGAATGCGCTGCTGGAGCCGCTGCTGAGCGCCAACCCGCCAGACACGGTCAAGGCCTTGGCGCAGATCGACAAGGTGGCCGAGGCGCGCGCGGAGCTGGAGAAGGCAGACGGCAGAATGCTGCTTGGCATCCGCGGGGTGCTTAAGCCTGAACAGTGGACCAAACTGCAAGAGGGTCGCGGTGAGGGCGGATTCGGCGGGCCCGGTCCGGGTGGACCCGGCGGACCTGGCGGACCCGGCGCGAATCATTTTGTTGCGCCTGCGCCGCAGTTCTGACTGCGCGGTCCGATTCTGCGATCTGAAGACTTTTCAGGGTCTGAAGTTGCGCGGTGAGGGATGTACGAGCAAAGCAAAAACCCGCCAGTTCGGCGGGCTTTGCTTTTGGAATACTGGTGCATCGCGGTTGAATTATTCCGGTGCGCGCTATTTGCGGCCCTTGACGGCTTCGTGGGCGGCGACCGTGGCGCCGGCTGGGACGGGTGGAATCTCGGCAGTAATAATTGCGGCGCCGATGCCGAGCTTCTTGCGTAGCTCGGAGTCGACGCGCGCGAAGACTTCTTTATTCTCCTTGAGGAATGCGCGCACGTTCTCGCGGCCCTGGCCGATGCGCTCTCCCTGGAAGCTGTACCACGCGCCGCTCTTGTCGACGATGTTGTGGAGGACGGCGAGGTCGAGTGCATCACCCTCCTTGGAGATTCCCTCACCGTAGAGGATGTCGAACTCGGCGTCGCGGAAGGGAGCGGCGACCTTGTTCTTGACGATCTTGACCTTGGTGCGCGAACCGACGACGACATCGCCCTCCTTGACCGCGCCGATGCGGCGAATGTCGATGCGCATGGAGGAGTAGAACTTGAGGGCCTTGCCGCCGGTGGTGGTTTCGGGGTTGCCGAACATGACGCCGATCTTCTCGCGAATTTGATTGATGAAGATGAGGCAGGTGCGCGACTTGGAGACGGTGCCGGTGAGCTTGCGCAGGGCCTGCGACATCAATCTTGCCTGTAGCCCCATGTGGGAGTCGCCCATCTCGCCGTCGAGTTCGGCCTTGGGGACGAGGGCGGCGACGGAGTCGACCACCAGGACGTCGATGGCACCGGAGCGGACGAGGGCCTCGACGATTTCCAGCGCCTGCTCGCCGTAGTCTGGCTGGGAGATGAGGAGGTTGTCGATGTCGACGCCGAGCTTCTTGGCGTAGGCGGGATCGAGCGCGTGCTCGGCGTCGACGAAGGCCGCAAGGCCGCCGGCCTTCTGCGCCTCGGCGATGATTTGCAGCGAGATGGTGGTCTTGCCGGAGGACTCGGGACCGAAGACCTCGATGACGCGACCGCGGGGGACGCCGCCTACTCCGGTGGCGGCATCGAAGGAGATGGAGCCGGTGGAGATGACGGCGATGGGGCCGATGGCTTCCTTGGAGCCGAGGCGCATGACGGAGCCTTTGCCAAACTGCTTTTCCAGCGCTGCGAGTGCGGTTTCTATTGCTCGGTTACGATCATCGGCCACGGCGTGATTCTCCTCGGTGAAGGGTCAAGAGGGATTCTAGCACCCAAAAAGGGAATGGGCGAAGAGAAAACGAAATAATTTCACTGGAAGCATTCTTTGGATGATGTAGAGTGTCGCGCCACGAGCGAAATGCGGGGATTCTTCGCTGCGCTCAGAATGACAAACAATTAAGGAAGGCCTCAGCACGACTGAGGTTTGGCTCAGGGCTGCGCGGGGGGAGTGTCGTCTGGTAGAGCGATTGGCGTCGCGGCTTCGGCCGGTTTTGTATCGGCGGGCTTGGCGGCAACTTCGGCGGCTGGTTTCTTGGGCGGGGCTTCGGCCTTCTTCGTCGGAGCGATGATGGCGTGCAGCGTGGTGCCCTCCATGCGCGGCATGAACTCGACCATTCCGGCGTCGCCGATGTCGAGGATGAGGCGGTTGACGATCTTGTAGCCGAGGTCGCGGTGGGCCATCTGGCGGCCCTTGAAACGCAGGGAGGCCTTGACCTTGTCGCCGTCGCCGAGGAAGCGGATGGCCATGTTCTTCTTGGTCTGGTAGTCGTGCTCGTCGACGGTGACGGAGAACTTGACTTCCTTGATGGTGATGACCTTCTGCTTCTTGCGCGCGGCGCGTTCGCTCTTGTCTTTTTCGTAGAGGAACTTGCCGTAGTCCTGAATGCGGCAGACGGGCGGGACGGCGTTGGGGGAGATCTCCACCAGATCGAGCGAACGCTCGCGGGCCATCTTGAGTGCCTCGAAGGGAGGCATGATGCCGAGTTGCTCGCCGTTCTCGTCGATGACGCGAATCTCGCGGGCGCGGATCCGTTCGTTGGTGCGGATGAAGGACTTGGCGGAACGCTTATCGATCGGTGGAATAGGTCGCCTCCACAGCGTGCCGCATGGGCCGCCATGTCTCTAAAGGATTGGATTGCATACCTCGTCTG
>Ga0224555_1002458_pt1 | contig 21712 bp, 14 predicted proteins | sample 714S23034metaG_FD_180687 | JGI IMG/M metagenome (GOLD analysis project Ga0224555, IMG submission 180687) | Peat soil microbial communities from Stordalen Mire, Sweden - 717 S2 30-34 | ecosystem: Environmental > Terrestrial > Soil > Wetlands > Peat | place: Sweden: Norrbotten County, Stordalen...
CGTGCTTTTCAGGTCGATCAGATCCCACCCCTTCGGACTGTCACCCATGTCCTCGGGCTAAAGTGTCACCCATGTCCCCGGTCCGTACCCGATTCTTCGGCACGGCTAAAGCCGTGCCCTGATACAAAGCCTCTTGAGAGAGCAAGACCTTGCATACACCTAACGTTCAGATTCAAATTCACTGAAATGGAGAATTTCGGCATTTCTGCGTCGCGCACGAATGGTCAACATGCCGTCGAACGGGCCGCCCGCGGATGCGTTAGAATAGCCGTTCCGTTTCGCGAGGAGGCTACCGGCGTGGGAGCCGTCAAAACCCTGTTGCGTCTATTCAGCTATCTGTACCATGGTTTGCTGGCGTTGTTCCTGCTGCTGGTGTCCGCCCTGGCGCTCGCTTCCGGCGCCCGCTCGCTCCATCTCGATATGTTGCCGTGGAGCGGCGCCACCCTGGCCTGGGTCCTGCTCGCCGCTTCTCTCTTCGGGTTGGCCGCAGTGCTGCTGGCCATCACCCGCTCGGTCCCGGTGCCGTTCTTCTTGTGGAGCCTCGTCGTGGCCGCCATGCTGCTCAAAGGGTACGTCTTCAGCAGCTTTCGCTTTGCCGCCGGCGTGGGCGTGCACACCGCCATATACCTGGTGCTTGGTTCGTGGCTGGCGCTGCTCGGCGCCTGGTTCGCCTTACGCCTTCCCAAGCCCGCCCGTGTTATCCTGAATTCTTCACGGTAGAGGTGCGGCGGTCATCAGTACGGCGGGTCGGAGTTTCGGTTGCGCTCCGGAGATCCGCCGGAAAGGGGCCGGCAAGAGTTTCCGCCGAAGCCGCGCTGGGGTGGTGCAGTTCCCGGCGGTTGGGGAGTCTGGCTAATACCGGCTCACTGTCACCCGTGTCATGCGTGTCATGGCGGGTGGAGCGCTATCGGGATCGAAGACGCGCTGCGGTTCGGGTGCATTCTCCTTCTCCTTGCCTCCCCTGTTGGTGAATTGGATGGACGTATTTGCACTAACGCGGGCACTGGTCGATATCGAATCGATCACCAACAACGAAGAGCGAGTTGCCCTGTATATCCGCGACTGGCTGCGGGCGCTGGCGACGCAGTATGGCGGCCACGTCGAAACCATGGAGGTGGAACCGCGCCGGTACAATCTGTTCGCGCAGTTTGGCGAACGGCTGGACGTCACGCTTTCCACGCACCTGGATACGGTGCCGCCGTTCGTCGCCTCGCGCGAGGACGACGCGTTCATTTGGGGACGCGGCTCGTGCGACGCCAAAGGCATCATCGCGGCGATGATTCACGCGGCCCAGGCGCTGCTCGAATCGGGCGAACGCAATTTCGGAATTCTCCTGGTGGTGGGCGAAGAGCGCAACAGCGCGGGCGCGTTCCAGGCCGCCCGGACGCCGCGCGGGTCGCGGTACGTCATCAATGGCGAGCCCACCGAAAACAAACTGGCGCTCGGTTCCAAGGGCGCCCTGCGCTATGAACTGGTGGCGGCCGGCAGGATGGCCCACTCGGCGTATCCCGAACTCGGCGATTCGGCCATTCACAAGCTGGTGGATGCGCTGGCGCTAATGCGCGCGATCGCGCTGCCGGTCGATCCGCTGCTCGGCGCCAGCACTTTGAACGTCGGCACCATCCACGGCGGCCGCGCGCCGAACGTGATCGCCGACGAAGCCAAGGCGGAGATACTCATCCGCCTGGTGGGCGATTCGAGCGAAACCAAGCAAGCCCTGGTCAGCGCCGCCGAGGGCCGCGCCGAACTGCGCGAGGTGATCGAAATCCCCGCCATCCGCCTCAACCCGCTGGACGGCATTCCCACCACCGTGGTCGCGTTCACCACCGATATTCCGGCGTTGAACGGCCAGTGGGGCGAACCCTTTCTGATCGGCCCCGGTTCCATTCACTCCGCGCATACGAACGATGAGCGCGTGGCGAAGACGCAACTCAGCGAGGCCGTCGAAATCTACATCCGCATGGTGAAGGAATTATGCAAACGCGCATCGAAGTAGGCATCCTGGGCGCCACCGGAATGGTGGGCCAGCATTTCATCAAATTCCTGCAGGGCCACCCGTGGTTCGAACTGAAGTGGCTCGGCGCGAGCGACCGCTCCGCGGGCAAAAAGTACAAAGACGCTATGACCTGGCACCTGCCCGGCGGCGTGCCCACCACGGTGGCCGACTTGATTGTCGAAGAATGCCAGCCGGGGAACGCGCCGCGGCTGCTGTTCTCCGCCATGGATGCCTCGGTCGCCACCGAAATCGAGCGCGCCTTCGCCCAGGCCGGCCATGTGGTGGTGTCGAACTCGAAGAACCACCGCATGGAGCGCGACGTGCCGCTGCTGGTGCCCGAGATCAACCCGGATCATCTCAAGCTGGTACCGGAGCAGCAGCGCGCGCGCGGCTGGAAAGGGCAGATCGTCACCAATCCGAATTGCTCGACCATCGGGCTCACCATGGGCCTGGGACCGCTCAAGCCATTCGGCATCACCAAGGTGATCGTCACCACCATGCAGGCGATCTCGGGCGCCGGCTACCCCGGCGTGGCTTCGATGGACATCATGGGCAACGTGATTCCCTTCATCGGCGGCGAAGAAGAAAAGATGCAGGTGGAAACGCAGAAGATCCTGGGCGCGTTTCGCGGCGATCACATCGAGCCGCTGGCCGCCAAGGTGAGCGCCCAGTGCAACCGTGTAGCCGTGGTGGACGGGCACACCGAAGCCGTCTCGGTGGAGTTTTCCACGAAACCGTCCGAGCAGGACTTGCGCCGCGCCTTCGCGGAGTTTTCCGGTGTGCCGCAGGAACGCAAGCTGCCCAGCGCGCCCGCCTCGCCGGTGATTTATCTCGAAGAGAACAACCGGCCGCAGCCCCGCAAGGACGCCGACCGCGGCCGCGGTATGACGGCTTCCGTCGGCCGGCTGCGTCCCTGCCCGGTGCTCGATTGGAAATTCGTCGTGCTCAGCCATAACACCATTCGCGGCGCGGCGGGCGCGGCCGTGCTCAACGCCGAGCTGATGCATTCGGAAGGGATGCTCGACTGATGATCGTGATGAAATTCGGCGGGACGAGCGTGGAATCGGCCGCCGCCATCGCCCGCGTCGCCGCCATCGTCAAAGCGCGCGAGGATCGCCATCCGGTGGTGGTGGTCTCCGCCATGGGCAAAACCACCAACAAGCTGCTCGCCATCGCCGCCGCCGCCATTAAAGGCCCTCGCGAGGAATACCTGCGGCAGATCCACGACCTGCGCGATTTCCATTCCCGCGAGGCGCGCCAGGTGGTGCCGCTCGAGGATCGCGCCGCGCTCGACCGTTTTCTCGACGAGCATTTCCAGGAACTGACCGAACTCGCCAAAGGCCTCGCCGTGCTCGGAGAACTCACGCCGCGCTCCATCGACGCCATTTCCAGCTACGGCGAGCGGCTCTCCAGTTTCATCGTCACGCAGGCCTTCCGCCATTCGGGCATGGAAACCCGGCACCTGGACTCGCGCGACCTCATCGTCACCGACAAGCGCCACACGCAAGCCGCACCGCTGTTCCCGCAGACCTACGCGCGTCTCGCCGCCACTATCCCGCCGCTGGCCGCCAAGAGCGTGATCGTGATGGGCGGCTTCATCGCCGCCAGCGAGGACGGCGTCACCACCACGCTTGGCCGCGGCGGTTCCGATTTCACGGCCTCGATTGTAGGAGCCGGCATCGGCGCCGAGGAGATCCAGATCTGGACCGATGTCGACGGCATGCTCACCGCCGATCCCACCATCCTGCCGGGCGGGCATCGCGTCAAGACAATTTCCTTCGCCGAAGCCGCCGAGCTCGCCTATTTCGGCGCTAAGGTGCTGCATCCGGCCACGGTCCTGCCGGCCATCGAAAAGAGCATTCCGGTATTGATTCTGAATTCGCGCCGGCCGGACGTTCCGGGTACGCGCATCGTGGCCGAGCGTGTACACTGCGAAAACGCGGTCAAATCGATCGCCTGCAAACGCAAGATCACGGTCGTCAACATCCATTCCACGCGCATGCTGATGGCGCACGGGTTTCTGCGCCGCATCTTCGAAGTTTTCGACCGCTTCGAAACGCCGGTGGATATGGTGGCCACTTCCGAGGTCAGCGTCTCGCTCACCATCGACAATCCGGCGCGCATCGAGGAAGTGCTGGCCGAGCTGCGCCAGTTCGCCGAAGCCGAAACCGAGCGCGACCAGGTGATCGTCTGCCTGGTGGGCGAAAACATCCGCTACACACCGGGCGTTGCACGCCGCGTGTTCAACGCGCTCGAGGGCATCAACGTTCGCATGATCTCGCAGGGAGGGTCGCTGCTCAACATCAGCTTCGTGGTGGCGGAAAAAGATCTACGCGCGGCGATCGAAGCGCTCCACGCGGAGTTCTTCAGCGAGCTGGACCCGGCCGTGTTTGAGCGCAATGAGGCGGTGCATGCCTGAGCCTCGCGGCTTGGCGATCGTCGGCTATGGCAAGATGGGCAAGCTCGTCGAGCAGCTCGCGCCGGAATTTGGGTTTCGCGTGGCGCTCAAGCTGGACGAATTCAACAACGCGAATTTCGAAGGGCTGACGGCGGAGAATTTTCGCGGCGTCGATGTCGCCCTCGATTTTTCGATTCCCTCCGCCGTGCGCCGCAACGCGGAAGGGATTGCCGCGCTGGGCGTGAACCTTGTGATCGGCGCCACCGGCTGGCTGGATCATCTGGAAGCCGTCAAGCGGGCGGTGGAGCGGAACGGCACCGGTGCTGTGTGGAGTCCGAATTTTTCGATTGGGGTGAACGCATTTTTCCGCCTGGTGGCGGAAGCCGCGCGGCTGCTGGCCGGCCAACCCGAATATGGCGCCTGGGCGTGGGAGATTCACCACTCCACCAAAAAGGACGCGCCTTCGGGTACACTACTGAAACTGGTGGAAGAGATGAAGAAGGCCGGGTATGGGCGCTCGATCGATACCGCCTCCAACCGCGCCGGAACGCATCCCGGCACGCATGAGATCGGTTTCGATTCCGCCGCCGACACGATCACCCTGCGCCACACCGCGCGCAGCCGCGAGGGGTTTGCCCGCGGAGCGCTCCAGGCCGCGCAGTGGATCGCCGGCAAAAAAGGATTTTACGAATTCAGCGAAGTGGTGTTTCGATAAAATCCGAAAGAGAACTTTGGGGATGAAATGAAGTTATTGGTATCCATTTTTTGCTGGACGGCCTGCTATTCCGCGAATTGCCTGGGGCAACAAACTGCCGCAGAGCTTTGTGTGAATGACCTGAAAGCGATTCCAGGATTCCTTCTCGAAAACGATACCGGCGCAAAAGATCATCTCGCCCAGTTCGGGCAGAAACATTTTGACGATGCCTTGGCCGAAGCAAAAGTCGCTGCCCTGCGGGTTTCAGATGCCGATGGCTGCGAGGAAGTTTTGAATCAGTACCTCAGAGCATGGCGAAAAGGGCATCTCGCAGCCGCCCCGCGGCCGTTGACCAAGCCAGCCGCCGGCAGTCCATCCGCGCAAACCGCCGCTGCGCCGCTCAAGCATGAGCCCAAGTTCGAGATACTATCCGACAAAACCGTCCTTCTCACGCTGAGGAGTTTCGGATTTGAGAACCGCGAACCGCTCATTGCATTACTAAAGCAAAACCATGCAGCATTGGCAAATCATCCCAATTGGATTATCGACGTGCGCGGAAACGGAGGCGGCAGCGATAGCGCTTACGAACCCGTACTCGCGTGGCTGTTGCCGGACGAAACGGTTTCCGTGGGCCAGATGTGGCTTGCAACTCCCGCCAATTTGGAGGGACACAGACATTTTTGCGCGATCTTTGCCCCTGGAGACACCGAGTGCGAGAAAGACTTGAACGATGCAATTGTCCGCACACGCAATGCCCCCACGGGGAGTCTCGTTCCACAGGATGATAGCGGCGGCATCAGTTTCGATCGCCAAAAGCCGCTGGAGCCGCAACGGCCTTCGCGCGTCGCGATTCTCATCGATGGAAGCTGTGCAAGCTCCTGTGAAGAGTTTCTCCTCGCCGCCCGCCAAAGCTTCAATGTGAAGCTGATCGGCCGGCGCACCTTCGGCTCCCTCGACTTCTCCAATCTGCGCCCCTACGCACTGCCGTCCGGACAGCGGCTGCTGTGGTATGCGACATCGCGGTCGTTGCGGATTCCCGATCAGCCGGTAGATCTTGCGGGCATCCCACCGGATATTTATCTGCCGCTTGCGAAAGGAGACCACGTGGCGGAAGAGGAAGAAGTTGGACGAGTGCAGCGTTGGTTGGAGGGTGGCTCGCTAGCCCCGCATATGACAGGGGCTGACAGCAAACCTCTTGTTAGTAATTGAATTCATGTTTCGCTGTTTTTCGGCAGACGTTTTAGCCTGGGGAGGTGGTACATGTTTACAGGATGCGGCACGGCGCTGGTTACGCCGTTCAAGAGTGACCTGTCGCTCGACGAGAGCACTTTGCGCAAGCTCGTCCGCCGGCAGATCGACGCTGGGATAGACTTTCTGGTTCCGTGCGGTACCACCGGCGAAAGCCCCACGCTCGCGCGCGCCGAACACCTGCGCGTGATCGAGATTGTGGTCGATGAGGCGAAGGGGAAAGCGCCCGTGCTTGGCGGCGCCGGCGGCTACAACACGCGCGAGGTGATCGAACTCGCCCGCGAGTTGGAGCGCATCGGCGTCGAGGGTATTCTCTCCGTCACGCCGTATTACAACAAGCCCACGCAGGAAGGCCTCTATCAGCATTATGAGGCGATCGCCGGCGCCATCCGCCTGCCGATTATCGTCTATAGCGTGCAGAGCCGCACCGGCGTCAACGTGGAACCCTCGACTCTGGCGCGCCTGGCGCAAATCGAGAACATCGTGGGCGTCAAGGAAGCTTCCGGCAACATTTCGCAAATGGTGAACGTGCTGCACGAAGTACCGGCGGATTTCACCGTGCTCTCGGGCGATGACGCGGTTACGATTCCGCTGATGGCGCTGGGCGGTCGCGGCATTATTTCGGTGGTCTCGAACCAGATTCCGGGGCCGATGGCGCAAATCGCCCATGCGTGTCTCGCCGGCGATTTCGCCGCCGCCCGGCAAATCCACGCGCGCTACCTGCCGCTGATGAATGTCAATTTCATCGAAGCCAACCCGATTCCGGTGAAGGCGGGGATGGCGTTGATGGGCCTGCTCGAGCCCGTCTGGCGCCTTCCGCTGTGCCCGCCCGCCGCGGCCAATTTGGCCCGGATCGAAAAAGTGCTGGAGAGCCTGGGCCTGCTGGGGAGCGTGCCGGTTGCAGGCTGAAATCGAACGGCTCTACGACGAGAAGGCCGCCGCTTACACCGACGCCCATTTGCGCCTCTTCGCCGAATTTAAAGCCGCACTGAATGAAGGCCGCGCGCGCGCGGCGGCGCCGGACCGCGACTCGCCCACCGGCTGGCGCGTCAATGCCTGGGTGAAGAAGGGCATTCTGCTCGGTTTCCGCATGGGCGGAGTCATCGATATGTCGATCGACGCAAGCCGTCAGCCCTATTTCGACAAGTCCACCTACCCGGTCAAGCAGTTCACCGCGGCCAGCGGCGTGCGCATCGTGCCCGGCGGCTCCAGTATTCGCGACGGCTGCTACATCGGCAAGGGCGTCACCTGCATGCCGCCCATGTTCATCAACACCGGCAGCTACGTGGATGAGGGAACGATGATCGATTCGCACGCGCTGGTCGGCAGTTGCGCGCAGGTCGGCAAGAACTGCCACATTTCAGCCGCCAGCCAGATCGGCGGCGTGTTGGAGCCGGTGGGAGCGATGCCGGTAATCGTCGAAGACGAGGTGCTGGTGGGCGGCAACTGCGGCATCTATGAAGGCGTCATCGTCAAGCGGCGGGCGGTGCTCGGCACCGGCACCATCCTGAACGGTTCGACGCCGGTCTACGACCTGGTACGCAACACCGTGTATCGCGCCACCGCGGAACAGCCGCTGGTGATTCCGGAAGAGGCCGTGATCGTGGCGGGCTCGCGTGCCGTCACCAACTCACCCGGCAAGGAATGGGGCATCTCCGTCTACACCCCTGTGATCGTCAAATACCGCGACGCCCGCACCGACTCGAGGATTCAGCTCGAAGACTTGTTGCGATAAGTTCGTGGCGCGGCCCATCAGGGCTGCAGAGCCGAGAGTCCTCTCGGCTTTTCTTCCGCGATCCATTGAACACTACCGCGCCCGCTTGCGCCCGTACCTTATTGGTTCGCGCTAGACTTTGAAGTACCCGATGCCCGCGCGCCCCGATCCCCTGCGAATCGTTCTACAAGTCCTGCTCTATATAGCGCTCTATTACCTGGCCCTGCTTTCGTTGGCGACGGTGTCCCAATGGCTGGGCCTGTACCTGGTGGGTGAGACGGCTTCGATGCTGATCGCGGCGGCGCTGGCCAATTGGATTTCGCTGCGCATCCACCACGGCCACCGACTGTGGGATGCCGGGCTATGGTGGCGCCGGGCCTCGGCTGTCAATCTGGGGTTGGGCCTGGCCGGCGGCGTGGTGGCCGCGTGCCTGGTGCTGGTTCCACCGCTGCTGGTGGGGGCGGCGCGGATCGAGCGCACGCCGGCCGATCCCGGTTCCTGGGGCAGTGCCGTGCTCCTCACCATCGTGCTGGCCATGGGCGCGGCGGGTGAAGAGCTTTTCTTTCGCGGCTACGGATTTCAGGTGTTGGTCAACACGCTCGGGGCCTTCGCTACGATTCTTCCGGTGGGCGTGGTGTTCGCCCTGCTGCACGGGGGCAACCCGCACGCCACCTGGTTCGGCATCGCCAATACCGCCGGATTTGGCATTCTGTTCGGGTATGCTTACTGGCGCAGCCGCGACCTGTGGTTGCCCATCGGCCTGCATTTCGGATGGAACCTCACACTGCCGCTGTTCGGCGTGAATCTGAGTGGGCTTACAATGAATGTGACGGGCCACGCGATGGTGTGGTCTGCCGGCAGACTGTGGAGCGGCGGCGATTACGGTCCGGAAGCCAGCGTGCTTACCTCCGCCGCCCTGGTGGCGCTGTGCGTGTATCTGCGGAAAGCGCCCGTGCGCCGGCAAACCTCGCCCTTCGATGGCCCACCGGCGGAAGGTACTCTATGCGAACCATCGCGGCCCTTGGCATCCTGACGCTCGGCGCCGCGCTGGGCGCCGCCGACAAGCTCACCTGGCAGGATCGCGTCGAACTCGACCGCGGGCTCGTCTTTGAATACGCCAATGTCAAGGTGCTGCTGCCGCGTTCCCGCAAGCCGCTCGAATTCAACGCCGATGGCACCTGGGACAAGGCCGCCTGGGCGGCCGTCGCCAAGCAGATCGGCCCTGCCGCGCGCGAGGGCGACGTGGTGCAGATCACCAAGGTGACGATCGGATCCGACCGTCTGGTGCTCGACATCAATGGCGGCTTCGAGGGTGGCCGTCACTGGTACCGCAACGCGCAGATCGGCGGTGGTCCTTCCAGCACTCCCACCATGGCCCCCATCGCGGCGGGCGATTCCAACGCCAAGAGCGGAACTTACGTAGTGCTGCTGTTTCACAAGCCGCTGGAGCCGATGAAGGCGTCCGAGGTGAAGAAGATGCTGGCGCCGGTGCTGGATTTCGAAAAGCACAGCGCCACCGAAATCTATTCGGAAACCCTCCCGCCCGTGGTGCAGGCGGCCATCAAGGACAAGCGCGCGCTGGAAGGCATGACCCGCGACCAGGTGGTGATGGCGCTCGGCCGCCCGGCCCACAAGTCGCGCGAAACCACCGACGGCGTGGAACTGGAAGATTGGGTCTACGGCCTTCCGCCCGGAAGAATCACCTTTGTCACTTTCAGAGGCGACAAGGCGGTGAAGGTGAAAGAAGAGTACGCCGGTCTGGGCACCATCGCTCACGAGCCGCAGCAGTAAAACGGCAAGCCCCCCAAGTCGTCGAGCCGGACTGGAGGTAGGACAGACGATCGGCTTATGTCGTCTGTCAATGCGTCGCGCGAGCGAAGCATGACAGGCCACAAGAAGCGATGGCCTGTCCTACCTACTTCTCAGTCGCATTACGGGTAGTTCCCCGCGTGAAAATCCGGCGATTGACCCAGTAGTGCTACGGCGAGTTCGCTCTCATCATTTGCCGCCCAGGGGCGATGAGAAGGCAAGAGAGCGAGATGAGACCAACGCGCATTTTCTTGCAGTCCGTCCTGTTATCGGCTCTGCTCGGCGGATCCGCCGACGCCCAGGCGTTGTTGGGACCTCTGCACCGCCCGGCGAGCGCCGAAATCGAAACGCCCTCGCCGATGCCGGCGAGCTTCAAACTCGGAGTTTCCACTCCGGGCCCATACCGCCTCGGCGCCCTCCGGAAGACCGAACTGGACGCCGTGGTGCGACAGCCGCAACTGCCGCTGGTGGGGATCGAGCGGTCGCTCGATGCCGCGCCGCAGGCCGGCGGGGAATGGCTGGCGCTGGATGATGGCAAGGCCGTGTGGAGAATGGCGATTCAGTCCGATGGCGCCTCCGGCGTGCGGGTTCATTTTCACGATTTCGCGGCGGCCGGTGGCGCCGTCTGGGTGTACAGCGAGGACCGCAGCCAGGTCTTCGGACCCTACACCGGCTCCGGAATCGATGAAAGCGGAGACTTCTGGAGCCACATCGTTTTTGCCGACACGGTGGTCGTCGAGTACCTGGCGGACCAGCGTGCGGAGGTGGTCCCATTCTCGATTACTCGGATCGCTCACCTGATGTCATCCGAGCAGACCATGTCGGCCGGCACTTGCGAGCTCGATGTCACTTGCTATTCGCCCTGGGGTGGCATGGCGAGCGGCGTGGGGATGTACATTTTCGAAAGCGGCGGCGCCAGTTATCAATGCTCCGGGGCCTTGGTCAACAACAGCAATAACGACGCCAAGCCTTACTTCCTCACCGCCAATCACTGCATCTCCACCGCGGCCATGGCGCAGACGGTCGAGGTGTTTTGGAAATACCAGACTGCCACGTGCAACGGAACGCCGCCCAGCCTGTCGGGCCTGCCGACTACTCTGGGCGCGACTTACCTGGCCAGCGCGCCGATCCCGAGCGGCGACTTCAGCCTGATTCTGCTTTCCCAGTTGCCAAACTCCAGCCTGACGTTTTACGGGTGGAATGCGAGTTCGACCGCGTTGCCGATGGGAGGCTCGGTTGTCGGCATGCACCATCCGGAGGGCGACTACACGCGGATTGTGTTCGGGTCGCGCAACCCCGATGCCACGGTTCAGGTAGGAACTGTCGTTGCGCCCGCCAGCATGTTCTATCAGATCCAGGCTACTGCCGGCGTCATCGAGCCGGGATCTTCGGGCTCTCCCCTGTTCACGCCGGACGAATCCATCGTCGGCACCTTGACCTATGGCCCGACAGGCAACGCCTGTTCGATCAGCCCATTTGTCGCAGGCTATGCCCGCTTCGCCGTCGCCTACCCGAGCTTGAGCCAGTATCTCTCTCCCGCGCCGGCGCCAGCCGTGGCTGTGACACCGGCGCCGGCGTCTCTCACCGTGAGTTGGACCATGGGGACTCCCGCTCCGGCCGCGCAAACTATTCAATTGAGCACCACGTCGGCAGCGGCGGTTTCGCTCACCGCCAAGGCGAGCCAATCCTGGATCGGGCTTTCGGCGACGAGTTTGAGTGTAAGCCAATCGAAGCCAATTAGCTTGTCGATAACCTTGAGCACGGCATCGTTCAGCGCGGCTGGAACGTACACCGGCAGCATCGCTTTGACCGGTACGGGCGTATCGGTATCCATCCCGGTGCAGGTGAATGTCGCCGCCGCCGCGGTGGCCGTGACACCTGCGCCGTCTTCGCTCAGCGTGAGTTGGACCATCGGAACTCCCGCTCCGGCGGCGCAGACCATTCAATTGAGCACCACGTCGGCAGCGGCGGTTGCGCTCACAGTCAAAGCCAGCCAGTCCTGGATCGGGCTTTCGGCGACGAGTTTGAGCATGAGCCAGTCGAAGCCCGCCAGCCTGTCGGTAATCTTAAGCAGCCAATCGTTCAGTGTGGCTGGGGCGTACAGCGGCAGCATCGCTTTAACTGGCACGGGCGTCTCAGTCGCCATCCCGGTGGTAGTGAACGTCACTGCTGCCGCCACGGCCCTAACCGTGACGCCTGCGCCGGCGTCTCTCAGCGCGAGTTGGACCATCGGGACTCCCGCTACGGCGGCGCAAACTGTTCAATTGAGCACCACATCGGCAGCGGCGGTTGCGCTCACCGTCAAGGCCAGCCAAACGTGGATCGGGCTTTCGGCGGCCAGTTTGAGCGTGAGCCAATCCAAGACCGCCAGCCTGTCGATCACCTTGAGCACGGCATCGCTCACCTTGGCCGGGACGTACACCGGCAGCATTACGTTGACTGGCACGGGCGTGTCCGTCGCGATTCCGGTGGTAGTGAGTGTCAACGCCGCGCCGACGGTGGTGATCGGCGGCCAATCGACGCTGATTCCGCTCATTGAGGATGGCGCTGGCGTCGCCACCAGCTTCACTTTGCTGAACCCTTACGCGTCGCCGACGGTGGCCTCGCTTTCGTTCTTCTCCGCGGCGGGAGCGCCCATCTCCATTGCCACCGGGACGGCCGCTGCCGCTTCGTGGCAGAACCTGACGATCCCCGCCTACGGCGCAGTCACCATCGCCACTACCGGAAGCTCGAGCCCGCAGAAACAGGGCTTCGCGATGGTCGAGACCGGCGATGCAACCAAGCGCGTGCCGGCCATGGCTCAGGTTGGACTGGATCTGATCTCGCCGTCCGTCGCTCTGACGCCACCGTTCGTCGTGCCGTTCGACGCCACTTCGACGGCGACCACCACCCTCTACATTTACAATCCGGCGTCGGCCGGCTCAGCGACGCTGGAACTCACGATCTATAACAGCGCGGGAACCACGCTCGGTACCGGCCAGATTGTCGTTCCAGCTCTCCAGCAAGGTACCGTCACAATGTCGAAGAGCGCGGCGGTCTTTGGAGGCCAGAAGGGGACGCTCTACGTCACCGGGTCTGCCCCGGTCTGGAGCATGGGTGTCCGCGTAGACGGCGGCGGCCGCATCGACATGGTTCCACCGAGCGTCAATCATTAATTCCCGCAGCGCGGGGCGCGTGGGCTCTGGCATACTGAAGTTCGGTTTCCATGAGCCCCGCTCCATCTCCCACTTTCCGCGCCGCCACGTTCCGCGCCGCCGGCTGGCTGGCATTCGCGTCCGCCGCATCAATCGTCTTCTCCATCGCCGCCTCGCAGATTCTGCTCGGCGCTTCGCTGGCGGCCTTGCTGATCTCTCGTGAGCGCCTGCGCCTGCCCGCCATCAAATGGCCGCTCGCGCTGTTCCTTTTCGGCACGCTCCTGGCGTGGGTGTTCTCGGGCCATCTCGCAGCGGGCATGCCCCAGATCAAGAAGATCTACGTGTTCGCCGAATTGCTAGTGGTCTTCTCCTCGCTGCGCAATGCGAAATGGATTCGCTGGCTGTTCCTGGTCTGGGCGGGCTTTGCGGCTTTGACGGCGATTTGGGGATGCGTGCAGTTCGCCGGAAAAATCCGCGAGGCGCACGCGCTGGGCCTGAGCCTTTTCAACCGCGGCTTTTACGACTTCTACGTGGGGGAGCGCATCAAGGGCTTCACCAGCCACTGGAACACGTTTTCCGCCGAGGAAATGTTCGCCCTCATCATGCTCGCGGCGTTCCTGCTGTTCGCGCGCGCGCCGCGAAGCTGGATCTGGCTCAAGGCCGCGTGCGTGTTTCTGATCGCGCTGGCGGTGCTGCTGGCCGAGACCCGCGGCGTCTGGTTCGCCACGGCCGCCGCAGGCTTCTACCTGCTGTGGGTTTGGAAGCGCAAACTGCTGCTGCTGGCGCCGGTCGCGATCGTGCTGGCGGTGGTGGCGTCCCCGCCCGCCATCCGGGAACGCTTCCAGTCCATCCTTCAGCCGAAGGAGGTGGACTCCAACCAGTTCCGCATCGTCGTCTGGCGCACCGGCCTCCGCATGATTGAGGCTCACCCCTGGCTGGGCCTCGGCCCGGAGCAGCCCCACATACAGTTTCAGAAATGGCTGCCCAGCGACATTCGACCGCCGTTGCCCGACGGCTACTACGGGCACCTGCACAACGTGTATTTGCAGTATGCCGCCGAGCGTGGCATCCCCACCACGCTGGTGATGCTCTGGCTGCTGATCCAGATCATGGTGAATTTCCGGCGCGGGTTGCAAGGCCTGCCGCCGGGCCGGGACGACCGCCGTTTCCTTTTGCACGGCGGCATCGCAGTGGTCCTGGCGGTGCTCGCCGAAGGCTTCGTCGAATACAATCTCGGCGACAGCGAGGTGCTGACCATGTTCCTGGTCGTAACCGCCTGCGGATATCTCGCGCTGGAGAAAGATATCGCGTGGAGTTAGGAGTCGAAAGACAGAAGACAGAAGACAGAAGACAGAAGACAGGAAGCAGAAGATAGAAGTCATAACCGCCGTGGGGCATTCCTGGTTCCTGACCCCACGTCTTACTCCTGACTCCTGTCTTCTTTCTTCTTTCTTTCTCCTACTTCAGCACCACCTTCGCGACTCCCGTGTTGTTGGCGCTGTCGGCGGCGCGCAGCGCCACCAGGTGCTCGCCGGGGGCGAGGTTGGCGAGGTCGAGCACAAACTTCTCCCGCAGCGAATCGATCACGCCGTCGGCGGCATCCATCGGCACCCAACCGGCTGCGTCCACCGAGTACTCGGCGCGCCGCAGGGGCGACGCGGCATCCGCCGCTTCCCACTCAATGTGCGCGGTGGCGCCGGCGCGGGCCGCGCTCAACACGGTGACGATGGGCGGCGTGTTATCGATCATCACCGGCGCGCTGACCAGTTGCGCCTCGCGTGCGCTGGCGGGCGGGTTGACCTCGCGGTCGGAGGCGATCACGCGGAAGTAATACTGGCCGTCCGCCAGCACATCGGCATCGAAGGTGAGGGAATTGTCGTGCAGGTCGGCCTTCAGCAGCTTCCACTGGGTTTCGTCCGCGCCGCGAAAATAGACGCTGTAAACCAGGCGGTCGCCATCCGGATCGTCAGCCTGCCACACCACGGTGATTTGCTGCTGCGCGGCGCGCGGCAGGGTTTGCGTGGTGGTCCCAGCAGCGGGAGTGGAACTGGAATCGGCCGAATCCGTGACGGTGACGCTGTACGCCGCACTGCTGGACGCGGTTGCCGGCTTGGCGCTCTGGGAAACGGCCGCCGTCTGCGTCACCACGTTGATGCTGCGGACCGCCGGCGGCGAATTTTGCGGCAGGTAAGCCAGCGTGACGCTATTGATCGCCGGCGTGGCGCCGGCGGCGCCGGACATCTCGGTTTTCCATTGCACATAGCGGGCGTTGGGGCTCGTTATGCGCGATCCGGACGGGTCCCGCAACGGATCGGACCAATCGCTCCAGGTACGATCGGGCTTGGCCGCGTTGCCGGAGCGGGTGCGGAACGCGAGCGCACAGCCCGCCGGTTGGTCGGCGCGCCAGCTCAAGCTGCCCCAGCGAGAGGCGGTGCCGGCATCATGCACCGGTGCTTCGTACTCGCCGGCCGCGCCGGGCGTGTCGCCGAGGCGGATAATGCGGCCCATGTTGGCGGTGGCGGCGAGAATCGAATGGTCCGAAGGCAGCAGGCGCGTGGTCTGGCCTTCATTGGTTTGAGTGACCAGCGTGACGCGGCGGTCGGGCGCCAGGCCGTAGATGCGGCCATCCAGGTCGGTGGAAAAGAGAATCTGCTTTTCGAGCGCCAGCACGTCGTAGACGTTCTCTTCCTTCGAACTCCACAGCGTTTCCACGGTGTTGTCCGGATTGATGCGGTAGACCGCCGATTTTTCCACGTTGCTGAGATCGACCGCGGGAGTGAATTGCGTGCTAACCTGCGGCGCTGCCGAGGCAGGCGCTTGCGGCTGGCCCGGCGGCGCGGCGGCGGGCGGCTTGATTTCACCACCCGGCCCGGTGGACTGCGCCTCCACGGTGATGCTGGTCGAGACCGCGGTTCCCGGCTGGCTGCCGCCCAGGTTCTGCGCGGCCTGGTTGGCGGCCTGCGCCAATTTCGCCACCGAGCCCCCTAGCGCGGCGGCATAGACCGAGCCATCCGGCATGGGAACGATGGCGCGGATTTCCGGCAGGCTGGCGTTATACAGCACGAAGGCTTTGTCCTTGGCGGAAATCCGGTAAAGAATGCCGTTGGGCTCGGTGCCCGCCAACAAACGGCCCGCCGCATCGAGCGCCAGCCCGGTCACGTGCGATTGCCCGGTGTCGTAGTACAACTCGCCCTTGCCGGCTGCTTCCACGCGAAAGACCTTGCCCTGGTCGCCGGTGCCGACGTACAGCGCGCCATCGGGCGCCACGGTCAACGACCAGATGTAGCGGGTATGCGGCGCGAAATATTCCTCGGCTTGGCCCTTCCGGATGCGGTACACCTTACCGTCCGGCGAGGAGCCGGCGTAGAGCGCGCCGTCATGACCGACAGCGATGGCGAACACCTCGGGCTGGTCGGCGGTCCACAGCAGGCTGGAGGCGCCGTCGCGGCCGATGCGGTAAACGCGTCCGCGGTTGCCGGTGGCGGCGTAGAGCGTGCCATCGGGCGCTTCCGCCACCGCCCAGATGACCGGTTGATCGGAACTGAAAACGGTTTCCACTTTGGGCGCCAGCGATAAGCGGCCCTCGCGGCTGAGCGAGATGCCCTGGAACCGGCCGCGGATGAAATCGCTCCACGAGCCCATTTCCCAGGCCGTGGTGCTGCTGGCCATGGCGAGGCAGGGCAGCAAGAAGGCGAGCAATGTCAAGACAAATCCGCAGCCGCCGTGACGCAGCTTGCCCATGCACCATCCGGGGCTGTCAAGCCTGCTGTGTCGAGAGTCGTCTCGACATTTCTTCGCTCCGATGAAGGGGCCGTTGGCAGGTCGGGGACCTGCCCCACGTTGAGCGTTGGCAGGCGGAAGCGCGTGCCCCACTTCGAACCCGGTTCCAACCATCATGGTTTCACTTCCACTTGAATGGTTTTGACTCCGGAAATCACCATGTCGCCGGCGTCGATCTCCATCGACGCGATTTTGGAATTGCGCACCTGGGTGATGCCGGCGACGTTCGATTGCGCGCCCTCCAGCACCAGCGCCACCGAAGCGGGCGGAGCGGGCAGATCGGCGCCCTCCAGTTGAAACGCCGCATCGCCGCGCCAAACCCGCACGTAAGCCTTATTGTTGGCGTGCAGGTTATTGGCGGTCGAAATCAACTGGCCCGGGTTGCGCGGGTTGGCGGTGATTGCCGCCCGGAAATCGTTCAGGTTCGCGGTAGCCGCATCCGACACGGTGAAGTATAGCGGCCCGGCTTGCGCTCCGGCCGGCACCTGGTAATCGACGGTGCGCGCCACTTCGGCTCCATTATCGCCGGCGAGCGACACGCGCAGCCGCACCGCCTCGCCGGGCCGCACTTCGCGGCGCGAAGCGGAAACCGAATCGATGGTCCATTCTTTTTTCTGTTCGAAGGTCTCGACGGCGAGTGACACGCTCTTGAGCTTCAGCGCGTCAAAGCCGCTCTGCATCACGAATGCCAGGGGAATCGCGGCGCTCAGCGAGACCTGCTGAGCCGCGCCGGTGTCGCCCGAGAACACGTTTTGAATGCGCAGCGGCGCCGGCGCGTTCTGAAACTCAATTTCGCCGCTAACGCGCATGCTGGAAGCGCCCACCGAGCGCTCGGTCGAATCGATCGCGGAATACACCGCCATTTGCAGCAGCAGCGGCGAAAGCAGCGGGTCGCCCACCATCTGCATGCGATAGCTTTCGATGGCGCGGCCGGCGCGCGAGACGGCAATCGAAACCGGCACCATGGCGGGGAGCTTGCCCAGGTCGCCCGAAATGGCGGTGTCGCCATCCAGGCGGATGGCGCCCATCCACTCTTTCGATGTGGCGAGCTTGAACGAGGTGCTGTTGCTGGCCACCACCGAGACCACTTCGGCGCGCGCGAACGGCAGGGCGGTGGGGCCGAGATCGAGAAACCGATGACCGAACGCGAAGATGCGATTACCTTCGATGAGGGTCACCGTGCCTTGCGCGCCCACGCTGTAATCGCCCGCCAGCAGCAGCACGCTGATCATCGAGCCTGGCTGCAAGTCCGCCGGATTGCCCATCGCGGGAGCCGTCTCGCCGCCGCCCGAAACCATCTGCCGCGGCTCCAGGCCGAGCTGCCGCAACTGCGGCGCGAAGGCTTCGAGCGTGCCCCGGCTGAATCCTCCGAAGCTGAGTGGCGTGGCGATGTCCACCATCCGCGCGTCGCCAGCCATGGCCGGAGCCGGCTTGGTGAAGATATGCGTGAGGTCGGCGTCGGCCAGCGCAACCCGGCCGGCCGGACGCGCGGCGGCCACGGCGGAAGGCCGCAGCATGTCTTCGATGGGCCGGATGGCGGCAATCGGATCCTTGGCGAAAGGAAAAGCCATGGCCACCGCGCCAGCCAGTTTGCCGTCGAGGTAAATCGGGCTGCCGCTCATGCCTTCCATCACCCCGGTATGGTCCAGGGGACCGCCCGAAAGCCGAGCCAAAATCAACGATTGCTTGGGCCCGGCGCCATCGAGGACACCCAGAATCTCAACCTGAAACTCCTCGACTTTGTTCCCCGTGAACACCGTGCGCCCAGTGCCGTGCATACCCGCGCGAACGTCCTTCAGGGGGAAGAACGAGCTCTGTGCGGCGAGGCCCGCGGCGAACGCGAGCATAGCCGGTACTGCGCAACGAAGCACATCCCATTGTAGCCGCGGTCGGACGCTGGCTTGGCGCGAGCGCCGGCCAAAGGGCACGGACAGAAGAGTCGTGGCATCGCCGGTTCGTCAGGGGAAGCCTCTGGCGCACCCTGCGCGAACATGTCCGTCCACGAGATGGGCGTTACTCGGCCAAGTGCTGGTGCGGGAAGCTCGTCGGGCAAGTTTCCTCTAACGCCACTTTTTGTCCGCGACGCCACTCAGTGCCGTAACAGCGTTGAGGACTATCTGTTGGCACACTAGCGGGCGAGGGTGTACTGGAGTGTCCTTTCCGTCGAGCTGTTGCCCTGCGTGACCGTCGCCCTCACTTCATAGCCGCCGGGCTTGTCCGTCAGCTTCAACAGCATCGAGATGCCGCCTGAAGCATCCGGCGCCCCCACGTCGGGCCTGAGCGTGGCGATCGCTCGTCCGTCCTTCAGTAGGCGCACGCGCACTACCGGCTTCGCCCCGTTTCCAGCCTCGGGGTAGATCATGAAAAACACGAACGGCCGCATCCCGACCGGAAAGTTGCTCGTGACGAACGGCAGCACCCGCTTGCCGTTGTATTCGAACGGGTCGGCAGGGTCGGCCGGAGTTGTCAGATTCTCCAGCTTGCGGACCACAGCCAGGTCGCTCAGTCCGACCCCACGCTGCTGCCGGTTGTCGATCTCGAACGTCCCCGTACTCGCCCGGTTGCCTTCGTGATCCACTACCGCAGTCTCCACCGTGTAGCGTGCGGGCGGCAGATTCACGGCCTTTTGGTAGGTCATGAATTCCCAGCGCACTTTCTCGAACTGCTCGTCCGACACCTCCGAGGGCACGTCTTTACTCACTCGATCGACGATCACGCCGTCGGCGTTCTTTACCAAGGCCAGCAGAGATGCGTGGAAGCGGTGCGCGTGCACACCCTCCTCGGCTGTCGCGGTGAGGTTGGAAATCGGCATCTCGAACGCAATCGCGTACTGCGCCTGCCCGCCGGAATCGCGGAATCGATACGCGCGCGAGAGGAAATCGAACGCGTGCGGGCGGGGCTGGGTATCGAGAGCTCGCAGGCCGGCCATTTCCTCGGGTGTGAGAGGCTGGCCGGGATCGGGCACCGCGAAATATCCGTTGCGTGTTTCGACGCGCAATCCCGCCCGCGCCAGTTTCACTTCGATTTTGCGGAAGTGCCCGTCGTCGCGCTCCGATTTCGGCGGGTAGGCAATTTCGTAATGCGTGTCCACTTCCTCCATCACGTGCGAGAGAAGTTGATCCACGTTATTCGTGTTGGCGATCAGGAACCCGCCGGTGCGTTCGGCCAGTTCGCGCAGCGCCGCCTGCATGTTGGCGCTCGATACGCCGAATCTTACGTAGTCGTCCTGATGCGCCTGTTCCATGGTTCGGGCGGTGAGTGTCGGGGGCCCCAGATTTCCGATCTGGCCGGGGGGCGGCGCAAGGTGCTCCTGGCTGGTCGCGCCCTGCTGCGTGCTCAGCGAGACCCCGTAACCCAGCATCGCGGTGGCCGTCGCCGTTGCGTCATGCGCCGCGACGCAATCCGTAGTGGGGTCGTCCTGGCAAACTGCGAGGCCGTACACATCTGCGGCATAGAACGTCACGCCGCCGCCAATGGCAGAACGGATCATCGAATCCCAATATTCCAACTGGTCGGGCGGACGCGTGAACCCATTGCTGAGAAGGAGCACCGTCTTATGAAACGGCAACGGCCCGAGTTGCCCGATCAGGCCTTTCAACGCATCGATCTCGCGCAGCCCCCCGGCCGCCGCGAACGTCATGTCGTGCTGCGATCCGAGCGGATCGTCGCCGCTTCCCCTGCTGCCAAGGCCGGTCACCCCTACCTGCGTGCTCAAGCCGTTCAACATCGCCGCCGAGCCCACACTCATCGCTGGAAGCTGATTGATGCTGGCGAGGTGCACGGCCTTCAGCAGGCGATCCCGGTTGTTCGAAAACGAAAAGATGGGCCGCAGGCCGGTAGAGTCTAGCGTAAAGACGCCAATGAACGTGTTCGGTAGCAGTTCCTCGTCCACAAACTTACGCGCCGCTTCGAACGCAAATGCACGCGTGTCGGCGTTCAGGTCGTTCAAAATCAGACACACGACATTTACCGTGCGCAGGGGATTTACCGGAGGACGTGCGACTGGTGCCGAAGCCGTCGTTGTCGCCGCAGCCTTGGCCTCCGCCGCCTGCCGCTCATCTTCCACACGCACTTCGCTTCCCGCCACCAAGCGGAACGAGCGCACATCCTGGCGGACCCCATCCTCGAAGACCGTTATGTCTTGGGGTTTGAGATTGTTGACCAGCTTGCCGTGCGCGTCGCGCACGACGAGATCCAACAGTACTTCACGGGCGTTGCTCCGGATTACGACGTCCGGCGCTTGAGGCGTTTGGGCTGAACCACTGGCGATCAGCAGGGCCAATGGTAGAAACGTACGGCTAATCATACCTGTCACGACGCACGCTCAGGAGTTAACGGTCCGAAAACAGTATAGCTCTTAAGAGCCATCAGAGGGATTCCGGTCGGGGCGCCAACCACCATCGTTCGAAATCGCCAACGCAATACCCGATGCTTATATGCCGCTCAAAGGTTCTACAGACGAGTGAAGCACCGCCGCTAAGATCCGTCCATCTGTATCCGAATGGCACACCATGCCGCGGATGGGCTTTCCGATAACTCCAGGAAAACGGCGTTACCGGAAAGTGGTCACCACTCGACCTCGTGTCGCGCCATATGGATGAAACGTAGCCAAATCGGAAACTGACCGGCTGCCGCTGGCTAAAAAGGGAGCCGAGGCCGGGTGCTACTCCAACCAAACCGAATCGGCGCAATCGATTATTTTTATTGGTAAACCGGCGTGAGGCCTCCTACAATCGACAATGGCCCATCATCCATTCGGATCGTAAAGGCCGTTTTCCGCCCGCTTTGGGCATTTGAAGGAGAAATCATCCGTGACTCCGAAAGAAGTTCTGGAATTTGCCAAGAAGAACGATGCCAAGCAACTGGATCTGCGGTTCACCGATATTCCGAGCTTGCAGCATCATGTTTCCTACCCCCTCAGCGAGCTGGACGAGAGCAG
>Ga0224555_1002459_pt1 | contig 21706 bp, 14 predicted proteins | sample 714S23034metaG_FD_180687 | JGI IMG/M metagenome (GOLD analysis project Ga0224555, IMG submission 180687) | Peat soil microbial communities from Stordalen Mire, Sweden - 717 S2 30-34 | ecosystem: Environmental > Terrestrial > Soil > Wetlands > Peat | place: Sweden: Norrbotten County, Stordalen...
CGAGTTTAACGGAAATCAACGCACGGATGAAGGAAGGCAGCGGCCAAGTGAGCACGCTGACGCGCAGCCTGGCTCTTGGCTTTCTCGCCATCGCATGGACGCTGCTCACGGCGCATGAAGAGCCTCTACGCTCCATGACAGCGAACGTGAACCGGTACCTCATTCTCGGCCTTGCCACCAGCTCGGCGCTCTTTCTGGCCTGTGATTTGCTGCACTATGTGGCCATCACGCGCATGGCCGAAGAAGCAGCTGTTCGCGCCGCGAAGGTGAGCTCAGCGGTTGCCGACTACGATAAGACTTCCCTTACCTACAAAGCTCAAGCGCCTCTTTATCACGCGAAAGTTTGGATTGTCGGAACCGGCGCCGTTTTGTTGTTTACGATCTTCATATTCCTTCTCTTGCCGATCAAAGCGCCGCCGCCCGAAGCGCCGAAGCCTTGCTGCGTTCCGATATTGTCTTCCAGTTCCGCAGGAGTTAAATGAGTGGAGCAGAGTCGCGTGCGAGCGCGCAGGATCAAAAGAGTTCCGCATCCAGCGGGAGACTCAAATCATAAATGAGTAAAAACATATGCCATTACCTGGAAATGTCCAAGGAGATAAAACTTGAAAAGTCATACGGAGTATCTGGTCTTTGAGACAAAAAAGCTGCGCGAGATGGTGCACATTACAGACGAAGTGGAGCGCGTGGTGGAGCGGAGCGGCGTGCGGGACGGTTTGTGCTTCGTTTCGCCGATGCACATTACGGCGGCGGTGTACGTGAACGACCTGGAGGGCGGGCTGATCGAGGATATCGGAGTCTGGCTCGAGAAACTGGCTCCGGCGCGGCCCGACTACAAGCATCACCGCACCGGCGAAACCAACGGAGACGCGCATCTGAAATCGCTGCTGCTGCATCACGAGACCACCCTCCCGGTGACCAACGGCAAGCTGGATCTGGGAACGTGGCAACGGGTCTTCTATGCTGAGTTTGACGGGCAGAGACGGAAACGTGTGATTGTGAAGGTGCTGGGGGTCGAATAGCGGGCAGCCACCTGCGGTGGGGCAGCCGCGCTTCGCACCTTCGTGGTTTCCCAGGTCCAAGTACGGGACCTAGGCACCCGGCGCGGCAAGGATGGGATACCCACCCCCCCACCCCTATTTTGTAAACAAATTCCTTGTTTTCTTAAAGTTACGGGCAGGGTTGCGCTGTAAAATCTTGAAAACAAAGAAGTTCCCTGCAAAATCCTCCAGGATAAGGAGTTACGTGGTGTTTCGGCCTCTGCCGCCCTCTCTCGGCTGAAGTGCGGCGCGAAGAGCACGTGCGGGGACGATGATTTAAACGAAGACTTCTGAGAATTATTGTGCGACGAAGTGAAGGAATAATCTGCAGACACCTGCGCTGCGGAGAGCGCGCTTCGCGCGTGGAGTTCGTGGTCTCCCGTCCTTCGCAAGGTACGCGAATGATGGAGCACACGACACCCGTCTTCAGATAGGAGGTATAAGTCGTTCTATCCTTCTTGATTTCTTTCTTTTCCTGGTGCTCGCTCTATTTCCTCGAGAAACTTGGAAATCCTTGCATCTGAATTAGAGATGTATTTCATTCTCGTTCCAGAGAGTTTCTTCCATCCTTCCAACGATTCATCGTCCTCGAGGATAGCAAGTTCGGTTATTTTGAGGACGATCACCGCGACTAGCGATATAAAGGAGAGGAGTATGCTGTCTTGAATTGGCAGGTTATCCCTGATTATAAATTCGAACGATAAAATCTGGCTGAGATCGCCATTCTCATTCAGTTCCGTATAAGGTCCATATGCAGATTGGTGGTGTGGATTGCGGATTTGGTGAGATGACCATAAATCTCTCCAATGACGGGTACAAGCTTTTTCGCAAATGAAATCGCTTTTGGGCATCGTACCTTCCTATGATGTATTGCTGATAAGCGTTCTCATCACGTGAGATTTGAAGCGCGGTGCTGCTTGCCTCCAAAGCAACCCTTAAAAGGATAAATACTTCGATCGCTCCTCGCTGTCGTGCCATTTGTATCGACGAAACGAGGATATCGAGAACCTTCTTGATAATTGAGAGTGCCTGAAATCGGGCTTGAGTGTTGATTCCACCTTCAGAAGCAGCAATGAGTTTGATCGTAAGAAGCTGCTGAAGCTGTGAAAGTGTTGTTTTGAGTTGAGCCTTGTTCTTAATATCAAAATCTACTTTTGTGTCCTCGCGCACCTGTAATGCATAATGTTCAATCGAAAAGCATTCAGCGGGAATTTTAGCGCACATTTTAAGCTCCTAGTTTCAGTACGCATCAGTACGCAATTGTACAGCGATCCAAGATCTGTGCATTCCAAAATGAGAAATCCTGCGCAAATTGTTCAATCTGCCCATTTTTCCTCAGTGTACCTGGATTTCAACCGCTTTTGGCGGATTACCGAGAACGCCTGGCGTCTAGAATCTAAGGTAGCCATGGCTGAATTTACGCACTTGCATTTGCATACGGAGTACTCGCTGCTGGACGGGGCTTGCGACCTTACCAAGCTGATGGACCGCGTGGCGACGCTGGGGCAGAAGTCTGTCGCTATGACCGACCACGGGAACATCTATGGGGCTGTGCACTTTTTTGACGCGGCGAAGGAACGAGGGGTCAAACCGATTCTGGGGTGCGAGCTCTACATCAGCAAAAACGAAGACCATCGCGCGCCCGGCGAAGGAGACGACAACAATCACCTGCTGGTGCTGGCACAGGATGAAGAGGGCTACCGGAATCTGGTGCGGATTACCTCGGAGGCTTCGCTGCATGGGTTCTATCGCAAGCCGCGCGTGAGCAAGCGGTACCTCGCTGAAAATTCAAAAGGACTGACTGGCTTTTCCGGTTGCCTGAGCGGAGAGCTGTGCGAGGAGTTGGTTGCGGGCAACTACGAAAAGGCGCGGAGCGTGGCGCAACAGTACGAAGATATTTTTGGCAAGGGCAACTTCTATCTAGAGATTCAAGACCAGGGGCTGGAACAGGAACTAAAGATTCATGAGGCTCTGTTCCGGCTGGAAAAAGAGCTGAATATCCCACTGGTGGCGACCAACGATTCGCATTACCTGTGCGGCGATGACTCACATGCGCACGATGTGATGCTGTGCGTGCAGACCGGCTCGAAGATTCACGATAAGGAACGCTTCCGTTTCGATTCTGACCAGTTTTTTGTCAAGAGCGCAGACGAGATGGGCAGGCTGTTCAAGGATTCGCCGGCCGTGGTCGAGCGGACGATGGAGGTTGCCGAGCGGTGCGAGTTCAAGCTCAAGCCGGTAGACAATCCGTTTCCGCTGTTTGATGTACCCGAGGGGCACACGATTGATAGTTACTTTGAGCAGGTGTGCCGCGAGGGTTATAAGAAGCGCCTCGATACGGCGGTGCGAAGCCTGGAGGCGCGCGGGGCGCGGCGCGCGGCGATTCATGAATACGATGCGCGGCTCGAATATGAGATTGGAATTATCGAGCAAATGAATTACGCGGGTTACTTCCTGATTGTGTGGGATTTCATTAAATATGCGCGTGACAATGGGATTCCGGTGGGTCCGGGACGCGGATCGGGAGCCGGTTCGCTGGTGGCGTACTCGATGGAAATTACCAATATCGATCCGCTACAGAATGCGCTGCTGTTTGAACGGTTTCTGAATCCTGAGCGGAAACAGATGCCTGATATCGACGTGGATTTTTGCCAGAACCGGCGCGGCGAGGTGATTGACTACGTGACGCGCAAGTATGGGCGCGAGCAGGTGGCGCAGATTATCACGTTCAACACCATGGCGGCCAAGGCGGCAATCAAGGATTGCGGGCGCGCGATGGACATGCCGTATGGGGACGTGGACCGGATTGCGAAACTGATTCCGGCGACGGTGGGCATGACGATCGATGAGGCTCTGAAAGAGGTTGCGGAGCTGCGCAAGGCGTACAAGACCGATGGGCAAATCAAGGAACTGATCGACACGGCGAAGAAGCTGGAAGGCCTGGTGCGCGGTTCGGGGGTTCACGCGTCGGCGGTGGTGATTGCGCCGCGGCCTCTGATCGAGCTGGTGCCGCTGGCCAAGACCAAGAACGATGAAATTGTGACCGCGTACGATATGAAGGCCGTCGAAGCAATGGGCCTGCTGAAGATGGATTTTCTCGGCCTGACGACTCTGACAGTGATTGACGATTGCCTGAAGCTGATAGAGAAAAACCGCGGCGAGAAGGTGGACATTGAAGCGATTCCGCTGGACGATGCGGAGACGTATAAGAAGGTGTTTCATTCCGCACTGACTTCGGGAGTGTTTCAGTTCGAGTCAAGTGGGATGCGGGATGTGCTCAGAAGGTACAGGCCGGATTCGGTGGAGGATCTGACGGCGCTGAATGCGCTGTACAGGCCAGGGCCGATTCAGGGCGGTATGATTGACGACTTCATCGAGCGCAAGTTAGGACGGCGCAAGGTGGAATACGCGCTGCCGGAGTTAGAAGGAATTCTCAAGGAGACATTGGGAGTTATTGTCTACCAGGAGCAGGTGATGCAGATTTCAAACCTGCTGGCGAGTTACTCGCTGGGCGAGGCAGACTTACTGCGGCGTTCAATGGGCAAGAAGAACGCAGAGGCCATGGCCGAGCAGCGGGACCGCTTTATGGAAGGCGCGGCGGCAGCGGGCCACCCCAAGGCGACGGCGGGCGAAATCTTCGACATGATGGAGAAGTTTGCCGGGTATGGATTCAATAAGTCGCACTCGGCGGCGTATGCGCTGCTGGCTTACCAGACGGCTTATTTGAAGACGCACTATCCGATGGAGTTCATGGCAGCACTGCTGACCTCTGAGACATCGAAACCGGAGAATGTGGTGAAGTATATCGCCGAATGCAAGGAGATGGGCATCCGCGTTGAACCGCCGGACGTGCAGGTTTCCGGGAGCCAGTTTACGCCGCATGTTAGCGGGGATGGCCAGGCGATACGATTCGGTCTCGCGGCGGTAAAGAATGTGGGCGGCAATGCAATTGAGTCGATACTGAAGGCGCGCGAGGAGGTGGGCGGACGCTTCAAGAGTATCTGGGAATTTTGCGAGAAGGTTGACCTGCGCGTGATGAACAAGCGCGTGCTCGAGTCGCTGATCAAGGCCGGAGCTCTGGACTCGCTGGGCAAACGCGGACCGCTGATGGCCGCCGTTGATAAAGCAATGGAGCGCGCGCAAAAGGCGCAGAGGGACGCTGCGCAAGGGCAGAGCGGGCTCTTTGGGCTCTTCGATGAAGGGCCAAGGGCGGGCCGGGACAGCAGCGAAGACTTGCCCAAGGTGGCTGATTGGGAAGAGGGCGAGCGGCTGGCCAATGAGAAAGATGTGCTGGGATTTTTTGTCTCTGGGCATCCGCTGGATAAGTACGCGGAGAAGTTGCGCAATCTGGCGGGCGTGATTTCCGTGGCCGAGGCGCTGGAGCGCAAGCCTCCGGAGAGACGCTGGGGCACACAGGCGGACCCGGCGGACGAGATTCAAGTGGCAGGAATGATTCTCGGGTTGCGCGTGCAGAAGAGCAAGCGGGATCAAAAGCTGTATGCGCAAGCGGCGCTGGAAGATGCTACGGGCAAAATCGACCTGATCTGTTTTTCGCGGGATTATGAGAAGCTTTCAGGGCAGTTGAAGATGGAAGCTCCAGTGCTGGTGAGGGGCGTACTGATGGGCGACGAGGATGCCGCGCCGAAGATTTCTATCAGCTCGATTCAGGCGCTGGAAGAGGTGCAGGTAAAGCTGCCGTCGGGGGTGCGGATTCGCATCAATTTGGATCGTGCGACTGAGGAGATACTGGCCGCATTGAAAAGTGCTGCGGATGCTGCGCCGGGACCGAGCAAGGTGATGCTGCACCTGGAAAAGAAGGGCGAGTACGCCGCGATTCTGGAGCCGGAAAATATGAGTGTGGCGGCGGATCGCGGGTGGGTGGAGCGAGTGGAGGAGTTAGTGGGCAAGGGAGCGGTGCAGATGGTCGGGTAGCGCGGGCTATGCGGTGAGTGAATGGAGCAGCGCGCGGCAACGCTCGCCAAAGCTGAGAACTTCCGGACACTCAAGATAGACTTGCCGGTTGAGCGCCATGAGCATCTGAACGGCCTCCAACTGCCCACCCCGTGAGGAGTACGTCAGGCCTTGGCTCACGAACTCATCAGTAAGGTATTCGATGGCGTGGCCCAGAATTTCGAGCGCGCGCCCTGCATGCGGCGTGATGTGTCGGCGTCGATTTGAGCGCCCGCGGGCGGCTGGAATAGCTGCTGGAATCGAGAAGCCGGTGGTCATGGTGGCTGCCATGGTTCTTATCCTCACTCTCTTATTCGGCATTGTGGGCAAACCGTTCAGATTACGAACGTACCGTTTCCCGTAAGCTAACCGTGGATGATTTCGTGCCATTTGCGGAAATACAACGGAATGAGATCGGAGATGGAGCTTTGAGCAAGCCATGTGAAGCCGTTACGCGAAGAAGGTTCCTTCAGGGAGCAGCTTTGCTCGCGGCTCCGGTCTCATTGCATGCGCAACTGACCCAGAGCAAGTTTGAGAGCCAGCAAGAGGCGCTCAGAAATTGGTATGAGAGGAAGGCGCTTGGCCTTGACGGCATCCGCGTGGATGACCCTGAGGCGATGCGCGAGCTAATGGCCGAATGGCCGGTTCTCTACCCTCCATGGACCGGACGACTGGATGAGTACGACAGCGAGACCTTCGGACCGCTGCTGGCAGTAAGCGACGAGGGCGAAAATGCTGAGGTTATTGCCAAGGCAGCGTATGCATCGGCCAAGGCGCGCGCACTGCATCGTCCCAGCGTTACCGCGCTTGGCGTGATGATCGACGGCGAGCGCATGGTCAGCGCAGGTGAAGGACCGATTGGGCCAGAGGAGTATCAGAAGCTTATCACGGCGGCGTTTGGGCGCGCGCTTTGCTCTACCAATGTTGGCGTGAGAATCAATGCCCGGCTTTACCGGCTTTTTCCGGAGTTTTCTATATCCGATGCAGCCGCGGACGAAGAGAAATGGCTGGCGGAAGTTTACGCGGCATTCGGACCGTTCCTTAAGACGCTCGACGGCACTCCGCGGCCGCTCACGCTTCGGCTTATTGTGCAGCCGGGAGATTCGCTCGGCAAAGTTAGAAAGCTGGCGTCGAAGCTGGAGGCTGGACGCGGTCAGGGACTTCTCGGTCCTGCCTCGGTTCACCGAACTTCTCTGCTGACGATTTGCGCCGGCGTAATCGGCGCAGGCGCGAAGACGGAGGAGATCAAACGGGTAATCGAAACCGCCGCTCAGTGCGGCGTTCCCGAGGTCGCGCTTGACGGAGAACTGGTGTTTGGCGCGCGGGAGCGCTTGAGCGTGCAGTCTCTGCTCAACATTCTGGATGTGAACACGCTCGGCGACCTGTTTTCTTTTGCACGGCAGCGCAAGGTGCGGCTTGTTTATCGCTACCAAGTCGATACCGATTCAGCCGCGAGGACGATTTGGACCGGCTTGCACACCGCGCGTTCCTATGGATTCACGGCGGGTAAGTACGGCCTTGTGCCGCTGGATCTCGAAGAGCAGGAGCGCGTGGTTGGACTCATCAGCAAATGGACCAAAGGATGGACGGCAATTCCGGCATTCTATGTTGATACTCCGCTGGTGACGCACGACGATATCTTCGACGAATCGCGGTGCTTGGAGGGAGCGCTCTTGTGGATGGAAAGGATGCGCGGAGCGGGCGCAAAACTGGCGCTATTCGACTGCCCTGACCGAATTGCAGCACGTTATCTGTTGCGTGACGAAGAGCATTCGGGGGCAAAAGGTGTGTTGACGCTGGAACAAATCGCAGCCTTGGAACAGCGTGGCAGAGAACTGGGATTAAAACTAATGTGGTCCGGGGGGATAACGGCGCCGCAGGCATTCTCCCTTGCCGGGCAACGCGCATTCGCGATCTTCTCGACGGGCGCGACCTCGCGCCGTGTGGCTGTGCATGGCACTTTCGAGGACGATCCGGAACTTTCCAGCGAAGGCGCGCCCACGGAAATTGGCGTCCGCCGCATCCATGCAGCAATGCAGGCTGGATTTCTCGCCGCGGCTTTGCGAAGCCGCAACGCAGTGTTGGCGGAGGAAGTGCGTGGCCTCAGCTCGCGCCTTTTGCAGGCAATCGACTCCCAGAACGCAGTCGAAGAAGGTTTAGCAAAGCTTGACGATGCATTAACGCGTGGTTGGCAACTTCATTGGGCGCGGAAATAACTTGAAGACTCGGCTTCGCGACCCAGTCCCAAGCGAGCGCCGTCCTTGACAGCTCGCCCCAGTTCCTTTCCCGCCTGCGCTTACTTGCCTGCCCCGCCGCCATTCGCGCCAATCGCTTTGAGCCTCGTCTGCGCCAGTGTGTAGGTCGACGTGGGAACGGCCAGATTCTCCTTGGGCTTTTCCAGCTTGCGATAGTCGGCAATTGCTATCCCGCGCTCGCCGTACTGCTCGGCGAAGCGCCCGAAGGCATACCAGTAGTCGTCGTTAGGCTCGTCCAGGTTCAAGTCGTCCATGCTGCGCAGCAGCAGGTCGCGCGCCTCTTTGGTTTTCCCGGTATCGGCATACAAACAGGCCAGCGTATGCAGGATATGCGGATTGTCCTTGGACATCTGAGTGGACTTGATGGCGGTGGCAATATCGCTCGCCTCGACCTTCCCGGTAAACAGCGCATACCAGGCAATGTTGTTCAATATCTCCGCATTCTCTTTGCCCTGGTCCACCAGCTTTTGCGCCCATCCGCGAGCCGCCGCAAAGTTGCCCCGATTGGCTTCAATCTGCATCTTCATCAGCAGTGCATCCTGGTCGCCATCCAACAACTTCAGCCGTTCGTCGCAAAGGACAAGGGCTTCGCCATTCCTGCCCAGCCCCATGAGTGCCTCTGCATTCGACAGAAAGGCCCGCCTGGATTCCGGCTCCTGCTTGAGCAGCGTCGAAGAGACCTCCTCGAGCTTTGCGAAGTTGTCTTGTATCGAGTAGCCTTCCGCCAGAGCCACCAGGATGTTTGTTTGCTCGCGTTCCCCGGCAGCGTCCTTGCGCGCCTCTTCCAGCAGCGCCACACCCTGCGCGGCGGTGGGCTTGGTACTGACAAGAATCTATGCCGCGGCCAGTTTCATCTTGCGAGCATCGGCGGCCTGCCCCTTGGTCCAGAAGCGAGGGAAGACCGGCCCTCCGAACGGGTCGTCGCCACCCTCCAGATGCAGGTCTTCGCGCAGCCAGTCGAGCAGCACTTTGGTGCCGGCAAGGTCGCCGGCTCTTACCCGGTCCAGCATCTCAAGCGCAATTGAATTGGGTCTGTCAGCGGTGTCCAGCAGCTTGTATTGTCCGTCTTCTTTCACTACGAAGGACGTGAGATTCCTGCCTCCGGGAATCTCCACCTTCACACGGTAACCGGTTGCGTCGTTGCCTTCAATCTTTGGATCGACCTGCTGCAACCTGATATCGATTTCCACGTCTTGCGAGTCGTCCTCGCGGGCCAGCCAGCTATTCATCTTCTTGCCGGACTCAAGCGTCTCTTTCATCTCCTCCGCGTCTTCATTCTTCATCACAGCTCGCGCATTTCGACTGGAGACGGCCTCCAGTTCGGCCTGAGTCAGGTCAGGGGACATGCTGAGAAGATAGGCGCGCTTCACTTGGTCGGCAGGCGTGTTGGCGAAGTGCATATCCTCGTGGTGTTGCGCACCGCGTAGCATCGAGGCCAACCCCATTGTCTGGGCCGCGTTGTCGCCGGCAGCACCGGCCTCCAGGAAATCGGCAGCCAATGGGTATTGGCGAATTCTCATCAGCATTTCGCCAGCCGTGCGCGCGGCGCCTTTGAAGGATGCGTCGTCAGTGGAGCGTTTGTTGGCCTCGGCCAGGCCAACTTTGCTTCCGTGCAAGATGGCCTCACTAGCCGCGATCAACGCGGTGGGTTGAGGGTTCAAGGTCTGCGAGGCCTTGATGGCTCCGTCAGGATCGCCGCCATAGAAAAGAGCAAAGGCAAGGTTGTTAGTCAGACCGAGTTCTACCAGCTTGTCCTGGCCCAATTTCTGGTATTCGGCAATGGCTTCCTTCATCTTCGCCTGGCCGCTGTAGCGCCGTCCCGCCGGGTCGTGCTCCAGCATGATCGCCAGGCTGGCCTGTGCAGTATGGTCATCTGTGTCCAGCCGCATCGCGGCACGGTAGGCTTCGGCCGCCCCTGTCCAATCGCTACCAGCGCGCATATCCCGGCCCACCAGATCGTGCTTCAGAATATCCGCCAGCGTTCTCTCGGCCGGCGCGGAGTTGGGGTCCAGCTTTACCGCCTGACGGGCTTCGGTCCGCGCCGCCTCGCCCATCCCCGCCTCAAGCAGCACCTTGGCCACCTGCAAGTGGTGGACGGCATCGTTGGGGTACTGCGTGGCCAGGCTGCGATAGGCGGACAACGCCTCGCCAACCTTGCCTTCATGCAAAAGCACCGCACCCCGAGGCTCGAAGTTGACCAGAATCGCCGCCCCCGCCATCAGCTCCGCCACCTTGTTCCGCAGCTCGGTTGCCTCGGCCGTTGTGTATCGCCGATTGACGGAATCAAAAATCAGACGCGCCGCGACCACGCCGTCCTTCTCCGTGGAAAACTTCTCGGTCAGCAGCGCAGGGCCTACCTGAATCGTTGCGTCCGGAGGCAGATCCCTGGGTACAAACCCGTTCGGCGGCACAATACTGTACTTCCATTCGGTACGAAAGGGCTGATACAGCTCCCAGTCCGCTGTGCGCGGCTTCTTGGGCTTGTCCTTGTCGTCTTTCTTCTTCTCGTCCGTGTCGTCCTTGCGCTTCAGATCATCGGGCAGAAGCTGGAACAGACCGTCCAGGCGAATTGCGGCTACCGCGCTATCCAGGTCCGTATAGCCTCGCTTGGTCTTTTCGGCCACCAGTTTCAGTTCAAACTGCCGCGAAAGGTCTGCCGGATCAGTGCGCTCCAAACTGCCCAGCTCTTCGGCAATGTATTGCGCCTTCACGTACGAAGTAAGGCCGTCCCTGGTCTCCTTATCGGGCTTGTCGGCATAGGAGGAGCGGTAATATGACTCGAAGACGCCCGTGGGCTGGGTTCTCTCCGTCACCGTCGCCGGACCGTTCTCGCCAAGCGCCAGCTCGCGAAACTCCAGCAGCACGTTATCCCGCGACACAGACTCCGGAGTCTTCACAAGCGAGGTCGTCTCTGGCCGGGCAATCAGCGCCAGCCTTCCCTGATCGCCCGCCGGCAACTGACCCAGCCGCGCATAGCGGTCGGTCGCGTCGATCCAGAGTGCCGGAGTGCCGGGCACATACACAATGGCGTGATCGAAAAGACCCATCCCCGGAAGATCGGCGGGCACGTCCATCCGCGAACCAGCGTTGAGCAGTGCCACATATGCCGGAATGCCGGCAGCCCGTAGCATTGTGACCAGCAGCGTGGCCTTGTCCTTGCAGTCGCCGTACTTCTTGTTCAACGTGTCGGCAGGGTCGTGGGGCATAATCGCCGCTTCGCCGAATTCGATGCCTGTGTAGCGAACCTCACGGTCCAGGTAGTCCAGAATCGCACCTTCCTTTTCCGCGACTCCTCTCTTGCCAGAAATCAACTGGTCCACGATGGCTTGCACTGGAGCAGCATTGGCACGGCTGTCGACAATCTTCGAGTACTCGGCAGCCATGCCCTGCCATGACGGCCCTGTGGAAAATGCGATCTCCGGGTAATTGGCCACATCCGGCGGAAGATTCGGCTCCTGCGGTTCAATCCCTTCCAAACGCCCCAGGTCGTAGGTGAGCGTAACCCGCCCGTTTGCCTCGGCGCGCACCGGCTTCAAATCCGGCAGCAGCAGTGTGGCCGTACGCAACGCCAGTGAGGCCGGCGCATCGAAGACTGCGCGGCTGTGCTCCACCGGAACTCGCTCCTGGCCAAAGACAATTCGCCCCACTTGTCCCGGCGCAAAGAGCGGTTCGTTCTCGCGCTCAACGTACTCCTCCTCCACCACCACCCCCGGAGCAATGGCAGGGAGGGGTGCGTGCAGCCGCTTGCCGTCGCTGTACATCTTGTAGTCGCCGCCGCGTGCCGGCGCCTCGGTGATCGTATATGGATCCAGCTCATGTACAGAGAAGTCCGGCGTAATCACTCTTGCCCGAATCGAAGGCCTCGCCTCATGCCAAGGCTCCCAACCCACCGAGAGATAGTCCCATCCTTCTGCGCCCTTTTGCGTGAGAACCTTGTAAACAAAGTGCACTACGTGCTCCATGCGCCCCGACTCGTCGAAGCTGTAACGGTGATCTTCATCGAGCAACACCACATTCGTGCCTTCCGGCGCGTTCACCGCCGACGCCGCTTCGTACAATGCCTGGGGCGCAAGAGAAAAGTGCGGCGCCAACCATGCCTCAGCGGCCTGCTGAGCGAGGCAAACCTGCGGGAAAGTCAGTGCGCAGACGGCGCAAAACAGCACAACAAGGCTAGAACGGGAACGTAAAGACACAAAATCACCTGCATGTGCGAGATGCAAACTAAGTTAAATGAAGCCTCCAGGATAAGCAAGGCGCCGAAGAACAAGGCAGTAGGGGAGTGTCAGCGAAGGGCGATTCGCCGTTATTGCCAAAGACTAGTGATGGATTATTGGATTTCTCGCATATATACTTTATGAACGTAAAGCAATATACAAAAGAGGCATGAATTGTCCGATTCCGCCAAGGAAAAGCTGCTGGATTCGGTGGGATGGAAGATGCTCACCGAACTGCAAAAGGACGCCCGCATCTCTTTTGCCGAGCTGGGCCGCCGCGTAGGGCTCTCCACGCCGGCCGCCGCGCAGCGTGTTCGCCGCATGGAAGACGAGGGCATCATCCGCGCCTACCGCGCCGACATCAGTCCATTGCAGGTGGGTTTGCCCATCACGGCCTTCATTCGGATGAGCATTGTGGGCGACGTGCTGCCCAGGCTGACCGCCCAGATTCGGTCCATGACAGAGGTCGTCGAGTGTCACCGCGGGACCGGAGCGGACTCATTCATCATGAAGGTGAATGTAATCTCGGTCGAGCACCTGAACCACGTGATCGACTGCTTGACGCCCTTTGGAACCACATCGACCTCGCTGGTACTGGGGTCGGTTGTCGAAAGAAATCTTCTGGGGCCGGAGAATCTCATCTGGCCGGGCGCTAATAAGACCGAATCCTAGTTGCGAATTCCGGCCAGCAGCCCTTCAATCTCCGCCTTTTCGGCGGAAGTGGAAAGCAGAAGCGGAGCGCGGGCGCGGCCTCCGTAGTAGCCGTTGAAATCGCAGGCGTACTTGACGCTCGCAATGCCTAACTCGCCTACGATGCGCAGATTGGGGCCGCTGATGCGCTTCTGTTTCTCTTCGGCCAGCTTGAGGTCGTGGTCCTTCCACGCGAGATAGACCTCCTGACATGCCTGCGGAGCAAAGGCGGCCATGCCCAGTATGCCTCCAGACGCGCCCAGCTCCAGCGACTCAAGCAGATTTGAAGCTGCACCGGTGAGCACCTGGAAACCCACCTCTTTGGTTCGCGTCTTGATGGGAGCAACCGGCGGAGCCACCGCGACAGCCACGCCGCTGGCTTGGCCACCGATGGAGACAAGCGCATCGCCGTTGCCGGCCTTTGGCGCCAGCATGCGCCCGGTCACAGCCTCAAAGATTGGGGTCACCGTCACGGTTCGCCGAGGCGAGCCAACGGTTGCCGCGACCAGAGCGCGAATCCGGTCAAGGCTGCCCGAGGAATTCTTGATGCCGATAATGTTGGGGTGCTGTGCCAGCTCGGCCGCTACTTCGATGGGGATGTTGTAAGGAACGAAGCGGGGAATGTTGTAGAGCACCACCGGCAAGGGCGAGCGATCGGCCACGCTGCGGAAGTAGTTGAGCACGGCAGCCGGCGACATCTGGGTCGAAAAATAGCTGGATGTGCGAACGAGAACGGCGTCGTAGCGGAACTCGGCCGCGGCCTCGGCCAACGCGACCGTGGCCTTTACGCTCTCGCGCCCCACGCCGGCGATAAGCACCTTATCCGGCGCGGCGGCTTCGGCGGCAACGCGCAACACCTCGCGGGTCTCGGCGTCGTCCAGGTATGGAGCTTCGCCCGTCGAGCCCAAAAGCAATATCCCGGAAAGCAAGCTGCGGGAGTAGCGAGCCATGTTGGCTTCGATTTTTCGATAATAAACGCGCTCGTCAGGGTAAAACGGCGTGGGAACGGCGGCAAAGATGCCTTCAAGCAACATACGTTTATTGTAGCCAACCACTTCGCCAATTTACGCCTGTACCGCCGAAAAACGCATCGCCTTCCGAGCCGATCTGTACAGCAAGCCCCAGGCACCTTCAAACCAGCGCGGCTTTGGCCTCTTCAATCTGCTTGATGTGCCGTAGAGAATGAACGGCAATCGACTGAAGCATCTCGTGGCAATTCACCGTGCCCATAATCGGATGAGAGGTAATCTGGGAACGGAGGTCTTCCGTGTTCTCCCGAACAAATTTGATCGTTCGCTCCCGATTAGCCATGAACCGCTCGACGGCTTCTGACAATGTGGAAAAGAGTCCGCTGGGCGAGCCCTGCGGAGGAGATTCCATGCGCCTGGAACGGTCCAATCCGCGGACAGGGATGGCTGCCTCGCGCCGTTCATTGATGAGCGGCGCGTCGGCGTGTGCGGACTCAATGATTTGCCGAAAGAGATACTCCTCGGAGATCACAAGGTGCTCGACGCATCCCAGGATGGACCAGCTTTCCGGAGCGGGAGCGCGCGCGGCCATCTCCTCTGTCACGCCCTGCAATGCCTTGCGCAGCGCAGCTTTCCCCTGCTCCAAAGAATTCAGAATCTCCTGTCTCTCCTGCTCATTCATGCGAAGACCCTCCGGTGTCCGCTTTCCAGAAGCAGCATTTCACGAGCCCGTTGCCGCGTGCAATTGCTGCAGAGCGTAGACCGTCGTCTGGCGGCTTTGCATGGCATGGATGCCTTCCACTGCGGCCTGCGCGGCGGCGATGGTGGTGATGGAAGGAATCCGCGCCAGCACCGCTGCCCGGCGAATGGCCTTTTCGTCAAAGAAAGTGTCCTGGCCGCGCGGAGTGTTAACCAAGAGCTGAATGCGGTCGCCTTTGATCAAATCCACGATGTTGGGCCGGCCCTCTTTGACTTTGAAAACCCGCTCCACTATGAGACCAGCCTTCTCCAACACATTGGCCGTGCCTTCGGTGGCGACAATCTTGAAACCCAGGTTGACGTAGCTGCGCACCAGTTCAACAACCGCGGGCTTGTCGGGATCGTTGACGCTGAAGAAGACCGTGCCGCTGGTGGGCAACACCTGCCCCGCCGCAAGCTGCGCCTTGGCAAACGCCTCGCCAAATGTCGCCGCCACGCCCATCACTTCGCCAGTGGAGCGCATCTCCGGCCCAAGAACGGTATCCACGCCTGCAAATTTATTCCACGGAAAAACCGGCGATTTCACATAGTAATGTGTCCCGGTTTCAAGGTCTTTGCCGCTGGCAAGCTGCGCAGGCAGCAGCTCGCGCAGCTTGCGGCCGGTCATCAGCCGTGCGGCCACTTTGGCGAGCGGGATTCCCGTAGCCTTGGAGACATAAGGCACAGTCCGCGAGGCGCGGGGATTCACCTCGATCACATAAACATGGTCCTTGTCCTCGGCGTCGCGCTGAATGGCAAATTGCAGATTGACCAGACCAACGACTTTGAGCGCCAGAGCCAGCTTGCGCGTGTAGGTGCGCAGCACCTCAAGCGTCTCTTCGCGGATGCCCACGGCGGGCAACACACAGGACGAATCGCCGGAGTGGATGCCGGCCTCTTCGATGTGCTGCATGATGCCGGCGATGATTACATCCTCGGAATCGCAGAGCGCATCTACGTCCACTTCAATGGCGCTCTCCAGAAAGTGATCCACGAGCACCGGCCGCTCTTGTGAATACTCCACCGCCGCGCGCATGTAGTGGGCAACAGCCTCGGCATCATACGCAATCACCATGGCCCGCCCGCCCAAAACATAGCTGGGCCGCACCAGCACCGGATAGCCAATTCGCTCGCCGACAGCCAGCGCCTCTTCCACACTGGTCGCCGTGCCTCCGGCGGGCTGCGGAATCTTCAACTCGTCGAGCAGCTTGCCGAAGCGCTTGCGGTCTTCGGCCAGATCAATGGATTCAGGCGAAGTGCCGATGATAGGCACGCCCGCAGCGCGTAGCCGCTGCGCCAGATTGAGCGGCGTCTGCCCGCCAAACTGCACAATCATTCCAATCTTTGCGCCGGACTGCGCCTCGTGATTGTAGACCGCCAGCACATCTTCGAGCACCAGCGGCTCAAAGTAGAGCCGGTCACTGGTGTCGTAATCAGTGGAGACGGTCTCCGGATTGCAGTTGACCATGATGGTCTCGTAGCCGTCGTCCTTCAGCGCGAAGGCAGCGTGGCAGCAGCAGTAATCAAACTCGATGCCTTGGCCAATGCGATTCGGCCCCGAGCCGAGAATAATGATTTTGGGCTTGTCGGTCGGCGGCGCTTCGTCCTCTTCGTCGTAAGTCGAGTAAAGATACGGCGTCATCGATTCGAACTCAGCCGCGCAGGTGTCTACCAGTTTGAAGACCGGCTTGATGCCCTTGGCTTCGCGCAGTTCCCTCACCTGCTGGATGCCTGCGTGACCTTCCAGTTTCCATTCAGTCGCGATGCGCTCGTCGCTCAATCCGAGCCGCTTGAGCTGGCGCAATTGCTCCGCGCCAATATCCTTTGGAGTCGTTTCAGCAATCGCCATCTGCGCCAGTGTGATCTCGCGAATCTGATGCAGGAACCACGGGTCCATGCCGGTGAGCCGCGCCACTTCGCGCACGCTCATACCGCGCTCGAAGGCATAACGAATATAGCCGAGACGCTCAGGCCGCGGAGTTACCAGCATCTGCGTCAGCCGTCGCGGCTCCAGAACCTCCGCGCCTGTTTTCTTGCCTGTCTCCAGCGCGCGCCAAGCCTTCATCAGTGCTTCCTTGAAGGTGCGGCCAATGGCCATCACCTCGCCTACCGACTTCATCTGTGGCCCAAGCGTCTCATCGGAGCCGGGAAACTTTTCAAACTGCCACTTGGGAATTTTCACGACGACATAATCAATCGTCGGCTCAAAGCAAGCCGGAGTCTTGCGCGTGATGTCGTTGGGTATCTCGTCGAGCGTGTAACCCACGGCCAGCTTGGCGGCAATCTTGGCGATGGGAAAGCCCGTAGCTTTCGATGCCAGCGCCGAAGAGCGCGATACGCGCGGATTCATCTCGATCACCGTCATGCGGCCATCGATGGGGTTGACGGCGAATTGAACATTAGACCCGCCGGTCTCGACGCCAATCTCGCGCATCACGGCAATGGCCGCGTCGCGCATCTTCTGATACTCGCGGTCGGTGAGTGTCTGCGCCGGGGCCACGGTAATCGAGTCGCCGGTATGCACGCCCATGGGGTCGAAATTTTCTATCGAACAAATAATGATGACGTTGTCGGCGAGGTCGCGCATGACCTCAAGCTCGTATTCCTTCCAGCCCAGCACGCTCTCTTCAATCAGGCACTCATGTACCGGCGAAAGGTCCAGCCCGCGCGCCAGAATCTCCATCAACTCTTCGCGGTTATAAGCGATGCCGCCGCCCGTGCCGCCGAGCGTAAAGCTGGGGCGAATCAGTACTGGAAAGCCGAGCTTCGCGGCAAACTCCAGACCGTCGCGCAGATTGTTCACCAACGCAGACTTGGAAACCTCGAGGCCGATGCGCAGCATTGCGTCTTTGAAGAGCAACCGGTCTTCGGCCTTCTTGATGGCTTCGAGCTTTGCGCCGATCAACTCGACGTTATAGCGGTCCAAAATCCCCGCGTCGGCCAGATCGACAGCCAGATTGAGCGCCGTCTGCCCGCCGACCGTCGGCAGCAATGCAAATCTGCCGGGCGCTTTTCCTTCGACTCCTGGCGTGGCGATGCCGGGTCCGCTGGAAAGCATCTCGGATTCGATCCGGATAATCTCCTCCACATACTCGCGCGTCAACGGCTCGATGTATGTGCGGTCGGCGAGATCGGGATCGGTCATGATGGTGGCCGGGTTGGAGTTTACCAGCACCACCTCGTAGCCCTCCTGCTTGAGCGCCTTGCAGGCCTGCGTGCCGGAGTAATCAAACTCCGCCGATTGCCCAATTACAATGGGCCCCGAGCCAATCACCAATATCTTCTGAATGTCATTTCTGCGTGGCATTTTTTGTTCTGTTCCTTGCCTAAACTGAGTGATTCGGGGGTCGAAGGGTACGGGCTTCAGCCCGTACATTCATTTCGTCATAATGAGCGGGCTTTAGCCCCTGAGGGAAATCTCTGTTTGGAAAGCCAACGAACTCATAGTGAACAGCGTCTCCGACCAAATGCGCATCCACCGGATTGTTCTGGATATATGCCAAATGTTTCAGCCAATCCTCTTCATCCCGGATGCGGTGATCGGTAAATCCGCTTTGCCAAATCTCGCCATTCCATTCGAGTTCTTTCTTGGCTCGGAATGAGAATCCGCCTTTAATGAGTTGCATCGATTTTTCGACCGACTCAGTCGGAGTGACGAGCAAATGCAAGTGATCCGGCATGACGACATAGGCATGGAGTTTGTAGCCGGTTCCTTCATAGTGATGGATGGTCGAAAGCATTAGCCGTGCCCAGCGCTCATGGCGAAAGAAAGGCTTGCGGCCTTCGGTCTGGGTCGAAACGAAGTAGGCGTATTCGTTGCTACGAATTGTCTCTCGTGTCGGACGCATTCCACTCCCTCGGGGGCTAAAGCCCCGGCTGTTTATGCCCTTTTGATGTACGGGCTAAAGCCCGTACCCTTCACTAGAGCCTGCACCCTTCATCCTTGCGGCACGACTGAAGTCGTGCCCTTTCAAAACACTCCACAGTTCAGCCTGTCAGCCGGCCAGACATGAAAGCAAAGTTCCACTCGCCAGATAGCGTTCAAAAAACAGCGGAGCCAGGGCCCCGCTGCTGTTGCAAAAACTACACCTCGAAAATGACTCTTGGCGCTTCATCCCTTCCACTCCTCCATCATCCGCCGGAAGTCGTGGAAGAGGTAGTTTGAGTCGTGCGGGCCGGGAGCAGCTTCCGGGTGATACTGGACAGTGAACAACGGCAGCGTCCGATGGCGCATACCTTCCAGCGTCTGATCGTTCAGGTCCACGTGGGTCAACTCCACTTCATTGGCGTTGATCGAGTCGGGATCAACAGCATAGTTGTGGTTGTGCGCCGTGATCTCCACCTTGCCGGTCGCGTTGTTCTTGACCGGGTGGTTGCCGCCGTGGTGCCCGAATTTGAGCTTGTAGGTCTTGCCTCCCAGCGCCAGCCCGGTGAGTTGATGGCCCAGGCAAATCCCGAAGACCGGCACGCGGCCCATGAATTTGCGTATGGCGCGGACAGCATAATCCACCGGCTCGGGGTCGCCGGGGCCGTTGGAGAGGAAGACGCCGTCGGGTTTCAGCTCGAAGATATCCTCGGCGCTGGTCTCTGCCGGAACCACCGTCACCCTGCAGCCCTCGCGCACTAACATGCGTAGAATGTTAAGCTTGATGCCAAAATCGTAAGCCACCACATGAAGGGTGCTCCGCACTCCCTCGTTTTGGTCGAGAGCTTTCGCAAGTAGAGAATCCCCCGTCTGGTTGCGGCTGTCATTCGCGTCAAAGGTGTAGAGCGACTTGGTCGAAACCACGCGCGCCAGATCTGTCCCGTCCATCTTGCGAATGTTCCTGGCTTTTTGCACCAGGGTTTCGGGGTCCGAAACTTCAGTCGAAATCACGCCGCGCTTCACGCCGTAGGTGCGCAGGTGGCGCACCAGGGCGCGCGTGTCGATCTCGGCCAGCACCGGGACGGAGTAGCGCTCCATGTACTCGTCGGTGACGCGCTCGGAGCGCCAATTCGAGCTGATGGGCGAGAACTCGCGGACAATCAGGCCCTCGATATAGGGTTTGGCTGACTCATTGTCTGCCTGATTGGTGCCGTAGTTGCCGATCTGGGGGTTGGTGAGAACAACGATCTGTCCGGCATAGGAAGGATCGGTGGCGATCTCCTGATAACCGGTAAGGGAAGTATTGAAAACGACTTCGCCCTGGCATTCTCCTGGAGCGCCATAGCCGTGGCCACGATAGATGCTCCCGTCTTCGAGTGCTAGAATCGCCTGCATCGCCTCTCCGAGGGATAGATTTTATCGATTCGCACAGAACTGTGCTATCCTCTTTATTATCAGCAACCTGATTTTGCCAGAACCAGTTTTGCTGAAGAATTGCAGAAGGGTGGCACATCCCGTGACAACTTCGGAACCGATTGCCTCATTAACTATATCAGTCTTTGCGCGACATTCTGCGGATTGTCCCAAGGGGGATGACCCTCAATGGAAACGCTGCAAATGCCGCAAGTCCCTGTACATACGGGAGGGTGGCAAAACGCAGTACCTTTCAGCCAAAACGCGCTCATGGGAACAGGCTGAGCGGGTGGCACAGGCTGAGCGGGACAAGCGAGACCCGGTAAAGATCGAATTGCAGAAGATTGCAGAATCCGAGGCGGCCAAAGATGCCTTCCGGCTCAAGCCTATGGGCGAGGCCCTGGAGCAATGGCTTGCCGGCATGAAGACGCCCGGAGAATCATCGGTTGATGCCTACCGCTCAACCTCGCGCAAGATTCAGCAGTGGGCAGAGAGTGTGGGTGTTGTCTACGTGAGCGATGTGACCCCCGCCATGCTGGACACGTGGCGGGCGTCCTGGTCACCGGACGCCAAGTACAAAGCGAACCGGCTTGCCCTCACCACACAGGCCACGCTGCTGACTCGAGTAAAGGCGTTCCTTCGGTGGGCCACGGCTATGGAGTACACCCGGCGTAATCCGGCTCTGATCCTCAAGGCCATCACGCCGGATGCGAGCCAAACGTGGCCCTTGACCCCCACGCAGTTTGAAGAGCTGCTATCCGCAACGCACAAACTAGACGCCAGCGCACGGTACAAGTCCGCAAAGATCGGACAGCCTCTCCGGGCGCTCTTCCTCGTCCAGCGTTGGACCGGCCTTCGCGTTGGGGATGTGCTCGCCTTGCCTAAGTCCGCTCTCCAAGACAACCGGCTCACTGCGGTGATACAGAAAAAGCGCAACCGGAAGCCCGGTGCCTGCCAGCTGGAGTGTATTCTCCCAGATCACGTGGTGCAGGCTCTTACCACGCTCCCCCTCCGCGAAGAAGATCACCCAGATTACTTCTTTTGGTCCAAGAAGTGCTCTGAGCACGTCAACACAAACAAGTGGCTCCGCAAGGTTGACCGCATCAACGGCTATCTGTCATTCACTGATGAAGCCGGGAAGCCCATGGGCTTCCGGTCCCACATGCTCAGGGATACATTCGCGGTGGAGATGCTCTTGGCCGGCGTCCCGCTCGAAAAGGTGAGCAAGCTTTTGGCGCACGAATCCGTCACCGTAACGGAGAGGTACTACGCGAAGTGGACGGCGAGTCGGAGACAGCAACTTGAGGGTGAGGCTGTCGCTGCAATGCGGAAGATGGGCGCCACGTTCAGCGTCGCACAGGTTTGAGCATCACAAAGACACGAAGAGCCCCGGCCGCGGCGGCTGACCTGCCAGGGTCTCCTGCAGGCTCAAACCGGGGTTGGAGACGAATTGCCGACTAACCGCTCGCACTCCGAATCATCCGGATAATTCTACGTTGCACAGGGATTTGATAGACTCTGGTCAAGACGCGAACTCGACGACAGTCGAACGTACATGAAATCGTCCCTTTTGAAG
>Ga0224555_1002461_pt1 | contig 21694 bp, 24 predicted proteins | sample 714S23034metaG_FD_180687 | JGI IMG/M metagenome (GOLD analysis project Ga0224555, IMG submission 180687) | Peat soil microbial communities from Stordalen Mire, Sweden - 717 S2 30-34 | ecosystem: Environmental > Terrestrial > Soil > Wetlands > Peat | place: Sweden: Norrbotten County, Stordalen...
TCCACGGGCATTTCCAGTAGGAAAGCCCGGACGATGCCGGGCTTTCACCGTGAAGGGATGCGGCCTACTCGACCGCTTCGTCGAAGGGCAGTTCCTCGTTGGCTTCCTGTTCTTCCGCAGCGGCCTTTTCCGCGCGGTCGAGCTTGAGGATGGAGTTGACGCGAATCGAGTCGGTGCGGACCGGCTTCTTCGCCTTCTTGGGCGTGTACTCGGAGTGGCGAATCTCGCCCTCGATCTGGATGTGCGCGCCCTTCTTGAGCGTGGCCGCGAACTCGCCGAGTTTGCCAAAGACGATCGAGCGATGCCACTCGGTGTGCGAGATGTATTCGCCGGACTCTTTGTCCTTGTAAGAGGTCTTGGTTGCGAGTGAAAGGGTGGTGAACTTCTGGTTGTTCTTGCCGGTGCGGACTTCGGCGTCGCCGCCAAGGAAGCCGATGAGGATAGCTTTGTTCTGATACATTTTCGTGTCTCCGTTTTTGAATTCCCGATCTGCTCGGGTCACACCTTGCGAAGCTATGCGAGTGGGCGCGACTCCCAAGGCCGAAGCTCTGCATTTACGGAGGGTCCATCGCAGATGGAAACCGTAACCCGTAGGGCTGCGCAGCAGAAGCAGAAGAGCGAGCCTGCCGCCGGGCGTCGCATAGGCCCCGAAGCAGTGACCGAGCAAGTGAGGAATGGAACTGGGAGACACACTGAAGAACAATACTGTTCCCGCTTTCTGGCGATGCCATTCCCCGGCAAACCAGATCATCCTTCTCGCCGTCAGACCTCGGGACAAAGAGCCGCATCTCGCACCCGGCATCGCATGTCTTCCACTCGGCGTAGTCACGCTCAAGAGCGCACAACAAGGGCGTGATTTCGTTTGCTTCACCATGCCCAAGAAGGCTTTGCATTGCCGCTCCTCCGATTCGCATTCCATCCTGCAATCCGCGCTGCAATCTACACCGCCAAAGTGGAGGAAGCCCGGTAGATTTCCTCCGTCACGAAGCACTGGTCCGCGTGGCTGTATCCACTCACGGTGATCAGCTCGCGTATCCGGCGTCGGCCCGTGGAATCGCGTTCGCAGTAGAGAACAAAATCCACTGCCTTTCCGGTCTGTGACCGGATGAATTGCTGGTCGAGATTGGTCCGGGCGCTGAGCGCCATATCCGCCAGCCGGTCGAGTGCATCGAGGGCGGAATCTGCGTGCAATGTTGAGAGCGTTCCACCGTGGCCAGTGTTCATAGCCTGCAAGAGGTCGTAGCCGCATTCATCGCGGATTTCGCCCATGATGATGCGGTCGGGGCGATGCCGCAAGGCGGCGGCAACCAACTGGCTCGGAGTCACGGCAACTTGACCGGGAATTGCCGCGACCGCCTCCCAGCGAACGGCATTGGGATGGGCAACCTTCAATTCGGCGGGCTGCTCGATCACGATCAGCCGCTCACGAAGCGGAACATGATCGAGCAGGGCCTTCATCAGCGTGGTCTTTCCCGAGCCAGTTCCACCAGCGATGATGCCGTTCTTCCGTCCTTCGATTAGTCGTTCAACAGTGTCACGTACATTGACCGGAAGACTGCCCGATGCGACCAGTTCATCGGAGGTGAACCAGCGGTTGAATTTGCGCACGGTGAAGGTCGGCCCGTTGATCGAAGAAGGCGAGCCGACAACGGCCACGCGCGAGCCATCGGGCAAGCGCGTATTGAGAATCGGATTCTGTGTCGTCAGATCCTGCCCAAGGATGCGCGCAACGCGCTCAATGGCGGCTTGCAACCGTTCGTTCGAGAATGGCTGTGTGAGTCCGATTTGCTCCACGACACCATTGCGGTCTGCAAAAACTCCGCTCGTTCCATTGATCATCAGATCGGAGATCGACGGGTCAAGCAGAAGCTCGCGCAACTCCTCGGGAAAGAACGGTAGTATCAGGTCGAAGCTCACTTCGTTCCCCCTGTGTTTGCGTCCGGCTTGATGAGATCGACAGAGACGCGGTTTTCGTGGAACTCTGTGATGGTCAATCCCAGCGGATTGATAAACTCGTATTGCGGATAGACGCGGGACTGATCGCTGACCTGTTTTGGATTCAAGTAGTAGGTGATGCTGAGCAGCCAATGCTCCGTGCGCGGCTCGTGGGAATTCTCAGCCGAGTAGAAGCGATCAACCGCCATCAGGGCAGTCCCACGGGCGATGCGCGCGCCCTGAAGCATTTCCTCCGACATCGTTGTAATGGTCACGTTCTGGACCTGCACGTCGCTCGCTTCGATCTGCCCTGCCGTGACCTGGGAGACAAGGTGATTGGCGTTGTCTTCACCCATCAGGCGTGAGGCCAATGCCTGCGAGAGAAAGTAGTAGTTGAGCGGATATTTCTTGGCGATTACGTCGCGGTTGACGGTGTAGCGGTAGTTCGCCCAATCGGTCAGATAGGTGCGGACTTCGCCCTCACGAGGCGAATAGTTGAGGTCGCTATACTGGATCGCCTGGGCGCGGCCCATCTCGTCGATGCGGATGTAGCGATTCGCAACCGGGCGGTGCGCCAGCATCAGGTTCATTCCGAGCGAAGCGAGCAGCATGACCGTGCCACAGGTGAGGATCATGCGATAGGCTTTCCGCTCGGCGTAGTGCGACGCATAGACCTCGTTGCCGATGTGGTCAACGAGCAGTGATTCGGTGGGCGTGAGCGATGACTTTGACGGTTGCGGCATGGGATGCACTTATCCTTTCTTCAAGCGTGAGAAACAGGCCCACGGTGTAGATGAGGACCACTATGAATAGGCAGATCAAAAGCACAGTGAGCGCATACCGGAACGGCCTGGAAAGCCTGAGCAGGCGGAAGAGCAGGAAGCTGAAGAGAAAGGTCCACATGGCGTGCTCCTCAACCGGCCATCATGGCGATGGAAGCAACCGCGCCGCCAACCTTGGAAACGCTGTCAGCCATTCCCGCCGTGCCGCCAAAGATCGCCTGCGTCATGCTCGGGATGAAGAGCATGTTGATGATGAAGGCGAGATAGACCATCGTGCAGGGAATCAGGTTCGCCAGCCACATCTCCATCGAGTAGGTTCCGTTGAAGGTTTGCTGAATGAAGGTATTCAGGAAACCGGCCCACACAAAGATGAATGCGGCGGCTACGGCGCGGATCATCGCGAAGCTGAGAAGCACGTCGAGAAATTGGAAAAACTTTCCTCGAAACGTTCTGGTCATCAGCAGCGGAATGAAGACCGGACCGAAGAGCGCGGTGACGCCGTAGAGAATGAACGATGAGCAGTTGATCAGGAACAGGATTGCCGATGCAACGCCCATCAGAGCCTGAACGTAGAAGTAGCAGAGAATCTGGACTGGTGCCGTCAGCGACGGCATCGGCGTGTTGTCGCCAGCCGTCTTCATGAGCTGGAGAAGATTGTCGAGCGAACTCTGATCGAATGCCGCAACCATAGCCTGGGCGATGTAGCTGAAGAAGTGATTCAATCCGAAGCTCGCGCCGGGCAGCGGATTGACCCAGTAATTGATGAGCAGGCAGCAGACGATCAGCCGCAACAAGAAGTGCGTCAGATCGCCCGCGCGAACCGGGTGCGCATGGAAGCGCCACACGGTCATCCCGGAGGTGTTCCAATTGATGACCATGTTGATCAGCGAGAAGAGGGCGATGCAACTCAACTCGGTCAATCCAAGCTGCGTCAATGCGCCGCCGTTTTGTGTGGTCAAATTCGTCAGATTGTTCGTGAACTGGTAGAGCCAATCCACGCCGGAACTCGTGCCCGGCAATGCCTGGGCCAACAGCGTCGGTGAAATCATAGTCGTCACCTCTCAATGGAAGGTGCGGCGCTGGCTGTATAGCCAGCGCCGCATGGGTTCAACTCAAGGAAGATAGGTCCGCCAGGTGTTGCTTTCGCTGGCGGCACTGACATTGTTCGTTGAGCGTTGCTGTTGCACGAAGGCCGCGGTATTGATGTCTTCGACGGCTGCATTGCGCCGTTCCATGTTGGCCACTGTCATCTGCCCGGCAAGGCAGGATTGAAGCGTTCCTTGCGATTGCATTTCGCTCAACTTCTGAGCCTCGGATGCGTTCAGAAGATTGAGCTGCTGAACCTCGCTGTTTGTGCCGTCCGAGATGTCGAACGTACTTGAAAGAAGCGAGGAATTGGCCGTTGAGTTCTCGGTTCTGTTGGTCCGGTACTGGCCCACTGCTGTGAGGCAGTCGGGTGAGATGGAATCGGAGGTTTCGACCATGGCAAGCTGCGAGATACGCGCGCTGCCCAGTGACTGCCCTTGCAGGTAACTGTTGGCACCGCTATTCATCGAAACGGTGGCCGTCTTCCACGCGGTGGATGAGGTTGACGGCGAGTTGCTATTGAGCGCAATCTTGATGCCTGCCGTCTCGCCAAACATGTTGGCGACGTTTGCGTTTTCGAGCTTGTGCAGCGTCGTTTGCCACTGCTGCTTGAGCGAGAAATGTGTAATGTTGTTTTTGACCATGTTGTACTGCATTTGGAGCGTGGTCAGTTGTTGAATCAGGCTGGCATAGCTAGTGGGATCAAATACGACATCGCCAATCCCAAAGAGCGCGAAGCTGGGTGTTGCGGTCAGCAGAACTGCTGCCGCAATGACCAGCCACTTCTTTTGTTTGCTGCGTTGCGTTGGCATATTACCTCCTGTTGTTGGTTGAATTGGCTGCCGTGCCGCGTCACATCCCTTCGTCGAGTAGTTCGCGGGCGATCCGAGGAATGACGACGATCCATTCTTCGCCCGCCTCCTCAATGGCGTCTGCCAGGGTGCAGCCAAACTCTTCGAGCCAGTCGGCACGATTGAGCACAAGCGCAACTGTCACCTTGTCGCTCAAGTTGAAAGCTGCCCACGTATCATGACCGCGATGCATGGCGCGGCGCGAAACCTCAATCAGATGCCGCGATCGTTCGCTCTGCTCAATCATGGCCAGTCTCCGGTGCTACAGGGTTGGGTCCATGCGATGTTCCGCATAGGACGGAATCAGAATGTCGCGGCCCACATAGACGCGGGCGCGCGAACCTTCTTTGAGGGTGATTACCGGAAGGCGGTTGAGAAAGTGATTTAATATCTGTTCGCTTTCGCTTGCCATCTGCTCCGAGATGCCGTTGCGAATCTCGGTGGAGGGATTGAGTACGCTGCCGTTGTTGCCGATCTGCGCAAGGCCGCCGATACCGCCGATGGCGGCGGCGGCGGCGAATGCATGGAAGTAACCGTGATCGACCTTGGTAGCGAGTCCCGTCGTGCCCAAAGGATCAAGCCCTATGTACTTGTCAAAGTCGAGCGAGAAGCCATCCGGGCAGACGGCCCGATGGAAGGTGACGAACATCTTGCGTTGCTGTGCGCTGCCCACACTCTGTACTGTGCCGATCAGGCGCGTACCTTGCGGCATGAGCAGTTGTTGATGATCGTGGGAATAGTAATCGGTGGTCAGCATGACCAGAATTGGCCCGTTGAGTCCGCCGTCGATGTGGTTGGTGACGACGCCTTCGAGAACCGTCCCCTCGAAGATTCGATAGAGCCGGCCCTGATACTGGTCAAACGAATACGGCCCCATTGGGTCTGTTTTTGCGTTCGCCGCAGGCGATTGCTCCGATGCTGCCGCCGCATTAGAACTCTTCTGCGACGGCGCGCCTCCTGCGGTTATGCCCTCTTCCGATTTCACGGAAGAGGGCGCTTCCGCGTGTTCCGCAAGCACGGTGGCCGTCTGCGGATTCTGCGCGGAGGAATTCGCAGTTTCACCCGTGTGCGCGAAATCAACCGCTATCGTGTCACTGTTGATGGCGTCCAGTTTCTGCCTTTCCCGCGCCAGGGCGCGCTGCTTGGCTTCCGCCTGCGCCTCCGAGACATTCGAGGTGTGTTGGGGCGCATTGGAACTCCCGCCGTAGATCGCATCCCGCTGCGCCTTTGTCATCGGCACGGCATTAGTCGATTCGGGACCAGGTGTGCCATCGGCGTTCTGGAATTGTTGCATCGCCGCCAACAATTCTTGCTGACGCTGCTTTTCATCGGCGTCATGCTGCGCCTGTAACTGCTGCTGTGTCTCGAAGCTCGATACCTGCTGCGCGCTGGGCGAGGCCGGACGCATCGGTAGTGTGCTTGTTGGTGCCGTCTTTTTGTTGCCGCGCAGCAAGCTGGTCACATTAGCGATACCGAGTATGGCGAGAATCGCTACCAGTGCGATGACCACTGGCATACTCTTCCTGAGCGGCGGCTTTGCATCCGGCTGCTCTGGAATTGTTGCGGGCGTATTTGGAGTCTGTTCCGTCATGGCTACTTTGCGCCTCCCTCGCGATGGAATTCGACTTTCTGTTTGCCGATGGCCAGATACCCGTGCTCCAACTGCTTCGGCACGGTGTAAAGGCCGCCGTTGAAATCGAAGTTGACTAGCGAGCCTTTGCCGTCCTTCAACTCGTAGAGCGCGGGCGTCTCCTGGAACTGTCCGCGCAAGTAGGTGAACTTGTCGTCGCGCCAGATTTGCTGGAGTCCAAGCTCTTTTCCCTTGCGCTCGTCCCACATGTAGTCAAAGTGCAACGAGCCGGGGTATTCACTGCGGTACTGCTCGGCCTTCGTCGCTTCGGCTTTGAGTACGGCCTCCTGAGCGGCCTTCGCGGCAGCAATTTCCTGTTTCGCTTTGTCCAGTTCGGCAACCGGAACGAACACCGGTAGCTGGGCCAGCCGGTCCTTGGCGGCCTGATCGCCAGGCGCAATAAAGACTTTGGAATCAAAGTGGGGATCGGAATCATCGGAGACCTCGCGCACTGCAAGGGTGTATTCGTTGCCGTGATCGGAGACGATGTGAATGTCCGTAGCCGCGTTCGCTGTTTTGGGCTTGACGCTGATGAACCGCGAAGCCACATGGCCGCCGTCGAAGATCCAGTTCACCGTGTCGCCGGCGAAGACGTTGGCGACTTTCTCTTCGTTGGGCAACACGATGAGCGTCGATTGCAGAAGGCCAGCGCGAATCTGCGGCGGCGTATCCGCTTCCGATACCGTGACCGTGCGCGGCGCGCTCGGTTGCAGAGGATGTGTTTCGGTTAAGGCATGAAGTTGGCTCGCGGCCAGCATCATGCACACGGAAAAAGAGACAAAAATGGTGTGGCGCATAGTGTGTGAATCCTTTCTGCGGTGTGGTGTTAGGGTTATTCGGACTCGCCGTGAGCGAATCGAGTGATGCCCTCCGTGAGTCCGTACTTGGCGATGAGCCTGGACCGGCGCACGCGGTCTTTCGGCTTGGTCGAAAAGACTGCGTAGCTGCGGTTGTCGAGATTGAGCTTGACCACCTTCGTTAATCCGTCGCGACGCATATAGAGACCTTCGCGGCCCTGCAAGCTCTCGAAGAGAGCGAGCTGTTGCTCGTTCATCTTGAAGAGTTCCGCATAGCGTTTCCGATTGAAGGTGGCGTCTTTCAAGAAGAGAAACGACGTGCAAGAGTTCACGATGCTGTCGGCGTTCGCGCCGAGGTCTTCGGCGGACTGGCCGATCATCGTGACGCCGCCAAGATTCTTGCGCACGGTCTTGATGGATGCGAGTGCGCCTTCGAGCAACTGGCGGTTTTTCATCGAAGAGAAAATCTCTTCGATGAGGATGTGCTTGGGGACGCCAAGATTGGCAGGGTTGTAGAGCACGTCGTTGATCCGACGCAGCAGCCACACCATCAACGGTTCGATCAGGTCGGCGTACTGCTCATTGTTGACGCCTTGGAAGTCAAAGCATTGCAGGCGCGATAGCGACAGGCTGTCTTCGACATTGTCGAAGATGGCGGCATAGACGCCTTTGCCAACCCACTTCGAGAGATACCGGTCGAGTTTCTTCGGCAGGAAGAGATTCGAGAGACGGCGATTCTCCGCGTCGAGCAGGTACATATCGCGCACAGCTTTGTGGATCACGTCGTCGTCTTCCGGCTCCAGTTCAGCGCCGCCGTTCATCAGCAGAAGCTTGACGAACGAATAGAGAAAAGTGACGTTGCTCTCGGTCGGCTCCAGCCGAAAGGGGTTCACGCGCGGGCCGTCTTTGCCGATGCGGTCCACACGGCCTCCGTACAGCTCGACGACGCTCTCGTAGCTTCCGCCAATGTCGAAGATGTAGGTGAAGCCGCCATACTTCTGCTCATGGGCAATGGCCATGTTGCCGTGAACGCTTTTGCCGGTTCCAGTCGGCCCAAGAATCAGCATCACGCGCACCCCGTCCACATAAACGTCCTGAAAGAACGGCGTTCGTGTGCGCGTCTCGAAGATGTTGAGGTACTCGTTATCGAGGTCTTCCGAATGCGGATGACCGAGATTGGGCGCGAAAGCCGACGAAAGCCGCGCGTGATGATCCTCCGCCAGCCACATCGGGAAGACGTTGAACTTGCCATTGCCGGGAAACATGGCATAGAAGGCGGATAGATTGCCCAGCGTCTCTTCCATGACCTGCGCCCGCGCATCGACGAAGACGCGATGCACGGCGGGTGCAATGCCGCGCAGTTCGTCCACGCTGCGCGCGGCCACAAGGAAGCGAAGGGAGAACTCGCCCTGCGCTTTCTTGTCGAGCGAGCGGATGACATCGCCCAAGTCGTCAACCTGAGTGTTCGCCGCCCGCGCTCCGGCCCCGGTTTCAAGTGACGCCGTGTCGTGACCGCTCATTACGCGCGTCAGCACGCCAACTTTGAAAAAAGAAATGAACTTCTCCTGGGCATCGATCTCGCCTCTTGCGGCAGCAGTCGATTTGGGCCGCCAGGTCGTCAAGAGAACGCTGTCGCAATCGAGCGCCATCAATCCAGAGAACAAGCAGGGGCGCGACGCCTCAGGCGTCGTCTTCAGCGAAAACATCTGGACGTACCGCCGGCCAATGGTGAGATGGTCGCTATGCCAAGAGACCGGGCTGTTCACGATCTGACGGTCCACGCCGTCATCGGCGGTCAGTGTGTAGGCGGCAGCCCACTCTTCAAGATTGAATAGATAGCTGAAAAACTGATAGGCCGCATTCTTTTCTAGCAACCGCAGTCCCAACGACCCGCTGAGATGCCCTTCGAGCAGTGTGGCCGTCTTCCCCAGATCGGCCAGCATTCGCGTTGTGTCGGTGTCGTGCTCCTTCGGCTTGCGCGTGAAGGCCGCGGCCTTCGACGGCTCAAGCGTCAAGCACCAATGCAAATCGACGCGGCGGAAGCCTGCCGATTTGTCCAGAAAGGCCAGCCGGTCATCAACGAAAACCTGCGTGACAGGATTGCCGTACTGTGCTTTCTTGGGCAGATTGAAGCCGGACATGACACGCATGTATTGGTACAGGCATGCCCCTTCCGGCAGTCCGCGCAACGCGCCTTCAATCGAGCGCACCTGTGCTTCAAGTCCCTGATCGGTCACGCCTTCTTCATCGATACCGGCGAGCGAAAAGAGGCATCCATAGCCGCCGCCCTTCAGCACGAAGATGCGGTCATTGACGAAGCGTGCAATCGGTACGATGCTGCACGCGGCTCCGGCCTTGGCAAACCACGGCGTGTATTTCAACTGCTCAGTGTTTACGCGGGTCATAGTAGGACCTCTGGCTCAAACTCAAGCCCCAAAGTTCGAACATCTTCGGATGTTTGCGGACGATGAGCCACGCGCCGATGGCGAGCGACGGGAAGGCGATCAGCGCCACGATGCGGAACCCAACGAGGAAAACCGTTACGCAGACGAAGACAATCGCCATCCATGCGCTGAGGTCCAATCCGAGCTTGGCTCGTGGCCTATTGAGCGCCTGATTGATTGGTAACGGCTCTCCTCGCTTGGTCATGGCCGCCTCCTACTGCATCGTCTGCCCGGTGAGCGAGCCAATCCAGCCAGCACCCCAGCCGAGGACTCCAGCGCCGAAGAGCGCGCCAAAGAGTCCGGGGATGGCGTCCTGGAACCTGCCTGACATCATGCGGATTCCTGCGAAGATCAATCCGCCGAAGCAGATGACCGCGCCCGCATAGATGGCGAAGGTTTTGAATGTGGTCATTAGCGTGGTTGCGCCAGAGAAGTCCATCGTCCCTTGGGCATGGGCCACGCCGACAATCGAGAGGGCGAACAGGGTGGGAGCCATCGTGCGGATGGCCGAAAGGAGAGTGGTTTTAAGTGGGTGTTCCATCCACCGGCTGGCGGATGAAAGCGGCAGTCGAATGCGACTGGCGTCGCGTCGGAAGATACGTTGGAATCGATTCACTTTGCACCTCCGCTGACTCGGTGTCAGCATTAGGGCAAAGTTAGGGCTGTTTTGGGGCCGCGTCCAATGAATTCCAGGGAGACCGTTATTCCATTTGGGAATAACGACCGGGTTTTGTGGGGGAGGATTTTGCCTACAATTTGTACTCGCGGATGGTTTCCGGTGCTCCAGTGCCACCCCTATATAAGGATGCTTCCACGGCTGGACGCACCGTGACGTAGCAGGTGAAGCTGGTTCCGTCTGTCAACTCAATCTGGACACGCGACCCGTCGCCGGTGTCCCGGTGAATCCTGAGCAATTGAATTGTCTTTCCTGCCACTTCCGGGCAGTCGATGAAGTCTGTGTTCAAAGATTCTCCCTCCTCTCCTTTGAATCGTATTCCAGACACCCCGATGCGAAACAGGTTTCGATGAATTTCCCGTCATCTTTGGCCGCTTTCAGTAGCGCACCGAACGAGAGCCGCCCAGCGAAGGTAACTCCAACAGGACATTATCACACTCATCGTGTGTAGACGCATAGTGGTCATCCTCCGAGCATGGAGATGTGGCCCCACACTCCGTTAAGTCTCGATTTGGCTCAAGGTTGCGGCAACTCCGCGACGAGCGGGGCTATTCCCAGGAAGAGCTGGCCGAGCGCGCCGGCCTCCACCGGAATTACGTCGGCGGCGTCGAGCGCGGCGAGCGAAACGTTGCCCTGGAGAACATCGTCAAGCTGGCGAAGGCGCTATCCGTCAAGCCGGGCGATTTGTTTACGGATTTCTTTTGAACTGCCATATGCTAGATTTCCGACGCCGCGTCATCAGATGATGGCAGGCTTACTTACTTCTCGTGCCAGAAGATCGGATGCCATGAGATATAGAAATTGCATTGGGGATTCAGAGACAAACGTATCGAAGAAGGGACCATATTTCGAATCAAGAAGCTCGTCAAAATCTCCAGGCGAATAGCGTGTCACCGATCCTAGGAAAAACATTAAAAGATAAATCGACAACATCTGAGGAAGACGTGCTCTTTCTTCCGCAGGAGGACAGCAATAGATGTAGGGCTTTCTATATGGCGAAGCAGTCTTTACAGTCTCCCAGATTTTGTTCCTGGTCCTTTTGATGATCAATGCCAGTGCCTCTGCTGGATATGTCAGATAGGTGTCGGGACTGCGCTGCTGGAAACAGACAGCGCCGGGAGTGCCCTCGGAGCAGTCAAACTCTGCAAGGTCTGCTTGGACAATTGTCCTTTTCGGCAAGATGTTCAGCCGTTCAATATCCCCCCTGTTGAGATGCAGATTCAGCCACACATGTTTTGCCGCAGGTGCGTGGAGTATCTCAAATCTCTCGACTGTCAAAAAGCGCTCTTTCCGTCCCGTAGCGTAGCACCACAGCCGGTGGCCTGGAAGAATTTGGGGTAGCAGATGCCCCAGTCGGAGGTCGGTGCTGAGTAAGCTTGCGTGTCCATCCAAAAGTCTGAGCAGTTGAGGAAAGACGAGAGTCCCTTTCGCGGCAGGAAACTTAATCAGCGATCCGGGGATCGTTTTTGGCTTTGACTCACAAGAAATGCCGTGACCCGCTTTACTTGCCAGCAACGCATTTCCCTTTGCTATACCATATGCTTTGGACAAATTAAGAAAGGCGTAATAGAGCAGAACGGGCCGCACAGCCAGCTCGCGCCCGGTAGTAGCTGCTCTGAAATAATCCTCCGCCTGCAACCGAAATGACTGAGCAATATCGCGTGTTTTACCGGGAGGCACAGCTCGGGCAATCGCCTCTGCCATCAGTTCCCATGGATCATTAACGAAGAATCGATATTGTAATTCGTATCCAGAACTATGCTGAACCAGAATATTGCGGCCAAAGGTGACTTCCTCAGGTCCGAGCCGTAGTCGCTCGCCTTGTCGCAGTGGCGCGGAATTTTTCCGAGGAGAAGCCATACATCCAAGACCCTATCAAATTCAGACACTGATACAAAACTGATCCACAAGAACTGCTCGATTGGTATTCTCTTGCGTCGTTCATGCTGGAGGGAGGTTTTCCCCTACCCGTCCCGGCGTCGCAAAACGCTGCTGGAATGCCATGAAAGGGATTTCGACGTCTTCCCAATCGCCTTCGCCCCGATCTACCGGTATGTGACCTTCCATCTCTTGCGGTGTGATGACGGCCAAGGATGGCTCAAAGTTCGAGCGTATTGCCCAAAGATGGAATGCGTGATGCTCTGTTTCTTGTGCCCTATCCCATTCGTTTCGACTGAGATGAAAACATCCCGCAAGTCCCATCGTCGAACTCTTGACCTCAATCGATAATGAGCGTGGATCGTCAGCGCCAACGATTGAAAGAACGTCGTAGCCGTCCTCGTTGTTGTCGATGGCAACCCATTTAGGCTTACGCCCGGTGCGCCCCTTCTCATGCTCAATCGTCAACCTCTCTCCCTGCCGTCCAATCGCGGAGAGACGGTCATTTTTCTGACCGTGCGCCATAGACGCCATCGCATCCCAAAATGCCACGACTTCGTCGTCTGTCCCGTCTGCCAAACCGGCTTCGACGAATACCTGTCCGATCTGGGTACCGGCAAAGGCAATCACTTTTCCACGACCGAACGTAGCGCTTTGCACCCACGCCGGCTTCTCGACTTCGATGTAATCAAGAAGAGCCTGGCGCAACATCGGCTCGTAGCCCGTGAGACTTTGCAAACGCGCTCCTGACGGCGTTACGATTGCGAATCCGCCTTCGCTTGCGCGCAGCCATTTGAGCATCTGAGCCGTTTCAATCACTTTGACGGTTGGCAAGCTCCCTAGCTTCCCAAAGGATAACGAAATCTGCGGGAAAGTGAGCGTGTTGCGCGAAGCAATGCCGAGGAGGTCAAAACATCCCTGGGCGAGGCCTGGAGAGAAAGCGACCATCACTCCTCCCTCGCTAAATCCTTGAGAAGAATCTGAACGTCATCCTCCGCAAGTCCAGTGCTGTAATCGTCGTAATCTTCAATGTCCGTCGGATCGAGCGCAATGGGGTCTGGCCGTAGAGATGAATCCTCAAGCGCTTCAGCCATTTTGCCGATTTTGTAGTTCAATCTTTCGCGAACGGTTTCATCGACCGTTCCGCAACATTCGACGATTTCAATTGTCGTTGCCTGGTCCTTTGCCAGCCCGAAGCGATGAATGCGGTCCTCGGACTGCAGGTAATGGGCGGCATTGAACGTGCGGTCCAGATAGATCGCATGATGACAAATCCGATGTAAACTCACGCCTTCACTGGCTGCCGCAGGGTTCGCGACCATTATTCTCACGTTCGGATCATCGTGAAACAGCCTGATTTTCCCTTCCCGCGTTTCGTCGTCGTCCTCGTCTCCCGTATCTACGCCGCCATGAATGTAGACCGCCCCCATATCCGCAAGCCGCTCGGCGATGTATTCCACATTCCGCACAAAGGACGACCAAATAAGAACCTTTTCATTGCGTGCGAGTGATCGTGCTCTTTTCAATACGTACTTGAGCTTCGGACCATCCCCCTCAGCCAGAACCGCCGCCAAGAGGTCTGCATGAACGAAGCCCAGAGACGACGAGAGCAATGCGGGATTAGATACGAATTGAAGAAGCCGGGCTACGGAGCGCCCCAACGAGCGAAAGGCCTGCTTGCTGCGAATATTGAGAGCGCCTGCCGCTTCTCGGGCCAACTCGAATTTCATGAGCTTGTACAGTTCGTTTTGCAGCGGGGCCATCGACAATTGCACCATGACGCGCGTGACCGGGGGAAGACCAAGCTCCGCCTTGTTGGTTCGGACATAAATTGGCCGGATAATATCGACGATGGTCTCCCCGTCCGCCGGTATTTCGGGGTACAGGAACGTGAATTGCGGCACCAGATCCTCCGTCGATTGAGGCATCGGTGTGCCTGACATAATCAGCTTGCTCACCGGCAAGTGCGACAGACTGAGAGTCGCGCGCGCCGTCTGCTTTCCCACTCCGCTCTTGATCCGGTGACTCTCGTCGAGGAAGATATGAGCCTTATAGCGCGCGCAATGCGCCGCAAGAACGTCCGGTATGCGGGCGACCTGCTGGTAGGTGACAATCATGAACCGGGGATCGTCGGTCAGAAGCTTTTCGATATTCGCCTTGCCCCCGCGCAGCCTTACGAAAGACGCCTTGCTCTGCGGTATGCAATCCTTGAGCTGTTCATCCCAGGCCGCAAAAGCGTTCTTGGGAGCGATGACCAGAAGCCTCTCGTCGGCTTGAGCGCGGTAGAAAAAACACGCCAGGGCCTCTGTTGTTTTACCTGCGCCAGGAACCGAAAATGTGGCGGCGGCGGGAAGCCCTGCGATCTTCCTGACGTTACGAAGCTGTTCCACCGACAGTTCCCGCGCGAATCCAAGGCCTTTAAGTTTTGATCGAAGATCGGCTTCGCCGATAACCTGAGCTTTGACGGCAATGTTGTAACCGTCGGCGGCGCGCCTCGACTGCTGAAGGAGTTCGACGGCGGCTTGTCCGATGAACAAGCCGTGCCCCGGCCTCAGGTGGTGACTGTTGAATAGCTCTAGGAATTCAGGACGAAGGGCGGCAAGATTCCACCAGGGCAAAGAAATGCTGTAGCCGTCCTCCTGCCGCGCATCGTCGGTGTGATCGAAGACGAGACGCCTGACAAGAATGAGCCACGGGGCCTGTTCATCGCTGGTCTCCCAGGAGATCAGCGCGCGCCGGTCGCTCTCTCGGTAGTTAATTCTTAGCATGTTCTTCAATGTACTTGCGTATCTTGCCAACCAAAACGTCGATCTGGTCAAGCTGCTTTCCCACGCCCGCGATCTTGGATTCGGGCCGGAAACCGTCTTTCACCGCAGCGGCCAGCTGCGCCTGAGCCCTGGCGCAGCACTCCACAAGGTAATTAGCGCTCTTTGAGTCCTTCTTAAGTTGCTTTTGCGTTTCGATGACCTCGACGATGATCTTGCGCGCCTTCGCCGAATTCTCGGGTTTCTGAATCTCTTGCGCCAGAGGCATGTCGACCTGGTCAACCCCTGCCATCGCCCCTGCCCCGCCAAAAAGATTGTCCAGTTGCGTATCGATGGGCGCTGTATTCACCTGGAACGCTTCCTGGAGCTTTTCTTTCACCTGATCGAGGCATTCGACAATTGCCGGGATCGCCTCATACAAGCGACCGCCAGCCTCATCCGGATTGTCGATCAGAGTGTATGCCGCTTGCTTGAAAACTTCCTGGCTTCCGATTCCAGCGATCTTTTGACGAGACGCAACCAGTTTCTTGAACGCGAATTCTTGCTCGGCCACAAGAGACCATTGGTCCGTCTTTCCCCGTGATCTCAGGTATTCGTCGGCATAGGCTCGCATATCGAAGAGTTCCTGGACTTCGGCGTCCTTCATGTCGTACAGGTCGCCGAGTTCCTTATTCGAAAAGCCATCCCGCTTTTGCTTTGCCAACATCATGTTGGCCTTGTTGTCCCAACTATAGTCCGCCTTTATATCCTTCGCGATTTGCAGCGTTGCTTCGAGCCGGTCTATCTCTTTCTCTTCGCAGTGAGGCAGCACGGCGATATCGATGTGCCCAAAATGACCGTAGCGCGAGCTGTCCTCGGCGATCAACTCGCGCCAGGTCGATAGACGCCTGTTGCCGTTCACGACAAAGCCGTTTTCATCGAGCAAAATGGCATCAACTTGCTGGTTGCTGGTGTCTTCAAAATACTTCTGGAGATCCGATTGCTTTGACAGTTTCAGTAGCAGCTGATGCTGTATCTCCTGAGCCTCCCAAAGTTCTGAATCGCCTGAAAAAATATCCGGACGAGCCTTTGGCGTGGTCGCCAAGTATTCAGCCTGCAAAGATGCGGTCCGTCCGTTCGCCAGACGGTACTTGGGTAGCCCAATAGGTACGCGGATGATCGATATATCAACCGTTTTGTTCTGGAAGACAACGCGGGTGGTCGCGCCGCTGGCTGTAGCCAGCAGCTTTTTGAACTCCTCAATGCGAGCCGGTTTCGGCCAGCCGAAACGGGAATTGATAGGATTCGAAGGCAGAACATTGTCAGTCATTTTGCAATTATTCCAATCCGAAGACCACCGTCGGGACGTGATAGGCCTTCTTAAAGATTTGCAATTCCCGTTCGAGTCGCTTCGCTTCAGCAACGTTACTGCCAATGAGTTTCGCGATGGGATTGGACGGAACCACAATCGCGGCTACTTTAATGGCGTTATCAAGATACAGAGTCTGCAGCTTCATCAGATCCGCGTACATCCGCGCCATGTTGCCGGTTTGAAGACACAATCCCACGCTGCCTTTGATGGACGTGATGGTCATATCGGAGCCTTTGGCGACAGTGACTTCGCTCGACCAGCCTGCGCTTTTAAGACTATCGAGGAATTCCACTCGGAACTTCTTTGCAGCGCCCCGAGTCGGTTTTGCGTTGATCGCTGCTATGGCAGCTACGATTTCCCTTTGAAGGGCTGCTGGAAGTGCTTTGTCTCCAGCGCAATGACTGTATGTTACATATTTCACTCGACTCACCCAACCTTGAAACCTTCCGGTAGTTTCGACAGGTTGCTCTTGGTGTAGTCGTAGAGTTCCTTGTCGTGCGGTCTGTAACGTATGCTCCCGTTCAAAGTGTCCTGAAGACGCTTGCGCCCTATGTTCGCATAGCGTGCGACGACCTCACACCCCCAAAATCGGCGACCGTGTAAAGCCGCCGCCACGCCCGCAGAGGCGACGCCCGCGAATGGATCGAAAACAAGATCGCCTGGATTCGTTAGCGCAAGCACCAATCTTTCGATCAGACCAACGGGAAACTGGCACGGATGCACCGTCTTTTCTACGTGGTTGCTCTTTACATTAGGTATGTTCCATACATCCTCCGGATTTTTCCCGAGCGGATTGCCGGAAAGCTGCCCACGGTTCGGTCCCTTGAAGTGTTTTTTGCCAGGATATTTGGAAGGAACGCGAACGGCATCGAGATTGAACGTGTAACCTTTCTCTTCCGCGCCCGCCTTCGTATACCAAAGCACAACCTCATACCGGCCAGAGAAGCGCTTTTGCGTGTGCAGCCCGTGACCGAATTGCCAGACGATGCGATTTCGAAGTTGCAGCTTGTGTTTTCTGAAAATCGGCGCAAATTCAATATCCAGGGGAAATATCTCGTTGTTGCTCACATAATTTCCGACCTGCCAGCAGAGGCTCCCACCGTCTTTCAGTCGGGGAACGAGCTGCGCGATAATCCTTTTCTGCCACGCTAGATACTTGTCCAGTTCGGTGCGGGTTTCGTATTCCTTGCCGATGTTATAGGGCGGCGAAGTTACGATCAGATCGAACAGCGGCTTCTTAGGCAAGTTTCCAAGAAATGCTTCCACGTCGCCCTGCCACAGCGCGTGATCCAGCCCAAGAATCTTGCTGACTCCAATGTCCTTTGTCGGGATCAACAACCGCGCTGCCGCGACAGTAAGAGAGCTTGGAAACGCAAGAACGGAACTTGACATATTAGGGCCGACAGCATCATTCGCCGTCTCCGGGGCGTGGGACCGAGCGTGATTTGTTTCAACCGCCATTCGCGGAATAGAAGTGTTTCTTGAAGCCGCCATTTTCCGCACCTTAAGTGTCTTTCGACATCATTCACCGTTTTTCGCAAAAAGCGGCCACTTTTCGGCGATGTATTTCTCCGCTGCATCCCGCACAACCCAGGCCACCGACACTTTCTTTTCTTTAGCTATACTCTCAAGCGTCTCATAAACGCCCGGGGGAAAGCTGATCGACGCGCGAACGGCTGCTGGACTCCGCGTCTCCATCTTTGGTCCTTTGCTCTGTTTGGCCTTCACGACATCACATCCATATAGTTGTACACCACATTACACCATCCCGGTGAGTGCGGGAAGAGGCTTCCTTGAAAGCAGAGCAAGTATAAGAAAATAATACACTTGATAAATCGAAAAGCAACTGTTCTCACATAGCCGTTCTGCCCTATTGCTTCTCATGGCCTCGTCTTTCGTATGAAAGCTCATTGTCCGTTTATCTCCTGCTCCAATGCAGCGAGGACTTCCGTGATTTCACCAAATGGCGGCGGCTGCCCGAAAATCATCACGCTCATACTGCGGTAATCCCGTTCCAAAGCTGCGCGCCGCTCTTCGGTTGGGACAAGACGCAGGCTTCCAACTCGCGCCAGATCGTACCTGGCCCAGCCGGACGGATAGAAGGTCTCCTTATGGCGTACAACCTGATCCAAGAGGGCAAGGTCCGCCAGAGCGTCGCCGCGAACTGGGCTTTGCGCCAGCATCGCAAGATCGTAATAGTGCCGCGAATAGCGGTCCGGTAGAGCCTTCTCCGCCGGTCGGTGATACTCAGCATGGAGAATGGTCGCTTTTTCCCAAAAGGTGCGCTTCGCCAGAAGCGAAGTCACGGCCACGTCGGGGTCGGCGAACATGGCAGGGAACTCTTCCGCCGCAAAAGCGCGCAAAGTAAAGCGGTCGCGCGGCACAAATTCAGCATGGGTACCGAGTTCCAGAATGACCTGGGGCTTGATGTAATCGAGCGTCGGCGCAGCCGACGGATACTGAAAGCGGACTACATTTCTGTCCTGCTCGCTAACTGCCAGAGTCCAATCTTCTCCATTGCCGAGAATCTCTTCGCAGCGAACCCGAAGAACTTCGATAAATTCACTGCCGATGTACTGCTGACAGGCGGCCATCATTTCCGCCAGAATAGCCGCGCGCTTGGTCTTCGACAATCCTTCCCGGCGCGGATCGCGGTCACCCGTGAAGCCAAGGGCGACGTAATCCACGGCCAGATCGATGTCTTCCGAAAAGCGTTTGATCGCGTGATAGATTTTCGACAACGATGTGCCGCCCTTGAAAAGCAGGCGGTTTCTCAGGGCATCAATCGCGAACAACTGCTTCAGCGTCCAGCAGACCCAGAAGTCTTTTTCAACGACAGCTTCGGAAAGGTCCCGTCTCTCCGCCGTTTCGGCGAACAAGTCAGCGCGGTCGCGTTTCGTCATTCGTGCAACTTTGTTCACGCGGTCTCCTCTGCAATCCGGCTCGCGACTTCGTAAATCCAATCCACGCCGAATCGGGCATCCCGGACGAATTTCTTCCTCTCGGACGGCGTGAGCGCCGCCCGCAGCACTTCCATCTCGTGCGTCCCAACGTTTTCTTTGCCCAGATGACGCAACGCCTGGACGACGAGAGCGATCTTTCCCTCAAGCCCGGCGAGCACCTTTGGACGAGCGTGTTTGAATACGATGCTACGCCGCCCAATGGGTACTTCATTGTTCGGTCCGTCGGTTAAGTAGATGATTTTCGACGGCACCTGCGTCGAAAGCCCCAGCAGGTTTGCGGCCCATGCGCCATCCGGCACGATCTTCCAGCGTTGCCGCCGCGCAATTGCGCGCGCGGCTTCGTCAATGTCAGGACTGAGCGTTCCGCCGAGGGCGGGATTATTGCGCGGCATGTCGTAGAGACCTCGGTGGATGCGGCGTACCGTGCCCTTGAGCGCCAGTTCCGCCAGAGTCACGTCGATAGTCGTTCGGCTGGCAATGTCGAGAAAGTCCTTCGCCGAGAAGGCTTTTCCATCGCCGAACCTTTCGATTCTCGCAACTATCTTATCCCGCATGGTTTCCATGCACTTCCCTCTCATTCATATTAAGAAAAACTATACCTCTTTTTCTTAACGATGCCAAGGCTCTATCTCATCCCGGACCAACTACGGCACTCCCTTCCCGGCTTTCCTGCCAGCCGCGTACACCCCGCCCCTGTAACGACTTCCGCATCGACATTCCGCAGCTAAATCGCTGACCACCTTGAAATTGGCAGAAAAGAAATTTTCCATTGGCAATCTCCATCACTTGCCCAAATATCCGATGGATTCAGCCCATAGTGTGCTGAACGAGTGCTTTGCCTTGTATTCGTAAACCCAGAGTTCCGCTGAAGCTGATCGGCGGAGCTTTGGCGACTTCACGGTACAAATTGCTTCGTCCTGTTTGGGCAGAACGAAATCAATCGGGCTGATCCCCAGTTGCCACCTAGAGCTTTGGGTTGAGCATTAGTGGGATTGTTTCTTGGTGCCAGCGCACTCCATGAGGAACATCAGATATTCCTCCGAATTGGAGAAAACTCGAAGACCGCTGTGGTCGAGCATCATCTGGTTGTAGCGGTGCGCATCGTCAATCGAAACCTGATTGTTGAACTTTCCGGTCGGCGTGGACTTCTCTAAATAGAGCATGGCTTGCGTTGGGCTGAGCGGGTAGTAAAGCTCCATCTTTTCCGGAATATCGAAGCTTTTCCCGTCGGTCAGCATGTTGATGATCGGCTGGTCCGACGTAATGAATGGGACTTGTGTGTCGTTGTCGAGAACGACAATTTGAAAATTCCTCCGGTCGACAAAGAATGATCCACCGGCCTCGATGGCCATGATGTGACTGAGAACGTCCCAAACTCTTTCCATATCATCAAACAGCACATTCTCCTTCTGGAGAGCCCGTTCTTTTACAGCTTTCGTCCTGTAATACTGCACAAACAAACCGTGAATGAAGTCGATTGCCCTCTTGGAGTCTTCATAGAAGCTGAAATCACGTTGCTTGATTAATTCGAGGAAGGGCCAGAATCGACGCTCGATAGAGGCGTGGTAGTCCTCGTTGAAGTTTGCAATCGCTACCGCAAGCATGTGCCTTGCTTGCGCTATTGCAGCGTCGCCCATATCGTCTTCGGAGGCGCCTCGTTCGGCTACGCGTTGCTGTTGTTCCGCGATGCGCTGTTCGAGCAATGCCTTTAGACGCGTTGGCAGAAGGTACATCTGGAGGAAACGCTTGTGGCCGTCCCGGGCATGTTCCCGCAATCCGTCGATGAATAGCTTCAGACAGTCGACATCTGGAACCGTAAGTTTTTTCAGCCTGTAGAAGTCATTCTCCCCGCCAACGACAGTCAGTCCCGAACGGCTGACCTTTCCGTAGCCGAGCCACGCGATGCGCTCGTCCGCATCGGCCCAGGCCAAAAGATATTGACGCGGCGTGTGGTGGTGATAGATTTTCGGCTGCTCAGTTTCCATGGAATAAGCTTATCGCTCATCAGCCACACCGAACTGGAGAAGTCGTCCTCAACGAGGCTACGTCGGTAACGAGACTTAGTCGCCAGAATGGATTCTAGAATAATGCGAAATCGCCGAGTCACTATCGACGCTCACGGCGAATGAGGAGTCCTGTGTTCTGCGAAAGATCGTCCGGTATCCGATGAACTCCATTTGAACTCCATTAAGAGCCGCGTTGCAGAAAACTGCGAATTTCCCGTAAATTCAATCGCCTGAAAGAGGTGCCGGAATTCGCTATGTTCTTTGTTTTCAAATTTCAGTCATTTTCCCAAGCTGAATGTCGCCGGTTCGATCCCGGTCTCCCGCTCCATAAAATCAACAAGCGAGCTACTTGCAAAATTCGACGTCGGGAACGTTTGAAGTGTCAGGGCACGACTTGAGTCGCGCCGCAAAAATCCAAATAGGATTCCGGCTTTAGCCGCTGCGGAATTGCAAACAATTGAAAACAAAGAGACGCAGGGGCTAAAGCCCAACATCTTCCTGCTGAACTGGCGGCACGACTGAAGTCGTGC
>Ga0224555_1002462_pt1 | contig 21664 bp, 24 predicted proteins | sample 714S23034metaG_FD_180687 | JGI IMG/M metagenome (GOLD analysis project Ga0224555, IMG submission 180687) | Peat soil microbial communities from Stordalen Mire, Sweden - 717 S2 30-34 | ecosystem: Environmental > Terrestrial > Soil > Wetlands > Peat | place: Sweden: Norrbotten County, Stordalen...
ATCGGTGCCTTTAAGCGCTCTGATTCAGGGAGTATCATTCAGCGTAGAAGGTTTACGCTTTTAAGCTCCTTAACGATTCGATCGACCGCATTAGCCGCATCTTCGGGCTTTTTCCCGCCCGTGATGACAAGTTTGCCGGAACCAAACAAAAGAATCACCACTTTAGGATCTGACATCCGATAGACGAGACCCGGAAACTGTTCGGGCTCGTATTCAATGTTCTCGAGCCCGAGACCGAGGGCAATTGCATTTAGATTCAGAACTGAGTGAAGATCTGCTGACGAGACGATGTTGCTCACCTTAATCTCTGGCGTCCCCTTCACGTCGATTCCAATATTGCGAAGACTTTGAAATACGTTTTCAAGGCCTTTATGAACCTCATCTATGCTCTTTGCACCCGTGCAGACAATTTTTCCGGATCGGAAAATCAACGCTGCCGTCTTCGGGTTCTTGGTCCGGTACACGAGGCCCGGAAACCGTTCAGGATCATAATCTGCACCCTCTAACGCAAGCGTGGCTTGCTTGAGGTTTATCTCTATTCCGATGCCGGTTGAGGCTACCACATTTTCGATCTTAATAGTGTCCCGCGGTTCAACCATACGCCTCCCTTGTTGGTTTATAAAGGCTTAAGCTAGAGAGCATGGAGAGGCTAAAAGCAATATGCTACTAGAATACTAGAATTGCCTCCGCGTGACCCGAGATTATCTCCTGCTGAACGACTGGGGCTTCAGTAAGCCATCGAGGGCGGCAAATTCTAACGAGAGCGGCCTATCGCGCGAGTGTGAGTGGTAAGTTACTGTGTTTGGTGCCGCCGGTTGTCTTTGCGAAGGCTCGTGTCTCAGCAATACCTCTATAGCGAAGACCGATATAGCAGTGCAAACAGGTCACTAGTGAGGATGTGATAAAAACGGGAGACTCAGACAACCACGAAGTGAATCCACCTGACCAATGCAATGGCTGTCATACTGGAAAGATAACCGCTGTTAGGGCAAAGCGTGACCGCCCTGAGTGTGAGCCGTGCTCAACGGCGCAGATTAGCAATCCAAGGTTTAATTACTGCTACGATCTGTGGTGCGAAAAAAACCCCTATAAATCGGCTTTCGTAAAAGCGGATATTGCTAACTATTGGCGATGGCAATCAGGGAGTAGGTAAAGACAATCGCTAGTACGTGTCGCTGATCGTTCTCTCTACTTTTGATGCACGCGGTTCAACATCGATCTCGTACGCTAGAGAGACTAACCGCTTATAGATTGTAGAATCGCGACGGCTGGCCGGTCTGGATCCGAGCAACCGATACCTATCGGTACGGCGATCGGTGAATTTAAACAAGAGGTAGGGGTAAAATGAAAACGACTGCTAAGAAGGTAACGAAAGACGAAATAGATAAAGAATTTGCAGCCAAAAGACTCGCAAAGCTTGATATGGCTATAAAAGCGCTTGAAGATCTAGGCCCTCATAGGAATTACGGCGCGTTAAGCAACGCGATACACGAGCTTAACGTGCAAAAGAAGCGCCTGCAGGCCTAGCTAATATGAGCCGAGCGCTTCGCGCTCACGACTCCACATAAGCATAGCCGTATTCGCGACACTGATGCATGTGCACCTGTATTCTTTTGATAATCCGTCGTGCCTGTTGCCGTGCGCTGTCGGGTAGCCAGCTATCGTGCGCTCGGTCCTGCAGGTAGTGATAGGCTTCCCAACTGGTTGAGCACTTCCGTAAACGCTTTTCGGCCGCCATATCGGCGTAGTCGTTCTTATAGTCGGCTAGTTCGAGTATAGCTCATCGACTTCGACGCAATCGTTGTGCATAGTGTAGTAAAAAGAGAGGTGTGTTCCTGAATAATGGTTGACGAAGGGCAGTGCGGAAGCGGTCTTGGGGATTACGTGATCCTAAGACAGAATAGTTGCTTCACTCTGATTTGTTAGAGGGTCGGCCGTATAGGTTCATGTCTTCTGATGGCGTCGGCTAGAAGTACTAATGTTGCGCATCATCGTCACAAAGACACTTATTATTAAAGCGTGCCGAATATAGGGGCCAATAGGCAGATAAGACCGCAAATGCCCCCGACCGCTAGAATAGAGCCAACAAAAACGATAAATCCGTATTTCGCTATGACATTCATCTTCAGACTATCATTTTAATTCCATATTTCTTATAGGCTCGGAGTGTATGCGATGATCCCGTTCTATCGGTCTGATATGTAGAATCTTATTATACAGGGTCGCTTTGGGGATCCCACTGGGATAGGCCCTCATCGAAGGCCTTCAAGCAACACGTTAGACTTTAGAGACCGGGGGCGTTATGCGACGCAAAACACCGGATTTAATATCACGTCGATTGCCACATGCTGTCGAATTGCAAGAAGTTATCGTACTGAAGGATTTCTGAAGAATTAGTTGTGCTATGACCGCTCAATCGGTCATGCTGCCAATATTGGAAAGTGGATTCTGCGGGATTAGGTTATATTAAACGCCGGTAGGGGGCTTTTGATATATCAGTGGTTGTGAAATTGTATCCTGATTTGTTAAATGCATTTAGATAATTTGTTGCATAGTGTGTCGTCGGAAATATCATCAATGTTTCTTTGGAAGAGTAAATAGGGGCATTTTGCCCCTCAGCATGACGTGTTGAAGATATTGTTACCGTGTCGTTACCTTGCCATACAACCGACCACGCGGTAGTTATCCATCCGGGCAAATTAATAGATTGTGACTGGCGTTGGGCTACCATATTTTCGAGAGTTGCGTTGGGGCTAGAACTTGAGGATGGAGATATTGAGGGAGTAGATGATGGCGTGGGTGTAGGTGTGACTGATGCCGGAGATGATGGCGCATTGAGGTTTACCGTGCAGCTGCCGCCGCCAAGCCCATCGTTATAGGTTAAGGTCGTTGCTGTCGCACTTTCGATGCTTGTCTTGCGCGTGCAAGTCGGTTGCGTGCGCCACTAGAGCTGCCATTCAAACATGACCGTTGCGATTCGCCGCAGCTGCGTTTCAAGGGCTTTTTTAGGTGAAACTGCGTCTTTAACCGCTCCACTTCTTAACGGGCCTAAAAAATCAAAGGAAGACGGAAAAAGAAACGACGAACAAGGAGCTAAGGAGCGAGCGAAAGGAATACGCTAAGATAAGACGAAGGCTCTTTTGTTGGAGGCGCTCTCACCGTTTCGCTGTCTTTTTTACTCTAGCACGCTCTGGCAGTCGGGTCATCACCAACTACACAAATCGAACCTTGTGGAAGCAGTTCCAAATCGTTTTATTAAAGGCGGCTGCTCTCTGGGTCGTGTTTGCAGGCTCAGAGAGGCAGCTATGCGCGAAGCTGATGTTATTGGTGACTAAAAAAGAGAAAAAAGGGGCGACAGCCCCTCTCAAGCTTTCACCACGACGGTGTGTGCGACACGATCGCCGAGACGCTGTTTCTTATCTGAAGTCCAAATAAGGATTGCGCCAAGCAGGAAGGGGATTACGTACGGAATTTGGTCAATATACAGCAGAATCGTGCGGATAAACGCTGCTCCGTGGGTGATCGGTCCGCTGTCTCCTTCGCTTACCACTTTTATCTTGACTGCCTTCATGCCCACCGATTGCCCATAACGCCCTAAGAGAAGCGTAAAGTAGAGCAGTCCGAGCGCAATACCCAAAGCAACGTAGTACGCAGGGTACGCAGGCCCAAGCGAAACTGCGCCAGTTGACGCATCAATCGTAGTGGCTGATCCAGTAAACAGAAAAATGAGTATGTAGTCGATAATCCCTAAAATAAGGCCATCGATGATGAGCGCCACAAAACGAATACCGACGCCCTGATACTGCACTTGGGGCTCTGGCGTGGCATACGCAGAAGCGGCGGGCGCAGAACCCTGGGCGGGTTGTTCAGCGGCGGGTAGTGGTGCGCCACAGCTCTCGCAAAACTTTGTACCTGGTGCAGCGGGAGTGCCGCATTTTGCACATTTGTCTTCTTCCACGTGTTTCACCTCCTTTTGCAGTTGTTAAGCCATGAGAAAGGCTTTCTTTCTAATCTATCTTGCGATTTGCTCGATAGTGCGTCTGCAGTTTCCTTTCGGTGTGGCGCAACAATCGGCCGCATCGACTATAGCAGAATCGGTAAGCACTGTTCTCGTTTCGTACCAAGAAGAAGCAACTAGCAGAAGCGTGCTCTTTATAACCTCTTTGCGGCGTGCATTCACACAGGGCCGTTCGATCGGTTAAAAGATAGCCTCCCAAAAGCGTGTCGAGATGCTAAGCTGCAGCATGTGGTCGTTTGCGGCTTAGCCTGTAGGCACTGCCTCAGCAAGCCGTAACGGCCTGATGGGTGGTATTTGCTAACTTTTACGCTTGAGTTGAAAGAACAGCTCGCCCAGTCTCTCGCAACATTTGTCACATCGATTCTAGCAGCGTCGCACCGGGCAAATGTAGAAAGGGAGGGCCACCTCTCCGTCAGATCATTGACGTGTCGGGGGCAGGTCATGTGCACTCACGACGCAGAAAAGCTTGCGATTTCTGTGCTCGAAATCTGGGAAGGCGGTGAGCGCGAAGGGCGAAGTTAAACGTAGTAAGATTCTGTTCTGCGCAGCTACAGCCCATAATGAAGCCAGCTAAAGTGAGGGCGTTTCTTCACGCATTCGAGAACGCCGTTCGCCCATTCCGGCGCGCAAAACGCGCTGTCGCTTTCGTGCGCGGGTGCGCAGAGTAACAAACTAAAGTTGTTATAAATCTTAAAATAGCCACATGCGCTAGTGCATGTTGCCGGTTAAATCACTAAGGTCGTTAACGGAACCTCGGTTGATTCCACAGAAAGGGTCGATGCATGGGTTGTCTCACGCTTATGGTGAGCTTGTTGGTTCTGTGGAAAAGAGACACATTGGATCGTCGCGAAGGGCAAAGTTAACGAACCTAGACTATTTCTGTAATTGTCGATCGCAGTGACAATGCTGCAGTTCTCACGTGTTCTTGTGCCGCAACAAGCGCTGCAATCCTACCTCGTCGGTGGGGCCTGCAAAAGCAATACTGCACGACCTTAATCGCTGAAATTAGCACCTAAGACGTGCTTAAGAGGCGCATCTCAACTACCGCTTGTCTTAGCGATCATCTACAGCGATTAATGTCAAACATCATCACAGATCAGATACGCAACACAACAAATGTGCTGGCGCGGCAATACTCATGCTATGAATCGTAGGGTAACGCGATTGACGTTCAGCGGGCTGCTCTACGTGCTCTAATGGCTAAAATAGATAGGCCTATTACCTTGAAAGCCGTCAAAGCCTAGGTTAACACAAAAATATGATAGCTAACAGTCTGAAACTCAATCTCAGTCGTCACCGCGTCAGATCACGCTTCCATTCCTCAAACTTGATATTTTTTTCCTCCTCGTGCCGTCGGGCTTCTTCTTCTCTAACTCGCCTTTGCTGTTGCTGCGCATCAATCTCACGATAATGTCGGTTCGCATACTCGATATACTTCGCTACAATATTCCAGCATTCCCCGTTCCTATTTATTGCTGCTTTGTCTTTCCTGCATAGATATATGACTCTATCACCAACGATCCTTGCTTTTCTATAAGCGGCTTTCGACAAGAAGCATTGCGTCCATTCTTCGGGCGGCTTATTAGAGAGAATATAAGGCACGTGTACCATGTTCTCGTGGTCGGCAATCTGCTCTATGCCGTTCGCATCAAAATCCAGAATCTCTATGTCTCTAAAGGTCATGTCATTTATCACCCCCCTGTTGACGAAAAAATGAATCAAACAGGTTAAACGGCGGCGCGTTGGCTTAAGCGTTGTTATTTAGCTGCGCAGGTCTCTCGCAGACGTTTGTGCGTGGCCGGTAGAAAAGAAGGGTTTGACGGGGGCTAAATGGAAAAAAAGAAATAACGAGCGTAGAGTCACGACCGCGCTCGTTCAATGTTTCATACCAATTGGGATTTCATCAAGTTCCCCACGGGGGTGCGCCACTTACACCAACATGTGGCCCCAGTGTCTCTCAACACGGGCTATGCTCGTTAGGCGTCTATAGTAGCGTCTTTTCTTCTTTCTGGCCCGTTTCTCGCCCACCACATGACCTCAGTAGAATAACCGGCTATATCGCTCTCTATGCACTCAATAAGCTCGGTTACTGTTGTTTTTAAGTTTTTAGCGTTGCGGTGAGGGCAATAATTCATAGAGAAACCGTCTGTTTCACGAAAATGGTTCCTCAATGCTTTTGGCAATCCCTACTTGTGCGGCACGTTCCCAGAGAACATATCGCGAGAGATTTGCTTCACAAAGTGTCACGAAAAACCGTATAAGGGATACCACGGAATACATAGGTGGCAAGAGAAAGACCGCACCGCCTGCCGACGGGATTAAAACTGAATATTATTATAAAGAGGCAAAATGACGTATTATGTGAGTCGTCGAGCACTTGCTACAGAATATGGACTTGATGAAAAACTCATCCGCGCGCTCAATCCGCCGGATAAAGTTATGACAGATTCACATAACAGAAAAACAGAGCTTTATGACCGCGAAAGAGTGAAAAAGTTTATCAGTCGGAACCGGGAGGCACGGTAAAAGTTGCATGCGAAAAAGAAAGCTTACGGGGGTTAGCAGCGTCTTTACAACAAGCGTTGGCTACGAACCAAACACCGATATAGAAAATGTCGTGAGCGCCGTTAATCCCCCCGTCTCTCGCGTTTTGTTTTATTTTTTAGCTCTCATCTCCTTACGTGCATCCGCCCCGCGGCAATCTCCACGAGGCACCATTTCGGCAAATGGTACACGTCTTGCTGGCATGGCTCATAGTAAGAGTGAGGGTTCGCATCACCATATACGACATACTGCGGTATCCCGCGGCAAAGGGGCGGCCACGCACCACGACCGCCGCGGGCACGGTGTTTAAGTTCTTTCTCTTGCCAAATTTGGTGTGTCATATTCCCCGCTGACACGGCTATTGCCTCCTATAACAACGTCTCAAGATACGACCAACCCGCGGCCGCCCATCGTGGGTTTTCCTTGACCCACCTCTCGCCTTTCTCTGAAATCTTGCTTTTCATCATGCTGACGAAGAAATCCCAATAGTACTCATCCTTTGGCACCTCGACGCCCCATGCCGCGAGCTTTTGCAAGAACGCTACCCGTTTTTCGCGCCCCCTTCCGAGACACGCTATACAGTCTTTATCGCTGAGGACGGCGGGCTGACAGCACTCTCCCTTTCTAACGTCCCGGGTTCTATGTAAGCACTCGGTCATTTTTTCGTCCTCGCGTGTTCGCATACTCTACACGGGTGCCAAGTTCACAAACAAACAGATAGCTCATTCACTCAGGGGATTGATAAAGACGCGCTGGGCCTTCAATCTTACCACACTTTCGCGCTACTTTTAGTTAACAATTACCCACCTAGACTCACCATCCGGTCCCATGAACAACGACTCCGCAGAGGTCGATAAACTCATCATAGAAATCGCGGACTAAAAAAACGACTTCGCTGACGTGGCCGTCGAAAAACTTTTGGGGAAGTGCTCGACTAGTTGGGAAGCCTTCCAGTACCTGCAGGACCGCGGGCACGATAGCTGGCTACCCGATAGAGCACGGCAGCAGTTGCGACGAATTATCAAAAGGATACAAGTGCAGATACATCAGTCTCGTGAATGCGGCTGGGCGTATGAGCAGCCGTGACGCAACTCTCTTTAAGCGCTGCCATTTACTTTCTGAAGCTTTTTTGGCGCTGTCGCGCGGGGCAACTCAGAGCAACTGTGAACCCTTACTAGGTCCAATAGAATAGTGTAGTGTGTTCCGTTTAGCCTCTCCGTAGGTCCTAGTTCATTATCTCTTTTCGATTTCAAAGCCTCGGAGCGCACTGCTCGCCGTCAGTTTCAAATCGGAGCCTTTATCTATCTTCTGAAGCGTTCTAGGCGTCTAAGACGCCTTATGAGGCAATAATGCGCGTATACAAAATCCTCTCATTTCCTGTCGTCATTCTTCTTATTACAGTCTTATTCGCAGGCGCCATGACCGTTTCTGCAGCAGCACAGACCGATACGATGATGTTCCGTTACAACACCCAACACACCGGCGACTATAGCCCCGTCGCCGGGAGGTCGAACGGCCCTTTGACGTGGAGCTTCACCACCGGAGGCTACGTGGGCTCCTCTCCCGCAGTCGCCAACGGCGTCGTCTATGTGGGGAGCTGGGACCACAACCTCTACGCCATCAACGCCACGACCGCGGCTGAGCTGTGGAAATACACGACCAAAGGCGAGGTGTACTCCTCCCCCGCCGTTGTAAACGGCGTCGTCTACGTGGGAAGCTATGACCACAATGTTTACGCCCTCAACGCCACCACCGGGGCGAAGCTGTGGAACTACACGACCAAAAGCTTGGTGTACTCCTCTCCTGCCATCGTCAACAGCGTGGTCTACGTGGGCAGTGAAGATGGTAAAGTCTACGCTCTCAACGCCACCACTGGGACGAAGCTGTGGAACTACACGACCGGAAACTCTGTGCTTTCCTCCCCTGCCGTCGCCAACGGCGTCGTCTACGTAGGGAGTACTGACAACAACACCTACGCCCTCAACGCCACCACCGGGGCGAAGCTGTGGAGCTACACGACCGAAGACGCTGTGCTCTCCTCTCCTGCCGTCGTGAACGGCGTCGTGTACGTGGGAAGCGATGACCACAATGTTTACGCCCTCAACGCCACCACCGGAGCGAAGCTGTGGAGCTACGCGGCCGGAAGCTATGTTGACTCATCCCCTGCCGTCGCCAACGGCACGGTATACGTGGGGAGCTGGGTCACAAACCTCTATGCCCTCAACGCCACCACCGGAGCGAAGCTGTGGAACTACACGACCGGAAGCTATGTTGACTCATCCCCTGCCGTCGCCAACGGAACGGTATACGTGGGCAGCGATGACGGCAACGTCTACGCCCTCAACGCCACCACCGGGGCGAAGCTGTGGAGCTACACGACCGAAGACGCTGTGCTCTCTTCTCCCGCCGTCGCCAACGGCGTGGTCTACGTGGGGAGCAACGACGGCAACGTCTACGCCCTCAGCAACGCACCTGCGGCCGCAAGTCAGGTTACGACGCCTGGCTTCGATGTCACGCTTGCTTCTGTGGGCCTCGTAATCGCCGCTTACATAGTGAAGTGGAGGGGCCGACCCCCCCATTTTTTCAAGCGAAGCTAGACCCCGTTTTTAGCGTTATCTCTGCATCAGCAATCGTGGCTATCATTAGTTTTTCCGGACACAGGTAACGAACGTAAGGAAGCCAAGCAATTGCCCGTTAATGATGTACTGCCGAAGGTGTATTAGATTCGTCAGCAGCAAGCTTCGAGGCGATAAAGAGTGTATCCCGAATTGCGAATATTACCGCCGTCCGCGCTATGTTAGAGACTAGCCCGGGTCATTGCGAGGAGGACCACAGGAACGGCAACCGCCGTAACGTACTAAATTTGTAATAAAGCTTCAAATAGGATTTAGCTATACTGTAACTGCCTCGGTTTAGAATTTCTAAGGCTGTGAAACCGCTCCGCGCATAGGTCGATGCTTGGCCCAAATAAGTTCATGTGACTTTTTTAAAAGTGCGCGGGGTGGTTAACAACCTTAGTTGTGTTCTCCATTTTTTCGATTTGATTTGATTTCAGGGCGGTTCACTAAGATGGTGTACAGGTCAATTAGGTGACTGCGTTAAAAACGTCGTGCGAGGGGCGAAAGCAGTCGGAATTATAAAACTGGAATTATAAAGTACTCATAAAGGAGGTGGAATGTTAAATGCCGCACCCACTTTTGGCCGCACTGAGGATTATCGTAAGCGCCGTGGTCATTATTGTGCTGATTTGGGGAGCATACACGCTAACACAGATACGTAAAACCCTTGAACAGCTTAAGAAGCCGTAACTCTTTGTTGACAAGGTCTTCTTCCAGTTTAGAGTCCATTTCGACGCCATAACTGCCAGCCAAAAAAAAAACGTTAAGCTATCGCGGTAGGAGCCAAGCGACCGAGTCTCCTTATATCATGAATGGGTGCACTCCTGCTTCTTCTTTTTTCGATTTCAAGACCCTGAAGCGCTTTTCTTGTTGGTTATACGCTTCTTACCGATGCTTTTTTTACTAAATTGAAACAAACTAATATAGTAAGGCACCAAGGAACGCGTCTTGCGTATTGGTATCAACAAGGGAGTAGCATGGCAAAAGAGAGAGAAGAAGAGACGTTTTTACAGCTGGGCACTAGCATAACAATTGTAGTAGTATGTATTCTTGCGCTCATTATGTTAGCCGGAGGCGTGGGCCTATTGATGGCTGCAGGAATACTTCACGGAATGATACTATTACCGTGCGGACTTTAAGTAGGTCTGGCCAAGATATTACGGCGAGTTTCTTTTGGCTTCTCCGTAGCTTCTAGATCATCATTTCTTTTTTCGATTCTGAACTCTTCACGGGTTCCGTTTAAGAGCTGGCGCAAACCTCCCCTCATGAGCGAGTGCCTTAAAAGCGTCGTGCACGAGGTCCCCCTCTGAATTTTACCACACTTTCAGTCTACTTTTGGAGAGCAATTACCCCAAGATACATCCTCCATCTTGTCCCATGAACAACGACCCCGCAGAGGTCGATGAACTTATCCTTGAAATCGCGGACTAAAAAAAACGACTATGCCTATATGGCTGCCGAAAAACTTTTGAGGAAGTGTTCGACCAGTTGGGAAGCTTACCAATACCTGCGAAACCGCGTCCATGACCCTTCGCTTCGTGACAGCACGTCAGCAGCTGCGGCGGATTATCAAACGGATACAAGTGCAGATACATCAGTCTCGCGAATACGGCTGGGCGTATGAGCAGCCGTGATGCTAGGGTGCGCGGCTAAATAACAATACTTAAGCTGCCACGCCGCGGTTTTGCTCTTTTGAATATCCCTTTTTCAAGCGAGGAACTTCAAGGAAGGGGAAGTGAATGAATCATAAACGTACTACGATAAGCATCGTCTTAGCAACTGTTATGCTCGTGTCGCTTTTTGCCGTGGTAAGCTGTGCGGCGAGCGTGAGTGGCCGCGCTTGCGTCATCAGCGCCGCTGAGGTTCGTCCGGGGTAGGCAACTACGGTGCGGCAGCGACCGAGCTTAAGAACGCCTTAGCGCCACGAACAGACGGCTGCAACGCGACAGGAAAGCCGGACAGCGACGACTGGGTCAGGACGTGCGCGGCGCCGGTGCAAGTGTGCCCGCTGCAGGTTCTACTTTGATAATGGCAATGCAGTGGTAGGCATCATTTGTGGGGCAACTAGAGTACTCTCTAAACACCTCTGTAACGATGACAATTAAATCAGTTTATATTCCCAGGAGTATATGTGGAGCGTGACTATTTTCAACCGCATCCGCCCACGTTGGTAGAACTGTTGGATCTGGTTGAGGTTCAAAAGAAAGTGAAAGAACTGGAGAAACCGATGTCAAAAATGATAGAAGGTTTAGTCCTAATCGCAGCCGTAGCGCTAATCGTAGCCGCTGCGCTTGACGCGGTTCCGGTACACGCGCAAACATCAGAAGACCTTCAGTCTCAAATCAATAACACCCCTTCCGGCGGGACACTTAATTTATCTGGCACGTATAACACATCTGTTGTTATCAACAAACCACTTACTATTACAGGCACCGCGACAATCACTTCACCAAGCACAAATCAAGATATAATCCAGGTAACCTCAAACGGAGTCACAATTAACGGCCTAACATTAAACGGCGGCGCTTCCGGAGTGAACGTGGAAGGCGTATCATGTGTAATAAGTAACGTACACACCAGCGGCGATTTGCGTGGAGTTTATTTAAACAACTCGCATGACTGTCAGATTACCAACTGTCAATTTGCAAACGGCGGTTACGGCGTGTATGGCGACGGTGCTTCGCGGGATACTATTTCAAACAATACCATCCAAGCCAACACCGGTATGGAAGGTATGACAGGTTCAGGAGCATTGGGCGACGGGATTTTCTTCAATTTGGGTAATTCCAATACAGTTTCGCATAATAAGTTATCTGATAATATGGCCTTCGGCGTTTCTCAATATTCGTGTCCAAATAACGTCATTGACTTTAATACCATTTCTGCGAACACAAGAATCGGAGTAAGGTTCGGTCCCGGGTCTGATAATTGTCAGCTTCACGACAACACAATTTCAAATAACGGTCTCGCTCCCGCAAGCAGCGCACTCGCTCAGGAGTTTCCCGCATGTGGCGTGATAATCGTATCAGCTCAAGATGTACATATTTGGAACAACACATTTACAGGAAATCCGGCGAATGTAGTTGGGAATTACACGACCTCGCCTGTGGAGCAGCCTGCGCCCCCCTCAACCCAACCCGTCTCAACCCAACCCGTCTCAACCCAACCCGTCTCAACCCAACCCGTCTCAACCCAAGCAAGTGGAAACCAAGGCTTGGGAGTGTCACTTCCGGGATTCGCAGGCGTGGACGTGCCTTTAGTTGCCGGTGTCCTGAGCATCTTTGCGCTCCTCGCTATCGTGGGCGTGTACTTCATCTTGGTAAAGAAATAGGTGTCCGTTCGTCGCAAAAAAGGTACAGAACACGCTGAGCTGCAAAACGGCATCGTCTATGTAGGAAGCGATGACAACAACAGCTACGCCCAATGCCACCAGCGGGGCGAACGTGTGGAGCTTCCCGACGAGATTCGAGGTGGTCTCCTCGCCTGCTGTCTACAACGACACCGTCTATGTCGCAACCGATTCAACAACTTGCGGGTGCAACGGACAATAATGCTGCATCCGAATCTTATTTTGCTGGGGAAGAACGTCGATTACGGGCTTAGCCAATTTCAGCGCTTCCTTAAACTGCAACAGTAAGTCGCGCTATTGTTGCTAACGGTCTCTGGCCCGTGAACGCGCCGAATAGCACTATTGCTCGGTAGTTGAGACGGTGACACTCGTCAATTTCTTCTTTTTCAGCAGCTTGCTCGATAGCGGCCAGAACGTTTTCGATATCGCGTTTGGTGACGATTCTACTAGTAACGTGTTTACGTTTCTGAAGTGCTTTCGGCATTTCGAGAAATAACTCGAACGCTTGGTACCTTGTATTAAACCGTGTTTTCGCTAAGTACCGGAAAAATGCCTTCGTGAAGTTGATGACTTTCCGCTTGGCATAAACGTCGACATATTTACGCAGCACATATTGGCGTAGTACGTCGACAGTCGTTTTGCTTATCTCCCCCTTCGTGCAGGTCCACAGAATCTGCGCAGCTTTTCGTAGCCAGTTTGTTGTTTTTCTGCTTAGCCCCACTTCCCGTCTGTCAGTATAGTTGGTTAACTCGCTTTTGGAAAACGTCAATCGTAATTCTTCCAGCGTATCGCAATCGCTATTCAGCAATGGCTTTTTTGAATTGTAGTTTCCGTAAGAAGGCCTAGAATCAGCTGAAACGCCTAAATAAGCCCTGTCGATGCTCCGACTCGGGTTCAAATCCCGACTCGGGCGCTCCTTTTTTGCTTTCTTTTCCGTTAATTGGACATTTCACTGGACATCAGCCCCATAGCTCCTTCAAATCGAAATGGGTCCAGTCCGCGAAGGCAGTCGGTGACGGTATCTTCATCCACATCTCACGCCGCTTCACGTCGACGACGGTCTGATAGTTGGTCAGGTCGGCGTCCTGCTTGGTCGGCTTCGTGGCTCCCCCTTTCTCCGCAAACGTGCCGTCGGCGTTGAACAAGGTCAAATCCATGAGGCTGCGGACAACCTGCGCATTCACCTTGCCTTGGTTCTCAACGAGGCGGGCGGTCATGTTGGCGTAGCGCCGCAGGGAATTGCTCACGGTCTCGCGTTTGCCCAGTCCCCAGTCAGGATCAAGAAAGGTGTTCACGACAGTGAGCGAATCGCCGTCTGCCTTGCGGAGCCGGTTTCCCGCCAGCGAGGAGCATTCCATGGCACCGCCAGTCGTCTCGTCTCCTAGCGTCAGGATCGTCGAGGTGCTGGTCGCGAGCCCGTTGAGGCGAGTAACAAGCCCCGAGAACGAGGCCGCCTCGCACAGCAGATCGGATATGACGTTCAGGCTCGAAGGTCGCTCTATGTAGGTGACGGAACCGCCCATGCTAGTCCCATCATGCACGTCTAGATACGCTCCCTGCTCGTTCAGTGCGGTGAATGCGCAGTACATTCCGGGCCACCCGGTCGTCGCATATTTGTAGGAGCCGTCTGTCGGCCGTCGCACCGTCAGGACTGTCGGAAACGTGTTGAACGCAGGGCTCCAGTCCATATTGCGGCCAATATACATCCCTCCGTCGGCAGAATGACTACCCCAGGAAAGGATCGAAGTACAACCGGCAAATGAGTGGATATTCGACTGGTAGATCCCGAACTCCATCAACTGATCGAGCATGCCCACCTTGTCGAGCGGCCATCCTGATCCCTCGACGACACCGTCATAGAACAGCCGGTCCCGGGTCGAGCAGCTCGAGTACGCCCGCTCGGTCCACTTCCGGGCATCGGCGTCGGTGATCGTCCCCTTCTTGTGGCCGGGTTCGATGAGCACATCGTAGGCCTTCTGCATGAGCTCGACCATCAGGGCGCCATACTGTGCACCCATCTCCTTCGGTGATCCTGTGAGAACAGGAATCAAGAATCCATTCGATTCGTAGAGTTTTCCCTTACCGTCTTCGGCTATTAGATTAATTTCTTTTCCTGGTTCATTATTTACCATTTTATTCCTCCTTAATCCCAATCATGTTTCCATTTTGTTCCTTTTTTATAGGTTTCAGTTCAAAGCGTGTTTTTGTAGCTCTTGCCGTCCTTCATAAGCAGCGCAAGGCTCTCTTCTGGCTCCGTCAGGATCGTGATGTCCTCGAGCGGGTTGCCGGATTTGAGCGGCGTTTTGATATACCGCTTCATTATCCTAGCTATTGGATTCACGATTCATCCGCCTTGTAAGTAAAAACAAATACGTAAGAGGGGGCCAATGAAGCTTAAGAATTGCCATCTGCACTTGGCCTTGAGTGTCATACCTGCGAGCTCACGGCTCCGCTAGGCTTGCGCCAAAAATTACGACAGCCACTCCCATTGTTACAATTCATATTGAAGTGCAAATCAGAAAACGCCCTATACGTCCCCCCTTGCTATTTACTTGTCACCAAAACTGCAAAAAGGGACTCAACAGTATGATAGCCGGTGCTGTCATGTCAGTTGCTTGCGGAGTGCTAGCCGCTCGTTGCGCTCCTCCGGTCAGCTAAAAAAAATCTCGAAAGTTCTTGCTTCTATTGGCTTAGTTCATTGCGAGTCGTCCGGATGCTCGCAGCCTTCGCCGTCCCCTTGTTGCATCATAGCAATTACATACGTTCTGGTAAAAATCTGATCCGATTTGTTTGTTGCAGGAAAATTGGCAAGCGTTAAACACGCTGGAAAACGACGGTCATCTGTTTTGGAGGGGTAATGGATTTCTTTTTTATTTTAGAGCTTGAGCAAATTAGCTCTCGCCGTTTGCAGGCAACAAAACCAGCTCAGGCGCTAAAGCAAAAAAGTCAAAATTGCGGCCCTAATCAATTCTTTCTTTTTCTGTGCCTATCTTAACTCTAAAGGAAGCAGTTTCCTCTTTTTTATTTTTCATTCAGTTTAGAGAGACTAACTCTTGGCTTTTCGATCTGCTCGCTTAGATCATTGCTCGACTGATCTTCAACTCGATTAGACAGTCAACGCAATCTGCAAAACTTTATAGCGTAAGCTGAATCAAGACGAAAGTAGGGCCTTTGGTCAATTTCGTGCAGTCCGATTGCTGAACGTAGCCTGAATCGGTTATAGAAAACTTCGAAGCATTAAAAGATGTCGCGTTTCGCTTCTAAATGGCTACCCTTGAATTTGGGCAAAGCGAACTCCCATGTCAAAAGCTTTTTGACAATCCTTTGGAAATTCCTCTTTTCTCGTCTTGGCCTTCGCTTTAACGTCGACTCCCATTGATACGTACTTAGAATAGTCATCCCACAGGATAGTATCATAAACAATCAGTGATTCAGACTGCCCGAACTTCCTTGCCGTTATCATTTCATTAAGCCTGAAAATCAGATCCCAACCTATTTGTTTCACCACATCTTCCTTCTGGTTCATCGTGTAAATCAAACCCGTCTTGATAAGCGTTGAGTGATTTGTGTCGTAGGGCAAAGCTGGGAATAACAACCGTTCCATAAAAGACCGCATTTCGCCCGTAACGTCTGCAAAGTAGATAGGAGAACCGAGGACGAGAGCGCCAACTTCCTCAACTTTCCGCAGCACCGGTGTCAATCCGTCATTTACGGCGCACCTGCCGTAACTCTTTCCATTTATCTCCTTGCAGGCACCACAGCTTATACATCCTTTAAAATCGAGATCATATAGGTGAACGAGTTCAGTCTCTGCCCCCTGTGAAGAGGCTCCTTCGAGTGCATAATTCAACAGGGTCGCCGTGTTACAGTTTGGTCTTGGACTTCCGTTTATCGCTAAAAATTTCATACATGGTGGTCTTGTTAGAGCGACTTAACCGTTTGTGACGCCACGCGTTTTTAATGACTATGCACTGCTAATGCGACACAGTTACGCCATCAGTGAGCCAAAAAATGGCTACATGAAGTATTGGAAGGATGTGCGTTTTCAACTCCACTCGTAAAACACGTTGGTTCCGACCTTAGCGTCGCCCGCGCTTTCCATAACGCAGATAGTGCTGTTGAGCCACGCAAGCTTCTCAGACATTGTCATGAAGGTCACTGTGCCTGTGAGCCTCCCTCCTGTGCCAGAGGCTTTGCCCGCATAGCAGAGTTTCCAGACCACAGAATCCCCGTCAGTCGTAGTCATGACCCCTTGTGCGGTGCCCGTTGTTATGCCGCTGGGCCGCACGAGATTGCGCATAGTTGCCATATTGGTGGCCTTGACGCCTTCGGCCTTTCCAAAGCCGGTAATCTCGCCAGTTACGCTATACTCAGTTTCAACGCCTTCCGGTCCTACGGATTTTATGGCAAATCCCGCCGGCGTAATTTTTTCCTCAAATAGCTTCTCTCCTATGGCCAAAATCTTCACCTGTTTCGCTGATTGTGATTGTGCTTTGAGTATTTATCGGCTAGCCTCGGCACGAGCGAAAAAAGGCAGATTGACGTACGCAGAGGTGAGAATTCTCGATATCCGCTGCCTGAGCACGTTTTGATGTTTTATATGCAATATTGGAGGGATATCAAACTCTCGCAGTGCCCCGTCTCGTCCTCTGAACTTGTTTTTTGCACGCCCATGCCATAACGTATGATCGGTTTTTTCTGACGCCAGTAATTTTGTGTGTGCGACCCGGCTCAGAACAGAGGCTATTAAAACAAACAGCATCAGACGCATTTGCATGAAAACATTGATCGTGTATGCTTCAGTCCATCACCAGAACACGCAAGAGGTTGCGAAAGTGATGGCGGAAGAGCTGGGGGCAGATCTTGTGCTTGCGGCGAAGGCGCACCCAGATACTGTGATGACGTATGACCTGATCGGGTTTGGATCGGGAATCTATTACTTAAAGTTCCACAAGACCCTTCTCCAGTTCATAGCGGGGCTCTCGACCGTCGCGGGGAAACAGGCGTTTGTCTTCTCTACAAGTGGTGGCGGCGGGACTGAGAGGCACGCTGCTGTCAAAGAGCAGCTAGTGAATCGCGGATTTGCAATCGTGGGCGACTTCGCCTGTAAGGGATGGGATACGTGGGGGCCTTTCAAACTCGTTGGCGGGACTAACAAGGGACAACCAAATGAGGAGGATCTGAAGGCGGCACGGATGTTTGCACGTGGTTTGAAGGAAAAATATGCGTAACCGGTTTTAGAAGGCCAACAAGTAGGAACGCCCCCACAGAAACAAATTGCACGATTCTTAGCCGGTTTAATGCTGTGATGTTGTTGTAGCGTGAAGAACGCTCTGCCAGAAAATTTGTACGCGACTGCCACAAGTATAGATTATCATTCATCCGAAAAAGAGAAGATGCCTACCACTCCCTCTACCTCTCTATTTTGCATTTAAGATTAAATAAGGGACTCAACACTATCTTGCACCCCGCGTAGCCTTCGTTGCGTTGCTGTTGTGTGCGGGGGCCCGCGTTTCGCAGTGCCTATGAAATAAGCCTAAGATTTTTTAGCAGGTTCCATTCTTGTGCCAGTGCGCTCACTGACAACACTTCTTGTCCCTTGCCATTGCCTCGCCTTACGCTTATGCTTTAGCGCTGCCAAACCACCAAATTTTAGCCCTTATTTTTAGGAATTGAAAATATTTGAGAGGTTTTAAGAGGTAAAACCTCCGCTGCGGTAATATCGTATCCAACAAATGATAATATCGGATAATCTGTATGATGACGAAGAGAATGATTAGTCATTCTCTTCGTTAATTCTGGTTTATTCTTATTTCTTTACCCAAACATGGGTGATTTCCCCAAATACCAATTTGCGATAATCGTTTGCTTCTTTGTAAGCTTCGTTTATCCAGTCTTTAGCTTCTTGTGAGTAAAAATCATTGGGATTGGCGGTAGTAATTTCCGTTAATTTACATTCAATAATTAGTCTGGCTTCTTTGAAAGACATATCTCCGGAAGGAGTTTGAACACTTGTCAAGTCAACTTCTTTCATTTTCTCACTATCTCTTCCTGATTTACTTCCCAAAAAGAGTATTTGTTCCTTATATTCATTCGGGAAGTAAGACAGCGTATATGTTTGCTCTTTTTGAATTATTTCAAGCGTATAACGGTCTGCTCGAAGAATACACCAAGTGGTGGGTTTCCTGAAAAGAATCCCCAAACCACCCAGACTGGATGTCATGGAATTATAATGATCTTCCTTGCCCGCAGTAATAACTAAATTTTTTCCTACCAACGTAAATACATTATCGCCTATCTCTTCCGGAGAAATTTGTTTAAATAATTGATCAAAATTCATCTCTTTGACATTTACGTGATTTGTTTTTTTCATAACATACGGTTTTAATTATCAAATGATTTACCTTACGTTTGTATAGGTATCAGCGCTCAACTGAAGCTTTAAATTTCCCCAATCCCACTTGAAATGACTCTCAAGGTCGCCGCTTTTGCTATCGATATCTTTTTTCAGGGACCCTCCAGCGTATTTAAAAGCGTCATACATTGTGATAAGCTCACGATACAGTGTATCTCTCAAACGACGCCGATCATCCGGTCCTCAAGGAAGTCTCCGACTCTGGTCAAAACAACGCCGATAAATACCGCCTGTCAAGCTATTGACATCAAATAGTTATATATCAAATAGTTATATATCAAATAGTTATATATCATCTAGTGACATATCGGCGGCCTTTTCAATTATTTGATTTAAATAAGGTTTTGCAGCTGATGTTGCCACACATTGAACATTATCTTTCGATAGCTGGCAGCTCGTACAAGCTTCAGATTGAACGAAAGCACCTGCAGAACTACTCTCCAAACCCCTTCAAACGCGAAGGGAAGCGTAGTGAAAGCAATCCACGATAGAAAACGCTGCAGGATACTCAAACCTAAGCCCAAAGAAAGAAAATTTAAGAGATTCGTGTATTCAAGATTATAACTGAATTATCGTGTGAACAAGGCAGCAATTCCACCTAAGAACAATATGATAACTGCGAGCCAAGCTATCCAAAGTACTATCCCTGGAAGTATCAGTAAAACGATTGCGAGTATGGCAGCAAGTAACATCATCCCAGTGCCACTCAGTAGTCCTCTTTCAGCCATGATTTTCACCTCTATTGAATACGTAATCGTTATATTTATTTTTTCCTTTATTGAGTGGAAAACACTGGAGTTAAGAGTTTCTTGAGGCACAAAAAAGAAAGAATGGAGTAAAGCCGCAATTCTGACTTTTTTTTGGTGCTGGCTGACTGGGTGCTGTGTGCAAGCGGTCGAGTCGCGAGTCTCCAAGAGTGTTGAGTCCCTTCTAACAGGTTTGCCAAGAGGGTGAAATAGCCAAAGAGACGTATATAGCCATTTCTGGTTTGCAATTAGATATAAATTCTAGTCATTGGTGCGGCTGTCGTAATTTTTGGCGCAAGCCAAGTAGAGCCCAGCACTCGGATAGTCACACGCTAACCGCACATCCGCCCAGTACTTCATATACACGTCATGCACGTGCTCCGGTAGCGGGCAGTGGACAAAGAAGAAATAAAAGGATTCCCACAAGTAATAAGGAGGACAAATCATGAAAAAATCCATAGGAGCTCAGTCATTAGTCTTTCCTACTCCGGTATTTGTGGTGGGAACATATGACCTAGAAGAGAAACCGAATGTGATGACCGCGGCATGGGGGGGAATTTGCTGTTCTGTGCCGCCATGCGTCGCTGTTTCTATAAGAGAAGAAACTTATTCGTACAGAAACATTTTAGACCGAAAAGCCTTCACCATAAGCATTCCATCAGAAAAATACGTCAAAGAAGCTGATTACTTTGGCATGGTATCGGGAAAAAACGTGGACAAGTTTTCTGCCACTGGACTGACACCAGTAAAAAGCGAAGTGGTGGATGCACCTTATGTCAATGAATTCCCATTTGTTTTAGAGTGTCAATTGCTCCAAAGCGTTGAAATCGGGGGACACACCCAGTTCATTGGTGAAATTAAGGACACAAAAGTGGATGAAGACATAATTAAAAATGACGATCCCCTCATCCAAAAAATAACGCCCCTTATATTTGCTCTGGATAACATGTCCTACTATGGAGTTGGAAAATACGTGGCGAAAGCCTTCTCCATTGGAAAGGAAATTCAGAAAAAAGTTGATGAGTAAGCTATCCCCTCAGACGGCTGAATGATCTACTTGTCGTCTACCGCGAGGCTTACATTATTCCAGCTCTTGATGTAAGTAGAGTAGACGTTTTCTGGTAATGGGTGCTGGTAATTGCTGTCGTTGTTTTCGTTATTGCTGCACTTATTATTTTTTGCCGCCCCATTCATCTCTTATTGCTTTGGTGTGCATAGTGTTCACTAGGTAATCCCACGCTTCTTTATCGTCGAGGACTACTTCCTGCTTCATAGTCATTATTAGCTCAACAACTTTCATATACGCAACAGCCTGACCATTAGCATATGAAGCAGCGGTTCCAACAGACTTTATTTCTTCTTTCTGCGCTTGTTCAATTCCTTCCTTGCAAAGTTCTAACACGTGTTTAAGAACATCTTTATCTGTATCAGCCATTTTTTGTCACCATTTGCTCCGTGCTTTTAGGCCGCTCTATTTCCTCGATCAACACGCACTTGCACGAAATTAATGCCTATCCTGGCACTTATTTATTGTAATAACTATCTAAACCAATCGGTTTTGCTTTGCATATACACGTCATATACGTGCTCAGGGGCGGCCTCGGACTCTTGTAAAACCGCCAATCCACTGACTTCCCGATCATATTTTGAGGACAAAAGACGGTGACCCAGCATTTCATATAGACCTCATAAACGTTTTTAAGGCGAGGATGTTTGTAGTGCTTCCAATCGATCCCACTCACGCCACGCGTTATTATATAGGCTCTATTTGACCGATTCCACTGGCTGTCGCTGAATTGTTCAAAAAAGAAAAAAAAAGAAGAAGGACTGTGAAGCCCTTCACGGCCCCTGCAATGCTTGCAGCTCTTGTATCAGATTCTGCACCTGCGGATAGAGCTGAGCCTGCGCGGCGCACGTCCGCACCCAATCATTGTTGTCCGGTTTTCCTGTTGCGGCACATCCGTCCGTTCGTGC
>Ga0224555_1002463_pt1 | contig 21656 bp, 19 predicted proteins | sample 714S23034metaG_FD_180687 | JGI IMG/M metagenome (GOLD analysis project Ga0224555, IMG submission 180687) | Peat soil microbial communities from Stordalen Mire, Sweden - 717 S2 30-34 | ecosystem: Environmental > Terrestrial > Soil > Wetlands > Peat | place: Sweden: Norrbotten County, Stordalen...
GCGTGCGGTTTTTGTCGGCCGCGGAATCCGTCAACGCAACGCGGGTGGTTCTGGCAGTTCCAGCCATAGCCAACAGCAGGCTCTGCATCTGCGGAGTGAATTCGCGGCGCGCGGCCTCTTTGGTGGCAAAGCAAACGCCCCAATAAGCCAGGGAGCACACATAGCTGACAGCAACTATCTGATCGAGAAGATGGAACTGCGGCCCATACGTCTTGCCGCTATGGCTCATCCACACCGCCAGGCTGACCAGAGAATAGAATCCGAGGCCTGTGGCAATCTGGAGTTCGCGATCTCGCCATCCGATGGAGAGCAGCTGACTGCATCCGGCCAGAAGCAGAAAGAACAAAATCCGCAGGATTGCGAAGGTTTCCTGCGTGTGAAAGATCATCCGGCTTGAAAGCGGAGAATTAATCAGTCCTGAGCTGGTCGTGAGTGGCCAAACCACTGCGCCGACAAGTACGATCAGCGTCGCAACAGCCAACAAAGACCAGCGTGGCAGGGACGCCCGGAGCGGACGCAACACAGACCACGAAAGCTCAACCAGCACTCCAAATTGGAAGAGGGAGTCGATGATCAGAACGATTACGTAGACACTTTTGAAACTTGCGGGGTAGAAATGGCCCGCAGTAAACACCGCAGCATCGGAGAGCAAGCTCCAAGCTAGATAGGAAGAAAAAATAGGGAAGGTACGGAATACACCCCTAACGACAAGCAGAGCAACGACGATTGCCGTTGCTCCATCGCCAGATAGCCAAAGTGTATTGTCCAGGGTCACCGTCTACCTCCCGCCAAGATCCCATGACAGAAGAATTTGCTACTACAGCAGTGTAGCAGCGCCATAGACGGCTTCCCCAGGTCGTGTTGTTTACTAGGCGGCTACTGGGGCCAGCGGTGGCGACACAATGACGGGGCTGGAAGCTGCGATTGCAGGTGCCAGCGGAGGCGACACAATGACGGGGCTGGAAGCAGCAGCTCTGGGTGCCAGCGGAGGCGACACAATGACGGGGCTGGAAGCAGCAGCTCTGGGTGCCAGCGGAGGCGACACAATGACGGGGCTGGAAGCAGCAACTCTGGGTGCCAGCGGAGGCGACACAATGACAGGGCTGGAAGCAGCAGCTTTGGGTGCCAGCGGCGGCGACACAATGACAGGGCTGGAAGCAGCAGCTTTGGGTGCCAGCGGCGGCGACACGATGACGGGGCTCGCCATCAGCAAGCCGGCGCCAGAAAGCAATAGCACCGCAACGACAGGAAGACTGGACTTCAACGCATTCGGGTTCATACAGTAGGTACTCCCTTGGGTACAACTTTGTACCAGAAGAGTAACCCATTAGTGGTACGAAGTCTACGACTAAAGTAACTATTTTTTGCCAATTCGCAGAATTTTAGTTTTTTTGCGCTCGTATTGGCGAAGAGATAGCGAACAATCGGGCGGCTTGTCGCTGAAGCCGGCATTCGAGGCGGGAGACCTAGCCGCTTTGGCCCCTTGCGACCGACGCAACGCCGGAACTTTAGTGCAAAAAAACGCACCGGCCTTGAGGCGTTATCTTAATCAACAGCGGATTACCATTCGATCGAGGGCGAAACAGTGATTCCAGAGCTGCGAGGACGATTTAATCAGGGGTTCAGTCCGGAAGGATATGCGTCGCTATTGCGGTTGCTGGAGCAGCGTTGCGGTGCGAGGGTCGGCTTTCGCATCGCGGAGACCCCCATCTTTGTTCCGCTGACGCTGCTGGAAGAGATGGCAGTGACCGGCGCGGAGCTGACCCACAGCCTGATGAGCAATCCCGTCTATCTTGCCGCAGCCCGGCGGGCCATTCCCGCCGACTTCCGCGTGGCCGCCGAGACCTCTCATCCCAACTTTTTGACCGCCGACTTCGGCCTGATCCTCACTGCCGCGGGCGAGTTGGTTCCGAGACTGGTCGAAATTCAGGCGTTTCCGTCGGTTTATGGCTACCAGGATGAACTGTGCTCCGCCTATCGGGACGCTTTCGGGCTGCCGCAGGGACTGGGCAGCTTTCTGGGAGGACTGACTGAGGCCAGCTACTGGGATATGCTGGCGCGGACGGTGCTGGGCGGTCACGATCCAGAGAACGTGGTGCTCACCGAAGTGGACCCGCTCAGCCAGAAGACCCGGCCCGACTTCGAGGTGACCGCGCGCCGCCTGGGCATTGCGGTCGTGGATATCCGCGGCCTGGAAGCGATCCACAACAAATTGCATTATCGCAACGGCGCCGGGAAGCTTGTTCCCATCCATCGCATCTACAACCGGGCCATCGCCGACGAACTGATAGCCCGCCAAATCCGGCTGCCCTTTGACCTGACGCAGGCTTGGGATGTGGAGTGGGCGGGACATCCCAACTGGTACTTCCTGATCTCGAAGTTCTCGATTCCTTGGCTGTCAAATGCAAGGGCCATTTTGCGGCCACCTGGCAGCCGCTCGGTGGTGCCTCCTGCCGTTTTCTTGAACGATTTTCTGGAGGGGGATGGGCGGGGGGAGTTGGAAAAGGCGGGCGTGCCGCTTCCGCAGGATTCGGGAAGCGGGGCGGGGCGGGACAATATATATAGCGAGCTGTTGCTGAAGCCGCTGTTCTCTTTCGCGGGGAAGGGGATTGAGTTCGACCCCACGCAAGCGCAATTGGAGGCGATTCCGGCGGGGCAGCGGGCGGACTTTCTTTTGCAGCAGCGGATGCGCTTTGAGCCCACAATCGAGACGCCGCATGGGCTTACCCAGGCCGAAATCCGCATCTTGTACCTCTGGCCGGATGAAGGCAGCTTGACCCCGGCCCTGTCTCTGGTGCGCCTGGGCCGGGGCAAGATGATGGGGGTGGACCACAACAAAAATCAGGAGTGGGTGGGCGCTTCGGCGGCGTTTTACCCAAAGGAGCAGACTCAGTATCCAAGTAGTTAACTGTGCCGGAGGGCCGCCGGGGCGGCGCGTAAGATAAGACCTGTTTTGTATATAAGCCGTTCACTCTCAAGCAAATACACGGGGTCGCGAGACGGTCGTGACCCGCCGAAACGAAGCCGAATACCAAAGGGTTCAACCGGGTGTTACTTTATTGAAAACTTTGGTGCCGTATAGTGAACGGGAAAAGTTAGTTAGAGTTGCTTAAGCATCCCCCAATCCGAACCAGGATGCAACCTATGAAAGCTTTAAAATCCGCAAAGTCGAATTCCAAAGCTCAGCCTGCGCCGGCTATCCAACGGCAAGAAGTGCGTTGCGCGGTTCGTTTCCCGCTCGTGTTGCCTGCCGTTGTTTCGGCGGGCAAAACGGACTTCTCCGCTCACACCCGGAATATTTCCGCCAGCGGAGCGCTTTTTGAGCTGGACCGCCAGTTGGAGACCGGGGCCGATATCCGATTTTCGCTGCGTATGCCGGGTCCGGTGCTGGGAACTCCTCACGATGTTCTGGTTCATTGTCTGGGCCGTGTGGTACGCTGCTGCATGAGCCAAACGCAATATCTGGCTGCCGCTACAATCGACGAATACAAATTCGCTGCGCAGTGACAGCCCGGTTGCCCAGGCAGCCCACTATGGATTTCTTGGACGATTCTACTGAGGGCGAGGTACTCGACGCGCGGGTCAAGCCGGGGACGGTCCGCATTATTCTTGCGGATTCCCAGGCGATTTACCGCGTGGGTATTCGCAAGGTATTTGCCCTCGAAGACGATTTACGCGTTGTTGCCCAAGCGGATTCTCTCGAGAATCTGCGGTTGGCGGTTGAGCGCTTTCCCTCCGACGTTGTTCTTCTCGAGGGGAGTCTGCTGGCGGGCACGGCCAACGTCATCCCCGAGTTGCTGCGGGTTGCCCCCGATTTGAAGCTGATAGTGCAGGCCGTCGCGGCCGACGAAAGCCATACTGTGGAACTGTATCGCCGCGGTGTCCGCGGCATTATCTCCCGCTCCATCTCGCCTGATCTGCTGGTGCGTTGTGTGCGCCGCATCGCCGCGGGTGAAACCTGGATCGACAATCAATCTGTGAATTGGGTGATTGAGGCGTATCGCTCCCAGGCCTCGGCTCTTGTGAGTCCGCGCACTCAACCGCGACTGTCGCCCAAGGAGATGGCGATCATCACCTGCATTACTCAAGGCAAGCGCAACAAGGAGATTGCCTTCCAGTTGAACACCACCGAGCAGGTCATCAAGAACTATCTGCGCAAGATCTACGACAAGTTGGGAGTCTCAGACCGGCTTGAGCTGGCACTCTATTGCCTGCACAACAAGATCATTCAGGCGGATGCGGACGAAGAGCTGGTGGCTCAAAAGGTAGTGGGAAGTTAGTTGAAGGCCAGTTCAGAGACCCAGCCTCTCTTCAACTCACGGCGCCTGCGGATCGACGTTCGGCTTGCGGGCAAGCTCGAGCAAACGAATCAACTCAGCCAATTCCGCGCCGTCCAGGTGTCCCAGAAGTTCGCCGGGGAGTCGCCGGATGATCGGCTCCATCTTGCACAGCAAATCCAGCCCAGCCTCTGAAATCTGCGTCCAGACCACGCGCCGGTCCTGCGAGTCGCGCTGCTGGCGAATGAGTTTGAGCGCCTTCAGTCTCGAGAGGAGCCGCGTTATGTCCGGTTCGGCGGTGATCATCCTGCTGCCGATGGCCGAGCAGGTGAGTCCGTGAGGCTGCGCGCCGCGCAGAATCCGCAGCACGTTGTACTGCGTCGAAGTCACGCCCCAGTCGCGGGTTTTCAGGTGGAAGGCGCGGCTCAGGCAGTCGGAGGTGCGCAGCAGGTTGAGAAGCGCCTCTTCTTCCACGCTGGAAAAAGGCGCCTCCTGCACGATTTCGAGTTTCAGGCCTGACATCTTCGCTCTCTCCTTCAAAAAGCCGCGGCATTTTTTGGGATGAAGGCAGCGGGCCCGACCCTCATCCGCCTGATTGTGCCCCTACTGCTTTACGACTTCCAACTCAATGGTCAGCTTGGCGTCGTCGCCTGCGATAGCGGCCGGGAACATGGAACCGATTCCGAATGCCGTTCGGCTGATGGTAGTGGTAGCCGAGAAGCCGGCGTGCGGCTTGTGGTCCATCCCTGGAACCGGTCGGGTGGGGCCTTCCGCATCAAGAACCACTGGCCTGGTGACGCCGCGGACGGTCAAGTTGCCGGTGATCGTCAGTCTGTTCCCGTTCTTCACGACCCTGGTGCTGGTAAAAGAGGCGGAGGGGAAGTTCTCAACGTCAAAGAAATCCGAGCTCTTGAGGACTGAGTCGCGGGGCGAATCGCCGGTGTCTACCGCTGACACGTCGATGGTGGCAGTGACGCTGGATTGAGCGATGTCGGCTTCGTTGAACTGGATGGTGGCAGCTACCTTGCCAAAGTGGCCATGGACATTCGCGACTGTCAGGTGGGTAATGCTGAAATCGACCTCGCTGTGGGCTGGATCGGAGGTCCAGGTGGAGGTTTGCGCCAGGGCAAGGGGAGCCGTGAGGGCCAGAATGCCGGTGACAAGCGCCAAACGCTTCATAAAGAGGATTCCTTTCGCTGCCGGGCCCCTGGGCCGATGTTGGATCGCTTCAGAGCCTGGAGGCTCGAACCATTCGTGCGCGCAAACGGCGAAACCCGATTCACCCGGCGTCAATCCTGCCGTGTAGATTGGACGCGTCAGGGCATCTATTTGTTACAACAAATATTCTTGAAGATGAATATCAATCTTGTTCCGGCAAGCGGCGTTGCAAGGGCGAAAGGGTGGCTGTGAAAGTGGATGAGTCATTTGTCGGACCAAAACCGCAAAGGATGCATCGTGACCGGCGCCTCAAACTAAAGAGCGCAGAATATGCCGGAAGCAAGGCGATTGTCATGGGGATGCTGGACCGTGACAGCCGTGAAGTGCGCGCCAAAGTGATTCCCAACGTGAAGCGGGAAACCCTACAGGCCGAGATTCTGAACCAGATCGAGCACAAGACAGCCGTCTAAGTCATCCTGCCCACCGTGGCAGTGAGCCTCAACGGGAAGGCCTGTAGCGCATCCCAGCCAAGAGATGAGCGCTACAGGCCGTGGTGGTTCCAATTCGGGGTAGCGGCCCAAAACGAGTCGTTACCCTTATCCATTATGCTTCAAATCACCAAATAGTGGCAGTGAATTCATTCTTGTAACAAGAAGGACTTGATATTATGTCAACAGTAGGATATCGTCCTCAGTACCTGAGTGAGGCCGCTTTGAAGGCGCTTGTACTGGAGGCGATAGAGGGCGCCCCTGGACCTGACGTAGAGACTTTCCATGCTCGGTTCGATCATCTAGAAAGAGGCATCTCACTAGATGACGTGATTCATGGCCTAAGGCGGGAATGGAAGTACGAGCGCGTCCCGGAATTCAACGAGGAAGAGTGGCAGTGGAAATATCGGCTCCTAACCGAAACCATTGATGGCGATGACCTGACAATAATGATCGCTGTGGATACAACCACTCGTACCTTTGAGGTATTGACAAGATGGAAGCCAAGGAAATCTTGACAGAATCAAGCGTAAAGGCGGTGCGCAAGGAGTACTTTGCGACCGAGGAGAAGCCCTTCCATTTCGTAGACAGTGGACTAGATAACGTCTATCTCATTGGAATTAAGTATTTTGTGGACGAAAATGGACACAAAATCGCTGAGATTCCTGCACTCCAGCAACTTATGCAATTGATTGCACGGGACATCGTGCTGTCTCCTTGCGATCTAGCGGGGAACGAAGTTCGCTTCCTTCGCAAGCGACTTGGGAAGAAGGGTACCGAATATTGTTCTTTCTTGGGCATAGAACCAGAAACACTTTCCCGGATTGAGAACGATAAACAGCAACTGTCGGCGCAGGGACAAAAGCTTGCTCGGCTTTCTTACTGCGTCTTTTCAGCAGATCTCCACCTGGTAGAGTGCGCTCGCTCAATCTTCCAGTCCATCATTGAAGAGATAAAGACAACGCGGAAAAGGAAAAGAATCGTCCTTAAAATGGACGAGAAACACGAGTGGCAGGAGCTTCGAGCTGCCTAAAAAACCCTCTTTGGAGGGGCTTTTTATCGGCGCTGCCTTGTCACTGGCCCTCGGTATATCATTCAGCGAAGTATATGATTGCCCTTCTTGGGTTGGCGCGTGGCGTCCTTGCTGAGTGCAATTGCGATTCTGCGATGCGCCGTGTGAAATCATAGGACATGAAGTTTCCGGGAATCCTGTTCTTCACCCTCGCATGCGCGCTCCCCGCCCTGGGCCAGCGCGTCAACGACCCTCACGCCTCGGTAGTTGACGTTGCCTCCCGCCAAGCGGCTCTCAAGTCAACCGTCAACCCGGTTGAGCTTGAAGCCATCAAGAGCCTGCGCTCCTGCGTCGCCATGCCGCTCGTCGCCGCCCCCACAGGTCGCATGAACATCCCGCGCCACTATCTCACCGGCTCCAATGGCCCCACCAATTCCGCCGAGGCGGCCGCCACTCGCATCTACGGAATGTTCGAAAGCCGGATTACCGCCGGCATGAACCAGTACCTCGCCACCGGCAGCCACGCCGAATCCGCTTGCGGGCTTGCCCAACTCGACGCTTGGGCCCAGGCACACGCCCTGCTCGACTACGACCGCCAGGAGTCTTCACAGGCGTGGTATCAAGTCGAGTGGACGCTCAGTTCCGCCGGGGTCACCGATTCCGTCCTCGTCAACGATGCGACCCTTGACCCCACTCAGCAACATCGCGTCACCGCCTGGCTTGACACCGCCGCCCGCAAAGACATCTCGTTTGAGAAGCCTGGCGATTCCGATAACAATCATCACTATTGGCGCGCGCTCGCCGCAACCGCCATCGGCGTCACCGCCTCTGACGACATGCTCTACCGCTTCGGCATTCAGGCTTACGTGCAAGCCATCGCTGAGATCGACCGCAGCGGCGCCTTCCCCAAGGAGATGGCCCGCCACGAGAACGCCACCCACTACCAGGGTTTCGCTCTTCAGCCTTTGGTGCTCATTGCGGAGTTCGTCACCCGGCAGGGCATCGGCATCTACGCCTACAAGGCAAACGGCCATACCCTGCGCGATGCTATCGTCTTTTTCGGCCGTGCCGTCGACGATCCCAGCCTCATCAAGCCCTACACCTCCGATGCCCAATCCAGCCACTTTGGTCAAGGCGACTTCGCGGATTTCGCCTTTTACACGGCGCGATTTGGCGCTGACGGGCTGCCCCCGGCAATCCTCAATGCGCTCCAGCATCCCACCACAGACACGCGCATCGGCGGCAACACCACCATCTTGGCCACTGAGCAAAAGCAATCTACCCAGCAGAAAAGCACAAAAGTGAAAGATGATTGATCTCTGTATAAACAACGCAATCACCGATATTGAGGTACTGAAGACCAATGCCCCGGCTGGACTTCCGCTGCAAGGAAAGAGGCCGGGGATCAGCGTGAGCTGAACCGCCGGCCTCTCGTTGCGGATCATCGATTCTGGTTGAGACATGTGCAACCGCGGGCAGTTTCCACCCAGCGGTTGCAGCAGTCTACTTGGACGTAAGCAGGACCGCCTTTCCTTTAGCCTTTGACGATCGCAGGAAGTAAATTCCTCCGTAGATGGCCCAGAGGCCTGAGATGCCCAGGGCCAGGTAAGGCTCCTTCCATGTGCCGTATCCCAGGAAGGGAACGATGAGGTAGGCAGTCATGCAGGCCAGGTTGGCGAGCAGGCCGAAACCGGGGATGAGCAGATGCAGGACCACGTTGTAGTCGGGGCGCTTGTGAAAGGCCACGATGCACAGGAAGCAACTGAGCGCGTAGAGGATGAAGGTGCCGAAGTTGGAGGTGAGGGTGATGGCCAGCAGAGAGTTGGGTAGGCCCGCCATGGCGTCGTGGCTGGAGTAGCCGAAGCTGGAGAAGATGCCGTGGGGCAGCGCGGCGATGGCGGCGTCGGTGGGAGCGCTGCCGTCGGCGAAGACCAGCGAAACCGCGATGACGCCGATCACCGCGGAGATGACGGCCAGCGTCCAGATGGCCTTGCGCGGCGACAGTGACTTGGCGTGAAGGATGCCGAAGTGCTCGGGCGCCTCATCGTCCTTGCCCATGGCATAGGTGACGCGGGCGCCGGTATTCATGCAGCTCAGGGTGGTGCCGATCAGCGCCAGGAAGACGGTGAAGGCTTCAGCCAGCATGAAGTAGTGGCCATTGCCGTGGCCCAGCAGGGCGTCGCCGACGATGATCATCATGTCGCCGATGGGAGCCGCTGAATTCGCGGCGCTCTGCATGGTATAGCCGGAGTTGAGGAAGTAGTTGGCCGCGAAATACTCGATCAGGTAGCAGACCACCCCCTGAATCAACAGCGAGGCGATGACGGCGATGGGAATATGCTTGGTTGGGTTCTTGGCCTCGCCTCCCATCGAGGTCACCGATTCGAAGCCGACCAGAATCAGAATGGCGACGGTTGCCTGGATGAAGATAAAGCTTAATTTGTGCGGCGCAATCACTGAGGCTGCGGTTCCGTGGCTGAGGAAGTTGCCGCTGGAATCCTTCTCCGGATAGTCGATGGTGAAGGGAACCTTCTTGCCGGAGGCGTCGAGCAAGGGCAGAGGGTTGCCGCTGGCGTCGCGGACGGTGGTGCCGTCCTTGGCGGTGGCGAACTGATAGTCGTAGGTTGCCATGGTCTGCGAGTCGTATTGGAAGGCGGGGGCGCCGGCGGGATGGCTGGAGCGATAGCCGAGCGCGAGCACGCTGAAGACCAGCAGCGCGGAGATCTGAATCACGTTGATGGCGAGGTTGACGGCGGTGGAAGCGCCGGCGCCCTTGGCGGCGATCCAGGCGACGAAGAAGGCGAACGCGATGGCCACCAGCGCCATGAACACCGGTCCCGGATTGGAGCCGCTGAGGAAGTTGGGATAGAGGAAGCCGACGACATAGCCGACGAAGATGCCGGTGGTGGCCACCATCACGCCGGGATATACCCAATAGTAGAGATGCGAGCCCCAGCCGACGATGAACTTGGCGACGCGGGCGTACTTGAACATCTTGTCCTGGGACAAGAGGGCCTGCTCGGCGTAGTAGTAGCTGGAGCCGGTGCCGGGGTAGAGCTTGGATATCTCGGCATAGGCAACGGCGGTGGCCAGACAGAGCAGCAAGGCCAGGACAATGCCAAACCACATGGCGGGCGAGGTGGTGCCCTCAGTGGCCTGGATGTAAAAGGTGAGCCAAAGAAAGGCGCCGGGGGCGATGAGAGCCATTGCGTTGCTGGTCAGCCCGGTAAGGCCCAGGGTGGCCTGCATCTGTGGTGCTTTTTGATCTGCCATGTGCATTCTCCTGGAAGGTGAGTTTCTTGAGTTCGCTCCCGGCGGCACGCCCCCGGGATCTTCGTTTGGCTCGCCCGTTTCCGCAAGTTTTGTCCGGGCCCAATGGGTAAGCTGCTTGAGTTAGCTGAATCCTAGTGCTGAAGCGATAAAGATGAAATGAGGAAACCGAAATGTGGAGCGGACACACCGGAGCAAGAACGGAGATGCCTGCATCGGATTGGCGCTAGCTCCCGGCCTGACCAGTTATCTGATCAGGCCGGAACTGCGAGTTAGTGTTTCTTACCGCTTTGGCCCAAAGAAGGCGATTAAGGCAATCGTCAACGTGGATTGCTGATCCACCATCTGGGTAGCGGCTTTGTGGAAGGAGGCCACGTTGGAAAAATCGCCGCGGTACTCGAGCCGAGTCAGCAATCCTTCGACCCATTTGTACTCATAAGTCGCGGTGAATTCCTGCACATGCTGCGCGGTGCCAGTTTCAAAGCCTTCAGGATCGGTGAAGTACTCATACCTGCCTGCATAGGCAGACTTGCCGGTCGCTTGTTCGTGGAAGGCGACGGCGATGCCCTGCCAGGTGTTCAACTTGGTGTCGCCTGAAGTGGTTGTCTTTGTCCCCGTGGTGATCGTTGTAACGGCATCCTGGTTCTGGCCGTAGTCGTAGTTGAAGTAGGCATTGAACTTGGGCGTAGGCGTCAGCAGCAGCGTGGTGTCGATCAGGTTGCGCATGCCCGAAGTGGTGTTGGCGTTCTCGGGGCCGACGTAGTAGTTCAGGCTCCAGGCGTACTTGGGCTTGGTGAGCGCGTTGGTCAGGCCAACGGTTGCGCCGCCATTGGACTTGGATACGTTATTCCAGCCGTTCACGATCTGCAACCCGATCGTATCCGTCTTGGAGACAGGCAGGGAGGTGCGCGCGCCAAAGTGCCAGTACGGAATCGCCCAAACGAACAGCAAAGAGCGAGAGTAGCTCCAGTTGTCCTTCGCCTCGATCACTTCCGCGCCGGCCGAAGTGACGAATTTGCCGAAGTCCAGTTCGAAGCCCTTGGCCTTTGGCGGCTTCAGGCTGAGGAATGCCTGCTCGATGTAGTTGAGCTGATCGGTGGAGCTGTTGTTGGGTGTGGGAGCGTTGATCAGGTCGTTGGTGCGCCCGAAAAGCAAGTCGATATGAGCGCCGACCGGATCGGGATCGTGATTCAACGTGAACTTGGCGGCGCTCAGGTTGAACTGGTCCGTCTTGTCGTTGAAGTTGTACAGGTCGTTGACCTGGCCATTGGCGGAGGCGGTTGGGCGGTTGAAGTTTTCGCTGAAGTACCCGTCGACAAAGCCGCTAATGTCCATGGGCCCAACGCTCCACGTGGGCGCCGCAGGCGCTGCGGGAGCCGCCGCTGGCTGGTCGGCTGCCGCAGCAGGAGCTGCCGCCGGAGTGGCCGCTGGCGCAGGCGCCGGGGTTGCCGCCGGTGCTGGCGGAGCCGGCGTTTGCGCGCCAGCGATCAAGGCGAATGCCATTGCGGTTCCGGCCACGGTTTGAAAAATGCGATTCGGGTTGAGATTCATCGGCACTATATCCTCCCAAAGAAATGATGTCTGTTGAATGACGAAGCGTGATTGCAGCCAACAATGCAAGCAGAACGCGACACCCTGGCCGGTCCAATCTTCTTACCGGCAAGCCTCCACCGATACACGGCCGAGCTGGCCGTGTCGAATCCCAAGGGTGGATTCACCTGCTGCCTGATGTGGTCCGGTCGTTGCGGATTAACCTAAGTAACGCAAATAAGACATAAGGAAGAAATGAGGATTGTGAAAAGAAATCATGATGTAGTTTTTACGGATTCACAATGTTGGCCAGGGTTAGCAGCCTGTGGCAAAAGTCGTGTTTTGAAAGGGCACGACTTTAGTCGTGCCGTAAGACGCTGAAGATAAACGATGGGCTTTAGCCCCTGAGGGAAGGTTTTCAGAATTTTCGGATTTTACCACGGACTGTTGGGGGCGCAAACCCGGATTCGGCGCGGTGGTCTTTGACTCGGGATACGGAGGGAATGGGTCGAGTGGACACGCGACCAGGTGTCCGGCCTGCGATAGCCCGTGCCAATTCCGGGGCGGAGATGGATGGAGTGCGGGTCAGCTTGCCAATTCATTCAAAACGCGTCGTTGATTGGAGTTGCCGATCATGGCAGGGATGAGTGTATGATTCTCCAGCCGCGTCCCCTGCGCCTGCACCTGCGCGGCACTTCTCCCTGGAGGACACTTCGATGGCGGCAGCTGCGGCAGTGCATCCGGGCAAGCTCAGTGAACATGTGAGCTTTCGCCCGCGTTATGGCAACTACATTGGCGGCAAGTGGGTTGAGCCCGCTTCCGGCCAGTACTTTGAAAATGTCACACCCATTACCGGGAAACCCTTCTGCGAGATTGCGCGCTCCAACGCGAAGGATATCGAGCTGGCGCTGGACGCGGCGCACGCGGCTCGCGAGGGCTGGGGGCACACCAGCCCCACGCAGCGCGCCATTATCCTCAACCAGATTGCCCAGCGCATGGAGGACAACCTCGATATGCTGGCCCTGGCCGAGACCTGGGACAACGGCAAGCCCATCCGCGAAACCACCGCAGCCGATCTTCCCCTGGCCGTCGATCACTGGCGCTATTTTGCCGGCTGCATTCGCGCCCAGGAGGGCAGTCTTTCTGAAATCGACAGCGACACGGTAGCCTACCATTTCCATGAGCCGCTGGGCGTGGTGGGGCAGATCATTCCGTGGAATTTTCCCATTCTGATGGCCACCTGGAAGCTGGCTCCGGCCCTCGCCGCCGGCAATTGCGTGGTGCTCAAGCCGGCCGAGCAGACTCCGGCCAGCATACTGGTGTGGGCCGAGTTGGTCGGCGACCTGCTGCCGCCGGGCGTTTTGAACATCGTCAACGGCTTTGGCCTGGAAGCCGGCAAACCGCTGGCCTCCAGTGCGCGTGTAGCCAAGATCGCCTTTACCGGCGAAACCACCACGGGCCGCCTTATCATGCAATACGCCAGCCAGAACCTGATTCCAGTTACCCTTGAGTTAGGCGGAAAGTCGCCCAACATTTTCTTTGAGGATGTCTGCCAGCAAGACGACGACTTCTTTGACAAGGCAATCGAGGGCTTCGTCATGTTTGCCCTGAACCAGGGCGAGGTGTGTACCTGCCCCAGCCGCGCGCTCATCCAGGAGAGCATTTACGACCGCTTCATGGAGCGGGCTCTCAAGCGCGTGGCAGCCATCAAGCAGGCCAGTCCGCTGGAAAGCTCCACGATGATCGGCGCGCAGGTCTCCAGCGAGCAACTGGAAAAGATTCTGAGTTACATCGACATAGGTCACAAGGAGGGCGCGGAGCTGCTGGCCGGCGGAGAGCGAGCTCACCTGGGTGGAGAGTTGGAGGGCGGTTACTATGTGCAACCCACTGTCTTCCGCGGCAACAACCGCATGAGGATCTTCCAGGAGGAGATCTTCGGCCCCGTGGTTTCCGTTACCACCTTCAAGACGCAGGAGGAAGCCCTGGCCATTGCCAACGACACGCTTTACGGCCTCGGCGCCGGAATGTGGAGCCGCGACGCCAATCGCTGCTACCATCTGGGCCGCGGCATCCAGGCCGGACGCGTGTGGGTCAACTGCTACCATGCCTATCCCGCTCACGCGGCGTTCGGCGGCTACAAGCAGTCGGGCATAGGTCGCGAGACCCACGCAATGATGCTGGATCACTATCAGCAAACCAAGAATCTGCTGGTGAGTTACAGCCCCAAGAAGCTTGGCTTCTTCTAGGTCTCTGACCGTATGAAAATGTTCCTTTTGGAAATGTAGCGCCGGCTTGGAAATGTAGCGCCGGCCTCCTGGCCGGCTGTAGCGTGGGCCTCCCGGCCCACGTTAGTTCATTGGATAGAACATCTTCATCCGGTCACGGACCTAGCCGGACTTGTTCGATGAGGTGAAGTTATGGCGGAGTTACCTGCGCAGGTGCTGGCGACCGACCTCGCCATCCACCTCATTAGAACTTTGCGCGACAAGCATGGGCCGCTGATGTTTCACCAGTCGGGGGGCTGCTGTGACGGCAGCTCCCCGATGTGCTACCAGCGCGGCGAGCTCCTTGTCGGCGACTCGGATGTGCAATTGGGCGCCGTGGACGGCGAGCCTTTCTACATGAGCCGCAGCCAGTTTGAATATTGGAAGCACACGCAACTGACTCTCGACGTAGTGCCGGGACGCGGCGGCATGTTCTCGCTGGATGGGCCGGAGGGCCTCAGGTTCCTGATCCGCTCGCGGGTCTTCGACAGCGATGAAATCCGCGATCTCCGCGCCGCTGGGCGCATCTAAGGCCTGTGAGCAGGCTCCAGCCAGTAGCCCCTCCAACTACAAATGCGTCAAATCCACGGGCATTCTGCTCACTTGTCTGTCCCTCTCAAAAGCTTGTCGAAGTCGTTGGCGGAATCCTCAGCACTCTTGGAACTGGGCACATTGGCTCGAGATCCGTTGTTTGCGACGCCCTTTCCGTCCCGCTTCATCTCGTTCTCCTTGCGGCACCCCATAGCGTTGCCCGCATTGCAGGCCTTGGTATAGAGCGCCAGCGCCCTGGAGTAGTTCTGCGGCACACCCGCCCCGATCTCGTAATCCATCGCCGCAGTCAGGCAATCGTCTGCCAAACCTCCATCGCAGGCTTTGGATGCAAATTCCATCGCCCGAGGGATATTAGCGGGAAGATCGAGACCGTTGTTGTACATGGAAGCAACACGGCCGCAGTCACCCGTATTGCCGCTGTTGCAGAGTTGCTCGTAAAGCGGTGCAGCTTCCGCATAGCGCTTCTGCGCATAGAGTGCATCGGCCTGCCGGCCAAGCGCCTGAAAGTCCGGCTTTTGATCGGTCGGATTGGAATTCGCCGCGGGCGCAGGCCTCGGCAGCTTCGCAGCAGGCGGCCGCGCTTCCGCTGAGTTGGAATTCGCGTCGGGCGTTGATGCGTGCTCACTCAACTGTTGTGGGGACGGTTCATGTGAAGGCAGCGGTTGCGAATGCGGCCCAAAGAGCCGGCCTGCCGCGAACACCGCAACCAGCGCCAACAGAGCCAAAGCTCCCCACGCCCACCCTGGAAAACCTTTCGAGCCTGTTTTCCGCTTCGACCCAATCGAAGTTTCCGGTGCGCTGGGCTCTACATCGGGCTGCTTCGGTGGAGGTCCAAAAACCGGTTCCGGCGCAGGCACGGGCTGTTGCCTCTGAAGCAGCCGTGAAATCGTCTCGCACAGCTTTGAGAGCGCGCGCTCCAAGGGGGGGGTAAGCGCATCCAGCCAATGCGTATTGCTGAGCGCGAATTCCATGGCGTTGGAGGGCAATACGTTCTCGATGCGAAATGGAACGATGATCTTTTCCTTGCTGACGGCTCGCTCTATCTCGCGTCGAACCTGCGGAGAGCCGTTGGCAGCTTGAGAGAAGATCAGCAAAACGATCTGGCATTCTGAAAGCGCCTCAATGATGGCATCGCCGTACTCGATGCCGGCAAGGATGTCCCTGGGCGCAATCCAGCAACTGATCCGCTGTGCCTCCAGCGCCGCGCACGCGGCATCCGCAACCGGCTTGTCTTTCGAGGAATGGCAGATGAATACTTTATGAGCCATCGTCAAACCCCCAGCATTCATATGGCTTTCCCAGCCATGGGCAGGTATAACCAGGACAGGTTCTCACAGCTCGCAGCCAGCCGGAGACCTGGACTCTATTGGCGACAGCATACCACGCGTCCGGCTGCGAGAGATTGCCGCATGCGATTTTCATCGGGCAAAGGTTGCGTGCTACAGTGCGAACACTTTTTGGGGGTATCTCTTGGAGCGCGGTTAAAAAACCGGTTTTGTATCAGTCGTCCACTGGCGTTGCCGACCCGCGGGGGATGAAACTGCGTCCAGCGATGCCGCCGCTAACCTGCTAACTCGCTATCCCCGCTTCAGCGGGGGCTAACGCGCTGCTTTTACCCGAACACGCTGTCTCGGTTTGGATTGTTGAACTTGCAGCACAATCGAAATCTTGTTTCTTTCTAGGGCATGACTTCAGCCGTGCCGGGAAAAGGCCGTAAAATAGGGGTTTTGGCCCCTGAAGATTGCAACCGGCATTTGCCAAGCCATTGTGCAACACGCTCTTGAAACACTCTCGCGCTGACGCAAATGCACAGTCCCTGGAGATTGATTCCACACCGCTGTGGGAGAGCCACCGATGAGAACCGCAGTGATTGTTTCCGCCGTGCGCACACCGGTCGGCAAATTCCAGGGGTCGCTTCAGTCCTTCTCCGCGCCGCGGTTGGGTGCGCTGGTGGTGTGGGAGGCAGTGCGCCGCGCCGGAGTCGAATCTGGTCAAATCGACGAGTGCATCATGGGCTGCGTCCTTCAGGCCGGCCTTGGCCAGAATCCCGCGCGCCAGGCGGCGATCCACGGCGGGCTATCGCCGGCGGCAAGCGCCTTCACCATCAATCAGGTATGTGGCTCGGGGCTCAAGGCCGTGGCATTGGCCGCGCAGGCCATTCAAACGCAGAATGCCGAGATCGTTGTAGCCGGAGGCATGGAGTCCATGACCAACGCTCCCTACCTGCTCCTCCAGGCCCGGTCCGGCTATCGCATGGGCAATGGCGCGCTGGTGGATTCAATGATCTTCGACGGCCTGTGGGAGGTTTACAACGGCTTTCACATGGGCGTGGGCGCGGAGAAGATTGCCGCGAAGTACGGTATTGGCCGCGGAGAGCAGGACGCATTCGCATGCGAGTCGCACCGCCGCGCTGCCGCGGCCACGGCGGCCGGTTTCTTCCGCGACGAAATTCTGCCCGTGGAGATTCCAGCGGCAAAGAATGGTGCGCTGCCATGGGTTTTTGACGGCGACGAAACCATCCGTCCCGAAACCACCGTCGAGATCCTCGCCCGCCTCAAGCCGGCCTTTCTTGAGGACGGCACGGTCACCGCCGGCAATTCCCCCGGCGTGAGCGACGGAGCCGCGGCGCTCGTAGTCACCAGCGAAGAGCGCGCGCAAGCACTTGGCCTTGAACCGATCGCCGTGATTCGCGCCCAGTCCACCAGCGGCGGTGAGCCGGAGTGGTTCGGTCTTGCTCCCATTGAGGCGGTACGCAAGGTTGCCGTCAGCGCCGGCTGGCCGCTCCATGCCGTGGACCTCTTCGAACTGAACGAGGCCTTCAGCGTCCAGGCCCTGGCCGTGAACCGCGATCTGGGTCTCGATCCGGCCAAGGTCAACGTGCATGGGGGAGCGGTAGCCATCGGACATCCCATCGGCGCCAGTGGAGCGCGCGTGCTGGTCACGCTGCTCTATGCCCTTGAGCGGCGCGGCAAAACCAAAGGCATCGCCTCCTTGTGCCTGGGTGGCGGCAACGCCGTCGCGCTCGCCGTCGAACGTCTGTAACCTGGGACCGGGGCAGCCCCCAAGTCCGAGCAGCAACCTTAACAGCCTGTGGTGGAAGTCTGGTTTTGAAAGGGCACGACTTTAGTCGTGCCATAAAGCCTCAGGAATCAATCGGGCTTTAGCCGCAAGGGATGCTTTCCGCCAGACTGCGACTTCTGCCACAGGCTCTTAATAGCCTGTGGTAAAAGCCGTGTTTTGAAAGGGCACGACTTTAGTCGTGCCGTAAGACGTTGAAAATAAAGGATGGGCTTCAGCCCCTGAGGGAAGGTTTTCAGAATTCTCGAGTTTTACCACGGACTGTTAAGGAGTTCCTTCCCCGATCCGCTTCCCCCACTGTCCGGAATCGAACACTGCCGCACCGGAAGCGGTCACTGACCGCGTAGGCCCGCAAGCCCATCATCTGGATAACCTCTTTGTTTTCAATGCAAGAGATATCTCCCCCTTTGGCATGGCAAGTGCTGTAGCAAGGTGTGATGGATATCGCTCGCCCAGATTTATTGCAGAAACGGAAGCGCCGGTTTTGGATCTTCGCCGGCGTCGCGGTGGTTATGTTAGCGGTTGCCCTGTTTGGTGTCTCCCGGCTCAAGCCCGCCGCGCCCACGGTGGATCGCTCCACCATCTGGCCGGACACGGTCAAACGTGCGGACTTGACCATTCAGGTGCGCGGCTCGACCGGCTCTTTGGTCCCCCGAGAGGACTCGATCGAGCTCATCCCCGCGCAGACCGACGCCACCGTGGTTCGCATACGCGTCTTGCCCGGCGCCAAGGTCACTCCGGATACCATCCTGATGGACCTGGCCGATCCGCAACTTCAGCAGGAGCTTCTCAACGCTCAGTTGGCGCTAAAAGCCGCACAGGCCGACTACAAGAGCCTTCAGGCTACCCTGCAAAGCACGCTGATGGACAAGAAGACCGCCGCCGCCCAGGTCAACTCCGACTATACCCAGGACCAGTTGCAGGCGCAGACCGACAAGGCTCTTTACGATCTGGGCGTGATCTCCGGCCTTGCCTATAGCAAGTCAAAGAATACGGCCGACCAGTTGACCACGCAGCATCAGCTCAGTCATGAGCAGCTCGATGTGAACCAGAGCGCGATCAAGGTCCAGCTTGCTTCCGCACAGACCAGGATTGACCAGGCCAAGGCCCTGCTCGACCTCTATCAGAAGCAGTCGCAAGCGCTTGAAGTCAGGGCCGGAATCTCCGGTGTGCTGGCGCCGCTTGCGACTCCGGTGCAAGTGGGCCAGCACGTCACCGCGGGAACCTCGGTGGCCGAGGTGATTCAGCTCGACAAGCTCAAGGCCGCTCTCCAGATTGCCGAAACCCAGGCTCGCGACATCCAGATCGGCCAACCCGCCTCCATTGATACGCACAACGGCGTCATTCCCGGCCACGTGACCCGAATCGATCCTTCCGTCGTGAACGGAACGCGCACCGTTGACGTAGAACTGGATGGACCGCTTCCGCCGGGAGCGGTACCAAGTTTGAGCGTGGATGGCACCATCGACCTGGCGCGGTTGACCAATGTGCTCCAGGTGGGCCGGCCGGCTCTGGGCAATGAAAACTCCACCCTGAGCCTCTTCAAGGAGGACCCCGACGGCAAGGGCGCCGTGCGCGTACCGGTCAAGGTGGGCCGCGCCTCGGTGAACGCCATTCAGGTTCTTGAAGGCTTGAAGGAAGGCGACACAGTGATCCTCTCTGACATGTCGCGCGAGGACAGCGTGGACCGCATCCGGCTGGAATAGGAACAGTCGTCAGTGAACAGTGGTCAGTGGTCAGCAAACGGCGATCATTGGCACCCGGTCACTGACAACTGACAACTGATCACTGATCGCTGACCACTGATCTCTGATCACTGACAACTGACAACTGACCACTGATCACTGACCACTGACAACTGACCACTGACCACTGATCTCTGACAACTGACAACTGACAACTGACAACTGATCACTGATCACTGACAACTGATCACTGACAACTGATCACTGACCACTGATCTCTGACCACTGACCACCGACGAAGGGGGATTGAATGGCATCGAACGACACGCTGATTGAAATCGAGGATCTCACTAAAGTCTTCTACACCGACGAAGTGGAGACGCACGCGCTCTCCGGCATTCACCTCACCATCTCGCGCGGCGAGTATGTCGCCATGTCCGGTCCGTCGGGGTGCGGCAAGTCCACGCTGCTCTCCATCCTCGGCCTGCTCGATACGCCCACCGGCGGCCGCTACCTGCTCAACAACAATCCTGTCGAGAACCTGAGTTTCGGTGACCGTTCGCGCATCCGCAACCAGGAGATCGGTTTCATCTTCCAGAGCTTCAACCTCATCGGCGACCTTACCGTCGAGGAGAATGTTGAACTTCCGCTCACGTATCGTGCCGGGATGCCCTCTGTCGAGCGCAAGGCCCGCGTCAAGGATGCCCTGGAGCGCGTCAACATGGCTCATCGCATGAGGCACTATCCCGCCCAACTCTCCGGCGGCCAGCAGCAGCGCGTGGCCGTCGCCAGAGCACTGGCCGGTTCTCCGTCCATCCTGCTCGCCGACGAGCCCACTGGCAACCTCGACTCCAAAAACGGCGAAGCCGTCATGCATCTGCTCGCCGATCTGCATCGCGAAGGTTCCACCATCTGCATGGTCACGCACGATCCCCGTTTCGCCAAGCACGCACAGCGCGAAGTACACCTGTTCGACGGAAAGGTGGTTTCGGAGCAGGAACTGAAGAAGCTCGAAGAAGAAGTGGAGGCGTAGCCATGTTCTTTCAGAACTCGCTTCAAGACCTGCGCTATGCCTTCCGCCAATTGCGCAAGTCGCCAGGCTTTACGCTGACGGCGGTGCTCACTTTGGCCCTGGGCATTGGCGCAAACAGCACCATCGCCAGTTGGATTCGTTCAACCCTGTTCAACCCCGTCCCCGGCGCTGCTCAGACCGGCCGGATGCTCACCATCATGCGCGGAGAAAGAAGCGAGCATCCCGGCCCGCCGTTTTCTTTCCCTGACTTCGTTGACATTCGGGATCACGCAACCACATTCTCCGGGATGCTTGGCTACCACGACGACTTCATGTACATCACCGGTAGCGGCAAGCCGGAGCGCATCTACGGGGCGGCCACCTCGGCAAGCTATTTTGAAGTCCTCGGTGTCCGGCCCATCCTCGGCGTGTCCCTCATCTCGAACCTTCAGAATGAAAGCGCGGGCAAAGCAGAGGCGGTGCTGGGATACGATCTGTGGCAAACCCGCTTTGCCGGCGATCCTGCCATCATCGGCAAGACGATTGAGATCAATCTCCACCCCTACACGGTGGTCGGCGTTGCTCCGCCGGGCTTTCAGGGATGCAAGTCGGGATTGCGCACGGATATCTGGATGCCGATCGGCATGGAGCGCCAGATCTGGGGTTCAAACCGACTTCAACGCCGGGACGCAGCCTGGCTCAACGTCCTTGGCGTGCTTCGGCCGGGAGTGGATCACCGCCAGGCTGAGAATGAGCTCAACCTGCTCATGCAGCGCATTGTCGATCGCTATCCAACAGAACACCAGGGAGCGAATCAAATCTCCACCGATCCGCTCTGGCGCTCTCCGTTTGGAGCCAATGTCTATTTGTCTGGAACCTTGCCCATCCTGCTGGCGCTCGCCGCAGTCCTGCTGCTGCTTGCCTGTGCCAACGTGGCCAATCTGCTCCTCGTCCGCTCCGTTACGCGTCGCCGCGAATTCGCGATTCGCTTATCTATGGGCGCAAGCCGGTGGAGGCTCGTCCGCCAACTCATGATTGAGAACCTCATGATCGCGCTTGCCGGCGGCGCAGTCGCGCTCATCTGCACCGTCTGGACAGCCAAAACCCTGGCTACCTTTTTGCCCGTAACCACGCTTCCGCTTGCCATCAACGGCAGCCTCGATAGCACGGTGCTGCTCGCAACCATGCTCGTTTCCATCGTTACCGCTTTAGTCTCCGGCATCGTTCCGGCCCTGCGCGCCTCCGCCCTCTCGCCGATCACCGTCTTGAAGGATGAGGCGCTCAATACCTCCGGCGGCCTGCAAAAGTCGCGCCTTGCCGGCGGTCTCGT